>JAABUS010004842.1_pt1 | contig 18742 bp, 17 predicted proteins | sample 5560161 | NCBI WGS metagenome assembly JAABUS01 (sample SAMN10711885, study PRJNA513376) | rock metagenome | isolation source: Antarctica rocks | place: Antarctica: Victoria Land, Trio Nunatak nord | collected 2016-01-04 | reverse complement strand
ACTTGGCGACGGTGCGCACCGGCAGCGGCGACTCCGCGCTGTTGTCCAGGCCCATGACCAGGACCTTAGGGCGGTACGGCGCGACGGCTCAGGTGGTGCGGACCTTGCCGTGCGGGGGCGTGGGGCCCTTGCGCCGGGAGGTGCCGCCGACCTTGGAGCCACCGCGCACGCCGGCGCGCTGCTCGGGCGCGGGCTGCTGCGAGGGCGCTCCGGTCGCCCCCGTGGCCGAGGGGCTGCCAGCCGTGGTGGCGAGCTTGGCGATGCGGTTGTCGAGCATCGTGACGACGGGCAACCGGTCGGCGTGGGCCTTCTCGTAGCCGCGGAGCGCGACCAGCTGGTCGACGTCGAGGCTGCGCAGCCGCCCGCGCAGCGAGCCGAGGGTCATGTGGTCGTAGTCGGGCAGCGGCAGGTCGTCGTGGTCCACCGGCGCGGAGGGGATGGCTTGGGAGACCTGCTGCACGGTCCGGACCACGTCCGCCGTCGCGGCGGTGTCGATGCGGGTCGCATCGGGCTCGGTGGCGGCGGGTGTCGGGACGCCCTTCGGCTGCTCCTGCTCGGGCCGCTCGTCGGCGGCCTCCTCGACCACGAGCTCCGCGGCCAGGTCGGCGGCGAGGTCGGTGGGAAGGCCGGTGGGAAGGCCGGTCCTCCTGCCGGCGGGACGGCCCGCGGTAGGCACGGCCTCGCCGTCCAGAGCGGCTGCCAGCTCGTCGGCGACCCGGCTGGTCTCCCGCATGTCGGTCGCCGTCTCGGTCGCTGTCTCGGTCGCGCCGCGCCGTGCCCCGAACGCGGCGTTGCGCCCGGCCTCGCGGGCCCGCTCGGCGGCCTGCTCCACTGCGTCCTCGACCCGGTCGTACGGCGTCGCCAGCGGCGTGCCCTGCAGCACGTCCTCGAGCCGGTCCTCCAGGCCGTCCACCGAGGAGCCGCGCAGCCGGGCGACCAGCTGCTCACCCCGCTCGGCGAGGTCGCCGTACTCCCTGCGCACACCGTCGAGCGCGGTCAGCGCCGAGCTGACCGCCAGCACCGGCAGCTGGACGGCCTTGCCCGGCAGGCGTCGCACGCCGCCCAGCACGGCAGGCACCAGCCCGAGGGCGGCAGCGACAGGGGTCGGGACGGGACGGGGCATGACGGGTGGGACCTCCGCGGTCGACGGCTACCGGAGACAGGTGCCCGCAGGGCGCGTGCCCACACGCCGGGGAGATCAGGGCCACATCCCGGCCACCCGACCCGGGGCGGCGGTCGGGCGGCACTAGAATAGCCACATGAGCAAGCGGGTCCTGGTCGCCAAGCCGCGGGGTTACTGCGCCGGCGTGGACCGCGCGGTGCTCACCGTCGAGAAGGCGCTGCAGGCGTACGGCGCACCGGTCTACGTCCGCAAGCAGATCGTGCACAACGCCCATGTGGTGCGGACTCTTGAGGCGCAGGGCGCGGTCTTCGTCGAGGAGACCGACGAGGTGCCGGAGGGCGCCACGGTGGTCTTCTCCGCACACGGTGTCGCCCCCGCAGTGCACGAGGAGGCGCGCACCCGGCAGCTGAAGACCATCGACGCGACCTGCCCGTTGGTGACCAAGGTGCACCTGGAGGCCCGCCGCTTCGATAAGGACGACCTCGACATCGTGCTGATCGGGCACGAGGGCCACGAGGAGGTCGTCGGCACCACCGGGCAGGCACCGGCGCACATCCACCTGGTCGACGGGATCGAGGAGGCCGCGGCGGTCCAGGTCCGGGACCCGGCGAAGGTCGCCTATCTGTCCCAGACGACGCTCTCCGTGGACGAGACGCAGGTGACAGTCGAGGCGCTGCGTGAGCGCTTCCCGCTGCTGCAGGGACCTCCCTCCGCCGACATCTGCTACGCCACGCAGAACCGCCAGGTCGCCGTGAAGGAGATCGCGCTCGCCTCCGACCTGGTGCTGGTCGTCGGCTCGCGCAACTCCTCCAACTCGGTGCGCCTGGTCGAGGTCGCGCTCGAGGCCGGTGCGGGTGCGGCCCGCCTGGTCGACGACGCGAGCGAGATCGACGAGGCGTGGCTGGAGGGCGTCGACACCGTCGGCATCACCAGCGGCGCCTCCGTACCCGACTTGCTCGTCGGCGAGGTGCTGGGCTGGCTCGCGCAGCGGGGGTACGGCGACGTGCACGAGGTCGATGCGGCCGAGGAGCACCTCACCTTCGCCCTGCCGCCGGAGCTGCGGCGTGACCTGCGTGCGGCGGGTATCAGCGAATCCTGAGCACGACCGGCGCGGCCATCGTCGGGCCGCGAGCTGGACTGTCCCGGTGCACTGAGCCACCGGCAGCCGACACCTGCGGTCCCCTTCAGGCTGCCGCCGCAACCCGGGCAGCTGCACTGGCACCCTGCCGACGTAGTCGCGACGTCCAGGCGCTTGCGGGACCGCGTACTGGTGGATAGCTGCCTTCACCGGACCGGGGAGCGCGTACTTCCCTCACGCCTGTGCTCGAGCCGCCAACCGGGACTTCTCCGTCGCCTCCTGCCGAACAGGGCAGCGACGTTCTACGGTGATGTCGTGTCGCGTCCTGGGAGCAGCTCCGATCCGTCCGACGGCACGGCTTCGGCGGCAGGCCCGGCCGAAGGGACCTACGACCCTGTCTGGGTCGCCTCCTCGGCCCGGCAGAGTGATCCGGGTCTGCCCGAGGAGACCGCCCGGCAGCTGGCTACCGAGGCCTGGGAGCACTTACGTGGCCTTGAGGAGGCGGACGCCCCAACGCTGGCGCGCGCGCTGCTGGCCGACCACCCCGAGGCAGGCGCGACCGCGGCGAACATGGTGGCGACGGCCGCACTGGAGTTCTGCGCCTCGCACGATGTCGCCCGATAGGCCGCGAGCCAGGGCAGCTATCCCGCGCGCTCCGCTGCCGACTCCACGGCGGCCAGCGGCGGCAGCAGCTCGTGGGCCTGCACCCGGCGAGGCTGCACCTCGAGCTCGGCCGGCGCCGGCGGCGGACAGCCGTCCAGACCGAGGTCGGACATCCGCCGGGCGGCGGGCAGGACCGCTCGCTCCAACGACCCGACGGCGCGGTTGAAGTCGGTGACAGCAGTGCCGAGCGAGCGGCCGAGCTTGTCGACGTGACCGCCGAAGGTCGACAGCCGGCCGTAGAGCTCCTTGCCGGCCGTGAGCACCGCCTGCGCGTTGTCGGTGAGCGCCTGCTGCTGCCAGGCGTACGCGACGGTGCGCAGCAGCGAGACGAGTGTGGTCGGGGTGGCGACGTGCACCCGCCGCGCGAAGGCGTGCTCCAGCAGCGCCGGGTCGTGCTCCAGCGCTGGCGCGAGGAACGCCTCGCCTGGGACGAACAGCACGACGAACTCCGGTGTGGAGGGCAGCGCCGACCAGTAGGCCTTGTCGGCGAGCCGGTCGACGTGCTGGCGCAGGTGGCGGGCGTGCGCGGCCATGCGCTCGGCGCGCACCCGTTCGTCGGGGGACTCGGCCGCCTCGAGGTAGGCGGCGAGGGTGACCTTGGCGTCGACGACGACCGACCTGCCCCCGGCGAGGCGCACCACGAGGTCCGGCCGCAGGACGCCGTCGGCCGTGCGCAGGCTCGCCTGCTCGGTGAAGTCGCAGCGGTCGAGCATCCCGGCGTGCTCGACGACGCGGCGCAGCTGCATCTCGCCCCAGCGGCCGCGTGCCTGCGGCCGGCGCAGGGCGTCGACGAGCGCCGCCGTCTCCCGGCCGAGGCCCTCGGAGGAACGCCGGACCTGGGTGACCTGCTCGCGCAGCTCGCCGAAGGCGCGGGCCCGCTCGACCTCGAGCTCGCGCAGCTGGCCCTCGACCCGGCCTAGCTGGTCCTGCAGCGGGCCGACGACCGCGGCGACCGCCCGCCTGCTCTCCCCGTCCGCGGCGCGCAGTGCCTGGGTGGCCAGCCCCTGGAAGGAGGCCGCGAGCAGCTGCTCGTCGCGCCGGGACAGGGCGCGACCGGCGAGCAGACCGGCGAAGGCGCCGACGAGCAGGGCGAGCAGCACGAGCAGGAGCGTCATGCCCAGGAAGCTGGCACCGACCTCCGACAGTCCAGCCGAACGGCCGGTCCTGTCGCGGTGAGCAGGCCGGTACCTTGAGTTCGGTGAGCCTGTCCATCGGCATCGTCGGCCTGCCCAACGTCGGCAAGAGCACCCTGTTCAACGCGCTGACGAAGAACGACGTCCTGGCGGCCAACTACCCGTTCGCCACCATCGAGCCCAACGTCGGCGTCGTCGGCGTACCCGACGAGCGGCTGCCGCGGCTGGCGGAGCTGTTCAAGTCGGCGAAGACCATCCCGGCGACCGTCGACTTCCTGGACATCGCCGGCATCGTCAAGGGGGCGAGCGAGGGGCAGGGCCTGGGCAACAAGTTCCTGGCCAACATCCGGGACAGCGACGCGATCTGCCAGGTGATCCGCGCCTTCTCCGACCCCGACGTGGTGCACGTCGACGGGCGGGTCTCACCGAAGGACGACATCGAGACCATCAACACCGAGCTCATCCTCGCCGACCTGCAGACGGTGGACAAGCTCCTGCCCCGCCTGGAGAAAGAGGCGCGCATCAACAGGGGCGTGCAGCCGATGTTGGACGCCGTACGGCGGGCGCGCGAGGTCCTCGACAGCGGACAGACCGTGTTCGCCGCGGGGCTGGACCCGGCGCCGCTGCGCGAGCTGCATCTGCTCACCGCGAAGCCGTTCCTCTACGTGTTCAACCTCGACGAGGAGGAGCTGCTCGACGACGCCTTCCGGGCCTCACTTGCCTCTCTCGTCGCGCCTGCCGAGGCGGTGTTCCTGGACGCGAAGGTCGAGCAGGAGCTCATCGAGATGGACGACGACGAGGCGCTCGAGCTGCTGCAGTCGATGGGTCAGCAGGAGTCGGGCCTGCACCAGCTCGCGCGCATCGGCTTCCAGACCCTAGGGCTGCAGACCTACCTGACTGCAGGGCCCAAGGAGTCGCGGGCCTGGACGATCCGCTCGGGCGCCACCGCCCCGGAGGCGGCCGGGGTCATCCACACCGACTTCCAGCGTGGCTTCATCAAGGCCGAGGTCATCGGCTTCGAGGACCTGGTGTCGCTGGGCTCGGTGGTCGCGGCACGGGCGGCCGGGAAGGCGCGCATGGAGGGCAAGGACTACGTCATGAGGGACGGCGACGTCGTGGAGTTCCGCTTCAACGTGTAGAGCGAGGTAAACCTGCAGGTCAGAGGCCTAGAGAGCCTCGTTAGTCCGCACATGGTCCGCAAGAATCGGGAGCACTTCGGTCAGTAGGTCGCCCGCGGCCCGTCGGGTGCGGTCCTCCGCGGTCGGCCACAGGTGGGCATAGGTGTTCAGGGTCGTCGTCGCTCTGGCGTGCCCGAGAGCCCGCTGGACGGTCACGACGTCGCAGCCCGCGGCGATCAGTCCGCTGGCGTAGAAGTGCCGCAGGTCGTGCAGGGTCACGTCGGGAACGCCAGCCCGCGTGCATGCCTGCCGCCACTGGTGACCGACGGTATTCTGGTGCGGTGGCTGACCCGGCGTCGCCTCGAACATCCACCGCGACGGGTCGTCGCCCGGCCGGTGCATCGCGACGTGCCGGCTCAGCAGCTCGAGCAACTCGTCGGGCAGGTACACCGACCGCTCGCTGCCGTACTTCGGCGCGCACACCTCGACTGCGCCGCCGGGCGCGCGCTGCACCTGCCTGCGCACGAGGAGGACCCGGCGCAGGTAGTCCACGTCGCCGACCTGCAGGCCGGCCGCTTCACCGAGGCGCAACCCCGCGAAGGCGGCGAGCGCCACGAGAGCGCGGAAGCGCTCGTCCGCAGCGGCGAGGACCGCGGCGACCTGGTAACTCGTCGGCAGCGTCATGGCTGCTTCGGTGCGGCGCAGCCGCGGCAGCGTGACGGAGTCGCTGGGGTCGCTAGTGATGACCCGGTCGCGGACCGCCGCTCGAAGCACGCCCCGGACGTTGTTGACCCGGGTGCGGACGGTCCCTGGCGCGAGGCCGCGGGTGATCATCTGCTTGATCCACTGCTCGACGTGGGATCGGCGGAGGTCGGCCAGGGGCAGCTGTGCGAAGGGCACGCTCCTGGCGGCCAGGTCCATCGCCAGCACCGTGGTGGCCTCCCACACCTGCCTGGCGGCCCACTCGGCGTAGAAGGTCTCGAAGGTGACCCGGCCGGCCTTGGGGTCGACGTACTGCCCAGAGACGACGCTTGTGGTGACCTCGTCGAGCCAACGCTGCGCGTCGAGCTTGCGGGCGAAGTGGCGGGAGTGCTCCTTATCAGCGGCGTCGCGATAGCGGGCTCGCCACCGTCCGTCCGGGCGCTTCGCAAGGCTGGCCATGTTCGTCTCCCTCTTGCCGACGAAGTGGTCGCCGAGTGTGGGCGCAAATGGCCCGTGGGTCCATGGCTTGTCCGCATGTGGTGGACGGGCGAGTGCTATGCCCGTGCCGGGTCGGGGTGCGCAGCCCGTTGTAGCGACTCCGGCCGCGGTGCCTCCAGTTCCTCCACTCTTGCCCAACCACAGCCCTGGGCAAGGGTTGTCGGCGGCGCGCGAGCATCCGTTTGGCGCCGCGGCACGACTTGCTGTCAGGCCCAGCGCGAAGATCAGTGGCTGCAGCGGCGGTGGTCGCGCTTGGGCGTGTCGGCAGCAGCGTCCGGCGCACGTGGTCAACCCGGACATCACCCGGCGCCACATGAGCGTCAACATCCGCAACCTTATGTAGGGGCTACCACCCACTCAGATGTGCCTCTGACCTGGGATCTTACGGGACAATGGTCCCTGTGAAGCGCGCAGGTGTGTACGTCCGCATCTCGTCCGACCCGGACGGGACGGCTCTCGGGGTCGAGCGCCAGAAGGCCGACTGTAAAGACTTGGTCGCTGACAAGGGCTGGCTCGTCGCGGGTGTCTACGAGGACAACGACGTGTCGGCAACGCGAGGGAAGCCGCGCCCCGCCTACCAACGTCTGCTCGCCGACATCCGCTCCCAGAAGATCGACGCCGTCGTGGTCTGGGACTTGGACCGGCTTCACCGGCGACCGGTGGAACTGGAGGAGTTCCTTGACCTCGCCAAGGCCCACAGCCTCAGTCTCGCCAGCGTCGGAGGGGACGCCGACCTCGGTACCGAGCAGGGCGTCTTGATCGCGGGCATCAAGGCTCAGGTCGGCCGGTACGAGGCCAAGCAGATCAGCCGCCGCGTGCGGCGCAAGCAGGAGGAGTTGCGGGCCGCGGGCAAGCCGTTCAGCGGGGGTCGGAGGCCGTACGGCTACGACAAGACCCGGAGCCAGGTCGTCCCTGCTGAGGCGGCGGTCATCCGGGAGGTTGCGTCTCGACTCATCGCCGGAGCCACGCTCGGCTCCATCGCGGCAGACCTATAACGCGCGCGGTGTCGCGCCCGCGCGGGCCGAGCGCTGGTGCACGACGACCGTGAAGGCCGTCATGTCGAAGCCGCGCATAGCCGCCCTGCTGACGTACCGGGGTGAGGTGCTGCGAGACGCGACCTGGCCCGCGATCCTCGACGGCGACACCTTCCGTCAGGTCCAGGTCGCGATGGACAGAAGACGGCCCGCCCAGACCGTCTCGAACGCCCGGAAGTACCTGCTGTCAGGCCTCGCGCTCTGCGGTGCCGAAGGGTGCGGTAAGCCCATGCAGGTGGCCTACCAGGCGCGCGACGTCCGCGGCTACAAGTGCTTGGCCGGGCACGTCGGGCGGAACATGAAGCACCTTGACGAGTACGTCCGGCAGGAGGTCGTCGCCTTCGCTGCCGAGCACCCGATGCGCGTCTCTGACTGGCACGACCCCGAGCAGTCGGCCATCGCAGATCGAGTGCAGGCACTGGAGGCCCGGAAGACCGAGGCTGCTCTCCAGTTCGCGGACGGCAGCCTCCCGGCCGACATGCTCAAGACGGTCGGCAGCAGCCTTCAGAGTCAGATCGACGCGCTCCGGCAGCACCAGGACCACACCGCCGCCGTTGACTTCGACGTGGCGCGTTGGGTCGCCTTCGACTTCGGCGACGTCTGGGACGACCTGCCGCTCTCGGAGAAGCGCACGGCCATCGTGATGTACGTCAAGACGCTGATCGTGCTGCCCGCGAAGCGCATGGGATCGGGCTTCGACCCGGCGAGCGTCGAGATCACGTTCCGCGACCCGGAGCGCATGACGCTCCGGGGGATGGTCGAGCGCTGACCAAGGCCCACACGGGGCGATGGCGGAGACCTTCACTCTTCTACTCCGTGGCGCTGTCAAGCCGCCCACAGCCCGCCCACGGCCTCCCTTGACCGCACCCCCTGCACTCCACCACAGCAAGTCGGAAGCACGGCGAGGACCAGGGCGTCAGGGTCGACGCGTCTCGCCAACCCTCCATCCCAGGACTGACCCCGGGAGCCTTCGGAAGGTCCGGGCGGGACGAGAAGTCGCCAACGCGTCGTCCGAGAGAACGAGCCAGAACTTGAGCGCGGCGCATGCGTCTGCACGCTCGCGCAAGCCTGCTCCGTTGTAGTCGCCGGTCAAGAGTCGTTCCGATCCGCCCAAGGGCCTCCGCCCGTCCGATCGGTCCCTGAAGCGTGCCGATCGTGGCGTCGTGGACCAGTCAGCGACACGCGCCCACCGACCCGGTGTTGGGCCACAACGGGGCCTGGAACCACCCCGACACGCCCAAGCACGCGGGAGCCGTGTAAGACGCAACGGGCACAACGTTCGGACATTGCGACGCCCAACGGCAACGATCTCGTTCATGGACCTCATTACGTCGCCAGCGCCACCGAGGCGAGCACCTGGTCAGCAAGGTGGCCGAGCCTGGTGCGGCCCGCGGGAACGCCTCGTGACTCGCGTCGACCTGACATCGGCTGCCCTGTTGAAGATCCGGGCCAAGGCGGCGGGGATGACGGTGTCCGAGTTCATGGCCGGCCTGGTCGCCCGTGCGGTGACGCCAACGACCCCGTCAGGAGGGCTCCGGGCCGGCACGCCCTCCGGACGGCCCCCGACATGACGAAGGCCACCGCGCCACGGTGGCCACCGTCCGAACCGCTTCAGAGAGGAAGCGCATGACCAGCATGACAGAAAGTCCCGACAGAGGCGCGATCGTCGGCATCGAGGTCGACGGGCGTCGCCCCGCCGTCGAGTGGGTGACATCCCTGCCTCGTGGCTGGGTGACATCGGACGAGCGCCTCATCCTTTTGGCTCTGGCCTGCGACTCGTACGACGGCGTCGACTCGGCTCCCGGCTGGATCGCCCTGGCCGCGTGGACAGGCATGTACGAGTCCTCTCTGCGCGAGATCGTGGGCCGGCTGGAGAAGCCCAAGATCGGTGGTCGGCCCGCGCTGCTTCGTCGCGATGGCAGCAAGGGAAGGCGCCGCGTCAGCATCGCCCTCCTCCAGCCCAACCTGCCGGTGTCACCGGCAGGTTCCCAACCTGCCGGGCAACCTGCCGGGGAACCTGCCGGGGACCCTGCCGGTGTCACCGGCACCTCCCTATCCCTGGCCCTTGCCCCGAAAGAGGAGGAGGAGGCCGAGCGACTGCGTGATGCGATCGCGGATCTCATTGGAGAACTCGACCGGAAGAAGGCGCGCGCCGTGCGGACGTCACCGAAGGTGCTTGCGCGATCCGTCGAACAAGCGGCGAAGGGGTTCACGGCCGAGGACGTCCGGAAGACGTGGAACCGGAAGCCGGTGAACTCCGTCGAGTGCGGCGGTGTCGGGCTTGCGCTGAAGATCCTCGACGGACTCGGGAAGCCGCTGAAGACGAAGCGAACTGCGACGACACGCCGCGGGAGTTCAACTGCGCCGAGGACCGCTGCCGACTTCGCGTGCGCACTCGACGACCCGTGCGCCCACGGCTGCTGTGAGAGCACGGCTGATGGGTGCCAAAAATGGTGGGGCAGGTGTTTGACCTGCAGGCCATACACCGACCAAGAGCAGGAGGCGATGTGCGCAACCGGGTGAGGCTGCGAGGCCCGCTTCCGTGCGAGGGGTGCGGCCTCCCGGCCGACTTCGCCGAAGTCGACGGCGAGGGCGACGCCTGGCCGTGGCATGACCTCTGCGCGGTTCGAGTCGATGGGCTCGCAGCCTCAATCGTCGCGGCACGCGACTGTAGGTTGGGGGCGACCCGCTGAATCGATTGACCAACAGATCGTCGCCGTCCCCGCTACTCCGTCGCCTGCAGGCCGCGACCGACCGCGCCCTCGGGCGGCGGTGATGCCGCACTCCCAGCCCTCCCTGCGCAGCCCGCTGGATGCCGACCGCCGCGCGCTCCTCAACGACCTGGAGCGGGTCGGGCAGCCGACGCCGTACGCGAAGGGCGCGCTGAGGGCGCGGTCCCTCGCCGCGCTGAACCCGCGGAGGCCCCGGACGAGCAGGCGAAGGTCGAGCACGCCGCCGCGGTCGCCGAGGCGGTCGAGAGCGGCGACGCCCCGCCGCCCGCCCCGGAGGAGCCGGGCCTGCGGGCCTACGCCCAGTCGGAGGCGCTGCTGCGGATGCAGGAGGAGGCGCACCGGGACCGCAGGGTCGAGGCGCTGGCAGATGCCGCGGACGACGTGCTGCTGGCGCTGCGGGATCGGGAGAGCGCCGACAACGCCCGTCTCGCGATGCTCGCCCCGGAGGTACACCGGCTGCGCGCCCGCCGCCTCCCTGACCTCGCTCTGTACGCGCAGTTGATCGGCGCGCAGGACCGCCACGCGGGGCTGACGGTGCACCCGAGCCGTCAGGAGCGCGTGTCGCGTTACGTGTCGATCGAGGCGCTGCTGAACGCCGCGGAGGCCGACGTGTCGCTCCTGGCGCTCGTGCCGTTGGCTGGCGTGCCCGGGAGCCGTGTCGTGCCGGATGACGGCCGCGACGAGTCAGCCCGGAACCGACCGCCGCAAGTGCTCGGGATGACCGGGCGCGGCTTCAGCGGCTCTACCGCCCACTGGCCGCGGGTGACTCGCCTGCCACCTGGTCGGGTGTGACCGGCAGCCGCTCTCCCGACCGCGGGGAGCCAGGGCCTCACAACCTCCCCTCCCCGCCCTGTCCAGCCGCCTACAGCCGCCACGCGGCCGTCCTCGACCCCTAACCAGGATGGCTCCACCTGCCGACCGTTGGGCCGAGCGGAGGGCGTTGCGGCCTGGCGGCGCGGTCGGCGACGGCACACGCTGGGAGGAGCCTGGGAAGGCGGTTTCCCGCTCTCCTCCCTACGCAGAACGGCAAGTGGGCGGGTAAGTCAGACCTTCGGTTGCACAAGCCCTCGCTCGAACCACTGCACGAGGGTGATGGCCAGGAACGCGACGGCTTCTGCCTCGCCTTGCTCCACGGAGTCGGGTGCTGCGCCTCCCTGGCCGACGTGTCTGCCCTGGTTCTGCCACACGGTCTGGAGCATCGCGAGCAGGGTCGCTGCGGATTGCTGAGACTTGTCATCGAGACCGGCGACGGTCCACTTCGCCGTCGTGCTGGCGAGGTGGGTGATGGCCTTGCCGAGGGTCGGGGTGGGGTCGTTCGGAATGAGGATCCGAGACGCAGCGGCCTCAACTGCCAGCACCGCATCGCGATAGGCGCGGGTCAGGTCCGGCTCACGCTGGAACGTGGCCGCCCATGCCGACGCCAAGAGAGCGGCTGAGTCCGCAGCCTGACCAGCGGCATCTGCCAATGCGTCGGTGGCTGTCTGATCGACGCGCCGGACGAGGCTCCACCCGCCGGGAGCCTCCGGCATCGCCACGGTGTACGCGGAATTCGCCTCGTCCAAAACCCGCATGAGGCTGCCTACGTAGTTCGCTGCCGCCGCGGCTTGCGCCTGTCGCTGCTCCGCCACTTGCCAGTTCGGCGGCTGCTGTTTCGACAGCCTGTAGTTCGTGCAGGCGAGATCGAGCAGGCAGTCCGCTACATCTAGCAGCAGGTCTGGGTGCTCGTCCGTCAACAAGATGATGCTGACGGACGTGTCGTAGTCCTGGGCGACGGCAAGACGCAGCCGACGCTGCACCGTGTCGCTCATCGCCCCTGATTGCTTCAGCATCCACTGCACGGCCTTGTTCAGGCCCGATTGCATGTGGCTCGGTACGCCCTCGTGGAGGACGTGCCAGGAGGCTGCTTGCCCCTGCTCGCGCACACTGAGTGGCACCCAGGCCCCACCATTGTCGGACACTTCTTCGTCGCTCCCTACTGCGTGATGCCGTCTCGGTCTCCACCCAACACAGTCGGGCGAGGGATCTCAGGCCAGAATCGGCAGGAGTTCGTCCACAAGATCCTCGATCGTCTGAGCGATACCGGCGGACACCAGGGCTGCTCGAACTTGCGTTCTGGCGCGCTTGAATTCGACTCCCGGGGCCAGCGGGACGGTCGCCGCAATGTCTTCAGCCTGCTCGCCCGCCTCTGCTAGCCGCGAATGCAAGTCATTGTCTGGGTCGAAAAGCCCGAACGGGACCGAGAAGATGTACTTATCCCAGTGTCGCGCGCCGAATAGCCCCTTCGATTGCAACGGCTTGACGCGTTCTTTCAGGACTTCGCTGTTGACGATCGCGCACAGGTAGTGCGCCTCACCGGTGGAGGCGGCTGACGCCCAGTACAAGACGTGGTCGATGAGCGCCCTGGGATCCGCGACCCGCGCTGCTGCGAGAGTTGTCCCGGACTTCGTGTAGACGACCCGCTGCGGTGCGAGCGGGAACTGCTGCCTCAGTGACCGGCGGTAGTCGACCTGGTCGCCCAGTCTCAGCGCGGCCCCCTGCTTGTTGTTCGCAGTCCAGACGCCTTCCGCTTTTCGCCACCAGTCCGCCAGCGCGGGGTACCGCTCGATCTCCGGATCATCGCCGTTCAGCAGTCGCTGCCCGTCCCATGGCACAACCGTCAACCACGGTTCAAGCAGCCGGTAGGGGACCACCGTGCTCCCCAGGTGCACCGGACGAAGGAACTGGTTCTCCACGACCCCGTCAAGGCCGGGCAACTCCTTCCACGGCGTCTTCTCTTGGTTGGAGCGAAGGCTCCTTACGCGAGTGCGTCCCGCTCCCGCTCCCAGCGGACCGGCAGGCGCCGGTTCTACGCACAGCAGCACCCGCGGGCGGATGTTGGCACCCGCGGCGAAGCGCGGCGCGTACGGCGACGCGCTGCCGGTCAGCGCGACAACGCTGACGGTCGCGCTCTGCGACAACTTGCCTTCGGCGACGGACCAGGTTGTGGACGCCTTCGGCAGTTGGCCGGACCAGAGAATCGTCTCCTTGGGCAGACTCTTGCGGCCGCTCCCGGCGTTGGTCAGTTGGCCGAAGACCGCGCAGGATGGGACAGGGAACATGTCCGGCTTCACCTCAGACAGGTCCCACGGCTGGTTAAAGGTGATCGTTGTGTCAGAGCCGTAGTCCCCCTCTCGGAAGCCTTCATACTGCTGTCGCGAGAGCACAGCGTTCGGCATGACGAAGGCGAACGCCCCGCCGCCTCTCAGGTACAACTCGGCGCTTCGGGCGACGAAGAACGCTGACAGGTCGGGGTTGCGCGCGGTCTTATTCGTGGGCCACAAGTTGCGGGCTTTCGACTGCGTTCGGAAGTTCTCCTTCATGCCGAGGGTCATGAAGCCGTACGCGAGCCACGGGGGGTTGCCCACGAGCACGTCGACCTTGTTCTCGGACCTCATCAGCCAGAGCGGCCGGACGAGATTGCGGACGTAGTAGCCCCAGATGTGGTTGCGGTCGTTGTCGTACAGGCTGCAGAGGAGCCGGAAAGTCTCAGAGACCGTTGCTCGGTCGTCCTCATGAACGCCGAAGTTTCTAAGCACCGACGTGATCGACGGAATGGCGCTGTTCTTTGGTCGGTCAGTGGCCCTGCGCGACAGTTCGAAGACGAGTTCATCGAACCGGCCAGCGTCGGAGAGAAGGCGTTCCGGGAAGACCAACTCTGTGTCGAACAGCATCGGTAGGTCGCTGGTGGGGATCGTTATCCCCTGCGCCGTCAGCATGTCCGTTCGCTTGTCCCACTGGATCGAATCGCCCAGGTAGACTGGGACGTTGAGCGGGCCGCGATCGGGTGCCGCCAGCCGCTCGGTGCCGATTGCCAGCAGGTAGGTCACGCGCGCCAATGTGACCGCGACGGGGTGGAGGTCAAGGCCGAAGACGTGGTAGGTCAGACCGCGCAACGCGTCGCCGTTCGCAACCCCCGCGGCTTCGGCAGCATCGAGGTAGCGCCGGGCGGCCTGGAACACGAAGGTTCCTGACCCGCAGGATGGATCCAGGACGCGTTGGTTGAGCGGGTCGGTGACGACCTCCGCAACCATCCGCTCCGCAAGCCAGTCCGGCGTGTAGTACTCACCGAGTTGCTTGCGCGTCACGGTGCCGATGACGGACTCGTAGAGCACCTTCAAGACGTCGTGCTCGACGTTGTTCCACACGAAGCGCTGAAGGCGACGCGCGAGTCCTCGGATCCACTCAGCCCCGCCTTGCGCTTCAAGTACCCAGTCGAAGAAGTCGGCCTCGACTACACCGTGAATCTGCGCCGTCGCGGTGAAGGCTTGCCCGCTGATGAGCGTCGCTGGTCCGAGGCTCGGGTCGGATGGGTCGAAGCCGACGACAGCGTGCGCGATGATCTCTGCCGCCACGACGAGGTAGGTGTGCTCGATGAACAGCCTGTCCGTGTCGGTGAAACTCGTGCCGAGCGCAGTGGTGAGGAGTTTCGACCACAGTTCGCGCTTGAGTTGAACTTCGGAGTGCTCCCGGCAGCCGTCGTAGAGGGCCGTGAGTTCCGCGAAGTCGAGAGCGAAGGCTGGGCTGGTCGCCCCTAGGCGGCGTTCGATCTCGCCGGGTGACGGCGTGATGGCTTGCACGGTGGCAAGCACGCCCTCCAGCCAGATAAGGAGGCGCTCCGGATCGGGGTCGGTGGCCGAGCACTGCAGGGATGAGACCTCGACCAGATCGCCGTCCGGTCCCAGGTAGTGCAGGTACCAGTCCGCCCCGTCCGTCAGCACACCGCTGTAGCGCTGGTTGTACTTGGCCGTCTGAGTCGAGACGTAGCCCGACAACTGCTCGACGGCCTTCGGGCGGACGTTCCCAGCCCGGAGGTCCTCCTTGACCTCGATGACGGTGAAGCCGACCGCTACGTCGATCCTGCGACGTGTCCCGTCCGCGGTCTGCTCCTCCAACTTCACGACTTGGTGGTCTTCGAGGTTCAGGCCGCCGTAGAGGAGGAGCGTCCGGATGTCCGCTTGGACGTCAGCCTCGGTCCTGCCGCCGCCGCGCGTAGCCATGCGCTTGACCAAGTCGGTCAGGTTGATGCTGGCCTGGATCATGTGCGCCTCTCCGCGGAACGAGGGCGTCAACCTATCGACCAACTCTTGACCACACCCGGCCGCTGCTCACGTGTCGCCGCCGATTCGCCGCGGCATGAGCGGCCCGCCTCGACTTCCAACCTTCCCAGTCTGGCGCCTGATCTCTTGACCACGGCGACCAGCCATGCCGGGCTGATCTCTTGACCCGAGCGCGCGGATTAGCGGCCGGAAACCTCTACGTGGCAGACGATCCAGACTAGAATGATCTTGTAGGGCAAGTGGCTCCCGCGACGCCTCAACGTCCGGGAGCCGTGACCGGATCTCACGAGAGGAGACCTGATGGCGAACGACACTACGGCTGCCCTGGCTGGCCTGGACCCCGGCTGGCGAGGCCGCGTGAAGGTAGCCGGTGACTGCCTGCTCTGGACCGGCCCGACGACCGCCGGCTACGGCCGGGTGTACCTCGATGGCAAGCGGCAGCGGGTGCACCGGGTGATGTACGAGCAGCAGGTCGGACCGATCCCGCCGGGCAAGCCCCTGGTGCTGCACCGCTGCCGCGAGCGGGCGTGCTTCGCCAGCGCGCACCTGTACGTCGGTGACGTCAAGGACCGCGGCCGGGCGCTCACAGAGCGACGAAGCGCCCGGTGACCGCCGCCGCGCTGCTCCTTCGACCGAGGGGGCGGCGTGGCTAGCCGCCCGGTGCCGCCCCTCGGCCCGTACGACGCCTTCGAGGTGCTGTCGGCCTTCCGCAAGTCGGTGAAGTTGGACCGGCCCGAAGAGGCGATCTACTGGCTGACCGTCCTGTTGGAGTTCGGCGGGAAGCCCGCGCCGAAGACCGCCGCGAAGCAACTGTGGATCATGGCCGCGGAGGACGTGGACGACCCGCAGATCGTGCTCCGAGCGTTCGCCGTCTACCAGATGGCGGGCGCGGTCCCGGAGACCGATCACCTGTACTTCCTGACCACGGCGATGTGCAAGGCGCGCAAGTGGTGGGAATGGCCGGACGGCCAGTTGGTCGACCACTGGTGGGCGAAGGCGCTGGGCGACCTGAGGCGCGAGCCGCGCGACATCCCGACGTACGCGCTCGACCGGCACACCCGCCGCGGGTGGGCGCGGCACCGCTCCGGCCAGGGCTTCGACGACCGCTTCTCCGGCACCGAGGTCGGGCGGATGAAGACCCTGTGGGTGTACCTCCGGTACGGGCGGCTCGACCCGGGCGCGCAGGTAGACGAGGAGGCGTTCCGGGCTTTCTGGCAGCAGCGCCGCGACCTGTCCGCGATGGGGCCGCGCGACGTGGACGAGCCGAGCGAGTACCCGCCGCCCGTCTGTCTGGACGACCCGGACGAGGAGACGAGGCCGTGACCGTCCGGGCGTACTTGCGGGTGTCGACCGACAGCCAGGCAGCCACCGGCCACGGCCTCGACGCGCAGCGGAAGACGATCGCCGCGGAGGCTGACCGGCGCGGCTGGGAGGACGTCGTCTGGTACATCGACGGCGGCTTCAGCGGCAAGGATTTGGACCGCCCCGCGATGGCTGACGTGCTCTCCGTGATCCGACGCGGTGACGTGCTGGTGATCGCGAAGTTGGACCGGCTGTCCCGCTCACTGTCCGACTTCGCTGACCTCATGGAGCGGGCGCAGCGGCAGAAGTGGAATGTCGTCGCGCTCGACCTCGGCATCGACCTGTCCACCCCGAACGGCGAGTTCATGGCCTCGGTGCTCGCTGCGATGGCCAGGTGGGAGCGGCGCATCATCGGCCAGCGCACCCGCGAGGGCATGGCTGCTGCGAGGGCGAAGGGACGCCTTCCTGGTCGTCGATCGTCGCTCGCGAGCGAGGTGCAGGCCAGGCTGTTGGCCTACCAGGCGGCGCGTCTCACGGTGCGGGAGATTGCGCGGCGCATGAACGGCGACGGTCTGGTGACCTCGACGGGCACCGCCTGGTCACCGTCCTCGGTCTATTCCTCGACCCGCTCGGCGAGCCTGGAACGCCACGCCCGCCTGGTCTCCGCGGACGAGGAGCCGCGGGACTGGCCCGACTGGTTGAGCGAGGACAACCTGGAGGCGATGGGCCGCACCTGCGATGACTGCCGCGCCGAGCCGTACTGCCCCTGCCACGTCGACTGCTCGTCCAGGTGGCAGTGATGGCCTGGTCAACAGTTCCCCAGTGGCGGGCATCGGTGACACCCGGCAGGACTGTGCACTCTCTCGAACATCACCAAGTTCGTCCTGTCCGCGGTGTCCATGGACGAGCTGGTCGAGCTCGGCACGGTCACCTCACGGGCGGCCCGCTTCCTCGAGGCCGCCGTCGTCGCCGGCCTCAACGTGATCGTCGCGGGCGGCACCCAGGCCGGCAAGACCACGTTGCTCAACTGCCTCGCATCCGCCATCCCCGGGCGGGAGCGCGTCGTCAGCTGCGAGGAGGTGTTCGAGCTCGCCCTCCCCCTGCCGGACGTCGTGGCCATGCAGACCCGCCAGCCCAACCTCGAGGGGAGTGGCGAGATCCGGCTGCGACGGCTGGTCGTCGAGGCCCTGCGGATGCGCCCGGACCGCATCCTGGTCGGCGAGGTCCGCCAGGAGGAGTGCCTCGATCTGCTGATCGCACTCAACAGTGGGCTGCCGGGGATGTGCAGCATCCACGCCAACAGCGCCCGTGAGGCGATTGTCAAGCTGTGCACCCTGCCACTGCTCGCCGGCGACAATGTCGGTCACGCCTTCGTCGTGCCGACGGTGGCCTCTTGCGTCGACCTGGTGGTGCATGTCGCCAAGGACGGGACCGGGCATCGGCGCGTGCGCGAGATCGTCGCGGTTCCCGGAAGGGTGGAAGGCGACGTCGTCGAGACCGCCGACGTGTTCACCAGCTCAGAAGGCCGACTCGTGCGCGCCGACGGGTACCCACCGCACCGCGAGCGGTTCGAGTGGGTCGGCATCGACCTGCCCCGGCTGCTGGCCGGTGAGGGCTGACATGGGTGCACTGCTCGGGCTGCTGTTCGGACTCGGCTGCCTGCTGGTCTGGCGGTCCGGCGACGGCACCCCGACGCCGGCCTCGCGGCGCGACTGGCGGGAGCGCACCCGCGAGCTCTTGGCCCAAGCGGGGGTCGAGGGAGTGACCCCGGGACAGCTCGCTGCGGTCAGCCTCGTGCTGGGCGCGATCGTGCTCGTCGTCGTACTCGGGACCTCGCAGGTGCCGGCGATCGCTCTCGCCTTCGGTGTGTTCGCGGGACTTCTCCCGCTGGCGCTCGTGAGACGCCGTCGCTCGCGCCGCAGGGTCGAGCTGCGGGAGCTGTGGCCCGAAGCGGTTGACAACCTCGCCAGTGGCGTCCGGGCCGGGCTGGCGCTGCCCGAGGCATTGACACAGCTCGGTGTGCGCGGCCCGGAGCAGTTGCGCTCGCCGTTCCGCCGGTTCGGTGAGGACTACCGCGCGACCGGCCGGTTCGAGGAGAGCCTGGACCGGCTCAAGGCGCAGCTGGCTGACCCTGTAGGGGACCGGGTGGTGGAGTCGCTGCGGATGGCGCGACAGGTCGGCGGCAGCGATCTCGGCAGGCTGCTGCGGACGCTGTCGGCGTTCCTGCGCGAGGACGCGAGGACCCGCGCCGAGGTCGAGACGC
>JAABUS010004841.1_pt1 | contig 18753 bp, 19 predicted proteins | sample 5560161 | NCBI WGS metagenome assembly JAABUS01 (sample SAMN10711885, study PRJNA513376) | rock metagenome | isolation source: Antarctica rocks | place: Antarctica: Victoria Land, Trio Nunatak nord | collected 2016-01-04 | reverse complement strand
CCGCGCACTGACTGGTCGTTCGGTCTGACCTCGCGCCTCCCCCGCCGTCACGGGCGAGCCGTCGGCGCCGATAGCCATGCTCGCTGCGGGCCGAAGTTCGCGGTCGGCGTAAAGCCGACCGATTTGCCACACCCACGGAACATCGCCGGTGTGTCAACGGTTGTGACGATCGTCTGCTTGTTGTCGGTGGCCGCCAGGCGTTGGTGGAGCGCCGACTAGCATGGGAGCAGAGCGCACGACTGAGGAGTGAGACGCATGTTCGAAAGGTTCACCGACCGCGCACGGCGCGTCGTCGTCCTGGCCCAAGAAGAGGCCCGGATGCTGAGCCACAACTACATCGGCACCGAGCACATCCTGCTCGGGCTCATCCACGAGGGTGAGGGCGTCGCGGCCAAGGCGCTGGAGAGCCTGAACATCTCGCTGGAGGCTGTCCGCGCGCAGGTCGAGGAGATCATCGGCCAGGGACCGCAGGCGCCCAGCGGTCACATTCCGTTCACGCCACGCGCAAAGAAGGTTCTCGAGCTCAGCTTGCGCGAGGCGCTGCAGCTCGGCCACAACTACATCGGCACCGAGCACATCCTGCTCGGCCTCATCCGCGAGGGTGAGGGCGTCGCCGCCCAGGTGCTCGTCAAGCTCGGCGCTGACCTCAACAGGGTCCGCCAGCAGGTCATCCAGCTACTCAGCGGCTACCAGGGCAAGGAGACCGCGACTGCGGGCACAGCCACCGAGGGGGCACCGTCGTCGTCGCTCGTGCTGGACCAGTTTGGTCAGAACCTGACGCAGGCAGCCCGAGAGGGCAAGCTCGACCCGGTCATCGGCAGGGGCAAGGAGATCGAGCGGGTCATGCAGATCCTGTCCCGGCGGACCAAGAACAACCCCGTCCTCATCGGAGAGCCTGGAGTCGGCAAGACGACGATCGTCGCCGGCCTGGCCCAGAACATCGTCAAGGGCGACGTGCCCGAGACACTCAAGGACAAGCAGATCTACACCCTCGACCTTGGTGCGCTCGTCGCCGGCTCCCGTTACCGCGGTGACTTCGAAGAGCGGCTCAAGAAGGTGCTGAAGGAGATCCGCACCCGCGGAGACATCGTGCTGTTCATCGACGAGATCCACACACTTGTCGGCGCGGGCGCTGCGGAGGGTGCTATCGACGCCGCCAGCATTCTGAAGCCGATGCTGGCCCGCGGAGAGCTCCAGACCATCGGCGCCACCACACTCGACGAGTATCGCAAGTACCTCGAGAAGGACGCCGCGCTGGAGCGACGTTTCCAGCCAATCCAGGTTGCGGAGCCGTCGATCGCCCACACGATCGAGATGCTGAAAGGCCTGCGCGACCGCTACGAGGCGCACCACCGCGTGACGATCACCGACGAGGCGTTGGTGTCGGCTGCCACGTTGGCAGACCGCTACATCAGTGACCGCTTCCTGCCGGACAAGGCGATCGACCTCATCGACGAGGCAGGGTCACGACTGCGGATCCGTCGGATGACCGCTCCGCCGGACCTGCGCGCGTTCGACGACAAGATCGCCGAAGTACGCCGCAAGAAGGAAAGCGCGATCGACGCGCAGGACTTCGAGCTCGCCGCCTCCCTGCGCGACGAGGAGAAGAAGCTCATCGTCGCCAAGACCGAGCGCGAGAAGCAGTGGAAGGCAGGCGACATGGACGTGGTCGCCGAGGTTGACGAGGAGCTGATCGCCGAGGTGCTGGCCACCGCGACGGGCATCCCGATCGTCAAGCTCAGCGAGGCAGAGTCCACCCGGCTGCTCAAGATGGAAGACGAACTGCACAAGCGTGTCATCGGTCAAGACGAGGCCATCAAGGCGCTGTCCAGGGCGATCCGGCGTACGCGTGCAGGCCTGAAGGACCCCAAGCGTCCCGGCGGCTCGTTCATCTTCGCCGGGCCGTCCGGTGTCGGGAAGACGTGGCTGTCCAAGACGCTCGCCGAGTTCTTGTTCGGCGACGAGGACGCGTTGATCCAGCTCGACATGAGCGAGTTCTCCGAAAAGCACACGGTGTCGAGGCTGTTCGGCTCGCCTCCCGGCTACGTCGGCTACGAAGAGGGCGGGCAGCTCACCGAGAAGGTGCGCCGCAAGCCGTTCTCCGTGGTGCTGTTCGATGAGGTCGAGAAGGCACACGCCGACATCTTCAACTCGCTGCTGCAGATCCTCGAAGAGGGCCGGCTGACCGACTCTCAGGGCCGCGTCATCGACTTCAAGAACACGGTCATCATCATGACGACCAACCTCGGGACCAAAGATATCTCCCGTGGCAGCGTCAACCTCGGGTTCAGCCAGTCGAGCGACCAGCAGGGCTCCTACGACCGGATGAAGGCGAAGGTCGGCGACGAGCTCAAGCAGCACTTCCGGCCTGAGTTCCTGAACCGTGTCGACGAGATCATCGTGTTCCCGCCGCTGACGCAGGACGAGATCATCCACATGGTCGACTACATGATCGACGCGGTCGAGCTGCGGATGAAGGACCGCGACATGGCGCTCGAGCTCACCACCGCGGCGAAGGAACTGCTCGCCAGGCGCGGCTTCGACCCGGTGCTGGGCGCTCGGCCGCTGCGCCGCACGGTCCAGCGCGACCTTGAGGACGTGCTCGCCGAGAAGATGCTGTACGGCGAGGTCGGACCGGGCCAGATCGTGCTGGTGGGTGTCGAGGGTGAGGCGCCGAACCAGACGTTCACCTTCAAGGGCACCCCGAAGTCCGAGCTTCCCGACCTGCCGCCGATCGAGGCAGAAGCGCTACCCCCGGCTGCATCGGAAGGCTGAGCACGCCGGCTGGCGGAGATGGTTCCTCCGGCCACCCGCACTGGGACGCTCGCGCTGCCGGTTGCTAGGGCAGCGCGAGCGTTTCGCCGTGTGCGACGACCAGTCCGTCGTCCAGCAGCGATGACAGCGCTCGTTGCCGCTGCGCAGCGTCGTCCCAGACCGAAGCCACCGCGCTTGCCGCGACCGGGTCGTCGCTGTCGCGCAGCAGAGCGAGGATGCGGCCCCGGCACTGGCGGTCCGTCCCGGCGTACGACTGACCCCGACGTGGGGGACCGTCGTGGGGCGGATAGCCCGCAGCGCGCCAAGCGCACAGGTCGCGCACCGGACAAGGCACACAGGTCGGCCTGGTTGCGGTGCAGAGCAGCGCACCGACCTCCATCAGCGCCACGCTCCAGGTGGCTGCGACGTCCCCATCAGTCGGCAAGACTGTTTCGGTGAGCAGCCGCTCAGTGGCCGTCACGTGCTGCGGCGGGAACTGGCTGCCGCCGAGCCAGCGAACGAGGACCCGACGGACGTTCGTGTCGAGGACCAGCGCTCGCTTGCGATACGCGAACGCCGTAACCGCCGCGGCAGTGTAGTCGCCGACACCGGGCAGCCGGCGCAGTTCGTCGTACGACGTCGGCACCTCGCCCTGGTGCACGCGCTCGATGACCGTCGCGGCGGCGTGCAGGCGCAACGCGCGGCGCGGATAGCCGAGCCGGCCCCACATGCGCACGGCGTTTCCAGCGGTGTCCGAGGCCAGTTCCGCAGGCGTCGGCCACCGCTGCAGGAAGGAATAGTAGGCGGGCAGGACGCGCGCCACGGGTGTCTGCTGCAGCATCACCTCGCTGACCAGCACCGCCCACCCTCCGACTCCGGGTTCACGCCACGGGAGCGGCCGCTTGTGGTCGGCGTACCACTGCAGGACGGGCTGGTGGGCAACGGACGACGGCATGGCACGGCGATGATCCCACGAATCGGTGCAGCAGCGGGTTAGCGTGCAGGGGTGAGCACCGTGATGCGGCCGTCGGGACCTCTGTCGCCGCGCGTGTACTGGGTGCGTCGCCTCTTCCTCCTGGGCATCGTCGTCCTGGTCACCGCGGTCGTCTGGTGGCTGGTCTCGGCACCCCGGGATGCGAACGAGACCGCAGCGCCTGGCGCTTCAACGCAGACCACTTCTTCCGCCGGTTCGACGCAAGGGCCCGGTCCAGCGGCGAAGCACCCCCGACGAACGCCGCAATCGCAAACCCCCGGTTCGACCTCGACACCACCCGCGCCTCCCCGCAGGAAACCGCCGGTGAAGCAAGCACGACCGACGAAGACACCGCTCGCCGAGCCGACGGGCGCATGCACACCCACGGGCGTCGATATGGCCATCGACGTGGCCGACGCCAAGGCTGGCGACACCAACGTCGCAACGTTCGAGCTCACCAGCCTCGATACGGTCGCCTGCACGCTCTCGATCACTCCGAGCACGTTGGTGGTCAAAGTGACGTCCGGGTCGGACACAGTCTGGTCGAGTGACGACTGCCCGGATGCGTTGTTCGCCAAGCAAATCGTGGTGCGCGCGGACCCTGCGTCGCACTACCAGTTCACCTGGAACGGCAAGCGGTCGAGCGACGGCTGTCAGCCAGTAGTCGGCGAGATCACCCCCGGCGGTTACTGGGTCGAGGCTGCGCTGATCGGCGGCGAGCCACACAAGGCGTACTTCGACCTCACCTAGGCTGCACGCGCGTTGGACGCACGGCGGTAGAGGTGCGGCCCGGTTTGCGTCCGCGGGGGCAGCTCAGACGTAGCGCTCGAGGATGCTGGACTCGGCGAGACGAGACAACCCTTCCCGCACCGAGCGAGCCCGCGTGTCACCCACGCCATCGACGGCCTGGAGGTCGTCGATACTGGCGGCCAGCAGCTTTTGCAGGGTGCCGAAGTGCTCGACGAGACGCTCGACCACGGCACCCGGCAACCGCGGTACTTTTGCCAGCAACCGGTGTCCGCGCGGGCTCACCGCGCTGTCGAGGCTTTCGGTCCCGCCTAGCCCAAGGGGGCGCACGACGGTGGCGAGGTCGAGCAGCTCGGTCGCGGACAAGGCGTCGATGTCGTGCAGGGTCTCCCCGGCAGTGCGGGCTCGCCGCCCGACTGGCAGGTAGTCGCGAACGACAAGCTCGCGGTCGAGGTCGACGCCGGCGACCAGCTCGTCGAGCTGCAGCGACAGCAGCCGTCCGTCGCTGCCGAGCTCGAGCACGTAGTCCTCGATCTCGTTCGCGATCCGTGTCACCATCTCGAGGCGTTGGACGACCGCCGCGACGTCGCGCAAGGTGACGAGGTCCTCGATCTCGAGCGCGGAGAGCGTCCCGGAGACCTCGTCGAGCCGCAGCTTGTAGCGCTCGAGCGTCGCGAGTGCCTGGTTGGCGCGAGCCAGGATCGAGCCGGTGTCCTCGAGGACGTAGCGGGTGTCACCGACGTACAAGGCAATGATGTGCATCGACTGGGACACCGAGATGACCGGAAACTGGGTCTGCTGAGCCACTCGGTCAGCAGTCCGGTGCCGGGTGCCGGTCTCTTCGGTAGCGATGGTGGAGTCGGGCATCAGGTGGACGCCGGCACGCAAGATCCGAGAGGCATCTCGGTCGCAGACGATGGCACCGTCCATCTTCGACAGCTCGCGCAGCGCGGTCGGGTTGAAGTCGATGTCGAGAGCGAAACCGCCGGTGCAGAGCGACTCGACCGTCCGGTCCGTGCCTAGCACGACAAGCGCACCCGTACGACCTCGGAGCACGCGCTCGAGCCCCTCGCGTAGAGGTGTGCCGGGTGCCACCGCCGCAAGAGTGGCGCGCAGCCTCGCGTTCGAGGCCTGCCTGTCACTCAGCACGTCGACCCCCTGCTCCGCTTCTGGTGTGCGGACCTAGTGTAAGGCCAAGCCACGCCGGCAGAGCGCACTCAGGACCCGGGAAGCCGAAGCTCGGCCGGCAACCGAACCGGGCCCTCGCCCACCACGTTGAGCAGCGCCAACGTGCGGAACAGGTCGGCGCACTCGATCACCTGCATATCGTCGAATCTGCGCCAGGTGGCCGGCGTCTGCTGGTGGTGGCGGGGAACGACTGCCCGAGTGAACCCGAGCCGCGCAGCCTCGGCCAGCCGCTGTCCGACGTTGGGTACCTGGCGGAGCTCGCCGGCGAGACCCACCTCGCCGATCGCCACGGTGGACGCGGGTACGGCGGTGTTGGTGGCGGCGCTGGCGATCGCCACCGCAGCAGCAAGGTCGGATGACGGACCGCGTAGGGCCGCACCCCCGACCGTGGAGGTGTAGATGTCGAGCCTGCTCAGTTGCAGGCCGACCCGACGGTCGAGCACGGCCAGCAGCATCGCAAGCCGGGACGAGTCGATACCGCTCACCGCCCGACGTGGGGTGGCGCCGACGCTGGTGGTGACCAACGCCTGGACCTCCGCGAGCAGCGGCCGACGTCCTTCCAGGGTGACCGTCACGCACGTCCCGGACATCGGCTCGGGGTGGCGAGAGACGAAGAGACCGGTGGGGTCGGCGACCTCCACGATTCCGTTGTCGGACAGGTCGAAGCAGCCGATCTCGTCGACGGGACCGAACCGGTTCTTGACCGCGCGCAGCACCCGCAGCCGCGAGTTGCGCTCGCCCTCGAACTGGAGCACGACATCGACGATGTGCTCCAATGCCCGCGGCCCGGCGATCGAGCCGTCCTTGGTGACGTGCCCGACAAGCAGGGTGGGCAGGTGGCGATCCTTGGCAACCCGCATCAGGGCGGCAGTGACGGCGCGGACCTGGGTGACGCCGCCGGACACGCCATCGATGTCGTTGCTGCTGATGGTCTGGATGGAGTCGATGACGAGGAGGTCGGGCGCCACCGCATCGATGTGCGAGAGGATCGCCGAGAGCTCAACCTCGCAGGCGAGGTAGAGCGACGGCTCCAGCGCCCCCGTGCGGGCGGCCCGCATCCGCACCTGCGCCGCAGACTCCTCGCCCGAGACGTAGAGGATCCTACGGCCGCGCCGGGCCCCCTGTGCAGCGACCTCGAGGAGCAGCGTCGACTTGCCCACGCCCGGCTCGCCGGCCAGCAGCAGCACGGCGCCGGGCACGATCCCTCCCCCCAGCACCCGGTTGAGCTCGGACACGCCACTCGACTGTGCCTGAGAAGCTCTTCCGTGCACCGACGAGATGGGGATCGCAGGGGTGCTGACCGGCCCCGGGGAGACCCGGGCGATCTTGGCGCCACCGACCTCGTTGACCGATCCCCAGGCGAGGCACTCGCCGCAGCGCCCCACCCACTTGGTGGATGTCCAGCCGCACTCGGTGCATCGGTAGCCTGTGGTCGCACGTTTGGCGGAGCTTGTCGTCATGGTGGTGACGCTAGGCGAACCGACCGACAGACCATTACGACGCGCCAGCATGACGCGCGGCCTGGACGACTTATCCACGCCCTCCGTGGAGCGGTCCAAGCGCCGCCTCAGTATCGGCGTACACGGATGGTGATCGCGTAGTCGACGTACGCGCCCACGTGCTCGGCCAGTATCTGCTCGGCCTGCTCGGGTGAGAACTCGATCCTGACGACCGCCTCGAGGTCGGCGCGCCTCTCGAACCGCCAGCAGATGTCCCGCCGCAGGGCGTCCCAGCCGTGGCGGGCGAAGAACGCGTCGACCTGCCCCTGGTCGTACGTCGGCAGCGCGCGTTGGAACCATCGACCGAATGTGCTCCGGGTGGCGTCGTTGTCGATGACGAAGGCCACGCCGCCTCGACGCATCACCCGAGCCAGCTCGCGCAAACCGGCCTCGCAACCGGGCCCGAAGAAGTAGGCCCACCGAGCGTGGGCGACATCGATGCTGTGGTCCGGAACAGCCAGGCGCTGCGCAGAACCGGTGAGCACGCTGACATTGCGAAGGTGACAGACCCGCCGCCGAGCCATCGTGGCCAGGCCACGATGCGCTTCGACGCCGATGACGCTGTGGGCGCGTGCGGCAAACCGAGGCAGGTGAAAGCCGGTGCCGCAGCCGATGTCGAGTATCGCCGCGTCCCGCCAGGGACGGATGCCCTGCAGGGTGTGCTCGATCACGAGCTCAGGGTCGACCGCCTGGTTCTCCACCTCATAGACGTCGGGGAACCGCCAGATGTTCGGGCTCGGGATGGCTCCGGCGACGGCGTCGACGGCAGCGACGGCAGCCACGCTCAGATGCGTACGTCGCCGTCGGGGGTCCGGAACGTGGCGGCGATGATGCCTGGGGTGCCGTTGGGTGCCACCCACTGAACCTCGAACCTGCCGAGCCGGTGCCCGGCAGGGGTGTCGAGCCAGGAGGCGACTCGCTGAGGGTCGCCAGCAATCTCGACCTTGGCCAGCTCGATGTGCCCGGTGGCACCTACCGACGGATGTTGATCCGCCGGGCTCTCCCACTGGACGAAGAACGGTAGTTGAGGATCGGACTGCAAACCCTTGACGCCGATCTGTCGCCAGCGCAGCTCGACACCGTCAGGGCGGTGCCGGTTGCCGGGCGCGGATCGGCGATCGAGGCGCCGTTCAACCGGGGCGATGTCGTCGACGGCGACGACCCAGCCCAGCCACCCGCCCCCTGACTCGGAGCGCGCCCGGACGGCCTGCCCGAACGGGGCCTTGTCGGACGCCGGGTGATCGAGCACCTCGACGATCTCGAGGAACTGGCCGTCGGTCAGCGGAAGCACCCTGTTGCGGGTGCCGAAGCGGGGATGATCCCCACCGTCGTGGAACTTCTCGCCCAGCATCTCCGACAGCCGGTCCGTCGTCCCCGACAAGCCGTCCGGCCCTACTGCGAACGAGAGATGGTCCAGGTGCATAGGTCTCATTGTGGACGCCTGCACCGAAGCAGCGCCGGCCGGGGGTGCAAAAGTGACGTTCCTAAGCGGTTGCCTCCCCCGGCCCCACGGTTGCTCAGCCGACGACGTCTCGCCGTTGCGGCTTCCGGTGGGCTGGGTGCGCAGCTGGCGGGGTAACGCCGGCGGGTGGGTCGGCTGGGTGCAGCATCAGCCGTCGCCGGGACGCCGTGAAGTCCTCGCAGAGCCGGCGCAGCAGGTCGTAGGCCGGCTCGCCCATCAGCTCGACGAGCTCCGCCCGGTAGGACGCATAGACCGGCTCGGTCCCGATGTGCGCCTCGGTGTTTCCCGAGCAGTACCAGTCGAGGTCGTGGCCGCCCTCGCCCCAACCGCGGCGGTCGTACTCGGTGATGGTCACCTCGGTGTACGACGTTGCGTCGCTGCGCTCGACCGTGCGGAACTGCCGACGAACCGGGAGCTGCCAGCAGACGTCCGGCTTGGTCTCAAGTGGGTGATGGCCGTGGCGCAGTGCCCAGCTGTGCAAGGCGCATCCCTGTCCCGCCTCGAACCCAGCACGGTTTAAGAAAATGCAGGCGCCATCGTGGACCTTGGTCTTGCGCTCGCCGTCAGCGTCTGTCTCGATCCAGGCGGTCCGTCGGCTGCCGACGCCGTGGAACTGCCAGTCCCGGGGCGTCAGCAGCCGGACGAACTGCTTGACTCGCTTCTCGTCCGCCTGGTCGGAGAAGTGCGCGCCGAGCGTGCAGCAACCGTCGTCCGGGCGATCGGCGTAGATGCCCTTGCAGCCCGAGCCGAAGATGCAGGTCCACCGCGACGTCAGCCAGGTGAGGTCGATCCGGTAGCGCTGGTCAGCGTCGCCCGGGTCTTCGAACTCGGCCCAGGCGCGGGAGAAGTCGAGCGCTACTTCGGGCATTCCCCCACCTTAGTGTTGTATGGAATGGCGATTGCGCCGCGCAGCAGGCATGCCTCGATATCCTGTGCGCATGAGAGAGCCCGCGCCGTGAGAGAGGCAGTGCTCGACGTCGGCTCGAACACCGCCCACCTGTTGGTGGTCGACGCCTACCGCGGCGCCCCCCCACTGCCCGCATCGTCGATGAAGAAGCCGCTACGGCTGGCCGAGCAGATCACCGACGGCGGAGCCTTGTCGGACCGGGGCGTGACGGCGCTCGTCGCGTTCATCAACGAGGCCCTGGCCGAGGCCGAGGACCAGGGCTGTGAGCGGGTCGCGGCGTTCGCCACCTCGGCCATCCGCGAAGCCTCCAACACCGACGAGGTGCTAGCCCTCGTGCAGGAGCGCACCGGGGTCGAGCTCGTGGTGCTGGCCGGTGATGACGAGGCGCGGCTCACGTTCCTCGCCGTACGCCGTTGGTTCGGCTGGTCGTCGGGGCGGCTGGCGGTCTTCGACATCGGCGGCGGCTCGCTCGAGATCGCTGCCGGTGACGACGAGCGTCCCGACGTGGCCCAGTCGTTCGAGCTCGGCGCCGGCCGGCTCACCCGCGACTGGTTGACCGCTGGCGTGCCCACCCCTGAGGAGATCAAGGCGCTGCGCAAGCACGTGCGCGCCGAGATGGCCCGCAACGCAGGTCCGTTGCTCCGGCAGGGCATCGGTGACCACACCGTCGCGACGTCGAAGACGTTTCGTTCGTTGGCGCGAGTCTGTGGCGCGGCACCCTCCGACGAGGGCCCCTACGTACGGCGCCTGCTCGAGCGCGACGATCTACGGACCTGGTTGCCGAAGCTGTCCGAGATGACGCCCCAGCAGCGGTCCGAGCTTCCGGGCGTGTCCAGGACCCGGGCGCACCAGATCATTGCCGGCGCAGTGGTAGCCGACGCCGCGATGGCCCTGTTCGACCTCTCGTCCCTCGAGATCTGCCCGTGGGCGCTTCGCGAGGGCGTCATCCTTGAGAAGCTCGACTACCTGTGACCGTCGCGGAGCCATCGGACTCGTCCGGACCGGTGAGGCTCGGAGTACCCGCGCTCGGTCGGACGAACCGGGAGGGGCTGCCCCCTACGCTTGGGTCGTGACCGACACCCCGTCTCTCCCGACGAGTCCTGGTCATGTGCCCGTCGTGCGCGTCGCGTTGTCTTCGGCGTCGGTCTACCCGGAGCCCACCGCCAAGGCGTTCGAGCTCGCGGGTCGGCTCGGGTACGACGCCGTGGAGGTCATGGTCGGTATCGACCCGATGAGCCAGGACGTGGATGCGCTCGAGCATCTCATCGACTACCACCAGATCCCCGTCTGCGCCGTGCACGCGCCGTGCCTGCTCATCACCCAACGGGTGTGGGGCACCGATCCCTGGGGCAAACTGCAGCGGAGCACCGAGATGGCGCAGCGGCTCGGTGCCGACAGCATCGTCGTGCACCCGCCGTTTCGGTGGCAGCGCGACTATGCCCGCGGCTTCGTCGACGGAATCGCCGAGCTCGAGGTGGACACCGGCATCGCGTTCGCTGTCGAGAACATGTATCCGTGGCGGGCGTCGAAGCGTGAGCTCCAGGCCTACGTGCCGGGGTGGAACCCCGTCGACCACGACTACGCCAACGTCACCTTGGATCTGTCGCACACCGCGACCGCAGGCAGCGACTCGATCCAGATGGCGACAGAGCTCGGACCGCGGCTGCGCCACGTCCACCTTGCGGACGGGAGCGGGTCGGCCAAGGACGAGCACCTGATTCCGGGACATGGCAACCAGCCGTGCGCCGAGCTGCTCCAGATGCTCGCCGGTCAGGGGTTCACCGGCAGCGTCGTCGTCGAGATCAACACCAGGAGGGCGTCGAGCCGGGCCGCCCGCCAGGCCGGTATCGCAGAGTCCTTGGCGTTCAGCCGACTACACCTCGCCGACCGCGCCACCGACTTCTTGCCCACGGCCCGCGAGCGCTCCCCCGGCGGCGACGATGTCGAGCCGCGTCGAGGCCACGGTGGCTGACCCGGTCGACGACACCCGCGGCGACGGCAGGGTCGAGACGAAACCACGAGCCGGCCGACGACCGGGCAGGCCCGACACCCGAGCTGCCGTCCTCGCCGCAGCGAAGGCATCCTTTGCCCAGAAGGGCTTCGACCGGACGACGATCCGCGGCATCGCCGCCGCCGCCGGCGTAGACGCCGCACTGATTCACCACTACTTCGGGTCGAAGGACGACCTCTTCCTGGCCGCGCTGGAGATCCCTTTCGACCCCCGTCAGGTGATACCCGAGCTTGCCCGGAGCGGCGTCGACGGCCTCGGCACCAGGATCGCCGAGACGTTCGTCGGGATCTGGGACGTCGAGGCAAACCGGCTGCCGCTGGTGGCGATGTTCCGAACCGCGATGACCAACGACGACGCTGCCACCTTGCTGCGCAACGGCATGGCTCGCCTCGTCCTCGACACCGTCGCGCAGGTGCTTGACGTTCCCGACGCCGCGGTACGCGCACAGCTCGTCGCCTCGCAGCTGCTCGGCTTGGCGTTAGCGCGGTACCTTCTGCGCCTCGAGCCGCTCGCCTCGCTTCCCGCTGCTGAGGTCGTGGCCGCCATCGGACCGACGCTGCAGCGGTACCTCGACGGGGTGTGACCATTCAGGCGCAGTCTCGGGAAGCGGAACACCTCGACTCCGACAACGGGGTCGGGATTCGCCAGTCCGACGGCAACTTCAGTGTCTACATGCCTGAGCGGATGTCCGCAGAAGATGCTGAGCGAATCCTCGCCCGGCTCGAGCGCCAGGGTAGCGGCGGCGACTGACCAGGTACGCGCTGGCCTACGACGGATCCTTCTTATCATTGACGGTCTTGACATTGCCCACGTGCTGCGAGCAGAATTCATCGTATGATGAATTCGCCAAGATCCGCTGCGGTCACCATCGATGCGCTGCGGGTGGTGCGGGGAGGACGCGAGGTGCTGCCGGGGCTGACCGCGGCGATCCCCAGCGGTCAGATCAGCGGGCTGTTGGGGCCGTCGGGCTGCGGCAAGACCACGTTGATGCGCAGCATCGTAGGCGTGCAGAAGATTGCGTCTGGTTCGGTGACGGTGCTGGGAGAACCCGCGGGAAGTGTGCCGCTGCGGCGTCGTGTCGGCTACGTGACACAGACCCCCAGCATTTACGACGACCTGACCGTCCGCGAGAACCTGCGGTTCTTCGCTGCCGTGCTCGGCGTCGACGCGGCCGGGATCGACACAGCGGTCCGCACCGTTGGACTCGAGTCGCACGCCGACAGCCTCACCGGTCGCCTGTCCGGGGGTGAACGATCGCGCGCTTCGCTGGCGGTGGCACTGCTGAGCGAGCCTGACGTGCTGGTGCTCGACGAGCCGACGGTCGGGCTCGACCCGGTGCTGCGTCGGCAGCTGTGGGGGACGTTCGCGGAGCTCGCCCGGGCAGGCAAGGCGATCATCGTGTCGAGCCACGTCATGGACGAAGCCGAGCGCTGCGACCGGCTGCTGCTGATGCGCGACGGGCACGTGATCGCCGACGACACACCCGCCAGCCTGCTCGCCGCGACCGACACCACCGACATCGAGGAAGCATTCTTGGCACTGGTCGAGGAGGAGGTGTCGGCATGAACCCCTCGATCACGCTGGCCGTCGCCCGCAGGGTGCTGACCCAGCTGCGCCGCGACCACCGCACGCTGGCAATGATGTTGGTGCTGCCGTGCCTGCTGCTAACGCTGCTGTGGTGGATGTTCGACCGCAACGAGATGGTCTTCGAACGGCTCGGCCCCCCGCTGGTGGCGGTGTTCCCCTTCACGGTGATGTTTCTCGTGACCTCGGTGACCACGTTGCGCGAGCGGTCGTCCGGCACCTTGGAGCGGCTGCTGTCGATGCCGATGAACAAGCTCGACCTGTTGCTGGGCTATGCGATCGCGTTCGCGGTGGTGGCGCTGGCGCAGGCGCTGCTCGTGGTCACCCTCACCGTCGGGCTGCTCGGGCTCGACGTCACCGGACCGCTCTGGGCGCTCGCCGTGGTGGCAGTCCTCGACGCCGTTCTCGGCTCAGCCTTGGGACTCTTCGTGTCTGCCTTCGCGCAAACGGAGTTCCAGGCGGTGCAGTTCATGCCTGCGTTCGTGATCCCCCAGCTCCTGCTGTGCGGTCTGTTCCTCTCCCGGGACAGCCTTCCGGGGGTGCTCAGCGCAGTCTCAGACGTGCTGCCGTTGAGCTACGCCGTCGACGCGATGCAGCGGCTGCAGACCACCGCGAGCCTCGACGCCGGGTTCGGTGTCGACGTCACCGTGGTCGCGGCGTTCGGCGTGGCCGCGGTCGTGCTCGGCGCTGCCACCCTGCGCCGGCGTACGGACTGATCGAGCGCTAGTCCTCGGCGATCTCGGCGATCAGGTCGCCCTCCGTCACCACGTCGCCGACGCACACCGTGATCTCGCTGATGGTGCCGCTGACCTCCGCGTGCACAGGGATCTCCATCTTCATCGACTCGAGAATCACCACCGTGTCCTGCGGGCCGACACGCTGGCCAGCCGCAGCGATGACCGTGAGCACATTCGCGACGAGCTCGGCGTGCACCTGGTGACTCATGTCAGTCCTTCTGCTCGTACGGCGTGGCTCGAGGCCGTCACGATCCTAGTGGTGCCCAAGTCGAGACGAACCGGCTGTGGCGCGGCACCGGTCGATCACTGCGCAGTTCGGCGTCGGCTCAACCGGGACCCTGCGCAAGTGGCTCCACCGCGCTGAACTTGCTCGGGGGTCTGGGGAGCGTCCGCCTCCGCACTGGCTTCGGTTCAGGTCGTTCGGGCAGCCGAAGAGGCTCGTCTGGCGGCGGCGCTCACGTGTGCGTCGCGCCGGGTAGCCTGAGCTGGCCGATGGAGGAGGGTGTGCGTTGCTGCGTCGTTCGCTGCTCAAGTTGTCGCGCAGTGACAACGTCAAGTCGCTCGTGAGCTCGATGCCGGTCTCCGCCGGCATCGTGTCCCGCTTCGTCGCCGGAGACGACGTCGCCGATGCCGTCGCCGTCACTTCCCGGCTGCAGTCCGACGGGCTCCTCGTCAGTCTCGACTTCCTCGGTGAAGACACCCTCGACCGAGCTCAGGCAGACGCGACGGTCTCGGCGTACCTCGAACTGCTCAGTCACCTCGACGCGGCCGGCCTAGCACCGAAGGCCGAGGTGTCCGTCAAGCTGTCGGCCGTCGGTCAGGCGCTCGGGAGCGATGGCGAGAAGATCGCGCTGGACAACGCGCGGCTGATCGCACGCGCCGCCTCGAACGCCGGTACGACAATGACGCTCGACATGGAAGATCACACCACCACTGACTCGACCCTCGCCATCATGCGCGAGCTACGGCAGGACTTCCCCTCCATCGGTGCCGTCGTGCAGGCCTACCTGCGGCGCACCGAGGCCGACTGCCGTGACCTGGCGTACGACGGCTCCCGGGTGCGGTTGTGCAAGGGTGCATACAAGGAGCCCGAGTCCGTCGCGTTCCAGGACCGAGCGGAGGTCGACAAGTCGTACGTCCGATGCATGCGGGTGCTGTTCGAGGGTGTCGGCTATCCGATGATCGCCTCCCATCACCCGAAGCTGATCGAGATCGCCGGTGCGCTGGCTGCACGCAACCGGCGAGACCAAGGCAGCTATGAGTACCAGATGCTGTTCGGAATCCGCCCCGAGGAGCAGAAGCGTCTCGCCGCCGCGGGCGAGAAGGTGCGCGTCTACGTGCCGTACGGCGACCAGTGGTACGGCTACCTGATGAGACGTCTCGCCGAGCGACCGGCCAACCTGGCATTCTTCGCACGGTCGGTGATGACGAAGGGCTGAGCCCGCGGAGGCGGTGTTCGGCGGGTGCTCGGGAAACCAAAACAACCGGTCTGAGAGACAGACCAGTCCGGCCAGGGAGGCTGACATGTCGGTGGCGATCCTGGGCGCCGGGGTGATGGGTGAAACCGTGGTGTCCGGGCTGCTCCGGGCCGGGCGTGACCCGAGCACCCTGCTGGTCTCGGAGCGTCGGCCCGAGCGCGCCAGCGAGCTTCGCCAGCGATACGGCGTCGAGGTGGTCGACAACCTCGAAGCGGCGACCCGCGCCGACACCCTCGTACTCGTCGTCAAGCCGCAGGACATGCCTGATCTGCTCGACGAGATCGCCCCGGTGGTGCGTGCCGGTCAGCTCGTGGTGTCCCTTGCCGCCGGCATCACGACCGGCTCCATCGAGGCGCGGCTACCCGACGGAGTCCCGGTCGTCCGGGTCATGCCCAACACACCGGCGCTGGTCGACGAGGGGATGGCGGCCATCTCGCCCGGCGTGCACTGCGACGAGGCGCACCTGGTGGAGGCCGAGGACCTGCTCCGATCGACCGGCAAGGTGATCCGGGTGCCGGAGAAACAGCAAGACGCCGTCACGGCCATCTCCGGGTCGGGTCCGGCTTACCTCTTCTTCGTGGTCGAGGCGATGATCGAAGCAGGGGTACACCTCGGGTTGCCGCGGTCCACCGCCACTGAACTCGTCGTACAGACGATGGTCGGTTCGGCCACCATGCTGCGCGAGACCGGTGAGCACCCGACCGTCCTGCGGGAGCGGGTCACCTCACCCGGGGGTACGACGGCTGCGGCCGTCCGTGAGCTCGAGGACCACAAGGTACGGGCCGCCTTCATGACCGCCCTGGAGAGTGCCGCGCGGCGGTCGCGGGAGCTGGCGAGCGGCATCGACACGTGAGGCACTGAGGTGCCGACGTCGAGCGCCGAGCCGATGGGGCAGCTATCGTCAGTCGCCGACGGGGCCACTGACGAGCAGCGGCGGCGCGGACTGGCGCGGATGAAGTGGGTAGCCGGGTCGTTGCTCGTCGCTGCCGCCGTCATCTACGTGCTCACCCTCGACCGTTCCGGTGCCTGGGCGTACGTGCACGCGACCTCCGAGGCAGCGATGGTCGGCGCCGTCGCGGACTGGTTCGCCGTTACCGCACTCTTCCGTCGGCCGCTCGGCCTCCCGATCCCGCACACGGCGATCATCCCCACCCGCAAGGGCGCGCTGGCTCGCAGCCTTCAGGAGTTCGTCAGCGGCAACTTCTTGACCGAGCCGGTGGTCCGAGGCCGGATGGGCGATGCTCACGTCGCGCAGCGGGTGGGCGAGTGGCTCACGGACGAGACGCACAGCGCATGCATGGTCTCCGAGGCCGCAACGGTGGCGCGCACCGCCCTCGACAAGGTCCGAGACGACGACGTCACCGCCCTGCTGTCGTCCGAGCTGTTACCGCGACTGGCCGAGGAACCGCTCAGCGAGGTCGCCGGCCGGCTGCTCGCAGACATCGTCAGCGAGGGGGCGCACCATGGTCTCGTCGATCTCGCCCTCATCGAGGGGCATCGATGGCTGACGGGCAACCCGGAGGCCTTCGCCGACGTCCTCAGCACCCGCGCGCCCTGGTGGACACCGCAGTGGCTCGATGAGCGGGTGGTCACCAAGATCCACTCCGAGCTGGTCGACTGGGTCGTCGACATCCGCGATGATCCGCACCACGAGGCGCGGGCTGCGCTCGACGCGTTGCTTCGGCAGCTGGCAGCTGACCTGCAGCACGATCCGGTGACGATCGGGCGGGCCGAACGGCTCAAGGCACGCTTGCTGAGCCAGCCGCAGGTGTTGGTCACCGCCACGTCACTGTGGCAAGCATTGCGGCGGGTGCTCCAGGAGTCACTCGACGCACCCGGGAGCGCCGTACGTGTGCGCGCGACAGCGGCACTCGTCGCGTTCGGCGAGCGGCTGGTTGGCGACGTCGAGCTGCGGGAGCGGTGGGATGCCTACGCCGCCGACCTTGCAGCCTTCTTCGTCGATCGCTACGGCAATGAGCTCACCACCGTCATCACCGACACCATCGACCGGTGGGACGGTCGGGAGGCGGCTCGCCGGATCGAGCTGCACGTCGGACGGGATCTGCAGTTCATCCGGATCAACGGCACCGTGGTGGGCGGTCTCGCCGGGCTTGTCATCTACACGCTCACGCAGCTGCGGTAGGAGGCTAGGCTCGCGGGTATGACTGGCTCCGCGGGCTTCGTCTTCGACCCGACCCTCACGGAGTACAACTTCGGGCCGGGACACCCGCTGGCGCCTATCCGGGTCGACCTCACCATGCGCCTCGCCGACCAGCTGGGCGTGCTCGGCTTGCCCGACGTGACGGTCTACGACGCCCCGATGGGCACGCTTGAGCACATCCGGCTCCTCCACAGTGCCGCGTACGTCGAGGCGGTGCAGCGCTCAGGGGCTGACCCCAGCCACACCGACCTGAGATTCGGCCTCGGCTCCGACGACAACCCAACTTTTGCGGGGATGCACGAGGCGGCCTCCCACATCGTCGGCGCCACAGTCGAGGCGGCACGGCTGGTCTGGACGGGGGAGGTGCTGCACGGTGTCAGCATCGCCGGCGGACTTCATCACGCCCTGGCTGACTCAGCCAGCGGCTTCTGTATCTACAACGACCCCGCGATCGCGATCGGGTGGTTGCTCGAGCAGGGTGCCGAGAAGGTGGCGTACGTCGACATCGACGTCCACCACGGCGACGGTGTCCAGGCGGCATTCTATGACGACCCGCGGGTGCTGACGATCAGCCTGCACGAGACGCCGCGGACGCTCTTCCCCGGCACTGGCGACCCCTCGGAGACCGGCGCGGCTGGCGCTGAGGGCTTCTCGGTCAACGTGGCGCTTCCCCCTGGCACAGCAGATGGAGGATGGCTGCGGGCGTTCCACGCCGTCGTACCGCTCCTGCTGCACGCTTTCGCGCCTGACGTGCTCGTCTCGCAGCACGGCTGCGACTCCCACATGGACGACCCGTTGGCGCACCTGATGCTCAGCGTCGATGGTCAGCGTGCCGCACATCAGGCGCTGCACGCGCTGGCGCACGACGTCTGCGAGGGGCGCTGGCTGGCGACCGGCGGAGGCGGCTACGCCCTCACCTCCGTGGTGCCGCGCACATGGACGCATCTGCTGGCGATCGCAGGGGGCGCGCCGGTGGACCCGTGGATGCACACGCCGGACCGCTGGCGCGAGCACGTGGAGCGGGTCACCGGGCAGCCGGCTCCGGCGTTGATGACCGACGGCCACGCTGCGGACTACGCCGACTGGTCCGAGGGCTACAACCCCGACTCCGGAGTCGACCGCTGCATCGCGCAGACCCGCAAGGAGGTCTTCCCGCTGCACGGCCTGGACCCGTCGGCGTACTGACGTGGTCGGAAAACGTCCGGCGGAAGCCCGCGACACGCCGAGGGATTCATCCCTTCAGGGGCTATTT
>JAABUS010004839.1_pt1 | contig 18755 bp, 16 predicted proteins | sample 5560161 | NCBI WGS metagenome assembly JAABUS01 (sample SAMN10711885, study PRJNA513376) | rock metagenome | isolation source: Antarctica rocks | place: Antarctica: Victoria Land, Trio Nunatak nord | collected 2016-01-04 | reverse complement strand
CCCTTGGCCTGTGCCGCCAGGCGCACGCTTGGGCCGGAGGGCAGCGCCAGCTGAAGGCAGGCCCGCTTGGGACCGGCGTCGGTGGTCAGGATGCTCTCCGAGAACGCCTGGGCGTTGGGGCCCAGCGCCTCTGCGGCGTGCCGGATGCCGGCCACGACCTTGTCGCGCGACAGCTCGCGGGCGATCACGCCGGTCGAGGCCACGGCCACCTGGGCCGGATCCAGGTCCAGCGCCTGGGCCGCGGCGGCCTGCTGGGCCCGCGCCGTGGCCAGACCCCGCTCGCCGTCGGACACGTTGGCGTTGCCCGAGTTCACGGTCACCGCCCGCAGGGCCGAGAGGTTCGCCTCGCGGCACACCGTTACGGGGGCAGCCACGAGCGCGTTGGTGGTGAAGCGGGCCGCCGAGGTCGTGTGCTCGCGCTCGGAGTAGATCAGCCCCACGTCCTCTCCCTCGGGCTTGATCCCGGCCGCCACCCCGCCCGAGGAAAAGCCCTCGGGCAACGCGGTCGGGGCCAGCTCGGTCACGTGCTCGGGGCGGTCGACCCAGCGCGAGCGGAAGAAGCTCTGAGAATGCTCACTCACGACAGCCCCTCCGTCTCGTCCAGGCCGAGCATCAGGTTCAGGTCCTGCACCGCCTGCCCGGCGGCGCCCTTCCACAGGTTGTCGATCGCCGACTCCACCAGCACGCGGTTGCCGGTCACGGTGCCGTAGACGCGGGCACGGTTGGTGGCCCGCACGTCGGCGGTGCGCGGTGGGGCCCCCACGACCTCGACGAAGGGCTCGCCCGCGTAGGCCTCCTCCAGCAGCACGCGCACGTCCTCGCGCGTCAGGTCGCCGTCGGTGGTCGCATAGCAGGAGGCCAGCAGCCCCTGGTCCACCGGGATCAGGTGGGGGACGAAGGTGATCCCGATACCCGCCGGCAGCTCCTGCTCCAGCTCGGCGCTGTGGCGGTGGCCCTCGGTCTTGTAGGCGTTCACGTTGTCGGCCGCCGATACGTAGTGGGTCTCCCGGGTGGCCTCGCGCCCCGCGCCCGACAAACCCGTCTTGATGTCCACAACCGCGTCGCGCAGGTGCTCTCGCAGCGGCCACAGGCCCAGGAGCGCGGCGGTGGAGTTGCACCCCGGCCCGGCCACCAGATCCGCCTCGCGGATCTCCTCGCGGTGGCCGTTGATCTCGGGCAGCCCGTAGACCGCCTCGGCCAGCAGCTCGGGCGCCTCGTGCGGCTGGTACCAGTGCTCGTAGGCGGCCTGGCCCAGCCGAAAGTCGGCCGAGAGGTCCACCACCTTCAGGCCACGCGCGCGCAGCTTCCGGACGGCGCCGGCGGCGGTCTTGTGGGGATAGGCCACCAGGGCGGCGTCGGCCACGTCGGCCACACGGTCGGGGTCGAACTCATCCATGGTCAGGGCGATCCGGTGGATCGGGTACAGCTCGTCGTGGCGCCGGCCGGCGTCGGTGCGCGCCGTGACGGCGGTCAGCTCCAGCGCGGGGTGGCGCTGCACGATGCCGGCGCCCAGCGCGCCGCCGTAGCCGGCAGCGCCGATCACCGCCACTCGCCTAGCCACGCAGCCGCCCTCCCATTCCGGCCAGGGCCTGCTCGATAGCGCTGCGCGGCGCGGCCACCTCCGCGTCGGTCAGGGTGCGGTCGGGCGCGCGGAACTCCAGCCGCAGGGCCAGCGACCGATTGCCCTCCCCCACCTGCTGGCCCTCGTACACGTCGAACACCTCGGCGCGGGCCAGCAGCGGGGCGCCCGCCTCGAGCACGGCCATGCGGATCGCTGCGGCCTCGACGCCGGCCGGTGCGAGCACGGCGATGTCCCGGAGCACGGCGGGGAAGCTGGTCACGTCGACGAAAGCCTCCGCCTCAGCTGCCAGCACCGCAAGGGCGTCGAAGTCCAGCTCGAAGGCCACACCAGCCTCCACATCCCAGGCGCGCGCGACCAGGGGATGGAGCTCGCCGATCCAGCCGAGCGGGTTCGTCCCGGCCATGATGTCCGCGCTCTTGCCTGGATGAAGGAAGGGCCTGGTGGCACGCGGCGTCTCCAGGCGCACGTTTGCGACCGCACCCACGGCCTCCACCAGCCCCTTCGCCGCGTAGAAGTCAGCCGGCGCGGAAGGGCTGCGCCAACCGCTCGTGGTGCCAGGGGTCAGCAGTACTGCGAGGTGATGAGCCTCCTCGGCGGGCAGGGCGCCGTGGGGGCTGCCCTCGGGTGCCGTCAGGTCGCCGCTGGGGCGGTAGACGTGCTGGGACTCGAACAGGGCCAGCGCCCCGGTGCCCCGAGCGGTGTTGTCGCGCGCGGCGTCCAGCAGCCCGGACAGCAGGAGCGGCCGCATCACGCTCTGGTCCTCGCTCAGCGGGTTGTCCAGGGCCAGCGTGGGCTCGTCGCCCAGCCGCAGCGCCTGAAGCGTGGCCGGCGCGGTGAAGCTCCAGCCCACGATCTCGTCCAGCCCGCGGTCGCGCAGCGCGTCCTCGGTCCGGCGGCGCAGCCGCTGGCGGGGCGTCAGCCGGCCGACCGCGTTCTTGCGCGCGGGCAGGGTCACGGGCAGCTTGTCCAGCCCGTGGGTGCGCGCCACCTCCTCCAGGAGGTCGGCCTCGCGTTGCACGTCGGCGTCGCGCCAGTAGGGCACGGTCACGTCCAGCACCCCGTCGCCATGCTGCACCGCGCAGCCCAGCGACTCCAGCCGGCCCACCACCTCGTCCTCGCAGATGGCCTTGCCCAGCAGCTTGAGCACCCGTTCCGTGCGCAGCTGCACGACCCGCGGCTCCATAGGGGCGGGGTACACGTCGATCGGCTCGGGCACCATCCGCGCGCGGCACAGGTCGACCATCAGCCGCGCCGCTAGCTGCTGCCCCGCCAGAGCGTTCCCGGGGTGCAGCTGCTTCTCGAACCGTGTCGAGGCCTGCGAGCGCAGGTTCAGCGCCTTCGACGTCCTGAGGATGTTGGTGCCCACCCAGGTGGCGGCCTCCATGAGCACGCGCGTGGTGGAGTCCGAGACCTCGGAGATCTGGCCGCCCATGATCCCGGCCACGCCCGATGGGCCCTGGGCGTCGCAGACCAGCGCCATGTCGGGCGTGAACTTGCGCTCGACGCCGTCCAGGGTGACCATGGCCTCCCCCTCTCGCGCCCGTCGCACCTCGATCCGGCCGCCGCGCACCTGGTCCAGGTCGAAGGCGTGCATGGGCTGGCCCGTAGCCAGCATCACGTAGTTGGTGATGTCCACCACGTTGGAGATCGGCCGCTGACCCGCCGCGGTCAGCCGCTGGCGCAGCCAGGCCGGCGAAGGGCCGATGGTCACGTCCTCGAACACGCGGCCGGTGAAGCGCAGGCACACATCGGGGTCCGTGATCTCGATGTTCACGTGGTCGGCGGTGGTGTCGCCACCGGAGGCGATGGCCTCCGTCTCGGTCGGGTCGGCCGACAGCTCCGCGCCGGTCGCGGCGTGCACCTCGCGCGCGATGCCGTACACCGACAGGCAGTCGGGCCGGTTCGGGGTGATCTCCAGCTCGAGCACCTCGTCGGCCAGCGGCAGGTGCTTGACCAGCGGCGCGCCGGCCGGCGGCGAGTCGTCCAGGACCATGATCCCGGCGTGGTCGCCGCCGATGCCCAGCTCGTCCTCGGCGCAGATCATGCCGCTCGACTTCACGCCGCGCAGCTTGGCCTCGCCCAGCTCGGTGCCGTCGGGCATGACCGCGCCCGGCAGCGCCACAGCCACGGTCTGGCCGGCGGCCACGTTGGGGGCGCCGCAGACGATGGTGCGCGGGTGGGCGGGGCCGGATCCGTCGTCCACCTCACACACCTTCAGCCGGTCGGCACCCGGGTGCTGCTCGCAGGCCAGCACCTTGCCCACCACGAACCCGGCGGGGTCCCCCACACCCACCTGCTCGATCCGCTCCAGCTCGGTTCCCGTCAAGTCCAGCCGGTCGCCGATGCCGGCCGCGTCCAGGTCGGCGGGGTCGCAGTACTCGCGCAGCCATGTCAGCGGCACCCTCATCAGGCCCCGAACTGCTCCAGGAAGCGCACGTCGTTCTCGTAGAACATCCGCAGGTCGGGCACGGAGTGGCGCAGCATCGCGATCCGCTCGACTCCCATGCCGAACGCGAAGCCCTGCACCCGCTCGGGGTCATAGCCGTTGTCCGCGACGAAGCCCAGGACGTTGGGATCGACCATGCCCGAGCCCAGGATCTCGATCCACCCCGAGCCCTTGCACAACGAGCAGCGCTGGGCGCCCACGTGCCCGGTCCCCCGGCACTCGAAGCAGCTCACGTCGACCTCCACCGACGGCTCGGTGAACGGGAAGTAGTGGGGGCGCAGTCGGATGTGGCGGTCGGGGCCGAACATGGCCCGCGCGAACTCGAGCAGCACGCCTTGGAGGTCGGCCAGCGTGATGTCCTCGTCGATGGCCAGCCCCTCGACCTGGTGGAACATGGGCGTGTGGGTGGCGTCGTTGTCGCGCCGGTAGGCCTTGCCCGGCACCACCAGGTAGATCGGCGGCTCCTGCGCCTCCATCGAGCGCACCTGCATCGGCGATGTGTGGGTACGCAGGAGAACGTCCTCACTGAAATAGAACGTGTCGGCCAGCATCCGCGCCGGGTGATCGGGCGGGTGGTTCAGCGCGGTGAAGTTGTAGTAGTCGAACTCCACCTCGGGGCCCTCGGCCACGGAGAAGCCCAGGCCCAGGAACACGTCCTCGATCTCGCGTCGCGTCTGGGTGATCAGGTGCAGGTGGCCGGTGTGCGCGGGCGGGTCGCCCGGAAGGGTCACGTCGATGGCGTCTCCCTTCAGGCGCTCGTCCAGCTCGGCCGCCTCCAGCGAGGCGGTGCGCCCGGCTAGCCGGGCCTCCAGCGCGGTCTTGACCTGGTTGCCGCCCTTGCCCACCGGCCCGCGCTGCTCGGGCGGCAGGTCCTTGATGGAGCGCAGCATGGTGGTCAGCTCGGCCTTGCGGCCCAGCAGCCGCACCCGCAGCTCCTCCAGCTCGGCGGCCGTGCCGGCGGCGGCGATCGCTGCCTCACCCTCCTCGCGGATCTCGGCCAGCCGGGCGGGGGCGTCAGGCATCGGCGGCCATCCTATTTCCGGCGGTGGGGGCGATGCCGGACCGACCGTCCGGCGAGCGCAGCACCGAGGCTCCCAGCTCGTACAGGGCGATGGTGGCTGCCATGGCCGCATTCAGCGACTCGGGGCCGTCCGCGCGGAGGGGTATCCGGGCACGCACGTCGACCCCTTCGGCGACCTCGGCCGGCAGCCCTTCCCGCTCGGCGCCCACCAGCAGCACGGCGGGGCCCTCCAGCACGGCCGTCGCCTCGGCCAGCGTGTCCGGTGCGGTCGCGTCCAGCGCGATCGTGGTGCCCTGAAGCTCACGCCACGAGGCCTTGGCCGGCGGGCGGGCGAACAGCGAGCCCATGCTGGCCCGCACCGCCTTGGGCCCGAACGGATCGGCGCTCCCCGGCCCCAGCACCACCGGCCCGTCGCTCAGGGCGTGGGCCGAGCGCAGGACCGACCCCACGTTGCCCGGATCGGCAACCCCGTGCAGGTAGACCGACAGCCGCCCCCCCGGCTCGGAGAAGCGCTTGCGGTACACCCCGATCACCCGGCTCCCGGAGCCCAGCGAGCTGACCCGGTCGAGCAGCTCGGGCTCGACGTCCTGGCCCGACCACAGCAGCACCTCGGGCTCCCAGCCGTTCGCCGCCGCGGCCACGATCAGGTCCTCGCCCTCGGCCGAGAACAGCCCCAGCTGATCGCGCTCGCGCTTGCGCTGCAGGCGGCGGATCAGCTTGAGCTGTGAGTTATCGGATGCGGTGATCATTGGTTCCCAGCGGACCGATTCGGCATCGTGCCGAATCGGTGGACGTCCCAGCGGACCGATTCGGCATCGTGCCGAATCGGTGGACGGCAGGCCCCAGAACGACGACGGGCGCCTCGTAAGGCGCCCGGGAAGTGCTGCGGTGGCCGTTTGCCGTTCTAGGCAGCGGCCGCCTCCCGGGCGGTCTCGGTGAAACGTCGGAAGGTGTCCTTGTCGTTCACGGCGATGTCGGCCAGCACCTTGCGGTCGAGCTCGACCCCGGCCAGCTTGAGCCCGTGCATGAACGTGCCGTAGCTCATCCCCTCCTGGCGGGCGGCGGCGTTGATCCGGGTGATCCACAGACGGCGGAAGTCGCGCTTGCGGTTGCGCCGGTCACGATAGGCGTAGGTGTCGGCCTTGAGCAGCGTCTCCTTGGCCCGCTTGTAGCTGGAGTGACGCTGGCCGCGGTAGCCCTTGGCCCGCTCCAGGGTGGCCCGGCGCTTCTTGCGCGCGTGGACTGAGCGCTTGACGCGGGCCATCAGCGCAGCAGGTCCTTCACGCGCGGCCGGTCGGCCTTGGCGATGATGACCGGCCGTCCCAGCCGGCGCTTGCGCCCCGGGCTCTTCTTCTCGAGGATGTGGCTGGTCATCGCGTGACGGCCCCGGATCTTCCCGGAGGCGGTCTTCTTGAAGCGCTTCTTCGCGCCGGAGTGGCTCTTCATCTTCGGCATGGCGACGGCCTATTGAAGCAGACGATCGTCAGGCGTCGGCTGCCGGAGCGGCCTGCGCTTGCGCGCCGCCATCGACCTGGGCGTCGCCCTCGGCCTCCTGGGGCTTCTTGGGCGCAGGCGAGAGCAGCATCGTCATGTTGCGGCCGTCCTGGATCGGGCGCTGGTCGATGACGCCGAGCTCGGACACGTCCTCGGCCAGGCGCATGAGCAGGGCGACCCCGCGCTCGGGATGGGTCTGCTCGCGACCACGGAACATGATGGTGACCTTCACGCGGTCGTCGCCGTTGAGGAAGCGGACCACGTGGCCCTTCTTGGTCTCGTAGTCGTTGTCCGCGATCTTGGGCCGGAGCTTGATCTCGCGCACGTTGACCTGCTTCTGGTGCTTGCGGGCCTGCTTGGCCTTCTGCTCCTGCTCGTACTTGTATTTCGAGTAGTCGAGCACGCGACAGACTGGAGGCTTGGCCTCGGCCGCGACCTCCACCAGATCGAGGTCGCGTTCGCGAGCGTAGGCCAGCGCCTCGTCGATGGGCACGACGCCGATCTGGTTGCCGTCGTCTCCGACCAACCGCACCTCGCGCACGCGGATGCGGTCGTTGATCCGGGTGTCGTCCCTGTCGGGCGGACGCCGGTCGAACCTGCGCGGGACCGGCACTAGTGACGCTGGGTGGGGCTAGACGGCAAGAAGAGAAGGCGAGTCGGGTGAGAGCACGGGAGCGTCAGGAGCGGCTGCGCATGGTGTTGGTGCTCTGCATTCGCGAGAAAGTATAGCGCGGTGGCGCGACGGTCCAAACGGCACCCGATCAGGTTCGCGATCGGACCTCTCCCGCCACCTGCTCGGCGAACGCGGTCACCGGCGACGCCCCGCGGTCGCCCTCGCCATGACGCCGCACGGACACCTCGCCGTTCTCGGCTTCGCGATCCCCCAGAACCAGTAGGTAGGGAACCTTGCGCAGCTCGCCCTCGCGGATCTTGCGACCGATCGACTCGGCGCGGGCGTCGATCCCGACCCGCAGGCCGGCGTCCCCCAGCTGCACGGCCACCCGCTGGGCGTGCTCGTTGTGGCGGTCGGCGATCGGCAGCACCAGCGCCTGGACCGGCGCCAGCCAGAGCGGGAACTCGCCCGCGTAGTGCTCGATCAGGATGCCGATGAAGCGCTCGAAGGAGCCCATCAGCGCCCGGTGGATCATCACGGGGCGGTGCTCCTCGTTGTCGGCGCCCGTGTAGCCCAGCTCGAAGCGCTCGGGCATCGAGTAGTCCAGCTGCACGGTGCCCAGCTGCCAGGAGCGCCCGATGGAGTCGGTCATGTGCAGGTCGATCTTGGGGCCGTAGAAGGCGCCGTCGCCCTCGTTGAGCTCGAACTCGAGCCCCTCCTCGCGCAGGGCCGTCTCCAATGCGCCCTCGGCGCGGTCCCACATCTCGTCGCTTCCCACCCGCTTGGCGGGACGGGTGGACAGCTCCAGGCGAGGCTCGAAGCCGAACACGTCGTAGATGTGGAAGCCGAAGGCCAGGCAGGCCTTGACCTCGTCCTTGACCTGGTCCTCGGTGCAGAAGATGTGGGCGTCGTCCTGGGTGATGTGGCGCACGCGCAAGAGGCCGTGCAGCGTGCCGCTGGGCTCGTGGCGATGCACCAGGCCGGCCTCGGAGTAGCGGATCGGCAGGTCGCGGTAGGAGCGGCGCTCGGAGTTGTAGATCTGGATGTGGGCCGGGCAGTTCATGGGCTTCAGCCCCATCTCCCGGTTCTCCACCTCGGTGAAGTACATCTTGTCGCGATAGGTGTCCCAGTGGCCCGACTGCTTCCACAGGTCCACGTCGTAGAGGATCGGCGTGCGCACCTCGCGGTAGCCGCGGGCGGCGTTCTCGGCTCGCCAGAAGTCGGTCAGCTGCGCCCAGACGACGGCGCCGTTCGGCTGCCAGAAGGGGGAGCCCGGCGATACGTCGCTGAGCAGGAACAGGTTCAGCTCCCGGCCGAGCTTGCGGTGGTCGCGCTTGCGCGCCTGCTCCAGGCGCTCGACGTGGGCCCCGAGGTCGTCCTTGGACAGAAACGCCGTCCCGTAGATGCGGGTGAGCATCTGGCGGTCGGAGTCGCCGCGCCAGTAGGCCCCGGCCACGCTGGTCAGCTTGAACGCCTTGATGGCCTTGGTCGACGGGGCGTGCGGGCCCCGGCAGAGGTCGGTGAAGGGGCCGTTGCGGTAGAGCGAGACGGTCCGGAGGGGGCGGGCGGGATCGGCGTTTCGGACCAGGTCCTCGATCAGCTCGACCTTGTAGTCCTGCCCTTCGGAGCGGAAGCGCTCGATCGCGTCGTCCACGGAGACGTCCGAGCGCTCGAAGGGCTCGTCGGCCTTGACGTGCTCGCGCATCTTGGCCTCGATGCGGTCGAAGTCGGCGTCCGAGACCTTCACGTCCTCGGGGAAGTCGAAGTCGTAGTAGAAGCCGTCCTCGATCGGCGGCCCGATGGAGATCTTGACCCCCGGATAGAGCTCTGACACCGCGGTGGCCAGCACGTGGGCGGTGTCGTGGCGGATGAGCCACAGCGCGTCCCGGCCGAGCGGGCCGTCACTCCTCGGGGTCGCGATCTCGATCGCCGCGCCGTCGGGCAGCGGCGCGCCGAGGTCGCGCAGCTCGCCGTCGACGCGGATCCCCAGCGCCGCGCGCGCGAGGCCGGCTCCGATGGCCGCCGCGGCGTCGGCGCCCGTGGCGCCGTCTTCGAGCTGCAGCTCGGTGCCGTCGGGAAGCCTTACCGCCATCGCCCGCTCAGCCCTCGCGCTGCACCTGGGACCCCGGCACGATGTCGTCCTCGCCCGTGTCCTCCCAGCGGATCCAGGCCTTGTGCCCTCCGTCGTAGTCGTCGCCGAACAGGACGAGGGTGGCCCGGCGATCCCAGACGGTGCACTTCTCGGTGCCCTCGTCGTCCAGCCCGCGCCAGAGGCGGATGAACCCGTTGGCGTCCCACTCATTGCCAATCGTGGTCGGATCGGTGTGGCCGGGGTGCAGGCGCGTCTCGTGCGCGAGCCCCATCAGCGTGTCCATGATCGAGCTCTTCAGATCGCCGAAGCTGGTCGAGCCGGGGGCATTGACCCCGCCCACCGAGCCCTTGAAAAGGGTGTCGCCGGTGAACACCTCTGCGCCGTTGACCACGAAGTTGAGCATCCCGGCGGTGTGACCGGGCGTGTGCAGCGCCCCGATGGTCAGGCCGCCGACCTCCAGCACGACCTCGCCCGGATCGATCGTCCGGTCCACGTCCATCAGCTCCCGGGCCTCCAGCGGGTGGGCCAGGATCTCCACGCCCAGCTTCTCCTTGTAGACGTGGTTCTCGGCCACGTGGTCGGCGTGGTGGTGGGTCAGCAGCAGGTGCTCCACGGTCAGGCCGTGACGCTCGATCGCCTCGAGCAGGGGCCCGGACGGCCCGCCCGAGTCGATGATCACGCCGTGGCCGCCGGGCTCGTCGGCGACCAAGTAGGCGTTGGAGAGCCACTCGGGCTCCTTCATTGAGCGCTCGACGATGGGGACCATGGAGTGAGCCTATTCGCGGGAGGAGCGGAGCCCGACCGTGGGCCGGGCGAGCACCGCACCGATCTATATTCCGCGCCCGTGGACCTGCGCTCCCACTTCCCGGTCCTCGAGCGCCTCTCCTACCTCAACGCCGGATCGGTCGGCCCCGTGCCTCGCGAGGCGGCCGAGGCGGCCCGCCGCGAGCTCGCCGATCAACTCGAGCACGGCCGCGGGGGCAAGGCCTCCTTCGAGCACGCGAGCGACCTGGCCGAACGGCTGCGCTCGCGCGTCGCCGCGATCATGAACGCCGACGCCGGCGAGATCGCCCTCACCGGCGCCACCACCGACGGGGTGAACGCGGTCCTGGCCGGCCTGGACCTCGGACCGGGCGACGAGGTGCTGACCACCGACGAGGAGCACCCCGGGCTGCTGGCGCCGCTGGGGCTGGCTCGAAAGAGGCGCGGCATCGAGGTGCGGGTCGTGCCGTTTGCCGAGGTCGGCGCCTCGGCCGGGCCCCAGACCAAGCTGATCGCCTGCTCGCACGTCTCCTGGCTCAACGGACGGGTGGTCGACTCGGCCGCCCTGGGCGACTGCGGCGTGCCCGTGCTGCTCGACGGCGCCCAGGGCATCGGCGCGGTAACGGTCGACGTGCGCGAGCTGGGCTGCGACTTCTATGCGGGCTCGGGCCAGAAATGGCTGTGCGGGCCGATCGGCAGCGGCTACCTGTACGTGCGCGGCGACCGGATCGAGTCCCTCCACCCCGCCGCCCCCGGCTATGGCTCGCTCTCCGACCCGCTCCGGGCACTGGAGCTGCCGCTGCGCGACGGCGCGGCGCGCTTTGACGGAGGCTTCCCGGTGACCCACCACTCGGCGTGGGCGCTGGCCTCGCTCGACGTGATCGAGGCCCCGGGCCTGGACGCAGTCGTCGGGCGGGCGGCCGCCCTGGCGGAGCGCCTGACCCAGGGCCTGGCCGAGAACGGGCTGATCGTCGCCCCCCGCGGGCGCTCCACGCTGGTCTCCTGGGAGGCGCGCGACCCCGAGGCGGCCGTCAAGTCACTCCTGGAGCGGGGCTTCGGCGTCCGCAACCTTCCCGGGACGTCCTACGTCCGCGCCTCGACTGGGGCCTGGTGCACCGAGGAGGAGCTCGACCGCCTGGCCGAGATCGCCCCGGACTGCTCGGCCTGACGCGCCGGTTCAGCCCTGGGGAGGAGCGCAGCCCTATCGTCGATAGGGCGAGCACCGGACCCGATTCTCTCACCCCTTGCTGGTCATAACCAGGACGCCGAACGCCACGCCGGCCAGCACCAGCGACAGGGCCATGGTCATCAACGTCCAGTAGCCGTAGGCCAGGGGTAGCTGGCCGCCGCGGCGAGCGTCGACCGCGCGCACGGCTCCGTACAGGGCGATGGCGAAGGCGGCGGTCACCCCGATCCCGCCCAGTGCGGATGCCCAGAGCACGCTCAGCAACGCGCCCCAGTCCACGACAGCTTCGGCCAAGACACCCACGTCAGCCTTCGGCGGCGGTGATCGGGGAGCCCTTTGCAACACGCCGGGCGAACGTCGCCGCCGTCGTTGCCAAGAGCAGGACGAAGACGACCAGGGGCCCCACCAGCTCCGAGTGGAAGACGCTGATGGCGGCGTAGGTGACGGCGCCGATCAGGGCCGCGGCGGGCAGCGTCAAGACCCACGCCACAACGATCGAACCGGCCACGCCCCAGCGCACGGCGGACACCCGCTTGGCGGCCCCGGCGCCCATCACGCCGCCGGTGATGGTGTGGGTCGTCGACAGGGGAAAGCCCACGTGGGTTGCGGCGAGGATCACCGCCGCGCCGCTCCCTTGTGCCGCGAAGCCCTGCGCAGTGTCCATCTTGAGAATGCGGCTGCCCATGGTCTTGATGATCCGCCAGCCACCGGAGTAGGTACCGAGCGCGATCGCGGTCGCTGCGGCCACGACCACCCACAGCGGGGGCTCCGCACCGGCATCCGCGTACCCGCCGGAGATCAGGGCGAGCGTGATCACTCCCATGGTCTTCTGGGCGTCGTTCGTCCCGTGGGCCAGTGCGAGCATCCCGCCGGAGAGGATCTGCCCGAGCTTGAAGCCCTGGGAAGTCGGTCCCGGCCTGAGCCGGCCGACGATCCTGTAGATCGCGGTGATCGATGCGCCCGCCACGATGAACGCCAGGATCGGGGCGATCACGGCCGGAATAGCCACCTTGCCCAGCAGACCTGACCCGATGACCGCGTCGGCGCCGTTGGCGGCAAACGCCGCGCCGACCACCCCTCCGATCAGGGCATGCGAGGAACTCGACGGCAGGCCGTAGTACCACGTGATCAGGTTCCAGACGATCGCCCCGATCAGGCCGCCGAACACGACCTGTTCGTTCACGAGCTCGGCGACCACGATACCGCTGGCGATCGTCGCGGCCACCGCACGGGACAGGAACGCGCCGACGAAGTTGAGCACGGCTGCATAGCCCACCGCGATCTTCGGCGCCATCGCCCGCGTCGAGATCGACGTGGCCACGACGTTGGCGGTGTCGTGAAACCCGTTGGTGAAGTCGAAGCCCAGCGCCGTTATCACGACGATGATCACGAGGATCAGCTCGGCGTCCACGGCCTGTCCTTCAAGAGTTCTTGATCGTGATGCCCTCGAGGATCTTGGCCGCCCGCTCGGTCGAGTCGATGGCGTTCTCGAGCCGCTCGAAGATGTCCTTCCAGCGGATCACGACCATCGGGTCGATGCCGTTGTCGAACAGCGACGCGATGGCCTCGCGCGTGACGCGATCGCCGTCGTTCTCCAGCCGATTGACCTCGATCGTGTAGTGCGAGATGTCGTCGAAGCTCCGCAGCTTGGGGATCGCCTGCGAGATCTGCCGCGCGGCCTCCAGCAGGATGTGGGCCAGTCGCTGGGACTGCTCCATCGGCGCCTCGATCTTGTAGAGGCCGAGGTAGTCGGCGACCTCCTCGGTGTAGTCGACGATGTCGTCGAGGGCGGAGGCCAGCGAGTAGATGTCCTCCCGGTCGATCGGGGTGACGAACGTCTCGTTCAGCCGCCGGATGATGCTGTGGGTGATCCGGTCCCCGTCCTGCTCGCAGATGAGGATGTCGCGGGCCAGGTCGCTGCCTCGGTCGGGATAGGCGCGCAGCATCTGGTCGAGCAGGTCGGCGGCGCGGAGGATGTTGCCCCCGGCCTCCTCGAACAGGTCGAAGAACTGGCGGTCACGAGGAGCGAGCGAGAGGCGCATGGCGCGGCCACGCTACCAGTTGTAAAAGACGTGTGAAGGTCGTCGAGCGGCGGCTCAGCCGGCCTGCGCGGAGGCGCGCTCGATGCGGGCCGCCGCCACCTCTCCCACGTTGCCCTGGCGCTCGCGAACGGCGGCCGCGCTGGCCCGGTGGTCGTACTCCACCCTGCGGTGCTCGACCGCCCCGTCGTCGCCCACCACGGCGTACGCCGCGCGTGGATCGCCGTCGAAGGGCATCCCCACGCTGCCGGGGTTGACCAGCTCGATCCCAGCGTCGGACACGCGCGCGAAGGGGAGGTGGGTATGGCCGAAGACGACGCGCTTCGAGCCGATGCCCTCGAGCAGGTCGCCCTCGTCGTCGCCGGGCTCGGGCGTGAAGGAGTCCACGTCGGAGGCCGGGGAGGCGTGGCAGTAGAGGGTCTCCCCTTCGGTGTGGGTCTGGGGCAGCCCGTACAGCTCTGCGACCACGTCGCGGCCCAGCATGCCGGCGCACCAGGAGATGGCCGCCCGCACCGCTTCGGGCGCCTCGTCCGGCTCGGCCGTCCAGCGCTCTCCGTTGCCGCGGATCCAGTGGGCATCGAGCTCGCGCAGGCGCTCGACCGTCTCGACGGGCCAGGCGCCGAACAGCGCGTAGTCGCCGCCCAGCAGCCAGGAGTCCACGCCGGAGGCGTCGTCGAGCACGGCCTCAAGCGCCGGCAGGTTGCCGTGCACGTCGTAGATCAGCCCGAGCACGCCGCGAGCCTAGCGGCTGGGGCTCGGCGCTCGGCGCGGGAGCGCCGGTAGACGGATGTCCCAGCCGGTCGCGCCATCCTCGGGCACGGCTAAGACATTGCGGATCGGTGCCGATACCTTCGATACATGTGCCTGGCCCGCCGTCTGCTTCCGCTCGCCCTCGCGCTCACGTTCGCTGCGCTTCCTGCCGCCGCCTCCGCGGCGGAGCCCAACACACGCGCCGAGGCCCAGGATGCCCTGCAGGAGGCCCAGCAGGTCCTGGACGGGCAGGGGGTGCGCACGGGGCGCGAGGCTACGCCGGCGCTCGCGCGCCTGGCCGCCGGCAAGTCGCTGCTGGACAGCGCCGACCGGCGGGAGGCGAATGGGCTGCTGGCCCGGCCGACTGACAGTGCCGCCGTTGTCGGGGACGAGGCCTACACCACCGGCGAGGCCACGCCTTTCTGCACGACGAACTTCTGCGTCCATTATGTGACGAGCACGGACGACGCCCCGTCGCTGACCGACGCCGACGCCGACTCCATCCCCGACTACGTCGAGCTGATGGCCCAGGAGTTCGAGTACGTGCGCTCGGTGGAGAACGGAGCCGACCAGATGGGCTGGCGGGCGCCGGTCTCCGACGGCACCCGGGGCGGCAACGCGAAGACCGACGTGTACATCAAGCAGCTCGGCGACCAGGGGATCTTCGGCTACGCGACTACAGAGGGATCCGGACAAACCAGGTCGGCCTATCAGGTGATGGACGACGACTACTCGGAGTTCGCACCCACCACGCCGGTCGACGCCCGACAGGTCACAGCCGCCCACGAGTACAACCACGTGCTGCAGTTCGCCTATGACACGTATCAGGACAGCTGGATGCTCGAGGCGACCGCCACCTGGGCGGAGGAGCAGGTGTTCCCGGGGGCGAACGACTATGTCGGCTACCTGCGATCGTGGGCGGGCTGCACCTCGACTCCGCTGACCACGGGCAGTCAGTCCGGGACGCCCTGCCAGCGAATCAAGATGTACGGAAGCGCCGTCTGGAATCACTGGCTCACAGCAGGCTTCGATCGGGGCCTCATCCGAAGCGCCTGGGAGGGCTCGCAGGCCTCCGGCTCCTTCGCGCCTGCCGCGTATGGCAACGCCCTCAGCCCCGCCGGCGGTCCGGCGAGGTTCTCCGCCGAGTTCGCTGCGTTCTCCGCGTCCACCGCGGAATGGCGGGCCCCGGGCAGCGTCTTCCCCGATGCCGGGTGCGGGTATCCAGACGTCCAGCGGGCTTCGACGACCCTGTCGATAGGCGGCACGGCCCAGAGCATGACCCTCGACCACACCACCTTCAGGCTGATCGACGTGCCCGTTCCCGCCTCGGGGACGTCCGCCCGGCTGACCGCCACGCTCCCGTCCGGCCTCGACGGGGCGATCGCGCTCGTGGGACGAACGGGCTCGAGCGCCGGCGGAGGCGCTGTGACCACAGCTTTTCGCAGGCTGCCCACGGGCGGCGCCGGGCAGGTGGCCCTCGATGACCCAGGACAGTACGGCCGGATCACCGCGGTGTTGGTGAACGGCTCGACCGCGAAGGCCGGATACAACCAGGCGATCGGTGACTACAACTGGACCCAGGACGCACAGGTCTTCTCCAACGTCCAGGTGACCAGCGCGCCAGGAGGGGATCCGGGCGAGGTCACGAGTGCCGGGACCAGCGCGCCACGTTGCTCGAGATTCGCGGGACCGGTTTTCGACATCGGTCCGACGAGTCCGGCCACCGCCAGTCCGGGCCCAGCTCCAGCCCCGGCGCCCGCCCCCCCCGCCGGCGGTGGCAGCAATGGAACCACCACGGCACCCGCTGCTCCTGCGCTCGCCTCGCGCCTGGCTCTCAAGTCCACCCAGAGGCTCTCGACGGTCCTCGCGAAGGGCGTCAGCTTTCGCCTGCGCTGCAACCGGGCCTGTCGGGTAAAGGGCCGGCTGCGCCTCGCCGGTCCCGGCACCCGCGGGCTCAAGCGCAATCAGACGATCGGCACGGTCTCCACGCGGCTGTCGAAGGCCGGCGTCAAGACGATCCGCATCAAGCTCACCCGCAAGGCACGTGCCGCCTTGCGGGGCCAGCGTCGCGTCAAGGTGAAGCTGACGCTGGTCGTGGTGCCGTCCTCCGGCAAGTCGAAGACGATCACGCGCACGCTGACCCTGCGCCGTTAGCGACGCCCCGGGGGCAGCCTGCGCGCGGCGTTAGCGGCGGGCCGGCAGCCAGCGCGGGCTGCCGGCGCCGGGTAGGTGCGGCTCGAAGTCGAGCCGGCCGAGCCGACAGCGGGTAGTGGCGCGACCCGGTGCGAGCGGCGCGGACGTTTCCGCGGGAACGTGGTCGATTCCGCGCCGTCGTAGCGACCATTCAGCGCGCGGCTCGTGGGCTCGACACCCCCCGGGTTCCGTCCGCTCATCACGCTAGGTTACACGAACACATGTTCGTATATAGGAGGGCGTGAAGATGGCGTGGGTCGAGGAATTCGGGACGTTGTCGCTGGAGCGGCTGGAGGCAGAGATCGGTGAGCTGGCGGCTCACATCCAGGCCGCCACTTGCCGGTGGTTGCTGATGGTCGCCGAGCTTGATCGGCGCGAGGGGTGGGCCGGGTGGGGGTGTCGCTCTTGTGCGGAGTGGCTCTCGCTTCGCTGCGGTCTGGCGCTGGGGCCCGGGCGTGAGCACGTGCGGGTAGCCCACAGACTGACCGAGCTGCCTTTGGTGCGCGCCGAGTTCGGCGCAGGGCGGTTGAGCTACTCCAAGGTGCGGGCGATCACCCGCGTGGCCACGCCGGATTCCGAGGACGAGCTGGTCGAACTTGCCCTGCACGCGACGGCGGCCCAGCTCGAGCGGATCGTGCGCGCCTACCGCACCGCGGCTTCCGGGGATCTGGAGTCCGCCAACCGGGCCTTTGAGGAGCGCGGCCTGTCCTGGATGTGGGACGACGACGGGTCGCTGATCGTGCGTGGCCGGCTGCCCGCCGAGGAGGGCGCCCTGTTCCTCAATGCCCTGCAGTGCGCCCGGCGGGAGATCGCCGAAGAGACCAGGGACGTTCCCGCGGAAACGCCAATCAGCCCAGGCAAAGGCGGGGGAGTTCCCGCGGAAACGCCAATCAGCCCAGGCAAAGGCGGGGGAGTTCCCGCGGAAACGCCAATCAGCCCGGGCAAAGGCAGGGACGTTCCCGCGGAAACGCCGGTCGAGGCCCAGATCGATCCCGGGCAGGCCAACGCCGACGCGCTGGCGCTGATGGCCGAACGGTCACTGACGACCGCTGCCGCGCCGCGCTCGGGTGCAGAGCGCCACGAGGTCGTCTTGCACGCCGACGCGGGCGCCCTGGCCGGCGCTCCGGACCATCCCACGGGCGACCCGGGCTCCCGGCGCCCGCGATGTCAGCTCGAGCAGGGCCCGGCGCTGCCCGCCCAGACCGCCCGCCGCCTGGCCTGTGACGCCTCCCTCGTGGTGATCGCAGAGCGCCACGGCCAGCCGCTTGACGTCGGACGGCGTACCCGCACCATCTCCCCCGCGCTTGGGCGGGCGCTTCGCAGCCGAGACCAGGGCTGCCGCTTTCCCGGCTGCGATCGCCACCGACACGTCGATGCCCACCACATCCACCACTGGGCCCAAGGCGGCGAGACCAACCTCTCCAACCTCGTACTGCTCTGTAGCCACCACCACCGGCTGCTCCACGAAGGCGGCTACCAGGTCGAGCGCCGATCCGACGGGCGCCTGATCTTCACCCACCCCGACGGAAGGGCGATCGCGGTCACGCCGCCCCGCACGAGGGGCGACCACCATGCAATACGCCGCCAACACCGACACGCAGGTCTGAAGCTGGCCGCCGAGACACCGGCCGCGCTCTCCGCAGGTAGCCACTTCGACCTCGGCATGGCCGTAGAGGCCATCCTGCAGACAGACGACCACCCGGCCACCGCCAGAGCCGGCTGACGTTCCCGCGGAAACGCCACTGCGCCATCACCCCGGCCGCTCCCCGGGCACGAGCGCGACCGGAAGGGAGGAAGCCGCCACGTGTGGGCTCCCCGACCACGTGTGCTTCCCGGCCACCTGTGCTCCGCAGCTATCCTGCTGGCCTCCCGGGCCGTTAGCTCAGCTGGGAGAGCGCCGCCTCGACAAGGCGGAGGTCGCTGGTTCGAGCCCAGCACGGCCCATTCTCGCGCTGCGTGGATGCGACGAGACCGCCGCCCCGAACCGTCGGTTCGCGGAGGCGGTAGGCCGCCTCCTCGAACCGACGGTCCCCCTACCGCCTCCTCGAACCGACGGTCCCCCTACCGCCGCCCCGAACCGACGGTCCCCTACCGCCTCCGCACCCGGAACGCCTTGCGCGCCACCTTCGAGCGGTTGCCCGCCCGGTCCCGGGCCGTGGCGGCCAGCGTGTACTTCCGCGTCCCCAGCGTGGCTCGGGCCGTGTAGGCCTTCGACCCTCGCCTCACCCGCAGGTTGCGACGCAGCCTTTGGGTGCGGCAGGCGCGCCGGCCGTCCACGCGGCGACAGACCCTCACCCTGCGCGAGACCAGGGCGCTCACCGACCTGACCTGGCGGGAGTTGTCCGACGCCCGGAACGAGAAGACACAGCGGCGCTTGACGCACTTCACGCCCGAGATTCGCAACCGGGGCCTGATCCTGTCCCCGGCCCCGGGCGTTGCCGGCGTCGAAGCCGAGGCGTCGCAGGCGATGCCGCCGCCGAGGAATGGGCAGATCTCGGGGCTCGATGGGTCGACGTAGGCGCCCGGTGTGTTCTGGCGCCCGCAGCCCTCCCCGAAGCTGGTGATGCCGACCAGCCT
>JAABUS010004838.1_pt1 | contig 18758 bp, 15 predicted proteins | sample 5560161 | NCBI WGS metagenome assembly JAABUS01 (sample SAMN10711885, study PRJNA513376) | rock metagenome | isolation source: Antarctica rocks | place: Antarctica: Victoria Land, Trio Nunatak nord | collected 2016-01-04 | reverse complement strand
AGACGCCCGTCTACCCGCGCTTCCGCGGGCGCCACAAGCTTCATCGCTTCGAGGACACCGGGCTCGAGAAGTGCGTCGGCTGCTCGCTCTGCGCCGCCGCCTGCCCGGCCGACTGCATCCGCGTCGTCGCCGCCGAGAACGATCCCGACAACCGCGTCTCAGCCGGAGAGCGCTTCGCGGCGGTCTACGAGATCAACCTCTCGCGCTGCATCTTCTGCGGCTACTGCGAGGTCGCCTGCCCGTTCGACGCGATCACGATGGGCCACGAGTACGAGATGGCCGACTACAACCGCGGCGATCTGATCTTCACCAAGGAGATGCTGCTCGCCGAGTCCCTCGAGAAGACTCCCCTGAGGAACGAGGGCGAGTAGGCGGCGAGCCTCGGCCGGCCGGCCGAGTAGCCGACGGCCGCCGCTACTTCGGGAGCTTCACCGTGATCGTGGAGACGCCGACCTTGAAGCCACCCTTGAGGGCCTTGGTGTCGAAGGTCTTGTTGAGCAGCGCGGCGGCGTCCTTGGAGAGCTCGACCGTCGTCCCGTCGAGCACGGCCGTGCCCTCCTTCTTGTCGGTCTTGAGCGGCTTCAGCGTCGAGCCGTCGAGGTTGAAGAGCAGGGCGCTCTTCGCCGCGACCTTGCCGTCGGCGGTCACCTTGCCGGTCAGCTCGGAGGTGCCGGGGTCGATGACGAAGTCGGTCAGCTCGACCTTGGTCTTGCCGGAGTCGAGGCTCAGGCCGCTCCCCTTGTGGACGATGTTCCCCTGCACGTAGGGCCGCACGTCCGATTTCGGGTCGAAGTACTTCACGTTGCCGCTCGTGATCGGGAACGATGCCGCGGCTCCGCCCTGCTTGAAGCTGGCGTCGCCAACGGTCCCGGGCTTCAGCTTGAGGCTGCCGAGCGCCTTGACGAACCCCTTGTCGAAGGCCACCTGGGTGTCCTGGCCCGTCAGCTTGTCGATCTTCGCCTCGGGCTTCGGGTCATCGCCGCAGGCGACGAGGCCCACGGACACGGCGGCGATCAGCGACAACGCGCCGATCCTTTGCTTCAGCATGCTTAATCTCCCCTTCGCGGTACGCCAGCTACTGCGGAGCCGCCGGGCGAGCGGATCAAATCGCCGCGACGGCGCTGGAGATGCCGCCCTAATTCGCGGATTCGCTCTCCGGCGTCTCCGCCTTCGGCTCCTTCGGCCGCTCGGGCTCGTCGGCTGCATCCAGGCCGGGGCTCGCGTGGTCCTCGGGCTCGCTCTCGGGCGTCTCGGCCCGGGGCTCCTTCGGCTGCTCGGGCTTCGCCTCCACGGCGGGCTCGGCCTCCACCGCGGGGGGAGTCGCGGTGGCGGCGGCGGCCGTGTCGACCGAGGGTGGGGCCTGGGGCGCCTCCGCGCTCGCCGGGGAGGTGATGGGCTCAGCCCCGCCGTCGCCGCCCGCGCGCTTGCGCAGCGCGACGGCCGCCCCGGCGCCGGCCGCCACCGCGGCGCCGGCGATCGGCAGGCGCCGAGGGCCCTTGATCGGGCTGGACTCGCCCAGGGTCTCGACGGTCCTCGTCGCCGCGTCGCGCACCCTGACTGCCGCCGTCGCCGCCTCGGAGCGCACCCCGTCGGCGACGGCGAACGCCTGCTCGATGCGGGTCTTCGGCTTGCGGGAGAAGGGGTTGTTCACGGGGTCTCCTTGGTTCGGAAGGGTCGGGAAGGTTCTCGTACCCGCCCTGGGGAATGCCTAACGTGCCTGCGGGCGATCTCCCGGAGCGACCAGCCCCGCCTCCTCAGCCGAGGGCCCCCGAGCCGCGCAGGGCGCCGATCTCCCCCTCGTCGAGGCCCCACGCCGCGAGCGCCTCGTCGGTGTCGGCGCCGGGCTCGGGAGCCGGGGTGGGCACATCCGGAGGGGTGCGGCTGAACCGCGGCGCCGGCGCGGGCTGCAGCGAGTCGCCGATCCGCACGAAGCTGCCGCGGGCCGCGTTGTGCGGATGCTCGGCGGCCTCGCCGAGCCCGAGCACGGCGGTCGAGCAGGCCTCGGCGGGCTCGAGCACCTCTGTCCACTCGGCGCGGGTGCGTCCCCGGAACACCTCCGCGAAACGCGCCTTGAGCTCCGGCCAGCGGGCCTGGTCCATGTGGGGGAACTCCTCGGGGTCGAGCTCGAGCAGGCGCAGGAGCTCGGCGTAGAACTGCGGCTCGAGCGCGCCGACCGCGATGTGGCCGCCATCGGCGGTCTCGTAGACCTCGTAGAAGTGCGCGCCGGAGTCGAGCAGGTTCGTGCCCGGCCGATCGCTCCACATGCCGGCGTCGCGCAGGGCGTGGATCAGGGCGGTGAGGACCGCGGCGCCCTCGACCATCGACGCGTCGACGACCTGCCCCCTTCCCGATGCCCTCGCCTCGAGGACGGCGCAGACGACCCCGAAGGCGAGCATCATCCCGCCGCCGCCGAAGTCCCCGAGGAGGTTGAGCGGGAAGAGCGGACGCTCGCCCTCGCGCGCGATCGCGCCCAGCGCGCCGGAGAGCGCCACGTAGTTGATGTCATGGCCGGCGCGCGCGGACATCGGCCCCTCCTGGCCGTAGCCCGTCATCCGCCCGTAGACCAGGCGCGGGTTGGCGGCCGCGACCTCGTCGGGGCCGAGCCCGAGGCGCTCCATCACGCCGGGGCGGAAGCCCTCGATCAGGGCGTCGGCCTCCCCGGCCAGGCGCAGGACGAGGTCCCGGCCCCGCGGATGCTTGAGGTCGCAACCGACCGAGGGCCGGCCGCGGTGCAGGTGGTTCCACGAGCCCGATCCGAGGCCGGCGGCGGCCCCCGCCCGCTCGAGGCGCACCACGTCGGCGCCCATGTCGGCGAGCATCATCGCCGCAAATGGGCCGGGGCCGATCGAGGCGATCTCGATCACCCGGATGCCGTGCAGGGGGCCCATTCGCGCGGTCAGCCTAGCCCGGGCGGCTGCAAGGGCGCCGGCCACCGCTCGCGTAGCTGCTAAACCTCGCTATAAGAGGAGTTGCAAACAGGCATTAGCCGGGCCTTGCGGTCCGGGACGGGGTCTAGAGGAGGAGTCGCAAGTTGAAGAGCACGGGTGTCGTCCATGGTCCAAGCATGCTGCGCGTCCTGGCCGCGGCGCTGATCGTCGCCGCGTCGCTGGCGATCGCCGCCTGCGGAAGCGACAGCTCGAGCGACAGCTCGGGGGGCGAGCCCATCGAGGGTGGGGAGATCACGATCTCTCAGACCTCGCAGCCGGATTACCTCGATCCCGCGCTCTCCTACACGGTCAACGGCTGGGAGCCGATGTGGCTCGTCTACACCCCGCTCCTCACCTACGCGCACGAGGAGGGGACCGCCGGCGCCGAGGTGATCCCGGGCCTCGCCGAGGACCTTCCCGAGATCTCCGAGGACAAGAAGACCTACACCCTGACCCTGCGTGACGGGCTCACCTACTCCGACGGCACCCCGGTCGTCGCCAGCGACTTCGAGCGCACGATCCAGCGGGTCCTCAACCTCGAGTCGGGCGGCGCGCCCTTCTACGAGTCCATCGAGGGCGCGGAGGACTACGAGACCGCGAATGATCCCGAGGCGGACATCTCCGGCATCGAGACCGATGACGAGACCGGCGAGATCGCGATCACGCTGACGGAGCCGCGCGCCGACTTCACCAACATCCTCGCGATGAACTTCGCCGGGCTGGTCCCCGGCGACACGCCCTTCAAGAACCTCACGGAGCAGCCGCCGCCGGGCGTCGGGCCCTACGAGCTGACCGAGTCGGTCCCGAACCGGCAGTTCGTCATGGAGCGCCGCCAGGACTTCAGCGACCTCGGCATCGACGGCGTGCCTCCCGGGCACATCGACAAGATCACCACGGAGATCATCAAGAACCAGGCCCAGGAGACCCAGGACGTCCTCGACAACAAGCTCGACTACATGCAGGACCCGCCGACCGCGGACCTGAAGCCCACGGTCAACGCCGAGGTGGGCCCCGACGGCAAAGAGGGCCAGCGCTACGAGGAGTTCACGACCTCGTCCACCTACTACTTCTTCATGAACGAGCAGGTGCCGCCGTTCGACGACCCCGCGGTTCGCGAGGCCGTCAACATCGGCCTCGACAAGGTCGCCCTGGCGAAGCTGTTCGCCGGCGAGCTGGCTCCGGGCTGCGAGTTCCTACCGCCTGGGATGCCCGGCTACGACGAGGCGCTGGACACCACCGAGTGCCCGTGGGGTGACCCCAACGCCGCCCCCGACGTCGAGACGGCCAAGCAGATGATCGAGGATGCCGGCGCCGCCGGGGCCAAGGTCACGGTCTGGGGCAACAACGACGACCCGACGGACAAGGTGACGCAGGAGTACGCGCAGCAGCTCACCGAGCTGGGCTTCGACGCGGAGCCGAAGATCCTCGACGGCGGCGTCTACTTCCAGACGATCGGCGACGCCAAGACCAAGGCGCAAACCGGGTTCGCCAACTGGTTCCAGGACTACCCGCACCCGCTGAACTTCTACTTCCTTGTCGACGGAGCGACGATCCAGCCGACCAACAACCAGAACTTCGGCAACGTCGACGATCCGGAGATCAACGACACGCTGGCGCAGCTGCAGCTGGAGCCGGACCTGCAGTCGGTGGCGGACCAGTGGCAGGAGCTGGACAACTACCTCGTCAACGAGGCGCACATCGTGCCCTACGGTCACCGCAAGCTCGCGACGTTCGTCTCCGATCGGATCGACTTCGAGGCGACGATGTTCCACCCGGTCTACAACAACGACTACACGAGCTTCCAGCTCACGGACGCCGGCTAGCCGAGACGAGGGCGAGCTTGACGCTGCCCACAGAGGGTGCCCGGCGGACGCATCTCCCCGGGCACCCGCGCGTCCCGCGTGAGGTCGGGAAGAACCCGAGGACCGAGACGGCCCGGATAGCGCGGCGAAGGTGAGCGGAGGGGCGGGAGACGGAGCGATCGCCGCGGAGCTCGCTCCGGAGCTGATCCTTCCCGTGGGCGAGCCGGGGCTCGTCGGATTGAGCCCCCGCCAACTGGCGCTGCGGCGGCTGCGCCGCAACCGCCCTGCCCTGCTCGCCGGGGCCGTCTTCCTGCTCGTGATCGTCGCCTGCGCCGCCGCGCCCCTCTGGTCGAACTACGTCGCCGACCGCGGGCCCGACGACTCCCCGGCGGGCACCGAGACGATCGAACAGGACGGCGAGGAGGTGCTGATCCTCGGCCTCGACGGCGTCCCCGTCGGCCCGACCTGGCGCGGGGAGTACTTCCTCGGTGCCGACAGCAGCGGCCGCGACGTGATGGTCCGCCTCCTCTACGGCGGCAGGAACTCCCTGCTGATCGGCCTGGGAGCTGCGCTGGCGACGACGCTGATGTCGATGGTGGTGGGTCTCGTGGCGGGCTATTTCCGCGGCTTCGCCGACACGGCGATCTCGGCAGTGATGGACGTGATCTGGGCCTTCCCGGTGATCCTCCTCGGGATCGCGCTCGGCGTCGCCTTGGCCGAGCAGGGCCTCGACCTCGGCTTCGTGACGATCCAATCGGGCTCGCTCTGGATTCCGGTGCTGATCATCGCCGTCGTCTACATCCCCTACCTCGCCAGGCCGATCCGAGGCGAGGTTCTGGCCCTGCGGGAGAAGGAGTTCGTCGAGGCCGCGCGAGCGCAGGGCATGGGCTCGGGGCGCATCATGTTCCGCGAGATCCTGCCGAACGTGGTCACGCTCCTGATCGTCTTCTTCCCGCTGATGGTCGCCAACGCGATCCTGCTCGAGTCCGCCCTCTCGTTCCTCGGCGCCGGGGTCCAGCCCCCCACCCCGTCCTGGGGCACGATGATCGAGGACGGCGTCTCGCGGATCATCACGGCGCCGTTCCTCGCAATCGTGCCTGGCGCGATGGTCGTGCTCACCGTGCTGACCCTGAACGTCTTCGGCGACGGGGTGCGCAGCGCGCTCGACCCCCGCGCGAAGCTCACGGTCGAGGGCTGAGTCGTGGCTCGCTTCGTCGTCCGCCGCATGATCTCGATGGTCTTCGTGCTCTTCGCCGTCTCCGTCCTGACCTTCGCCATCTTCAACGTGATCCCCAACGGCGATCCGGCGGTGCGCATGGCCGGGCGCCAGGCCACCGACACCCAGATCGCCGCGATCCGCGAGGACTGGGGGTTCAACGACAACATCGCCGTCCAGTACGCGACGACGATGAAGAAGGTCTTCACCGGCGACCTCGTCTCCTACTTCACGCAGCTCGACGTGATCAAGGAGATCTGGAAGGGCCTGCCGCGAACGCTGTGGCTCGCCTTCGGCGCCATGGTGATGTGGATGTTCTTCTCGATCGCGCTCGGCCTCTACAGCGCGGTCAGGGCGGGCAGGGCCAGCGACCGCTTCCTCACCGTGCTCGCGCTGATCGGGATCTCCATGCCGGTCTTCTGGATCGGGGCGCTGATGAACCACTACCTCGGCTTCGAGTTGGGGATCTTTCCCAACGGCGGCTACGTCCCGTTGACCGAGGACCCGGTCGACTGGCTCTACCACATGATCCTGCCGTGGACCGCTCTGTCGATCCTGTTCATCGGGGTCTACTCGCGGATCCTGCGCTCGAACGTCCTCGAGACGATGAGCGAGGACTTCGTGCGCACGGCCCGAGCCAAGGGGCTCTCGCAGCGCCAGGTCATGTTGCGGCACGTGCTTCGCAACTCGCTGATCCCGATCGTGACGCTCTGGGGCCTCGACTTCGGAGCGGTGGTCGGAGGCGGCGCGATCCTCACCGAGTCGGTCTTCAACCTCCAGGGCGTGGGCCAGTACGCCGCGGACGCGATCGGTCAGCTCGACCAGCCGCCCCTGATCGCGGTGACGATGTTCGGGGCGTTCATGATCGTCGTGTTCAACGCGATCGTCGACATCCTCTACGCGCGCCTCGATCCGCGGATCCGCCTCGACGGCAGCACGAGCGGCGGCGGATGATGAGCGGCGGCGCCCCGCTGCTCGCGGTCGAGGACCTGAGAGTCGGGTTCCAGACCGAATCCGGGATCGTCCAGGCCGTCGACTCGGTCTCGTTCTCCCTGCGGCGCGGGGAGGTCCTGGCGATCGTCGGCGAGTCGGGATCCGGCAAGTCGGTGACCGCGATGACCTTGATGGGGCTGACCCGCGGCCCCAACGCCCGGATATCCGGCGCTGCCTCCCTCGACGGCGAGGACCTGATCGCAGCCCCCGAGGATCGGCTGCAGCGGATCCGGGGTGAGCGGCTGGCGATGATCTTCCAGGACCCGATGAGCTCGCTCAACCCGGTCTACCGGGTCGGCGACCAGATCGCCGAGATGATCACGGCCCACCGGGACGTGAGCCACGACGAGGCGATCGAGCAGGCGGTCGCCCTGATGAAGTCGGTCGGCATCCCCGGTGCCGAGGAGCGAGTCGAGTCGTACCCGCACGAGTTCTCCGGCGGGATGAGGCAGCGCGTGATGATCGCGATGGCGCTCTCGCTGGAGCCGGAGGTGCTGATCGCCGACGAGCCCACGACCGCGCTCGACGTGACGATCCAGGCCCAGATACTCCGCCTGATCGAGAAGCTCAACCGGGATCTCGAAGTTGCCACGATCCTGATCACCCACGACCTCGGCGTGGTGGCGGAGATCGCCGACCGGGTCCTCGTCATGTACGGCGGCCGGGTGATCGAGGTCGGGACGCTCGAGCAGATCTTCTACGACCCGCAGCACCCCTACACCTGGGGCCTGCTCGGCTCCGTCACGAGGCTCGATCGGCCGCGGACGGCGCGGCTCGCCCAGATCGAGGGACAGCCCCCGTCGCTCGCCTCCCCGCCGCAGGGCTGCCACTTCCGGCCTCGCTGCCACTTCGCTCATGAGGCCTGCAAGGAGGTCCCCGCGCTCCTCTCGCGAGGCGGCGAGCCCGGGCACCTCGACCGCTGCGTGCTGCCCGCGGCGGACAAGCCCGCGGCTCGCGAGCAGGTGCTCGCGGGCTCGACGGCGGCGGCGTGAGCGCCCTGACGGAGAGCCCCGCCGTGGACGCGGGCTCGAGCGGCGCAGGACAGGGGCCGCTGCTCGAGGTCACCGACCTCGTCAAGCATTTCCCGATCAAGGACGGGGTGCTCTTCGATCGCCAGGTGGGCGCGGTGCGAGCCGTCGACGGGGTCAGCTTCTCGATCGGCCGCGGCGAAACTCTCGGTCTCGTCGGGGAGTCGGGATGCGGCAAGTCGACGCTGGCGCGGACCATCCTCCAGCTCCTCACGCCAACTTCCGGCTCGGTCAGGTTCAAGGGGACGGAGCTGACCGAGCTCGGGCGCCGTGAGATCCGTCCGCTGCGCCGCGAGATGCAGATGGTCTTCCAGGATCCGCAGGCGTCGCTCAATCCCCGCAAGCGGATCGCCCAGGCGATCAGCGACCCGCTGCGGCTGCATGGCGTGGCCAGGGGCCCGGACCTGCGTCGCAAGGTGGACGAGCTGCTCGAGCGAGTCGGGCTCGAGAGCGACCACGCCGACCGCTTCCCGCACGAGTTCTCCGGCGGGCAGCGCCAGCGGATCGGGATCGCCCGCGCGCTTGCGCTCGAGCCCTCGCTGATCGTCGCGGACGAGCCGGTCTCCGCGCTCGACGTCTCGATCCAGGCGCAGATCATCAACCTGCTCGAGGACCTCCAGAACGAGTTCGACCTGACCTACCTCTTCGTCGCCCACGACCTCAGCGTCGTGCGACACGTCTCCGATCGGATCGCCGTCATGTACGTCGGCAAGATCGTCGAGATCGGCCCGACGGACGCCGTCTGCTCCCGGCCGATCCACCCCTACACCGAGTCGCTGCTCTCCGCCGTGCCGATCCCCGACCCACGTGAGAACGCCGCCCGGAAGCACATCGTGCTCGAGGGCGACGTGCCGAGCCCGGCGAACCCTCCGCCGGCCTGCCGCTTCCACACCCGATGCCCGTATGCGACCGAGATCTGCTCGGTCGAGGAGCCGGCCCTGATCGACTACGGAGGCGGCCACTTCGCCGCCTGCCACCACCCGCTCAACCGGGGCTAGCCCAGCCGCCGGCGCAGGAACGCCGCCACGTCCTCGAGCGCCTCGCGGGCCGCCTCGAGCGTCGCGGCTCCCGTCTGGAAGTCGTGGAACTGGCCCTCGAAGCGCTGCAGCTCGAGGTCGACTCCCGCCGCATAGGCGCGGTCGGCGAAGCGCATGGCGTCGTCGAGGAGGATCTCGTCCGACCCCACCTGCACGAGCGTTGGCGGCAACGGCGCCAGGTCTGCGAACAGCGGCGAGACCCGCGGGTCCGATCGGCGCAGCGCCCCGGCGTGCGCCCGGCCCCCCACCTCGGCGAACCCCCGCGAGATCATCGGGTCACGGCGGGCGTTGCGAGCCACGCTCGGACCGGAGAGCGAGAGGTCGAGGAAGGGCGAGATGAGGACCAGCGCAGCGGGAGCGGGAACCTCCATCTCAGCCAGCACCAGCGTCAGCGACACGGCCAGCGCCCCGCCGGCCGAGTCGCCCATGATCGCCACCCGCGCCGGGGCGGGGCCGAGCTCCAACAGCGTCCCGTAGGCGGCGAACAGGTCGTCGATCGGCGCCGGATACGGATGCTCGGGCGCGAGGCGGTAGTCGGGGAGGTAGACGTCAGCCCCGCTCACGGCGGCGATCCACGAGGCGAAGCCGGCGTACGTCGTCCCGCCGCCGAGCGTGAATCCACCTCCGTGGACGTAGAAGATCGCCTGGGGCTCGGCCGCGGGTGCCCCGGGAGCGCCGGCGGCAGGTTGCGGGCGGAGCCTGAGCATCCTCAGCTCCCCGACCCCGAGCTCCTGCATCTCCACGCCGGGCGCGCGCAGCACCGAGCGCGTCAGCAGGCTGAGCCAGCGCCGCTGCAGCGGGACCGGCAGGCGCGAGCCGATGAACGGCTTGAACAGCAGGCGCAGGGCCAAGCGCGTGAGCGCGTTCAGGGTTCGCTGCATCGGCCCGAGACCCTAGAGAGCCACGGCTGAAGAGGCGCGTCCCGGGGCCGCAACGGCCGCCTCCCGCTCACTAGGATGCGCCGCGATGGAGCAGGTCGCCTTCTTCGCCGGCGCGATCGGCGCCCTCGGCGGGGCGATTGCGGTCATCGCCCTGCGCAACCCGTTCTTCAGCGTCCTCGCGCTGGTCGTTCACCTGTTCTGCCTGGCGGGCCTCTTCCTGCTCCTCCACGCCGAGTTCGTCGCCGCCGCGCAGATCGTGGTCTACGCCGGCGCCGTGATGGTGCTCTACGTCTTCGTCGCCGCCTACGTCGGCGGGTTCGAGGAGCCGATCTGGGACGCGCTTCCCGCCCAGAGGTTCCTCGGGCCCCTGCTCGCGGGAGCCCTCTTCATCGAGCTCTCGATCGCCGTCCTCGGTACGAGCCTCTCGGCGATCGGGGGGAACGGGCCGACGATCCCCTTCGGGTTCGGCTCGCCCGAGGCGCTCGGGGAGCTCCTCCTCGAGCAGTTTTTGATTCCCTTCGAGGCGGCCTCGCTCCTGCTCCTGATCGCCGCCGTCGGCGCCGTGGTCCTCGCAGCCAGGCGGCCCGCGCTGAGCCCGGTCGACGGCCCGCGCGGAAGCGGCGAGGGACATGCCGCCGATCTCTTCCCCTCCCCGCCACACGATCGCGATCCCTCGGACGCCGACGAGGACCCGGACCGGCGGGGCGGGAACCGCTGGGACCGCGAGGCGCACGAGCCGGCGGCCGCAGACGCCGGGCCGACGCCCTCGACCCACCCGCCGGAGATCCCCCCGCACGAGAGGGTCCCCGCGCCCCAGGGCGGACGGGGCTAGGCGATGGATCTCACCTGGTACCTCGTTCTGAGCTCGCTGCTGTTCGCGATCGGCGCCGGCGGCGTCCTCGTGCGCAGGAGCCCTCTCGTGATCCTGCTCTGCCTCGAGCTCATGCTGAACGCCGGCAACCTCGCCCTGCTCGCCTTCAGCCGCAGCCTCGGCGACGCCGACGGGCAGATCTTCGCCCTGATCGTGATGGTGGTCGCCGCCTGCGAGGTCGTCGTGGGCCTCGGCCTGATCGTCGCGATGTACCGGCGGCGGCTGCCGCTCGACGTCGACGAGACGCGGGGGCTGCGCGGGTGAGGCGAGCAGCGGGCAGCGAGCAGCGCGCAGCCTCGGGGACCTCGTCTTGACTGCCACGACCTGGGGCTGGCTCATCCTTGCCTTCCCGCTGGCGGGGAGCGTGCTGATCGGGCTGCTCTGGAGGGTGCTGCCGGCGAGGGCGGCCGGGTGGCTCGGCACGCTCGCGATCGGCGCGGCGTTCGCCTGCTCGATCGGCGCCCTGCTGGACCTGCTCGACCACCCCGAGGAGGAGCGCCAGCTCGCCGACACGCTCTACAACTACGCGAGCGCCGCCGGAATTCCGTTCGACCTCTCGATCCTCGTCGATCCCCTCTCGGTGTTCATGGCGCTCGTCGTCACCGGCGTCTCGACCCTGATCCACCTCTACTCCGTCTCCTACATGGGAGGCGATGCGGGCTACCGGCGCTTCTTCGCCTACCTCAACTTCTTCGTCTTCTCGATGCTCTTGCTGGTCCTCGCTGGCAACTTCGTCCTGCTCATCGTCGGCTGGGCCTTCGTCGGCTACGCCTCCTACGCCCTGATCAGCTTCTGGTACCGCCGCGAGAGCGCCACCGGCGCCGGGATGAAGGCGTTCGTGATCAACGTGATCGGCGACATCGGACTCGTCTTCGCCGCGATCCTGATCATCCGCGAGCTCGGGGTGAGCGACTACCTCGGCGTCTTCGAGAAGGCTTCGGGCGAGTTCACGACGAACGAGTGGACGATCGTCGCGATCTGCCTGTTGCTGCTGCTCGGCGCCTGCGCCAAGTCGGCGCAGGTCCCGCTCCACACCTGGCTGCCGGACGCCATGGAGGGGCCGACGCCGGTCAGCGCCCTGATCCACGCCGCGACGATGGTGACCGCCGGCGTCTACCTGATCGCCCGCGCACATCCGCTCTTCGAGCTGGCGCCGACCGCGGCCGACGTCGCCGCCTTCATCGGCCTCGCGACGCTCCTGATCGCCGCCACGATCGCGCTCGTGGTCACCGACCTTAAGCGGATCATCGCCTACTCGACCATGAGCCAGATCGGCTACATGTTCATGGGAGTCTCGATCGGGGCATACGGCGCCGGACTCTTCCACCTGATGACCCATGCCTTCTTCAAGGCGCTGCTCTTCATGGCCGCGGGTTCGGTGATCGCGGCGATGGCCTCGAACCAGAGCATCGACCGGATGGGCGGCTTCCGAAAGGCGCTGCCCTTCACGTCGGCGCTCTTGATCATCGGCGCGCTGGCCCTGTCCGGCTTTCCCGGCACGTCGGGCTTCTTCTCCAAGGACGAGATCCTCGTCTTCGCCGCCCAGCGCGGCGGCATGTACTGGATCTTCGCGATCGGCGGTTACCTGGCGGCGATCCTGACCGCCTTCTACTCGTTCCGGATCGTCTTCCGGGTCGTCTACGGCGACCCCGTCCCCGAGGCGCGCGAGCTCGAGGGAGGCCACCTCGCCCACGGCGAGCCCCGCAACCCGGCCACGGGCGAGCCCGAGGACACCGACGTCGGCTTCCCGGGCCCCGAGCACCACGTCGCCGAGCGGGCGCTGCCGATGCGCCTGGCGATGGGGGCCCTCGGGATCCTCGCGATGATCGGCGGCACCCTGCAGATCCCGGGCGTCACCGACGTGCTCGAGACGTTCTTCGAGGGCACGTTCGCCGACTCGAAGTTCGCCGACACGGTCGTCGTCTCGGACGGGACGGCCTACCTGGGCCTCCTCGCCGGCGCGGTCTGCGCCTTCACCGGGATCGCGGCCGCCTTCTACCTCTACCTCGTCGCCGAGGGCTCCACGATCCGCCTCCGCGACCGGATGCGCGGCCTCCACGACTTCCTCTTCCGGCGCTGGTACTTCGACGAGCTGCTCGACGCGCTCCTGTACCGGCCGGTGACGGCGCTGGGCCGCTTCTCGAACAACGTCATCGAGCGCTACGTCGTGCAGGGAATGATCGTCGGCGGCGCGACCGGGGGCGCGCGCGGGCTCGGGGGCGCGGTGCGCAGCGCCCAGTCGGGGTTCGTGCGCTTCTACGCGCTGCTCGTCGTGGCGGGACTGGCCGGGCTTGGCCTCTACTTCCTGGTGGCGGCGGGATGAGGCAGACAGCAGACAGCGGACAGCGGACAGCATCGCCTTCGGCGGCGGGGAGCGGCAGCGGATGCTGAGCGTCATCCTCTGGTTGCCGCTCGCCGTCGGGCTCATCGGCTTTCTCATGCCCCGCGGGCTGGTCGGCTGGTGGGCTCTGCTCGGCAGCCTCGGCTCGCTCGCCCTGGCGATCGCGCTCGTCGTTGGCTTCGACTCCGCCGGCGGCGCGCTGCAGGAGACCGTCAGCGACAGCTGGATCCCCGACCTCGGCGTCCGCTACGAGCTCGGCGTCGACGGGCTGAGCGTCTTCCTGGTTCTGCTGACCTCGCTGCTCTGGACCGCTTCGGTCGCCTACTCGGCCATGCAGGGCCCCGATCGGGCCCGCACCTACTTCTTCATGCTCGCGGTCGGGCAGACGGCGGCGCTCGGCGCCTTCCTGGCCCAGGACCTGCTGCTCTTCGTCCTCTTCTTCGACCTGATGCTGGTGCCGTTCTACTTCCTGATCGGGGGATGGGGGACGGGGGATCGGATCCGGGCGACTATCAAGATGATCGTCTTCACCCTCGTCGGCTCGCTGCTGATGCTCGCGGCCGCGATCGCCACCGCGGTGCTCAGCACAGGCGCGGCGGGCGGGCTGACCTTCTCGCTCGAGACGCTGCGGCAGGTCCCGCTCGGGACCGGCAGCCAGTACTGGATCTTCTGCTTCTTCGCCCTTGCGTTCCTGGTGAAGATGCCGGCGTTCCTGGTGCACGGATGGATGCCAGACGCCTACCGGGCCGCGCCGCTGCCGGTCCTCGTCCTGCTCAGCGGCGTGCTCTCCAAGGTCGGCGCCTACGGGTTCCTGCGCGTCGTCATCCCGCTCTTCCCGGACGCGACGCTCCACTTCCAGGAGCTCGTCCTGATCATCGCCCTCGCCTCGATCATCTACGGCTCGGTGATGGCGTTCACGCAGACGAACGTGCGCTTGATCGCCGGCTACTCCTCCGTTGCGCAGCTCGGCTTCATCACCTTGGGGATCTTCTCCCTGCGCCCCGACGGCGCCGACGGCTCGGTGATCCAGATGGTCAACCACGGCCTCGTGGTCGGCGCGCTGCTGTTCGTCGTGGCCATCCTCGTCGAGCGCACCGGCACCGAGGACATCCGCGAGATGGGCGGCATGGCCACGCGCGCTCCCGTGCTCGCGATCCTGTTCATCATCGTCACGATGGCGACGCTGGCGATCCCCGGATCCGCGAACTTCGTCGGCGAGTTCTACATCCTCACCGGCGTCTTCCAGTCGAAGATCGCGATTGCGCTGATCGCCTCGACGGGCATCGCGCTCGCCGCCTTCTACGCGTTGCGCATGTACCAGCGCACAATGCACAACCGGCTGCCGGGCACGCTGCTCTCGCGCGAGATCACCTGGCGGGAGAGCCTCGTGCTGGTCCCGCTCGTCGGGTGCATCGTCGCCCTCGCCCTGTACCCGGCGCTGATCACGACCCGCGGCGAGGAGTCGGTGGGCCGCAGCCTGTCCGCGCTCTCCTCCGATGACCCCGGGACGGTGGTCGCGGCGCCGGTCGCCGATCCGGTCCTCGCCGAGGCGGCCAAGTGACCTTCACCGCTCCCGAGATCGACTACGCCGGCCTCTCGCCGGTGATCGCGCTGACGGCCGGCCTCGTCATCGTGCTGCTGGGCGGCCTCGTCGGGCCGCGCGGCAACCGCTGGCTCTCCTCCGGGCTGACGCTCCTCACGCTCGCTGCGACCGCCGGCCTGCTGATCTGGCGACTCGGCGAGGCCGACGCTGACCTCGTCTCGGGCGCGCTGCGCATCGACGGACTTGCGATCACGATCAGCCTGATGACGCTCGCCGCGGCCGCGTTCGTCGTCACCCTCCAGCTCCGCGACCCGGGCGCCGAGGAGGCGGGGCACGGCGAGACGCACTCGCTCCTGGTGGCCTCGGTCCTCGGGATGGTGCTGCTCGCGCAGTCGCAGAACCTGATCACGTTCTTCGTCGGCCTCGAGCTGCTCTCGATCCCGCTCTACGTCCTCTGCGGCTCGCACCGCAGCCGCGCCGGGTCACTCGAGTCGGGCCTCAAGTACCTGATCGTCGGGGCGCTCGGCTCGGCGACCCTGCTCTACGGGATGGCGTTCATCTACGGCGGGTCCGGATCGACGGAGTTCACCGAGATCGCCGCCGGGATCGGCACCGACCTCGCCGATGATCCCCTCGTCCTGATCGGGATCGCGCTCTGCGTGGTCGGACTCGCCTTCAAGGTCTCGATCGCGCCGTTCCACCAGTGGACGCCGGACGTCTACGAGGGGGCGCCGACTCCGGTCACGGCCTTCATGGCGGTGGCGACGAAGGCCGCGGCGTTCGCGGTCTTCGTCCGCTTCCTCCTCGTCGCCCTCGGGCCGTCGATCGACCAGTGGCAGCCGGCTCTCGCGGCGCTGGCCGCGGTCTCGATCATCGTCGGCAACGTCGGCGCGCTCGGGCAGGACTCGCTCAAGCGGCTACTCGGCTACTCCGGCATCGCGCAGGCCGGCTACATCCTCGTCGGCCTGCTCGTCGCCACCGAGAAGGGCGTTAACGCGCTCGTCTTCTACCTCGCCGCCTACACGCTGATGAACCTAGCGGCCTTCGCCGTGATCGCGGTGCGCGAGCGCGAGACGCCGCTCGGGGACGACATCGCCTCGATCCGCGGCCTCGGCCGCGACCGCCCCGCCCTCGCCTGGCCGCTGACGATCGCGATGCTCGCGCTGGCCGGGCTGCCGGCCACCGCTGGGTTCATCGGCAAGCTCTACCTGATCGAGGCCGCTGTCGAAGGCGACTACACGTGGCTCGGGGTGATGATCGCGATCGGCTCGATGATCTCGCTCGCCTACTACCTGCGGGTAATCGCGGCGATGTGGATGCTCCCGGCGCCGCGCCTCTCCCCCGCGATCGCCGGCGCCGCGCCGGAGGCCGACGCCCTTGCCGGAGGCGGCTCCCGCCGAGCTGGTACCCCCGCGCCGGGACGCGCGCTCACCGGCGGGCCGAGCGGCGGACGCTGCTGGCTGGTGCTGGGCGCCACCTTCCTGGCCGCGGGGGCGACGATCGGCTTCGGCGTCTACCCGAACCCGCTGGTCGACTTCGCCGCCAACGCCGGCGAGTCGATCTCCTCGCTCCTCGGTTGAGCCTCTACGGGCAGGCTGAGCCTGCGCAGAACCTCGCCTCGCGCAGGGCCTGAGTGGCGGCGATCACGCGAGGATCGCCGGCGGCCGACGCGCTGCGCGCGAAGAGATTTTGGAGCTCGAAGGGATCGCGCTCGAGGTCGTAGAACTCGCGGAAGCTCACCGCTCCCGAGTCTGTGTAGGTCTCGATGTAGCGGCTGCTTCCGTCGAACACCTGAGCCCAGTGCCAGGGGAAGTCGTGGTGCTCGGCGAAGGCCCAACGCCGCTGCTCGTCTCCGAGCAGCGAATGGCCGTCGAGCTGATAGGACGGCGTGATTCCGGCGGCCTCGTAGATCGTCGGCGCAATGTCGACGTTGGCGGCCGGGCGATCGTCCACCACCCCGGCGGGAACGTGCCCGGGCCACCGCAGGTAGAAGGGGACCTCGACGGACTCGCTGTAGGGAGACCCCTTGCGAACCAGGCGGTGCTCGCCCAGGAGGTAGCCGTTGTCGGAGATGTAGAAGACGAGCGTGTTGCGCTCCTCGCCGAGGCGCGAGAGCGTCCCGAACGTCTTCGCGAGCTGCTCGTCGAGCCCGAGCAGCAGCCGCTGCTCGTCGCGCCAGTGCTTGCGCGGCTCCCGCCGCTTGATGATGTGGCGCTGGAACTCGGCGAGCTCACGGATCACCGGTGGCTTGTCGCTGAGGTTCCGCTCGAGGTAGCTGGGGCGCGGCTCGAACTTCGGCACGGGGGCACGCTCGAACTTGTGCAGCGGCAGGAGCGGGGAGTGCGGCGCGCGAGCCGCGTAGACCGCGAACCAGGGAGCCGCGTCCTCGTGCTCTCCCCGGCGCAGGAACCGGCGCACGTGGGCGCCGGTCAGGCGATCGGCAAGCCGGGGCTTCGGCCCGTAGCCGAGCCTCGAGACGTCGAAGTAGGGCGGCTTGACCCGCCTTGGCCAATCGTTGATGAACTTGCCGAAGACGCCCGTGCGGTAGCCCACCCGCGAGAGCTCGCGCTGCATCGAGGTCTCGTGCGGGAAGGGATCCTCGCCGTGGTTGCCGTAGACGCCGTGGTTGTGGACGTAGAGGCCGGTCAGGATCGTGCTGCGCGAGGGGCAGCACAGAGGCGTCGTCACGTAGCCGTTGGCGAACTCCGTTCCGCCGTCGCCGAAGATGCTGCGGGTCTGCCGCATCACCTTCATCTGATCGTCGCGCTGATCGTCGGAGATCACGATCATCACGTTGGGGCGTGGGGCCGCGGCGGCGGCCGTCGTTGCGGCGGCCGGGACGAGCAGCACGGCGAGGGCGACTGCGGGAAGCAGCCGCGAAAGGGTCCCCCGACCCGGTTGCGGCGTCAGCCGACCACCCTCGGACGGCGCTTGATCTCGCAGCCGCGGATGGTGTCGTTGCCCTTGCTGCCACCGCAGCGGTCCTGCCCCGCGCCGCCGTCGATCCGGTCCTTGCCCCCGCCCCCGCGGATCCGATCGCCGTTGGGGCCGCCGCAGATGACGTCGCGGCCCTCCCCGGCCTTGATCCGGTCGTCGCCGGCGAGCGTCGAGATCACGTCGCGGCCGCTCGTGCCGTGGATCGTCTCGCGGCGGTTGGTGCCGGCGATGGTCACCACGTTGCCGCGACAGCGGATCGGTCCGATCGAGGGCCAGCCGGGGCGGTTTGCCCGGTAAAGCGACTGAGCTACGGACCCGTAGTAGGGACCGAACAGCTTCGTGTTGCTGAAGGCCGGGTGGTAGTGGCTGATGTTCCCGACGACGATGCTGTGCTGGGCCACCCAGCCGCCGCCGCTGGAGCCCTGGTGCTGGTCGCAGCGGGCCCCGCGCGAGCGCGGCGGCCCGCCGTGGGGGGCGGGGTCGCGCACGTAGCCGGAGTCGCAGCGGATCAGGTGGTAGCCGTCATACCTCGGCCTCCCCCCGTCCGCCGGGTAGCCATACAGGCTCGCGCGCCGGTGCCGGGGCTGGCCGAAGCCGATCCCCCGCGAGCCGACCACGTCCTGGAGCGGGGTGAAGCCCCGCGGGTCGACCCTCAGCATGGCCAGGTCGTAGGCCAGGGCACCCCTGCGCACCCACTGCCTCGTCGTGATGGCGTTCGTGACGAACCAGCCGCCGTACGGCGCGCTGTCACGAGAGAAGCCCGGAACGAAGACGAGCGCGGAGGCGAAGCTGTTCGTGTTGCCGGCGTCGAAGACGCAGTGGCCCGCGGTCGTGATCAGGCTCCGGGACCTGCTCGTGACGACGGTCGCCGAGCAGGCGAAGGGGCCCACGCCCGGAAAGCGGCCATAGAGCTTGCCGTGAACCCGATTGGGATAGCGGGCGGGGTGATCGACCTCGGTGCTGGTCAGCGGCGTCGCATCCGCGCGGAGAGGCTCGGGATCGGCGCCCTCGCCTTCGCTCGCATCACGGATGAGGTCGAGTGGCTTGGCGGCATCGAAGCGCTCGGGCGTCCAGTACTCCCTGGCCGCCGCCGGGTCCAGCGCGACCGCCATCGGCGGGGTCGGAGCCGGAGCGCTGGCCGGCGAGGGCGCGCTGAGCGCGAGGGCGATCGCCGAAGCCGCG
>JAABUS010004837.1_pt1 | contig 18758 bp, 15 predicted proteins | sample 5560161 | NCBI WGS metagenome assembly JAABUS01 (sample SAMN10711885, study PRJNA513376) | rock metagenome | isolation source: Antarctica rocks | place: Antarctica: Victoria Land, Trio Nunatak nord | collected 2016-01-04 | reverse complement strand
TAATTGGCTGTGAAATGGTAGTAGCGCAAGTGTAGCTTGCAAAAAGGTGCTTTATCATGCTGAGAGTGACGTCTTCTTATATTGAGATCTTCAATTCAATTCTCCTAGGAAATGTGCTGTCATCGAAGTCTTTGCTATGTCTTTCGGATTCGCTATCGATGATTTTGTCGCCTTAGAAACCCTGGCATGGAGGCTTTACAAGCGCTGCAAAGGAGCCTCAGTACAAGCCCGGGAGATTGGGAAAGAGCTCAACTCTCTGCATAACGCTGTTCGCGCGATTTGAGACAAGGCCCAGAAGCCGTCTTCACTTCTGATGTATGCCAAAATCGAAGGCAAGAACCACTTCAATAATATCATTCAGGACTGCATCGAAGCATTCGAGGAACTGGACCAGTCACTTCTCCACTACAATAGTCTTGGAACCAAAGAGAAACGCACCTGGGACAGGATTAGATTCGGTTCTGAGCGTACGCAAGTAATGCGGGAGAGAATAGTGCTTCACACTTCAGCCTTGAATCTTTCGATGACGAGCCTGGGGATCAACTCTTAGGGACGGATTGAGGAATGCTGGCCAACACGTGCCGTCGATAATTCCCATTCTTAACAAAGAGGACGAGCAGGACAACACGAGGCGGCGGTTTGCGACGGAATTGCCTACGGAGTTTCCTAGGGCCGAGATCAAGACTTACAACCACGAGATCAAGGGCTGCATTCGCGGTCCAGTAGAACGTGGAGTTCTCGAAAAACAACCAGCTCGCTCGGCAGTAGGTTCACCTGAGTACTTAGCTAGTGAGCCTTCCGAGTCGACCTCGGGGTTAGAAATCCCGCTGCCTTGCTTTTCGACATTGCCAAGCTCGCCTGTTCCTGAGAGTGAGAGGGACAGGTTTCCATCAGCTCCGATCGATCGACCTGACGATGATGCAACGCTTTCAAGCATGGCCCACAATGAACCATTTACCATTCGTCTTCGTGATCGCAGAACAAGTAACAAATATTGCGTCTAGTCAGCAACACTTGGCCCCAAGAATCCGACCGCCGAGGCCATGGGAGACACGTTGCCGCTCTCCAATTGTGTTAAGCTTTCGCCTATCAAAGGAGGATCTAGCAAAGGACGGAAGCTGAGGTCTAAGCGAGCGGAACAGACCCGCTATCCTAGCAGCAAACAAGCAGAGAATGCAGTGAATACGGTGAAGAGTACGGAGTAAGGAAGGAATCATCGTGCAGAGGGTGGGAAAATCGCACGAAAAAGGTCATCCGGCTGAAGTCCACGCGCAGAAAGCCAACAAAGTTGTGGGAATACAAGAGTATCAACAGCCAGCTACTCTTGAAGACAGAGTCAGCCAACGCCTGTATTCAACATACGGCCTGTAATGCTATGAGATGCTATATCTGCATAGTTGATCGCAGTAAGGAGAGGCTGCTTCTGACTGCGCGACCGTCCTCGAAACGTACATGGAAGGCCTTGTTTTCAATAGAGCGACATCTTCCAAGGTCGAACGAGTAGCGCTTCACAAGCGAGCGTGATTTCGCACATTGTTTTGATAGCTAAACTGGCAACCATAGATGAGCATTGACCTTTTCCATTGTCGACCTTATCGTACCACGATAAGTCAGATGTGTAGAGGCTGGAGAGGCAGATGGTCGGATTCGAGCATTGTGCCTTTTTCCGGATATGAACAACTCTGCGACCGGGTCGCCTGTCCTTGGTGCCAGAGATTCTTTTGCATCGCTTCCCAAGAGATTTCATCAGGCTACCCAAGACCAACAATATCGCGCATCTCTCGGTTTTCGACTTGAATCAGCGGACTGAGCATTGCGGATTACTTCAATTTCCCGTAACAAAATTGCGGCTCTGGTATTCTAAAGCGGTCTTAAAGATGAGCGTGTCCCGATGGTCTTGAGCTAGCTTGTTGCTGTCATGTCGAGAAGTCTATTCCGCACATTCTTTCTTTGCTTTGGTGGTGGGTGGGAATACGACTTGGGAAGCCTTTCCGGGAATCCAGAGTTGCGGCACGGATCGATCATCTGCATGAAACACGTCCCTAGCAAGAAGCCAACATGTCTTGCTGGCACAGCCTGACTAGGGTCCCAGCTTGGTTGTAACGGTTCGAAGTTGGCTGTATCCGGCTTCCCTAGCAAAGGATAGTTCTAGCGGGATGACCCTCATAGCTATGATTCCTCTATTATAATACGGACTCACCAATGTTTGTGATGCTTTGAAAAGGCAGTACGGAATAGCCATGACTTCAATCATCCCAGCCATCTCAATCAATATCGCTGAAACTACGGAATTACGGAGGTACGGAATACATATCACCGAACTGCGACAACATCGATGCTGGATGATGTCACTTCTTTGAAAGCGCCACCACGCAACTTGACGGGAAGTGGCACGCTTGACTTAGGTACCTCCGTACGGAGTACTCGGAGCGCAATTTCAATCCCAGTCGCCGAGGGGTCGCTCTAGAGTATCCACGTTTTGCCCCTTGGAGGAAAGAGGAAATAGATCTGCCGATGACTTCACACCCGAGACCAATCACCAAATGATACCCGAGTACCTTAATGTAGACTGTGGTAATTAATCTAGTAAGTAACTGTGTACCAGCCTGTCAATCTCCTGACTTTCGGCCTTGTGTCTGAGAGAGCTTTGTCGCACATCCTACTCACTCCCTCTTCCCTCTTCTTCTCTATTTATCACGACTCTCTCTACGCAGACAACAATCAATTCCCATTTCCTTGAGCGGCCTCGAGGTTGCGCATCGCCATGAAGCTTCAATTGGGTTCCCTCCTCGTCTTGGCTTCCTGGGTCGCAATCGCCAACTGTCAGATTTGTTACTATCCCAATGGTGATACGAGCAAAGAAAATGACATTCCCTGTTCATCATCGCCCGGCAGTCCTTGTTGTCCGCAAGGATGGCAGTGTCTGAGCAACGGACTGTGCTATCTAGACAACCAGAAATATTTTGGACGATATACCTGTACCGATCAATCGTGGAAATCCTCGGGCTGTCCCCAAATCTGTACGCACAGTAAGTCGCTGTATTCAATCTTGCGTGTGCGCTCTCATGCCATGTCGTGCTGACGCCTGAACAGGCAACACTGCCTCTGGAAACGAGGCCATCCTTGAATGCAGCAAGGGAAATTACTGCTGTGATGCTAATCGTCCAGACGTCGGATGTTGTGACACTGGTGCTACTCAGTTTCCGTTGCAGGATGGAAATGTCGTATCATCTGGCTCTTCTGGCTCAAGCTCCGGTTTAGGTTCGGGTGGATCCGACGTTCAGAATGCAACTGTTGCGGGCTCAATTTCCCCTCCCTCTTCTTCCTCCTCTACTCCTCCGTCGTCTTCCACATCTTCGACACCAACATCATCCTCGTCGGGTTCGCAGTCATCGTCAAATAGCGCAGCGGATACCAGCCGAAACAATGTTGGAGGGTCGACTAGTTCATCTTCGGGGAGATCAACTACTTCCTCACCCTCGCAATCTTCATCGTCGGCCAGTGTTAGCATCATTACCAGTGTCGTTACCAGCATCAGCGGCTCCAATACCGTCACCTCTAGCATCACCACAGCAGTCCCAGCTTCTCAATCACAGACACCCCAGCAATCGTCTTCATCGAAGAATCTGGGTGCTATAATTGGGCCCGCAGTGGGGGCTCCGCTTGCAGTAATCGCTCTTGCTGCCCTGGCATTCTTTCTTTGGAGACGTCGGCGAAATAACAGACGATCAATGCCGCCACCGTTCGATGATACTAAACCTATGGGCCATGGAAAGCCAGAGCCTGGATCAGTACAGGCTACGCCAGACATGGCGAGATATAGTGGTAAGACATTGACACAGTCCCCTCGGTTTTCGCAGTTTGGAGGATCACCGGAACTGGCGGGTAATTACCCCCAACATTATGATCCAAGCCGGCCACAAGTAGGCGAGCTTCCTGGGTCCATGTATCACCCTTATAATCCAAATCTTCCTCGCGAGCTTCCGGCCTAGGCGCGTGATGTGAACGATGATCCTGCTCAGTTTGTGGACAGAACTGAAGGACTCGGGCTCATGCACCGTATTGCTTGGTGAATATCTTACCAAAAGGGCCGTTCATGATAACGCCAAACTATTTATGGGCAAACAATTACGCTTTGTGTGTCGAGCTCTTATCGGTTTACGCGGGGTCCACTTTGCGATCCCTTGCAGGGCTTTAGAGAGTTTCGCCTGAAAGGCTTAGGCCTGAGTTAAGCCATCGATCTGGCCGTGGGCGACTGCCGGAAGCTGATATGAACACCCAAAACCGAGCCCGGTTTCTACTTGATGCGGTCAGGCTTTGCTGCGTACAGGACCCACAATATGTTTGTCTTGCAAGCATCCTGAAATGACCAGACTCGCCACGTCTTGCAGCAATCTAGCTATTGTGACGAATTCAATATATTCATGGAAAACCCGAGACGCCTCTGTGCAAACCAATGAACCGATAGAGACTGGTACACTTATCTGGACCATAGCCAGTGTCGGCTCTCGGTTAGCCGCGTTCGAGTACGCTCGTAGGTGATGGGGTGATATCGATTTGAGGTACGGGGTCCGAGGCATGCGGGATATCGCTGAGGTCGCTGTGGGCACAGACTACGACGAGTTCATGAAGATTATTGAACTGAAGAGTATTGCAATCGCCTTCCAGAAAGCTCAGTAATGTAGCAAACTGATGGTATCTAAAACAGATAAGACATTCAAGTGAATTACATCTTACTCTTACTTTACTATCATTCGTCGCCTGAAAATTTACAGTTTCGATCACTTTGGTCAACAACCTTCATAGATATACCTTTATACCTCATTTCCCACTTCACCTCCCATAAACGCTCCCATAAACGCTTCAACGCCTTCCCAATCCCATCCTACCACCTTCCCTATCCAGCCTCCCCATCCGCAATCCTAGCAACAGCGCTCAGAATCCCCAGTCCCTCTACCACATGCCTAAAGCCCGCTCTCTTCTCACCGATAACGCCGGTCACCTGTACTCGCACAACAGGGGCTATCACCATGGTTATCACCCACTGTTGAAACATCTCACCATCAAACAGCTTTGACCGCCGCACGCACGCGGAGCTCGCAGCCGGGTAGAAGTCAAAAGCTGGTAGACAGGAGTCTGGTGTCCGAACTCAAACGGGTTTGGCGAGCGCGAAGGCGGACATATGGGGGATGGGAACAATAAGCTGCGCTGGGAGCCTTGGTTGGAGTGGCGAGGGAGCTCGAGGAGGTGGAGGAGGTGGCGGCGGCGAGGAGAAGGTGGGCCGGTTAAAAGGTAAAGAGAGGATGATTTAACGGAACTGGCTGTGCTTGCGATGGCGTTGATGGGATGGGAGGGAGATTGTGGGAGTAGTGGGTTTTATGAGCTGGGATGTTACTCTTCTCAATGATCTGCATAGTATCCGACCGTTAACAAAAGCCACACTAACAGACACTCAGGAACGGTTGGTGACGAGTCTATTGTTGAATCATCGAGGATACTTGAGAGCAAACCACTGGAAATAGTGCAGAGCTTTGACATCGCCGAGTGTCTGGATATGTATCCCCGTTACTTACTTATGGAGGTGGGTAATACGCAACCTCCAGCGTATAAGCCTGCCCTACTCTCCTTCCACTATTCCCTTCATATTTTTTCACCCGTGTCCGTGGTCCTCTACCTTTATGGCTGATTTCTTTTTGGCAACCCGTTTCTTGTGCAATGCTCACCAACAGAACCATCCACGCTTCATTGCCACCGCCCATGCTCGACACCCTTGGCTGCTGGCATGCTGTCGGATGGGGGCGTGCGTGCGAAGGAATCGTCTGCGGACTGTTGCTGGCAGAGTGTGCGAATGATTCAGTCGTGGGGCTAGAAAAGGGGGGTTGGGCGGCTTTTGGCGTTGCGATTGCGGGAGTGTGGGAATGGGGTGGAGGGGTTGGGATATGGGTTGGGATGGGGTCAGAGGGAGATAGTTCGGGAGGTGGATGTTCATGGCTTTGGAAATTGAGGATATCTTGCGTGCCGTTCGAGTTGGTTTGGATTTGACAGGATGAATGATGGAGAAAATATGTCTGTCTTACCGAACCTTAAATGAGTAGACCATAGAAGTGTTTTCAATAAGCATTTTATTATATCTGGCACGTGTTGCCTCAGTGAGTCTACTTGCCCATTCGAAAAGGAAATAGCTTGTATCTGACTTAGTAAACGAACAGTAAGGAATCCGAGACACGATGAAAGCAGAAGGGTATATGAATCTGTGGTACCTCTACTTTACAATATATCTAGGCGGATAAAGAAGCTCCGCGGGCCTGGCGATGAAACCTCGCCGTGAATCACTTCTGATCCCTTATTGCTCAAGGCTCTCCGTTAGTCAGGTCCCACGAGGTTATACTGCCATACCTGTTAGATGTGAGATAACAGCTGCAGGATGTCCCTCCTGCGATATCATAACTGGAACCACAAATCGTGTCCCTGGTAGCTTGAATTCATGCCTCCCACGATGATATGGTCTATCTATAGCTGCGTCTATCTGTTACCTCCTCTGGGAACATGATATCAATGCGTACAATATCATAACCGACTGGGTGGATACAGCACCGTCGGGCTTTGTGACCGGAGCTATTACACTGTAAATGCCATGGCGATGGCGGTGGCGGCGGTGTGTCCGAAGGAAATCTCCATTGACGAAACACATGACTGATATGAAGTTTTATACCAGAGAGCTTGTATCATTGTTTGTTAGAGACACCTTTAGATACAGAGATCTTCCTGGCTGTCTGGAACTCTTCTATAGCGAAAGAGGAGGTTATCATAGTCATTGTGAGGGCTCTCATGCTTGGAACGAAATTCCGAAATGTCGTTTCGTCCTCAAAGCTGCAATTGAACAAGTCGCTCCACTGCATGGGTAATGCTCTTCGCAAGCTGAGTGCCTTCTCTCCAGATTTCATCGTGTTTCCCTGTAAGTATCTGTACGATATCAAGACGATTGGTGGCAAAACTGCCTTCTGAAGCTGCTGGCCGCCGCAGGCTGAGAGCTGCCTTCATCCGGTACATCTGGTCCTTTTCTACTAGCTCGTCTTCTAGCGAGTGAGCCACAACAGTGAGCTTGCCATCTGGCCAGTGTTTTTTGTAGTCGCCGGATACGGGGGAACATGCAGCCCACCAAGCCTGCTGGATTGGTAAACAATTACCCTTAAGGTGGAGTCGCGACTTGCAGGTCTTCAAGGTCATGTCCGTTAAGACTCACCTCGTCGCTACCGAACACATTCTTCACCATCTGCTGATAGTAAGGCGCATCGCCATGGTTATCTCGTAGAGCAATAAGATCGTAGATACCCTCGACGCCTAGTATACCAAGCGGCTTTGTAAAGGCGGCAGCCAACATACTTTCTCCTCGCCATATCATCGCTACCTGAAACGCAATAGTCGCTCCACAGCTATGCCCGACAAGCAAGTATCTCTCTCCAAAACAATATTCTTTCTGCAGCCACCTAAGCGCCGCCAGCACATCGTGGATTTGGTTGGGGTGTCGGGCGTTTCGGGAGGCATCGTCTGGAGAGCTAGGGTCGCGAGGGTGGTCAGGGTAGGGGGATAAACGATAATTGATAGAGGCAAAGCCGGCGATGCTAGAAACTACAGGGTCTTCCAGAAGGAGATCGAGGGCGCGATTCAGCTGGGTGGAGTCGATTTCCGGGTCGCGCCAGGCACCTCCGTGGATGAACCTAGGATCATAGTCAGCACGGTGAGGTCGATACTAAGAAATCGCTTCACACAATACCCAGAAACCTTGTGGGCCTTGTGGAAGAGGTGGGTGAGGGAGGCAGATGTCGAGTGTTTGTAGCTTAGCTTTGGAGTACGCTATGTTCTTTCTGTAGAAAGGGTATGAGCGTGGATGGTTGGCCGATGCCATGCTCTTGATTGTCAAGCTTCATACACTACAACAACCGAGATGCACAAGGTTCCTAGAAGAAATGTGCGCTCAAGTAGTGGGTGCTGAGGTCGACAAATGGTAAAGAACCACACCTAATGGAGCTTTAGCGTTAAGCAGCACGTGACCTGCGTTGATTTGTAACATTTTTTTTTCCTATTGTAGCCCTCCTCGGTCTTTCATCTTCCCCATCACAATTGTTGGTCAACATGCAATCTGCAGTAGCGGAGTTGGACGAATTTCTCCACTTAAATGAGAATACAATGACAGGGCAGGGTCCGGATGCAATCACTAATTCTCACGAGCTGGGAGCGATCAATATGTCTAAATCAAACCATAGAAAGGCCGATGACTATGACACCAGAAGGCCATCTGAACGTACAGGCTGGCCGGAGCCTGCGGTAGTCCCACGCAGCAGGCTCCGAATGTTTGCTGTAATGGCAGCTCTTTTTGTCAGTCCGCCACTTCCTGTCTGTTCGTGTTGGTTCAAGTCCTAACATGACGACTGATTTCAACATTCCAGCTCTCCCTTTTCATATCAGCTCTAGATACAACCATTGTAGCCACTGCAATTCCTACTATCACGTCTCAATTGCATTCAGCGTCAGGCTACACATGGATCGGAGGGGCATACTTGCTGGCAAATACTGCTGCCTCCCCGGTCTGGGCGAAATTGTCAGACATCTGGGGTAGGAAGCTAATACTCCTGACTGCTGTCGCCTTTTTCTTCGCTAGTTCTATCCTGTGTGCTCTGTCCACCAGTATGAAAATGCTCATAGTTGGTCGGACCCTGCAAGGAACAGCCAGTGGCGGGCTGATTCCCCTTGTAATCATAACCATTTCGGACTTGTATAGCATGAGGTACTGCTTACGCCATTATTGATAAGCAGAGATACTTATCATCTTTTCAATAGGAGTCGCAGCCTCTATCTTGGCCTCTTAGAATTGATGTGGGCTCTGGCTGGCGGTGTCGGACCGGTTCTGGGAGGTGTGTTGTCTGAACTAGCGACCTGGCGCTGGATATTCTGGATTAACCTTCCTATTTCTGGGACTGCGTTCATGCTGCTTTGGCTATTCCTGGATGTGCACAATCCTAGGACCCATGTCATGGAAGGCGTGAAGGCGATCGACTGGTTTGGTAGCCTTTCCATGTTAGGTTTTACCCTGATGTTGCTCCTAGGTCTTGATTTTGGGGGCACCACGTTTGCTTGGAATTCGCCAACAGTCATCTGCCTTATAGTCTTCGGCTGTGTAATGTCTATCTTCTTCGTGTATAGCGAAAAACGGCTGGCAAATTATCCACTCATGCCTTTGGGTCTGTTTAGCAAGCGTTCTAATATTGCGAGTATGCTTGTAGCATCGTTGCATGGATTTGTATGTGGTGCACTTCCGTATGTTGTTGAGAGAAACGTCTTGGCTGATTGCCGCAGGCTCAAATTGCTCCAGAGTACTACTTACCACTATACTTCCAGTCGGTCAAGCAAGCTTCTCCGTTGTACTCTGGTCTCTTCATTTTACCCATCACCCTAACCCAAGCCCTCGCAGGTATCAGTACAGGCGTCATAATTCACCGTACCGGCAGATACTGCGAGCTTATTTGGGTTGGTATGACTTTGCTTACAATCGGTCTTGGACTACTTGTCTATATCAATGCCGAATCTACAATAGGCGAGATCATTTCTTTCGAAATAATCACAGGCATCGGAGCTGGTTTGCTTTTTCAGCCTCCACTTATTGCTGTGCAGGCCTCAACTGAACAGGATGATATTGCAACAGCAACGGCGACTTTCTCTTTTGTTCGTAACCTTTCTACAGCTATGTCAGTGGTTATTGGAGGTGTCGTCTTCCAGAATGGAATGGACCTCCGTGTACCAGGTTTGCGTGCAGCGGGCTTACCGAGGAATATCACGGACCCACTTTCAGGTGGTGCAGCAGCAGCAAATGTCATGATAATCGGGACAATCATAGATCCGAGGCAAGCATTGGCTGTAAAGGAGGCTTTTGCATGGAGTATGAGGAATATCTGGATATTGTGCACATGCATCTCTGCTTGTGGACTTTTCGCAAGTGTCTTTGTTACCAGGCAGGTGCTGAGCAAGGAACATGTTGAGACTAAAACGGGAATCAAGGAGAAACGGCCTGTCGGTATGGAGATTCGGGAGCAATGAGGCCCTTAATCTAGGGATTGCACATATACCTGGCTTAAGTCGAGGGAAGAACAATGGTGGATCGAATTCTCGAAACTAGAGCTACCTTAACGTCGGCTACGGATGACGGCATTAGGATTAGGCGGACTTCATGACCGTAATATACGAATAATTGCTTTGACTCTACACAGCTCACAAACTGAGCGGTAGGAATAAAATAAGTGCTTCGCGGAGTCTCACTACATTTTCAGAAGGGTTTTTTTGTCACTCGGCTAACCGAAGCTCAAGACAAGATATTATTCCTAGAAATACTGAACCTTCTGCCAACAACATTCCGATTCGCATGACTCAGCGCAGAAGGTTCCATTATAGTTCCGATTATTTGTTTCTTGATTCCAGTCTACAGTCGTTACAGGTCTATGTTTTCTACGACAGTGCGAAGATCTACGATTGGCAATGCCACAGGTTTGCTTCTCATATTTCCGGTCTCAGAACTCGAAGTAGACTAGCCGTGGCTGATTGAGAATTGGTATTCAAGATCTGACAAAGCCCTTCGCGCTTGATCTACGGTCATCATGGCGGGATGAAGCGAGAGAAAGAGGTATATATAAAGCTGTTGGCTCTCTGCTTCTGAAATGCTACTTTATGTACAACGCCATTTTCCCTCCTGAATCTGTACCCAAATCTGCAGCATGAGTCCTCGCGTATTCTTCACTGGAGCGACCGGCTGTGTTGGAGGGCCGACCCTTTCCCTCCTTACTCGTATCTTCCCTCACATTTCTATTCATGCACTTCGTACTCCTCAAAAAGCGAAGATTTTTCAAGTCAACTATCCTAATATCACGTGTGTGATTGGTGACCTCGACTCCTATGATGTTCTCAGGGCCGAGGCGGCTGAGGCTGACCTCATCCTGCATTGCGCCGATGCGAACCATGAAGCTGAAACGCTGACTTTACTTAACGGATTAGCCTCAAAGGAAAATGACCTCGAAAAGGGGACTTTCATTCACAGCTCTGGCGCAGCTAGTTTGCTTGACCTGAATACCATTGACGACCATCTTGGTGAACCTGCTGCAAAGCTTTACAGTGATACCAGGGATGCAGAAACGGTATTCAACTTTTCTCCAGACCGAGTACATGTTGCTATTAAAAGGCGTGTTATTTTCATTGGCGTCAGGACCCTGATATTCAGTCCCGCTCAGATCATGGGAGTTGGATCAAGCGTTGGTAAAGAAGAAACCTATACCGATGACTACCCTAAGGCCGTGCTGAAGCAAGGTCATGCATTCATACTTGGGAAAGGGCAGGGTATATGGAGCTCGAGCTCGGTAGGGGATGCAGCTGCAGCCATTGCCTTGGTGGTGGGTGAGGCGCTCAGAGGGTCTAAAAGCAAACCCACGTTTGGCAAATATGGCTACTATTTTATTGAATCCGGAGCGGTCACCATGCAGATTTGCACCGAATCGCCCTTCACCCCTGCCGCCTCTTCGAGAAACCTGTCTCAAAACCTGATACTTTCACAGCTAGAATCAAATCATTAATAACCCTCCTTCTTGGTAGCATCGTTGAGAGCGGTGGGAATCGAACCCACGACCTTAGCGTTCCTCAACGAGGGCTGTCTTCCTCTATTGCTTGAGTAATTCCTGCAGTCTTCTATGAAGGTCTACTATCACTCGACCAACTCACCCCTATTTGCAAGCAGTAATGTGACTACCGCTTCGTGCCCTTTCCATGTCGCCCACCACAATGGTGTTCGACCGTCTCTATCTTTGGAATTTGGGTCGACATCATCTTTTGCAAGCAGTAATTTGACTACCGCTTCGTGCCCGTTCGATGCCGCCAACGAAAGTGGTGTTTGACCGATATTGTTCTTGGAATTTGGGTCGACATCATCTCTTGCAAGCAGTAATTTGACTACCGCTTCGTGCCCCTTCGATGCCGCCAACGAAAGTGGTGTTTGACCGATATTGTTCTTGGAATTTGGGTCGACATCATCTTTTGCGAGCAGTAATTTGACTACCGCTTCGTGCCCGCTCGACCCCGCCCACGACAGTGGTGTTTGACCGATATAATCCTTGGAATTTGAGTCGACATCATCTTTTGCGAGCAGTAATTTGACCATCGTTTCCTGCCCGTTCAATGCCGCCAACGACAGTAGTGTTTGACCGCTATCGTCTTTGGGACTTGGGTAGACATAATGTTTTGAAAGCAGTAAGAAGCTAACTACTGCTTCGTGCCCGTTCAATGCCGCCCAACCTATCAAAGTCTGACCTTTTCGAGATTTGACACAGGGTCGCTTTTCAACGATCATTTTAATAGCTGCTCGACTGCATTCAAACTTACAATCAGACTGGGCATTATGATGTTCGTCATAGTCATCAGAAGTCTGGGTTACTGGAATCAAGAGTGCCTGAATCGTGTTTTCGTTGACGTTGACGTTAGCTAAGGCCGCGTACAACGGTGCAGCATAGCGCTCGTTCTCGAGACGTTCTCCTGCAGCACCAGGATACAAATCCCGCTCTAGCTGAATCCGAATAAGATTGCTGAAGTTCTTTTCGGCAGATATGTATAGTAGACTCGCATTAGGAGTGTGACGGCGGACATGATACTTTTCAAAGAGATTGTCGAGCCTGATCCAGTCCCTAAGGGCAAATTTTTCCACGAAGGGTTTTTGAGAGATACCTTGGCCGTCGGCGACGTCTGCGTGGTAAAGCACATTGCGTACCGCATATTCTAGAAAGGGCAACTTCTCAGAAACTAACTCACGGAGACCTCTAGCCTCTTCAGAGGACGTAGTCTGCAACACCATGCTGGGAGGCAGATACTCGGAAGTATCAATCGCCATATAGTTATAACAGCATTGCTTCAGACGATCTTGGCTCAGGCCAAAACCAAGTTCAAGGTTCAGCTTGTTGAATCCATTTTTTCCCAGGAGAAAGTCCCGTACGGACTCGTGAATGAATTGTACGGTTTGCGCTTTAAGCTTCGTTGTTTCTGCAAGCCCTTTTGAGCAACTGAGGATGAATCTTTCCATGTCCTGAGCGGTGATCTCCTCAGAGTTCGATAGAGACAGCGCCTCAGGGTCCGTTCCAGATAGAATAGCGTGGTAGATTTCTTCCCGTTTCAGTGGGCGATTCGCATAGAGTATCCACTGAAGGCACAGAACCAGCTCTTCCATGTTTTCCCGGTCCCTTGTCAAGATATCCTCGAATAATTTGTCCAGTCCGTCCGGGATCTCCCTGAGGCGCCTCCAAAGGGCATGTACACGACCATGATCATATTCTTTGTTTAGTATCTGCACAACGAGAGCGACCCACAAGAATATCCCAGCCGATCTCCTTAGTATTTCTTCCTTGATTTCCTCGAATTGTTTGCCACGCCCGGCTTTCAGCTCGCTGCTTAGGTACCTAGCAATATCCTGAACATGACCCTCCTGGCCTTCTAGAATCAGTTGAATTCCGTTTCTAATGGAGATATACGGATAATGGCGACTTGATAGGCAAACATGAAAGTAAATCTGTGATGAGATCGCAAGTTGACCGAGTCGTTCAAGAAAAGTCACCAAATCTCGTATTTGATCTTCTTCACATTCATCTAGGGCATCGATGAAGCAAGTCAAACGACGTTGCCCTAGACTTTGTATTGCAGCGGCGAAGAGACTTTGAAGATCGTCTTTCTCCCATCTGTAGACTTCTTCTTCTGCTACGGTCGATCTCAAGCAGTCTAGAACTATTTGAAGATCTGGAATCGCTGTTAAAATTTGGAACAGTAAAGACCGGTACATTCCTAAAGTTGACTTCTCGAGATCTTCACCTCTTGCATTGAAGAAAAATGAGATAACAATAGTCTCTGTTATTGCTTTTCGCGCATCTCCAACGGCAAATTTCACCAGCGTCGATTTACCAGACCCGGGTTTACCTCTGATCCACAAAAAACCATGATGATCAGGGGTCTTGTTGATATCGAGCCAGTCTTGATATTCGGGTTTCTTGAGCAACCATCTGCACGTTTTGGTATGAGCCGTTTTTATTGTCGCATAACGAGCGTCGATTGCGTGATACCGCAGAGATTCCATATAATTTTGTCGATGACCTTCGCTGAGTACTGAGCTCATTTCTGGTACAATTAACTAAATGATTCAAGGCAATAAAGGCAGCACACGAACCTGGCGGTGCTAAATTTGCAGATCGTTCTGTAACGCACTTCTGAATGTGCTCAAGAGCAGCAACGACTTTCCGGTACTCGACATCGTGAAGTCCACCGAATCGACACATATCCATGTGGTTACTAGCAATGTGTTGTGTCATTTCAAGACTAGAATCGCCCAAACAGGAAGACACGTCTTCGACAACCTGATGAAGGATTAATATTGTACTTGGATCAAGGAAGAGCTCTTACCTTTTTGCCGTTAAGAAGCTGAACACCATACTGTTCTTGGAAAGAATAAATGATCCAGTTGTTTTGACGAGCCATGGGCGCAAACTCATCGCGTAATTCCCTAAGCCGTTCCGAATTCGGTAGTAGAGTATTGACGATATGCTCGTTGACCGCAAAACCAGCAGCTCTGACTACCTTTTCTGCAATAAGCTCTGGCAAACCACGAGGGTCGGCTCCTCCATGTGGCGTTCCAAAGAACACAATCGCAGCAGTAGACTCGTAGATCTGGTGAAGGCAATTGTGATGATGTTCGAAACCATGAGATCGTCGGAGCGCTTCCTTCACGACTATTCCTCCAAGGCTATGAGCAACGAATACAAGAGGCCTAGAACGTTGCGAACGGCGCTCAGCCTCCAAGCTCTTCAGAAAATCCAATGCGATATCATAAATTGTATTTTTGCTGATTGGGGGTCCGAGGGAGTGGCGGACATTGGTATCGTATCCGTAAACAAGGACGCGCGCCGTGGGTACAGTACTCGGTATTAGATGTCGTGGCCAGTATACATGTTCACGACCTGCGTTTTTCTTGAGGTGAGACGTCACAGATGAGAGGCGTGCGATCTTCGCCGGACGCTCACTACCATCTGCGTACTGTTCGCTCTGGTCTTTGATAATAGATTCAGTTTTGTGACTCCAAGTGCGAACAGGGTCCTTGAATCCGTGTACAAAGACAATGCTTCAAATCATTAGCCTTGTTCAAATCAAGCTGCAAGCTAGGCTCACTCTAGGGTAGGTGTCTCCGGGTCTGCAAGAACCGAGAGGCCGGTAGCACTAGGCTCGTGGAGCGTTCTGGAGAACGAGGACCTCTCGTTCCCCATGGCGATGTAGAACAGAAAAGTCTCTGGGTAGGATTGTTGTGCCTTCTGTAGAACCCTTCAAGAGATCCGGGATACAGAGAAGGCCAGGGATAGCGTAAGTACTAGAGCCTCTCATAAATTGAAGACAGCAGTCATTTTCGGTTGCTATGGTCGAAGATCGAGGAAAGAGCAATAAGTTCAGACAAGCAGCCCAGACCAGTTACCCTAAACCGGGCCTAAGAAATCTCGCGTAGCGGCGGTATTCTTCCGAAAGCTCGATATTTGTGTTTAGTTGGCACCACATTCCAAAAATTCATTACTCCACACTCAGTATTCCACACGGCCTATGAATACTATGGAGTCAGCAATACTATCGTCTACGTTATCTGCGCCGGTTACAGGGGCACTTCTACATCAAACGCATTGTCCTCAGTCACCAGTGAAACGTAACTAACTCTTCTCGTACCAAAATCACGTCAAATGGCAAATTAAAACCCATTCATCGGCCTACCAACGGCGATTTGATATGGGAAGTAATAAGAAAGGAACATATGAGTGTATACGACGCGCTTCTGTCGTTATATTGCCGGGATCAAAAGCCTGATGGACCGGGGAGGCGCCCATGGCAATTTTTACTGACGCGACTACATAGGCCAGGCGGCCGGCTCCGTCAAACCCTAGAAATACGCTCCAACACCTGTCTTCATAGATCTTTGCCGGTGATCAAATCCACACCGCGAAAACGCAATGAGCTTCGCTTCATCCAGTGACGTTGGTGATGGTCAAGGTAATCCCTCCGACTGCATTCTTAGCAACGACTTAGAGTTCCTCTGACGAAGTGTAGAGAATCCTCTTGTGGTTGAAGATGAAGGTGTACAAGCCAGCGACGCCCATGCATCTACCATGGCCACGAGTATGACTCTGACATTGGTACTGCAAGCATTCATTAGTCGTGTCCGAAGGAACAAGTGCCATCGAATCTACCGAACCTTTTACACGGCCTACCATTCCCAGCCTTGCTCTACTCAACCAATCAAGTGACTCAACCATCTGCAGAGATGATCTAGATGAAGACGAATAGCGATCGTCGATCCTCCTCACCCTATAACGTCACCCCACCAATTCACCACCAGCCTTGAGATCAAGAGATTAGATGCAGAATGAAGGAAAGAAATAGGAAATCGCAAGAAGACTTGATAAGAGATCGATCACGAGTGGTTACAAAAACGTATTCGCTTGACACAGAAGACATCGATTGCTCAACTACATATATCAATGATTATCACTTTGTATTTCTTGACGACGTGTTTAGTTATATTAATTAAAGTATTGTTTATGTTCTTCATGTGAAAAAATATTATCATCTTTCAATCAAGCATGAACATGAATATTAATGAGTTTTTAAATTCGATGAAAATTCGATCGTGAGTCAATTTTAAAGAGCGAGATTTAACGACAGCAACAAGAATGCTGTCACTGTGTATCTTGTGACTAAGTTCGATGACTTAGATGATTATGTGCTAGTAAATGCTATCATTTGTCATGACTTCTTGTCATGACTAGAGTGTTGATGAGTAAAAAGTATGAATTCTAACTAAAAAAGTGTGAAAAGCAATCATGAAAGTATCATGATATGCGTTTTCACAATTTCTATTTTCTAATCATGTTGAAAGTCAAAGATTCTGATCGACTAGTAATATCTTGTAGAGCTAGTCTTGATGTTTTATGAAGTCACTTTAAAGAGCTGACTCTTTCAGAATCAGAACTGTTCATTGTAACAGTTGTTGATAAAGCTGTTGAAGACACAAGTTTTGCATCAAGCAAGTTAATGTACGTTGAGAACTGAAGCAATTTTGTTGTCTTTCTTTGAAATCATCTCAAGAGCGAAGTAGTCAGTGAATCAAAGATGATAGTATCAAGAATCATGATCATTGATGAATTAAAATCTTCATATTGAGCTGTAAATGTACATGTGCTTCAAGCAGAATTTAACTTAAAGACTTCAGTGAAAATAGAGATTCTGAGTCGATAAGATTGAGTTGAATTATTTATTGAGCTGTAATAAAGCGAATCTCAAAATGTTACATCTAATGATGAACATGACAGATCTGCAAAATTGTATGCTTTGATTATCTTATTATACTTCTCAATAGTTGAGAGTTGATTGAGAGCAAGTGTCAGAAACTAGACTAAACTAAAGATTCTATCAATATAAAGAATTGATTATTATATTACTTGAACTAGATACAGAACAATACATCAGATAATGTACAAGACAAAAGACAAAGAGTGAAAGAAAAGAATGAGAACTCAACTTCTATATACATGAATCGAGCAAAATCAAGACTAGACAGTAATTCTATTGACTTAAGATTGCAAGAGTTCATGCACACAACTGAAATGATCAAAACAGAATTGCTGAGACTACATTAAGATGATGATGATTAGATTAATGACTTGATTCATTGAATTGCAAAACAGATTCAATGAATTAAGATTATTTAAAATATCAATGATTTATGTTCTAAATTAAGTTGATGATCTGACATCATGACAATAACTTCTCTCTTCAAGATTAAGCTTCTGCAAGACAACAAGAAGAAACAGAATGAGATGAGAAAGAATCAAAGATGAAGATTGAAATAAGATGAGAATTGATGTGAACGCATTTTAATGTAATGAAGCACAGATGAAACTAGAATAGATCTGAGTCACATCTGAGTCAAATCTGAGCAAGATGTTTGAAGAATGAGATGAGATGCATTTTAACGTGATGATGCATGAAAATTGAAACACATCTGAGTCACATCTGAATCAAATTTAAATGAGATGTCTGAGTCAGATCTAGGCAAGATCTGAGTCAGATCTGAGTAAAAGAAAGATGAAACATAGTTTAATGTGATGATGCACAGATGAGACTAAAATAGATCTGAGTCACATTTAAATCAGATTTAAACAAGATGTTCAAGTCAAATCTAGATAAGATCTAAGTCAGATCTGAACTGAATTGAAATGATGAAGATTGAACTTAAAGTTCTTGATATTGACATTGAGACATCATACATGATAGTACATGTGATTCTTTGATGACAGAATTAACAAGATGATATTCATTGAATGTTTGCTCACAATTATTCAGAAGATGAAAAGACTTTCAAGTAAAGAAGTAATCTTTTCAATTGATGTAATACTTAAGCAAAGATGAATTATAGCATTTATCATGCTTGAAGTTTAATATGCTGTTTACATATTAGAATTTTTTGTTATTTTCAACAACAACAAATTCTTGAGATTTCTGACGTTGATTTGAAAGAAAGTCATTTGCGATATGATTCAGAAAAGTGACATGAAAGACTGAATGAATCTTCATGAATACTGAAAGATTTAACTCAATGATTAAAGAATTATTCTTGAAGATACACTTGATCTTGAAAAGATCAACATTATGATCAT
>JAABUS010004835.1_pt1 | contig 18762 bp, 20 predicted proteins | sample 5560161 | NCBI WGS metagenome assembly JAABUS01 (sample SAMN10711885, study PRJNA513376) | rock metagenome | isolation source: Antarctica rocks | place: Antarctica: Victoria Land, Trio Nunatak nord | collected 2016-01-04 | reverse complement strand
TCGAGGCACCGACGTCGACGGTCTGCTGGGTCAGCGGCGGCCAGCTGGTGACGCCGCCGGCCGACGAGGTCGGCGTGCTGGCCGGCACGACCATGCAGGTGGCGCTGTCGGTCTGCCCGGTGCCGTACGACGTGCGGCGCGGCACTGCCGAGGAGCTGCGCGCGGCCGAGGAGGTGCTGCTGCTGTCCTCGGTACGCGGCGTCGCGCCGGTGGTCGAGCTCGACGGCCGCCGGCTCGGGCGCGGACCGGTGGGGCAGGCGCTCAGCGCCGCCTTCGAGACGGCCCTGCTCGACGGCTGAACCGAACACAGCGCGACCTACACCGGTACCGTGACCGCTCCGGCAGGCCGCTCGGGTCGCGCCGTGAGGAGCAATGTGCGCCGCAAGCCCCTGGTCCTGCTGCTGGCAGGAGCCGCCATCGTCGTGGTCGCGCTCGGCGCCTGGCAGGGACCGCGCCTGCTCGGCCGCGACAGCCACCCCGAACGGCTGGCGGCGCAGGCCTTCGCTGCGGCGTGGACCGGCGGCACGCTCGCGGCGCTGCCCTGGGACGCCGCCAGCGGCCCCGACCCGGCAGCGCAGGTCGCCGCGCTCACCGCCGGCCTCACCCCCGCCCGCGATGACCGGCCCGCGCAGGTGTCCGTCGCCGCCGTACGGCGCAACGGCGACCGCGCCACCGCCGACCTCGACGTGCGCTGGGAGCTTGGCGCCCCATGGGCCTACCGCACCCGGCTGCCGTTGCTGCGCACCGCCGGCAGCTGGCACCCCGTGCTCAGCCCGGCCGTCGTACATCCCGCGCTCACTCCCGGCCATCGGCTGCGCGCGCGGCTCGAGCAGGCACCGAGGGCGCCGATCACCGATCGGGCCGGTGCGCCCCTCGTCACGGATCGTCCCGTCGTCACGGTCGGGCTGCAGCCGTCCCGGACCAAGGACCTCGCGGGCAGCGCCCGCACCGTCGCGGGCCTCACCGGCGTCGACGCGGGCGCCCTGCTGAGCCGGGCCCGGGCGGCGAAGCCCGCCGCGTTCGTCGAGGTGATCACCCTCCGTCGCAAGGCGTACGACGCCCTTCGCGTCCGGCTGCGGCCGGTGCCCGGCGTGGTCCTGCAGGAGGGCGTGCGCCAGCTCGCCCCGACCACGGCCTTCGCCCGCGCGCTGCTCGGCAGCGTCGGGCCCGCCACCGCCGACATCGTCGCGTCCAGCGGCGGCAAGGTGCGCCCCGACCAGACGGTCGGGCTGTCCGGCCTGCAGAAGCGGTACGACGCCCAGCTCGCCGGGACGCCGGGGCTCGTCGTGGAGGCAGTCCCCGCGGGCGGAGCCACGGCGGGGGCAGCCGGCGCGCCGGGGGCAGTCCCGTCGCAGCAGCTGCAGACGACGCCGCCCGTCGCGGGCACACCCCTGCAGGTCACCCTCGACCCGGCCGTACAGCAGGCCGCCGATGCCGCGCTGGCCAAGGCCCCGAAGGGCAAGACCGTCGCCCTCGTCGCGGTGCAGCCCAGCACCGGCGAGGTGCTCGCGGTGGCCAACAACGGCCCGGGCGGTCCGGGGGTCGACCGCGCGCTCACCGGGCGCTACCCGCCGGGCTCCACCTTCAAGATCGCCTCTACCCTCGCCCTGCTGCGCGCCGGCCTGTCTCCGGACGACGTCGTGCCCTGCCCGCCGTCGGTCACGGTCTCGGGCAAGAAGTTCTCCAACGCCGAGAACGAGGTGCTCGGAGCCGTGCCGTTCCGCAAGGACTTCGCCGACTCCTGCAACGCTGCCTTCGTCGGGAGCGCCGGACGCGTCTCGGGCGCCCAGCTCCAGTCGGCCGCCCGCGACCTCGGCTACACCACCTTCGACATCGGCGTACCGGCCTTCGGCGGCGACGTGCCACCCGGCACCGACAAGGTCGAGCACGCGGCAGACATGATCGGCCAAGGGAAGGTGCTCGCCAGCCCGCTCGCCGTCGCAGTAAGCGCAGCGACCGTCGCCGCCGGACGCCTGCACCCACCGCGCCTGCTCACCGCCACCCCGCCGACGCCCACCGGGCCGGCGCTCCCGCAGGCCGGGACGCTGCAGGCGCTCACCCGGCTGGTGGTCACCTCCGGCACCGGCACGGCGCTGCGCCAGGTGCCGGGCGGTCCGGTCGGCGGCAAGACCGGCACGGCGGAGTTCGGCACGCAGGTGCCGCCCCAGACGCACGCCTGGTTCGCTGGCTACCAGGGCGACGTGGCCTTTGCCGTACTCGTGGAGGACGGCGGCTTCGGCGGCAAGGTGGCAGCCCCCCTCGCCGCCACGTTCCTGTCGTCCCTGCGGCGTTAGCAACGCCGCTCCCGGCTGCTGTGGCGCCGGCCGGTGGACGGTTGCGGGGCCGACTCGCCGGCGCGGCACCCCTCAAAGCTCCACCGGCCTTCCGGCATGCGGTCGTACGCCGACCCGCCGGCCCTCGCGGGGTCGGCTCGCCGGCTCGGCTGGCCGCCGGAGGTGGTGGCTGCCTCGGGGTGCGCACCGCATCCGGTGCGTTCGGACCGGACCGTGTGCAGGGCGCATGCGACACGGTCCGTTGGTACCGGATCCGGGCCGGCACGCATGACCGGCCGCGGGTCAGGAGTGCCGGGGGTGCGGCGAGCGGCTCGGGCTCGCCGTGGTCGACGGCACCGGCGACGGGCTGACGGAGGGCGACGGGCTGGTGCTGGCCCGGACGCGGGCAACCACACCAGTCCGCACCAGCGGCACGCCGCCGTACGCTCCGATCGTGGCGGTCACCGCGGTTCCGCGGGACGTGCTAGCCGTCCTCCTCGCGCAGGTGGTGGTGGTCGCGATGGTGGTCGGCTGGTTCGCGACCGGTCACGCCTCCGCCCCGGACGACGGGCTGCAGCAGCTGGACGTGCTGTCGCTGCACGAGCGGGTGCCCGGGCTGGCCGCCCAGGACGGCAAGCCGACGATGCTGGTGGTGACGGGACCGCCGACGCCGCACTGCCTGGGCGAGGTGCAGTGGGCCCAGGACCACCCGCTGTCCCCGGCGTACTCCCGGGTGCTGGTCAGCGACCCGGCGGAGGCCGAGCGGCTGGCGCTGCCGGCGGCGGCGCGGCGCTGCCAACCCGGCTACGTGCTGCTCGACGCGACGGGAGTGGTGCGCTACCGCAGCTATGACCCCGGCTGGGCACATCACCTGCAGGAGCAGGAGATCCTGCTGGAGCACCTGCGGTGAGCCGGCTGGCGAGGATCGCGGCGTACGCCGGCTTGGCAGCCGGGGAGTACGGCGTGGCGGTGGCCTACCTGTCCCGCGGCACCTGGTGGCACTTCCTGCTGCACCAGCTCGTCGGGTGGGGGCTCGGGCTGGCCGTCGGGTCGCTCATTCGCCGGCAGAGGCGGCCAAGGCGGCACCAGCGGCCCAGGCAGCCCAGCGCCGTCGCGGCGGCCGTCGCCGGGCAGCTGGTGGCCATCGCCCCTGACCTGATCTTCCGCTACCTGCGGATGCCGCACGAGGCGTCGATGGACCTGTGGGTCGGGCACATCTCGATCCACCGCGGGCCGTCGCCGGTGCTGGTGGCGCTGGCGGTATTCCTGCTCGGCGGCTGGGCGTGGGTGGCGGCGGCCTACGGCCGGTACCGCGTCTCGTCCGTGCTCGCGCTGACCGGTCCGGTGGTGCTCACGGTCGCCTGCCTGGTCGCGCTGCCGATCCCGGCCCGGCTGCAGGACTTCCCCCGCGACAGCGCGGTTGTCTCGCGCTGAGGCTCTCAGATCCGGCCTGGCCGCTCGGCGGACCGGGCCATGGGGGTCGACTGCGCCAACGGGTCCGCCGCCTCCGTCGCCCCGGCGAGGAAGGACACGCCCGTCAGCACGGCGGCCAGACCGACCAACTCGGTCGCGATCACGATCGGGTCGTAGCTGGGCCGCTCGCGGAAGACCAGCACGCCGAACAGCAGCGCCACCAGCGGGTTGACGATGTTTAGCGCTGGCAGCGAGCTCGCGAGCGGAGCGATCTGGTAAGCGCGCGCTGGTTAAGCAGGAACCCCCGCGCAGCCGAGGCCGGCGAGGCCGTACACCGGCCAGGTCGACAGGAGCGGCACCGCCCGGGCCACCGCGTCGGTGGCGGCCTTGAGCACCCCGGCGACGAGACCGAAGACGACCCCCGCGCTGACCCCCAGCAGCAGGCCGGCCCGCACCTCCCCCAGCCGCCGCGACAGCTGCCAGGCGGTCGCGGCGATCGCCACGCCGGCGCCCATGAACACCGCCGCCGCCGCCTCGAACGGACGCTCGGAGCCGGTGGTCTCCCCTGCCGCCAGCAGGAACACGGCCAGCCCCGCGGCGGTGAGCAGCACCCAGACCATCAGGGCCCGGGACGGGAGATGGCGGTTGAGAGCGGCCCGGAACAGGAACGCGAAGACGGGGGCGGTCACCACCAGAGGCTGTACGACGGCCAGCGAGCCCCGCCGCAGGGCCAGCGTGTGCAGCGCCAGGCCGCCCTGGCTGGCCACCATGCCCAGCAGCCACCGGCGCTGCACGACCCGGTGCCGGAGCAGGCCACGACACCGGACGCGTGCTCCGGCGCGCGGGAGGCGCTGGCGTGCATGAGCGCGTCGACCAGCCGAACGCCACGGCGGCGCTCAGCGCGACCCACACGGCGGCCATGCTCAGCCGGCGCCGCCGGCCCGGGCCGACGCCGCGGGCGGAACGCGGTGGGGCGCGGGTCCGGGATCCGCCGTCTGCTCAGCCGCCTCCCCGGCATGCTGCGCGCTCAGGCTGACGTCGGCTCGTCCCAGCTCGCGCAGCCGCCGCCAGTGGCTACGGGGTGGCGCTGATGAACGTCGGGTAGTCGACCTGGGGCACGCCCCCCGCGACCACGGTCCGCTGGACGACGGTGCGGTGCAGCGTCTCGTGCCGTGCGGCGACCGGCCAAAGGTGGTGGGCGAGGTGGTGGGTCATGCCCCTGTCAACCAGCGGACCGTCGTGCTGCCGGTCTGGAAGGACGCGGTGGTGCGGACCAGGTGGGCCGGCCAGTCGCGGCCGGCCGGCACCCGGGGCGGCGGCTCCAGCCCGACGTTGATGTGCCCGACGACCAGCACGACGGCGGCCACGACGCTGCCGACGGTCATCGCCGTGAGGAGGTACGCCGCGAGGCGGCCGGCACCCAGGAGAAGGACGTAGGGCAGCAGCACCAGCGCGCACAGGGCCTTCTCGCGCAGGAAGGAGGCCAGCCGGACGGCCCCGCGCGGGGTGTCGGCGCCGGTGACAACACCGGTCGAGAGGTAGGTGAGCTGGCTGCGCAGCTCGCCGGCCCAGGCGAGCCCGTACAGCGCCCAGGCGTAGACGTGCTGGTAGCGGTGGATCGGCCGCCTGGGAGCGGCCGGGTGCAGCCGGAGCAGCGCGGACGAGCGGGTCGACTCGTCGACGGGATACACCGACGGCACCTGGTGGTGGACGCGGGCGCTTGAGCGTCCAGTGCCCGACCCGAGCGGCACGGCGGTCTGGACGGCCAGCACGTTGGGCCACTCCCGGCGGGCGAACCGCCGGTGGCCGGCGTCGTGCAGGACCGTCAGCTTGCCGATCGCCAGGGTGAGCCCCAACGGCAGCGCCGCCAGCAGCAGCCAGGGCCAGCCCGGCCGCACCAGCGCCACCAGCAGCAGCTGGGCGTGGTTCAGCACGGCCAGGACGGCCCAGTCCCGCCACGGCTCGCCCCGCGCCCCCAGCCCTGGCCGGGCCCGCCGCCGCACGTCCGCAGACGCCTCCGGGCGCACGGCAGAGCCCTGAACGGGTCCCGCAACGCCGACTGCCATGAGTTGAGTCCACGGACGTGGTGTACGACGGCTGCGGCGTCAGCTGGCCGGGTGCCGAGCCAGCCACACCTGCAGGCTCTCGGTCGTCCATGTGGCCACTCCGGTGCCTAGCAGGTCGTTGTCGACGGTCCAGATCCCCGCTGCCAGAGCGAGCGCGCAGGCGACCAGGGGCCAGTCCTTCGGGTCGCGCAGCACCCGGGACCGGGCTTCGTCCTCGAGAGGCGCGAAGACGGCGTTCTCGAGGACTGCGACGTTCGCCTCCACAGCTCCGAGGCAGAGCCCGACGAGCTGCTCTGCCTCCGGCCGGGGGATGCCGCGACGGCGCGCGAAGGCGGCGATGCGGCGCGGCAGCTCGTGCTGGACCTCACCCCAGATCGGCTCGGGAAGGAACAGGTCCAGCCGTTCATCGCCAAGACGGTGGCGGCCACTGGCCCGCAACAGCTCGCCGACAAGGACGCTGGCATCGACGACCAGGCGCATCAGTTCCGGCGGAGCCTGGATGCACGGACCTGCTCGACGAGTTGATCCTCGTCCAGACCTGTCCGGTCGAGCAGGTCATCGACAGCGTGCGCGAGCCGCCCTAACGACTCGCGCCCTGCCGCACGGTCCTTCGCCTCCACCGGGATGAAGAACCCGATCGGTGTGCCGTGGCGCTCGATGACGAGCGTCTCCCCGGCGCTGAGCATGGTCGTCGCATGGTCTTTGAACTCACGGATGCCCACATGGCGCATCGAGCGCTCCCTCTCTGAGGGCACAAGTGTAGCCACAAGGCGCCCTGGTCGAGGGGGGGACCATGCGCACCGCGAACGACCAGAACTGCGGTTCGCCTCTGCTGGCCGGCTCGTCGGGCAGGTGGCCGAGAACCGCGATGCCCTGGATGTTGCCGAGTTCGAAGTCGCCGCCCGTCAACTGCTCGGCGCCGACGTCGGGCTGTTCTCCTCGCACGTGTTGTCAAAGCCGAACGTCAGTCCGGACCTGGTCGCGTCCCGCTCGATGTGACTAATGGCGATACCCGGCCCGATGCCACATTCTGCTCGAGCTCGCCGCCTTGCTCGATGAAGTCATCCGGATCCGGGACGATGGAGACCGCGCCCGCTCGAGCGCGACCATCGCTGTAGGCTGCTGCAGCGCGTGTGGATCGCGGTCGGCAACGAGGCCTACGCCTTCGCCCAGCTGATGGGACGAAACCTGGACGAGGTCTGGCGAATGACCCAGCTGCGCCCAGAACAGCTGCAACGGCAGGTGAAGGATCGTCTGCGGTGTGCGCAGCAGGACGCTATGGGGCATGGGGACCGTCCGGCGGGAACGTCGCATACCAGTGGTCGGCGATGTCCGCCCGGCGGCAGACCCACACGTCGTCGAAGGAACGGACGTAGTCCAGGAAGCGGGCCAGCGCGGCTGCCCGGCCAGGACGGCCGGTCATGCGGCAGTGCAGCCCGATGCTGAGCATCTTCGGGCTGTCGGCGCCCTCCTCGTACAGGAAGTCGAACGCCCGCCGCAGGTAGGTCTCGAAGTCCTCGCTGCTGGCGAAGCCAGGCGAGATCGAGAACTTGAAGTCGTTGGTGTCGAAGGCGTACGGGAGCAGCAGCAGGGGGCTGCCGGCAACGGAGGTCCAGTGCGGGAGGTCGTCGTCGTACACGTCGCTGTCGTAACGGAAGCACCCTGCTTCGACGGCGAGCTGGCGGCTCCGCATGCTGCCACGACCGCCGTACCAGCCAACGGGCTTGGAGCCGGTCAGCTGCTCGATGACCTCCACCGAGCGCTGGACGTGCTCCCGCTCCACGTCCTCAGGGACGTCGAGGTAGTCGATCCAGCGCCAATGGTGGCTGGCCACCTCATGACCGAGCCGGGCGAAGGCCCTACCGACGTCCGGGTTGTCGGCGAGCGCCTTCCCGACCGCGAAGACGGTCAGCGGCAGGCCTGCACGTTCGAAGACGCGCAGGATGCGCCAGACACCGGCTCGTGCTCCGTAGTCGTAGGAGGACTCGGTGTTGACGTTGCGCAGGCCCATCAGCGGCGTCGGCGACGGCACCTCGTGGATGAAGGTCTCGGAGTGCGCGTCCCCGTTGAGGACGGTGTTCTCGCCGCCCTCCTCGTAGTTCAGCACGAAGCTGACAGCCAGGCGTGCGCCTCCCGGCCAGCGAGGATGAGGCGGCCGCTCACCATAGCCGACCACGTCCCGTGGATAGGGAACGAGCGCTGTCACTGGGTCTCCTGACGTCCGGCCCGCAGGCCACCGGCGGCCCGCTGGGCGATTGCCATGTAGAACGGTACGGCTTGTCGCACCTGTTCGACGTCGACCCACTCCATCGGCGCGTGGGCCTGGTCGATCGAGCCGGGTCCGACGACCACGCTCGGGATCCTGCCGTACCCGGTGAGCACGTTGGCGTCGGTGCAGTAGGACACCCCGGACGAGGGCGCCGGTGCCCTCAGCACCTCCGCGCAGGCGGCTTCGGCGACGCTGACGAGCGGATGGTCGTTGCGCATCTCGACCGATGGCAGCAGCAGCCAGGGCTCGGCTCGCGTCGCACGGACCCCGTGGCTGGTCCCCAGACCCTCGACGACCGCGTCGACCTCGGCCAGGGCTGACTGCGTGGTCTCGCCAGGGGTGAGCCGCCGGTCGAACCGGACAGTGCAGGAGTCCGGGACCACGTTGGGCGCCGTACCGCCGAGGATCTCGGTTGCCGTCAGCAGGCCCGTCCCGGTCAGCACGTGCGGGCGAGCGAGCAGCGTGGCTCCGAGGATCTCGTCGAGGGTGACGACGAGGCGGGCGGCGTCGACGATGGCGTTGCGCCCCAGGAAGGCCTTCGAGCTGTGAGCCGTGACCCCGTGGACCTGGACCTCGAACCGCACGCACCCGTTGTGAGCCCGGACCGGACGAAGGCTGGTCGGCTCTCCGATCACGATGCCGTCGACATCGGCGATCCGCTCCACCAGGGCCGCGGCCCCACGCATGACGTACTCCTCGTCGACGACCCCAGCGAACACGACTGTCGGTCGTGGCCTGTCGTCCTGCGAGAGCCGCCCAAGGGCGGTGAGCATCGCCGCCACGGCCGCTTTGGTGTCGCACGCCCCCCGGCCCCAGACCCGGCCGCCCTCGAGCCGCGGGGGACACGGCACGGTCGGCAGCGGCACCGTGTCGAGGTGCGCCTCGAAGACCAGCACACCGCTCGCGGTGCCGGGGAGCACGCCGAGGACGTTGGCGCGGTTCCCCTCGACCGCCTGCAGCTCAGGCTGGATGCCGATGCGTGCCAGCTCGGCGGCCACCTGGTCGACGACGGCCGTCTCGCCGCCGCCGGCTGCCAGGTCCGGGCTCACAGACGGCGTGCGGACCAGGTCCAGCGTCAGCTGCACGACGTCGACGGCTGCGCTCACAGGGCTGTGTAGCCCCCGTCCACCATGAGTGCGGAGCCGGTGACGAAGGACGCCTCGTCGCTTGCCAGGAAGACCGCTCCGGCGGCGATCTCCTCCGGACGGCCCAGGCGCTTGAGCACGGTTCCGTCGGCCCAGGCGTGGAGCGTGCCCTCCCGGTCCTCGACGCCCGCCAGCTGACGCTCGAGGAGCGGGGTCATCGTCGGCCCCGGACACAACGCGTTGACCCGGACGCCCGCCGAGGCGAAGTCGACGGCGAGGCCCCGCACCAGTCCGATCACCCCGGCCTTCGCCGCGAGGTACGACGTGAACCGGGGGATCGCCGCGAAGGACAGGTTGGAGCCCACGGCGACCAGAGACCCGCCGGTCGGGGGGCCGATGTGGCCCAACGCCGCCTTCAGGGTCACGAATACCCCGCGGAGCATGACCGCCTGGTGCGCGTCCCAGTCGGCCACGGACAGCTCGAGGGCGTCGCCCAGCAGCTCGTAGCCCGCGTTGGCCACGACGACGTCCAAGCCGCCCATGCTGTCCGCCGCCTGCGACACCCAGGCCGCAGCGGCATCGGCATCTGCCACGTCGCACTCGGAGAAGACCGCGCCGGAGCCCCGGACCGCGGTCTCGGCGCCGGCGTCCCGGTCGCAGGCATGCACCTGCGCTCCCTCCGTCACGAACCGACCGGCGATCGCCAGGCCGATGCCTGAGCCGCCGCCCGTGACCAGTGCGCGCTTGCCGGCCAGCCGCTGGCTCACCCGGCGGCGTCCTTCCAGGACGTCTCCTTGCTGAACGTGCGGTCGAAGCCTCCGCCGTTCCAGGTGGCCATCTTCACGGGATGCACGAGGAACGGGACGCGCGGGAACTGGAAGGTCGCCTCGGCGTACTCCATCCCGTCGGGGCCGAGGTAGCGCAGCACCATGTCACGCGTCGGGGGCTTCCAGTCGAAGGACTCGGGCAGGAACTCGACCTCTCCGCGGACACTGGCCCGCTTGTAGGGCAGCGCGGGATTGTCGACCAGCAGCCCGCAGCGGGGGTCACGCCGCAGGTTCTTGACCAGCGACGTGCGCTCCTTGCTCACGATCAGGAAGGCGCTGCCGTCCCAGGAGTACCAGACCGGGCTGAGGACGGGCCAGCCGTCCTCCATCGTCGTCGCGATCTTCGCGAAGATGCGACCGGTGGTGAGGAACTCGTCGCGCTCCTCGGGGGTCATGCCGCGGCCGTCGTTCGAGGCCATCGCCATGTCTGGCTCCTTCCTAGGGGTGGGTCGCCGCCGTGCTGTGGAGCCGGCTTCGTGGTGCCGACCGCGGGCCGGATCGGCGCGCGACCACGAGTGACGCCGCGATCAGGATGATCAGGCCGCGGGTGAGCTGCTGATACCAGATGTCGACCTGCAGCAGGTTGAACACGTTGCCCAGGATGCTGAAAAGCACGACGCCGCCGAGCGCTCCGCTCAGCCGGCCACGACCACCGCTCAAGCTGGCGCCGCCGATCACGACGGCGGCCAGGCTGTCGAACTCCAGCCCGCTGGCGGAGGCCGGGTCGCCGACGCCGGCGCTGGCCAGCGTGATGACCGCCGCGACGCCGCCCAGCAGGCCGGACACGATGAACACGCTGGCCTGGACGCTTCGGACGCGGATGCCGGACAGCCGAGCCACCGCCGCATCGCCGCCGACCGCATAGACGTGCCGGCCCCAGGCGGTACGCCGCAGGGCGAACCCGGTGGCGAGCCACACGACGGCGACCAGCACCACGACGCCGAACAGGGGCCCGACCTTCCAGCCGTAGAAGGAGTTCAGGGCCGGGGCGCTCCGCCCCTGAGGGGTCGACGCGACATAGAGCGACAGCCCTCCGAGCAGCGCGCTCGTCCCGAGCGTCGTGATGAACGGCTCGATCCTGAGCCGCGTCACGACGAGGCCGTTGAACGCGCCGACGGCCAGACCGACCCCGAGCGCCGCGAGGATCCCGAGGACCAGCCGGGCGTCGTTGCCGCCCATGACGATGGCGGCGGCGATCGCACCGAGGCGCACGTTCGTCGCCAGGGACAGGTCGACCCCGGCGGCGATCACCACGAGCAGCTGTCCCAGAGACACCAGTGCGAGAACAGCGAACTGCCGGCTGAGGTTCGACAGGTTGTCGGCCGTGCGGAAGTCGTGGCTCCGCGAGAGTGCGAACACCAGTACGACGATGACGACGGACCAGATGACGGCACCCGACTCCAGCAGCTCCCGCACGTCGAGGCGGCGCTCCGTCATGTCGCCGTCTCCGGCACCGGGCGCTGGGACGTCGCGGTGATGCACCGCATCACGTCCTCCTCGGTGGCGCCTGCGTCCAGCTGCCCGACCACCCTGCCGTCGGCCAGGACGATGATCCTGTCCGACAGGCCGAGCACTTCGACGAGCTCGCTGGAGATGAGCAGGAAGGCCACCCCGTCGGCGGCCAGCTCACGGACGAGCTGATAGATCTGCTCCTTCGATCCCACGTCGATGCCCCTGGTCGGCTCGTCGAGGATGACGACGCGGGGCCGCGACTCCAGCCACTTCGCGAAGACAACCTTCTGCTGGTTGCCGCCGGACAGACCGCCGGACACGTCACCTCCCTGCCGGGAGGTGCGGATGGTGAAGCGGTCGACGAGCGAGCCGGCCTGCTCGCCCTCCCTTCGCCGGCTCAGCAACCCGCGGCTCCGCAGACTGCCGAGCGTCAACAGGGTCAGGTTGGCTGCGACGGACTTGGTCAGGGCCAGCCCGGCCTGCTTGCGGTCCTCCGGGAGGTACGCCACCCCGGCCCGCATCGCGTCGCGCGACGAGCGGAACGGCCCCACCGGCTTGCCGTCGACGAGCACCTCCCCGACCGCCTTGTGCGCACCGAAGATGCCCTTCGCGAGGCGGGTGCGGCCGCTGCCGCCGAGCCCGGCGAGGCCGACCACCTCACCCGCCCGGACCTGCAGATCCACCGGTTCCCTCAAGCCGGGCACCAGCAGGCCGCTCACCTGCAGCCGCACCGGCCCGGGCGGCACGGAGCTTGCGGGGAACGCACTGGCGACGTCGCGCCCGACCATCCGTCGGACGATCTCATCGCGGTCGGTCTCGGCGATCGCGCCCGCTCCGGCGACCCTGCCGTCCTTGAGGACGGAGTAGTCGTCGCACAGCGAGAACAGCTCGTCCATCCGATGGCTCACGTAGAGGATCGCGACGCCTGCGTCGCGGAGGCCACGTACGACGCGGAACAGCGTCTGCAGCTCGTCCCCGGAGAGCACTGCGGATGGCTCGTCCAGCGCGACGACCCGGGCGTCCTGGGACAGCGCCTTCGCCACCTCGACCACCTGGGCGTCCGCCAGGCTCAGGTTCTCCACCCGCTCGTCAGGAGACAGCCGGCTGGCGAGCGTCTCCAACGCGGACGCCGTCTCCTCACGCATCCGGCGGCGGTCCAGCTGCCCGCGACGTCGTGGCTCATGGCCCAGGAAGACGTTCTCGGCCACGGTCATCGACGGCACCAGAGCGAACTCCTGGTGTACGACGGAGATGCCCAGCTCCTGTGCGCGGTGCGGGCTGAGCTGCCCGAGGTCGACCTCCCCGCCGGCCAGCCGAAGGCGCCCCCCATCGGGCCGGACGCCCCCGGAGAGGATCTTCAGCAGCGTCGACTTGCCGGCGCCGTTCTCTCCCACCAGGGCGTGCACCCGGCCGGGGGCGCACGTGAGGGACACGCCGTCCAGCACGACGGTCACGCCGTACTGCTTGCGGATGTCGACGAGCTCGACCGCGGGGGCGGTGGTGGGTGATGCGGGCGGGCCGGCGCCCGGGTCGGGCGACAGACCCGGGCGCCGAGCCGTCACTTGCGCTTGAACCCGCCGTCGGCGAAGACCTGCTCGGGGTAGACCAGCGGGCCGATGAAGTCGTCATTCAGGCCAGGCACATACCGCTGGTCCAGATCGGCGGTCCCGAACGGGGCGGTGCCGTCGAGTCGGGTCAGCACGTCGGTGAACTTCTGCACCGGCTTGCCGTCGAGGACGTCCAGCATCAGGCCGACGCACTCCTTGGACGTCCCTGGTGGGAACGGGGAGGCGAAGAAGTCGATGTTCTGCTCCTTGGCCAGGCGCAGGAAGCCGTTCACAGGGTTGGTGCCCGCGATGAACGGCAGCTTGGCGCCCGACTCGCTGAAGGCGTTGATCACTCCCGGGCCCATCTCGAGGCCGCCGACCCAGACACCATCGATCTGGGGGTGCTGCGCCACGACGGTGCGCATCACGTTGGTCGCGTCGGCGACGGACCAGTTGCCGTTCTGCTCGGCGACGATCTTGATACCTGGGTACTGCGCGAAGGCCGCGTGGGCGCCGGACTTCCAGTACTCGGCCGCGTCGACGCCGGGGATGCCGTGCAGCATGACGATGTCGCCCTTGCCTCCCAGCTTCTCGGCCAGCGCTTTTGCGCTGGCGTAGCCCATCGCGGGGATGTTGCGGCTCATCTCGGCGGTGAAGCTGTCGGTGTCGACACCGGCCATGCAGGTGACCACCGGGATTCCCGCTGCCGTCGCCCGGTCGACGGAGGCCGACAGGCCTGCGCGCGACAGCGACGTGAGGATGATGCCGTCCACCTTCGCGGCGATGGCGTCGTCCATCCCCTTGGTCTGGTTCTCGGTCTTGCCGTTCCAGGCGGCGTACAGCAGCTTGCTCATGTCGACCTTGCCGGAGTCGGCGAGGGCCTTCTTGAGCACCAGGTCGTACTCCGTGCCCCAGCCGTTGATCGGGCCCTGCGTGATGGTGGCGAGCCGGTAGGGCGGCGCCTTCTTGAACTTCGCCGTGTCCACCGGGGTCTGCGCAGCCTTGGCCAGCTGCACGGAGTACTTGTCGGTCAGCTGCACCTCCCCGGCACTGGTCGTGGCGGTCGGTGCCGCGACCGGCGCCGGCGGCTGTCCGCCAGCTCCGGCGTCATTGGAGCCGGACCCGCACCCGGCCACCGTCAACGCGCCGACGGCGACGATCCCGACCACGGCCCGGCCCCTCGCTGTGTGCCTCATCGTTTCTCCATTCGGTTGCCGCGCAGGAAGAGCGGGTCAGGCGTGCTGGGGCCGGAGGGACGCCTGGAGTGCGAGCGCGCCCAGCAGGACGGCGCCCTTGGCGATGAGCTGCAGCTGCGGGCTCAAGCCCAGCAGCACGATCACCGTGAGGAGGCTGGCGAGCACCAGGCAGCCGGCGGCGGCTCCCGCCAGGGAGCCTTCACCACCGGCGAACCTGGCCCCGCCGAGCAGCGCCGCGGTGACCGAGTCGAGGTCGCTGCCCTGCCCGATGAACCGGTCGACGTACCCCGCCGAACCGGCGAGGAAGACGGCGCTCAGTGCGGCGAGGGCCGCGGAGGCCACGAAGGCGCCGACCACGAACCGGGCGGTGCGGATGCCGGACAGCGCGGCCATCTCGGGGTTGGCACCCGACATGACCATGCGCCGGCCGGTCGGCGTGCGGTACAGGAACATGCCGGTCGTGACGAGGAGCAGCAGCCAGACCCACACCGAGTAGGTCAGGCCGAGCAGCGTGGAGCGACCGAGCGTGGTGACGGCGGCCGGCACCGAACCGCTCGCGCTGCCCTTGGTGTAGGCGAGCCGGACGCCCTCGACGGTGACGTACATGCCGAACGTCGCCACGAAGGCCGGCACCCCTCGGCGCACCACGAGGTAGCCGTTGAGCAGGCCGACGACGGCGACGATGCCGGCGGAGACCAGCAGCCCTTGCCCGAGACCCGGGCCGCGCTCGGCGAGGAGCACCGCGGTGAAGGCGATGACGGCGGGCACGGACAGGTCGATGCCGCGGACCATCAGCACGAGGAACTGCCCGACCGTGACGATCCCGATGATGGAGGCCTGACGGCTGGTGTTGCGCAGGGTGACCGGCCGGAAGAAGGTCGGTGCCCACACCGCCGCGACCACGAGCAGCAGAAGGAGTGCGAGGACGACTCCGTAGCGGCTGCCCCACGCGGTCGCCCGGCGGCGGACCTCGGCCCGCGGTGGGGCGGCCGTCGGCGTCCGGTCCTGGACGAGGACGTCCCTCACTCGCGAGGCCCCTCCTCCTCCGGGAACGGCACGGCGCCGCCGGACAGGAGGTTTCATGGGTTGTCAGTTGTCTGTCAAGCGTTCGCATGTTAAATCTCGGTCACGGCCCCCGCGCCGTCGTCTGACCGGACGCCGGCCGACGCGCCTGACCTCAGGACGGAGTCCATGCAGCCCGAGACCCCACTGCGCCGGCGCAGCACGGCCGAAGACGTCGCCCACCACATCCTCGAGTCGATCTCCGCTCGCCGGTTCCAGCCAGGAGACCAGCTGCCGACCGAACCCGAGCTGGCCAGGCAGCTGGGCGTCGGACGCACCTCGGTGCGCGAAGGGATCCGCCAGCTGCGCACCGTCGGGGTCCTGGAGGTGCGGCGCGGCCTCGGCACCTTCGTGATCGCGGCGACCGACAACGACCCGCGCCGGGCGTTCCTGGAGTTCACCGCCGCCAACCACGAGCAGATCCTCGAGCTGTTCGAGGTCCGGATGTCGCTGGAGGCGGGCGCCGCGGCGCTAGCAGCCCAGCGGGCGACCGTCGTGGAGGTGGATCAGCTCGACGCGGCGGCCCGGGCACACCTGCACGCGCATGCAAGTGGCGATCTGGCCCTGCTGGTGCGCACCGACCAGGCGTTCCACGGCGCTCTCGTCGCCTTCGCCCACAACAACGCTCTGCAGCGGGTCTACGACCTGCTCGTCCCGCAGCTCCTCGGCTACCGGCGCACCTCGCTGGCGCTGCACGGGGCGTCTGGGCGTTCCAGCGACGGCCACCTCGCTATCGGGGAGGCCATCAAGGCTCACAGCCCGCAGCGGGCCCGTGACGCGGTCACCGACCACCTGGCCGAGCTGTACCAGGAGGTGCTGCAGACGGGAAACGATGACCGCACCGTGCCCGTGCTGTGATGCCGGAGATCGCCGACCGACAGGCTCAGACCGCGCGACGCGGCTGCGCCGGGATCCCCCAGCCGGCGGTGGCCGTGACGATGCGGTCGCGGCCCTCCCGCTTGGCCTGGTAGAGCGCCTCGTCGGCGCGGCGTACCAGCACGTCGGAGGGCTCGCCTGCCCAGACCGCGACGCCGACCGAGCAGGTCTGGCCGTCGGGCACCAGGCGCCGCAGCTGCTCGAGCACGCGGCGCGCGCCGGCCTCGTCGCAGGACGGCAGCAGCACCCCGAACTCCTCGCCGCCGATCCGGGCCACCACGTCGGTGGCCCGCAGCGAGGCGTGCCAGGCGCTGGCTGCGGTGCGCAGCAGGTCGTCGCCGCGCTGGTGGCCGAGGCTGTCGTTGTAGGCCTTGAACCGGTCCAGGTCGAGCACGGCCAGCGACAACGAGCTCCCGTCGCGCTGCGCCCGGGCGACCTCCTCGACCAGCCGCTCGTCCCAGCGGCGCCGGTTGCCGATGCGGGTGAGCGGGTCCTCGCGGACCTGCTCGGCCAGCCGCCGCAGCAGCGTCTCGCGCTCCAGCGCCAGCGCCGCCTCCTGGGCAAGGATGTCGAGCACCGCGAGCAGGTGCACCTCGTTGCCCGTGACCGGCCGGCCGAGGCCGACACACAGCACCCCGAGCACCTCCGCCGTCCCGATGACCGGAAGCGTCACGGCACCCTGCATGTCGGGGCCGCCGGTGGCGACGTCGAACGCCGCGACCACCTGTTGGTCGACGTTAGGGTCCCGGCGTATGTCGGGGACGACCGCCGACTTGCCGGAGGAGAAGACCTTGGCGGCCAGCGAGCCGCCGGCAGCCGCTAGCCGCAGCGGCGGCATGTCCAGCCCGGCGATGGCGGTGGTGACCAGGTTGCCGGCGCCGTCCGGCTCGAGCAGGGTGACCAGCAGCGCGTCCGCGACCTGTGCGGCGGCCCGGCAGATGCTCAGCCGGGCGTCGTCCCCGCGCAGCACCGCGCGGGTGGCCTCGCCCAGCGCCTCGAGGTCGTCGACCCGCCGGGCCAGCGTGTGCTCGCGGGCCTGCAGATGCGTGTGCGCCGTACGCAGCTGCTCGCTGCCGGACAGCCGGCGGTGGGTGCGGTCCAGCAGGCGTACGGCGAGGACCGAGACCCCGAGCGCGACCAGGCAGCTGCCGACCACCCCCACGAGGTCGGCGGTCGCGAGCCGGCCGGGCGTGGCCGACCGCTCGTGCACGACCCACAGCCCGCTCGCCAGCGGCAGCACGCCGGCCAGCCCGGCCGCGAGCGTCAGCGCCCGGGCAGAGCGCACCTCGACGTCGTCATTGCGCGCCGAGCTCATGTACCTGTGCTCGGAAGCACGCAGGCGCGGCTTGAGCCGCGGACGCACCCGATTGGAGCAGTGCCGGACCGGTCCCGCACACCCGGACGGCCCAACGCCCTACCGGCGGCTGATCCAGCCCCGCAGCACCTCTGCGATCTTCTCCACCCCGGTCAGGGTGCCGTCCGCGACGCGCATCACCAGGTCGAAGGCTTCCCATGACGACATCAGGGTGATGTCATCCGCGGCCACCGTGCAGGCCGAACGCGGGTGACAGCCGGGCGGGCAGCACCTACGCTGCTCGGTACACGGGAGAGGAGGTGGTCCAGGACTTTGAGTATTTCTGGGACTCGTGAGGTGGCTGTCCGCTAGGACGCCGAAGCAAGGACCGCTTGCTGGATCACCACGCGCCTTGTGACGGCGCACGGCGAATCCAACGACAGGCACCAGGCCCCCGGGCGCCGGACGTCGTCCTACCGGCCCTCCACCACGGTGGAGGAAGCGCCCGGGGGTCCGCCATGCCCAGACCGGCCTTGCCCCGTCCAGCTCCTTCCAGGTGTACGCCGAACAGCCCATCGAGCCCCGCCCCGCCGTGCCGATGGGACCCAAGAGGCCGGCACCGGCCTTCCCTCGTCCTGCCACTCGGAGCCCGTGATGTCCCAGCCCGCGCCGCACGGGGACGCCGCCGCGCCCCCAGCCGCGACGCCGGCAACGGCACCAGCACCCGCGCCGGCCCTCGAGGGCTGCACCGACTTCCGGTCGGCGTGCACCGCGGTCGTGGACCACCTGGCGGCCGGCGGGGCGCTGATGCCCAGCGTCTACCTGGCCCGCGGCGACCGGCTGCGCTGCATGGCTGTGCGCGGCTACTGGCAAATCTTCGACGGCTTCCCCGGCACCGCCGGCGTCATCGGGCACACCGTCACGACCGGCACCCGCAGCTTCGTGCACGGCGGCGCGAGCGAGCACTACCTGGCCGCGCAGGTCGGCGTGGCCAACGAGCTCTGCGTGCCGCTGCGCGTCGAAGGCGAGGTCGTGGGCGCGCTCAACGCCGAGTCGCTGCGGCCGATGACCGACGCCGAGCAGGCCGACGTGGACCGCTGCGCGGCGCTGCTCGAGCAGGCCCTGTCCCGGCTACCGCTGCCGGTGGAGTCGGCGACCCAGCGGCTGGGCCGGCTCGCGGCCGAGCTGGCCACCCTCGCCGGCGCCTCGTCCTCTTCGGCGCTGCACCGGGCCGTCGTCGAGGGCGCGCGGGACATCTCCGGCTTCGACAGCGCAGTGCTCTTCCTCGCCGACGGCGGCCGGCTGACCGGCCGGGCGGCGACGGGGCCGCTCTCGGCCGCCCTGGTCGGGCTCACCCCCAACGCCCTCGCCGAGGCGGCCCAGTGGGCCGCGCCCGGCACCA
>JAABUS010004833.1_pt1 | contig 18764 bp, 25 predicted proteins | sample 5560161 | NCBI WGS metagenome assembly JAABUS01 (sample SAMN10711885, study PRJNA513376) | rock metagenome | isolation source: Antarctica rocks | place: Antarctica: Victoria Land, Trio Nunatak nord | collected 2016-01-04 | reverse complement strand
TACACACGCTTCTTCCTTTAGGCTGAAGTATGTTCAGCCCTGAGTAGCTCCCTGTACAAGGTCCTCTTTTAGCTATTAGTATACCAACAACAACAAAGGCCAGGCTGTGGGTTTACAGACTCGAGCCCTCATCCTGAAAGCTGTGTTTGACTCACCTTGACTGCATGCTGTACACTCAGCTGTGCCTTGCTAGGCTCCAGCACTCGCTGCTGTGCTGGCAATGCTGAGTCCAGTGTCACTGTGTCTGTCACTATTGTCATCAACGTCCATGTCACTGTCATGGACGATGCCAAATTGAAAAATGTGAAGGGCAGAGTTGCGGGGTTAGGGCTGAAGCCAGAATTCCTGCTCATGGTTGAGTCGAGAGATGTAATGAGCACATCCGCAACACAATGTGACTTGCGGCTCTCTGCCAAAACCAGATCATATGCAGCTACAAGCAGGCTCATCAAGGCAGCACGTCTGTGTTGTCAAAACATATGGTGATGCAAAAAGTGTGGCTGCAGGTTTTTAGAGATGGAGCTGCAAGCCAGGTGGGAGCGTGGATCAGTGAGCTGCAGAGCGAAAGCAGCATCAGCCCTCTGTGGGAGGTCATGTTCCAGCTGATGTGTCATCCAGTGCCTCAGGTCAGAATTCCTTGCTTCGTCACTCCACGGCCTGAATGATATCTTCACACGCCCGGGATCTCATACAGGCAGTGGAGCATGCTTTGTGTTGGAACATCAGACCAGCACCCTCCTTATGTGCCTTGGGATCCTCAGTCATATGCAGGGATCCCTGAGTTGAAGCCACAGGCCCCCGGCACATCATGCTTCCAACAAGGAAATCTTATCTTGTTATGCAACTGCACTTGCACCTGTCACATGACGATCCCCTGGGGATCATAAACCCAACATATATTCCAAAACCCTGAGTTGTGAACCCTAAATACGCTAAATCAAGCTGCCTGCATCGAGGACCAGCTGCATCACACCACGCATGCATTTCAAGGCAGCGTGCAATGCACAACATTGCCTTTGTAGCTTTTGTGCCGTTAGCTTCTGCTTCGATCGCACAACACGTATAAGACAATCACTGTGATAACTGTGCAGCCTCAGCTGTGTTGCAGAAGTTGAAGGCGGCGTGCAATGAGGCCATTGGTGTGCTTGTTACCGCAACTGGTCAGACGTCAGCCATCTGGGACCGGCTTCAGGCTGCCGTGGTTGTTGCACCCAGCACGCAGGATGACAGCGCTGTGGGCCAGTACGACATCTCCTACCAGCTCGCTGAAATCGAGGTAAGAATATCAATGATGACCGAATTGCAGGCTTAGCCAACAGGCATCAGGTGCGCACAATGCAATTCAGCTCTTTTCAATCCCAAAATGTCGGTGTTTTTTACAGAAACGTCCATCATACAGGGGAAATCTAAACTCAGACACACCCAGAGACAGTAAAAAAGCGTTTCGGGGGAGACGTTTCAGCTCCCTCCAGATTGGCTTGTTCAGAGCATCACGATTGAAGTGGTTCAGCTTCAACTTATGAACATCAGCAAGTGCAACATTTAGATATTGTGGTGGACCCGTTCAAGCTTATGCACGGCCACCTAGACTTCTTTGCGGAGACATGTTCATGACTGTGATGCTGCTCTTGGCCATACATTTGAAGAGGCCATATATTTAGGGTGTGGGGTAACTCTAAACCCTAACCCTAAAAACATTGTTGCTGCTTGCGCTCATCATGTATGCAAAGGGGTAAACCCACGATATGGGTTTGCCTGTTACAGGGGATTTGTTGTCCAACAAAACATGTGATGAAGCATGTGTCCTTTTGGTGATGCTGGTTCTGCAGGCTCCTTCTCATGCAGCACACTGTTTTCCCTTACACGTTTTGGGACTGCTTGTTGGTGACAGTAGTTTCCAGTCTTGCCGATAGGCGTTTTGTCGGACCGCAGCCATATCAGCTGTCAGTTGGCCGCCATCTGCAGGCTGTAAATCAAATCAGCCACCCAAATGTGAACGTTATGCCTACCCACAAGTGCGCATGTGCAGGCGAGGGCTGAAGATTACTCAGAGACTTTGGCTTTTGTGCGGCTGCTGAATGCCTTGTGGAAGGCCTCAGGGCCAGGCTTTCATGATGGAGGGAGACTCTATGCACACTTTTCACACTTTGTGCTGAACAGCGTCCTGGTGTTCATCGGCAGGCGTCAGTACAAGTGAGTCCTGCTGCCTTGAAAATATATATAAATATAAATATATATATATATATGGTGTGCTGTGCACATCATCTATCATCCTGAAGTGCTCAAGCAAAACGCATGGGGGCTTCTCTGCATAGCTCTCTGCTGCTCAACAGCCCCACTCACAGCAACAAGCCTCATCCTGTGATGTGATGACTTATTGCAGTAACCTTCTCCGCCTTGTGTTGGTCATCGTTCACTGCTACAATTGTCTTCTTCTTGTGCTTCCTTGACTCATTGCAATAAGCTTCTCCTTGTGGTGCATTCGTGACTGTGACAGCGTCAAGATGTGACTGTCATGTCTCTTGTGCATCAGTCCCTGCTCAGCTATCCATAGCTCCATACTGTTGCCACTGCACACAGCTCCACCTGGTCTGCTGCTAGCGGCTGCTGGCTTGAGACATGCGGTACAACTCGTGTGAGAATTTGGTACAACAGTAAAATCTCCATCGTGCCTTGTACATGTACAGTTGATTATGCATGCTCTGCACGAGTCCAGCATCATAGCACAAGGCTTTGCGCCTGTCATCTGCTGTAGACATGCCTCAAAAGCCACCCATTGAGGAATTGCTGGCAGGGCACCAACACCAAACTAGTGGTTGGCAAGACAGACACCGCCATCTGACCTTTATCACAGCACATGTCCCCTTTGTGGCGACTGGGTACACCTGTGTTGCCATGGCAGCTGATGTGTGGACTGTCTGCAGGAATGAGGTGCAGAAGTGGGAGTTGTTTGCTGCTTGCCTTGAGCACCTGCAGCTGGTGATCGACGCCCTGCAGCCGGGGATGGTTCAGGCCCAAGTTGACAGCCAGGCAGCAGCGCCCCCTGGGCTCTCTGTCATGATGGAGCTGCTGCGTGAGGCTTTTTCTCCTGCAAGCCTGATGCTGTCATGACCCTGAACAAACCCTTGAATGCCTGCTTTGGTGTTTGTTGTTGTTGCCGTCATGTCAGTATGTGAATGCTCCACAAGAGTCATGTGTCAGTGTGTGTACTGTAAGAAATTGGTCATGTGCCTTATGTTCAACAATGTTGTGTATCACAGATGTTACATCATAGTAAACTGCAAAGATGTTGCTGACTGCACACCTAGGGTCACCCTTGTCAGTTTGCATGCTGCAACGACTTTAATGCTATGCGCCCCACTACTCAGGCTGGCAAACAGCAGTCAGTGTATTATTTCTCTTCTACACAACCAGTCTAGGGACAGAACCAACTTCCAAAAGTTCCAATAGTGTTTCTGCCAAACGGTCTTTCTCAACAGAATCTTTCTAATCATTGTCAACCTCTCTTGTATCACATAGGCGGAGGTAATGTGATGAAGAGCGTCATGCAGCTGGCGGATGAAGGCGTGGAGCACCTGCTGGAGGGGCGCAGTAAGCCCTCTGGAGTTGCAAGGGAAGCTACCCTTCTTGGCAGCCTACGTGTGCTGGTGACAGCCCTGCAAACAGATGTCTGGCTACTGCAAGAGCTGAGGCAGGTTCCAAGCACAGGTGAGAAGCACAACCATCAGGCCACAGTCTGCTGTTGTCATTTGAGACGCTTGAAAACTGTGAGATGACTTTGTTTGTGATGTCAGTCTATCGATCAATTGGTCGTAGTTGGCCCCCAACACCTGTACAATTGAATAAACGAAAGGATGAGTGCCACATTGCCTGCATGTGCTTTGTACACGCCAAGCGTGGATGACAAGAGAAGCATGAGGGGACAGCTGTTGTGATCGCAACATGCCTCTGTGGCTTAAGCAGGCCGCGAGACACAGGACCCTCTCTGGAGACGCAAGGCCAGCCTCGTGAGTGATGGGAACACTTTATTCATCATCATCGTACGTTATGCCTTTAGTTGCTGAAGAAATCCAGCTGTTCAATATTTTTGGTTTCCCTTTTTTTCTCATGTATACTTTATTTTTGTGTTTGTGTTTATGTTTGTAATCTGTTTTGTATGTTTGTCATCTTTGTGATGCGTTGTTGCCCTTGTAGGACACTGGACGGAGACTCTTGATGCAGTGATGAAGCGCGACTCCCGCCGCATCTCAAAGCTGATCAGCTGCGTGGGGTACACCAGCAGCAGCGCAGTCCAGGTGGAAGCCATACGCCTCGCCCATTTCTTCACTGCCCGCCAGCCCACCCTGGCAGACACCCTTGTGCAGCAAAAGCCCACGGCAGGTGAGAACAAGTACCTCCCCAACTGCTTCACATATCTCTGTCAAGGGATTTGATGAGCTGCAATGACAAGGGATGTGACAAGCTGAAATGTCAAGGGATGTGATGAGCTGAATGGGCACCCGGTCAGCCCATATACTGGGTCATACCGGTTATGATTGACAGGACAGATGTGGGTTAGTCATGAGTCCTGTCAATGGCGCGACGCCCCAGCTGCGTTCAGGTTTTTTGCATGAGGCCTCAAGTTGTGCAGCAGGGCACTCAGCTGGTCCATGCATCCACTGCTTGTGGCTGTGTGAAATGCTGTATTAGTTGTCCCAGTGTTTGGCTGGCTCACAAGCTTGGGACAAGCAGAAACGAAGGGTGCAGCAGAGATGCTGTCGACATTCATGCTGTTGTGTGATTGAGTTGATGCATTGGGACTCTATCCAAAGAAGAAGCACAATAAGAACATGAAGATCAGGCCATGCATATCTAAGTACAGCCTGCTTGTATTGTGGAGCTGGTTCATTCGGTCACAGGTTGTTTGATGGGACCTTAGCACCCAGAGTAGTGCCGTTGCTCAGACTTGTCAGAAGATACTTCTGCGGCTCCCGCTGCACAAAGCATTGCTGCAACAGCAAGAAATGGGCAATCCCCCTACGTTCCTGCGCATGACTGCTCATCTGATCGTGCCACTGCCCCTGCAGGCTCATCTGACATCGTAGACATCCCCCTTTCAGCCACATGGCCCCGCCTTCGCTTTGCCTTTGCCGGCTGCCTACAGAGTGCCTTTTGCCATTCTGGCTCGGACACCTTGAGCAGAGAAGAAGACGTAATCTCCGAGGCAGACCCGAGCACAGCAATGCAGCCTGATCCTAGGGCGGTCCTGATCCTGCAGCTGCTGCTTGCTGGTCTGCAAGGGCCTGTCCCCAGCCTGACGCACCTGCTCATGGGCTTTGATGTCACCAGAGGTCCTGAAGGTGAGTTACTTGAGGTTACCAGACGTGTCAACAGGTTACTACAGGTCCTGATGGTGAGTTACAGGGGTTACTAGACATCTGTAGAGGTCACTGGAGTCTTGAAGATGACTACCAATACCTATAGTGACAGCAGCATCACGTTCATGATCTGCCTGTCTACCTTTGCATGAACTCACTAGAACTTGTGCAGGCACGTACAACTCTCAGCTAGACCCGCAGCAGGACAGTTTCCTGCCTGGCTGTGGTACTAGACATGGCATTCACATCAGGATAACCACAGCAGCATTCTTCCTGTTACCATCCACTGGTCCACCTTTGCTCACGAGAACTGCTTCTGCGTCTGTGCAGGCTTGTACGACTCCCAGCTGGACCCACAGCAGGACTTCTCCTGCCTGGCTGTGGTACTGGACATGGCTCTCACACCCACACAGCCTGGGCAGCAGCCGGTGTTGTATGAACAATGCTTGGAGCTGGTGTACAGATTGGCAGAGCAACCCCACAGCCGGGAGGCCATGCTTAGCTTGCTGAGGAAGCCACCATACAGCTTGCTCATGTCTCAGATAGGCGTGGTTCTGCAAGTCGATGAGGACCGGCCTCAAGAGGTAATTCTCTACAATAAGGGTCTGATCAAGTCGCAGGCAGGCTTTGCGCTACTGTAGCTTTTCAATGTGAGAATGATGATTTGGTCATGTCATAGACATGCATTGATTTACAAGTCAATGAGGACCGGCCTCCAGAGGTAACTTCCAAAATGAGAACAATTTGTCTGGTCATGTCAAAGACAGGCATTGATCTAAGAGTAGACGAGGACCAGCCTCAAGAGGTACGTCCTTTAGATGAGAATGAAAATTGATGCCTAACGTCGCTGTGCTGTATGTTATTGCCGTGCCTGAACCAACTGTACTATTCCCCACCACTACCAGTGGAAAACTGATCGCTGATTTGATAGAACAGTTCTTTGGGATTCGTCAAGTTCTGCAAAGAAATGTCAATTTCACAGTGTGAATCTAGATCAAAAAACGCACGGGGACAGTACAAAAGCGTTTCCTCATTGGAGAGATGTTTTAGGTGTACGTGAAAAGAATGTGCAAAGAATGATGATCAACGCGTGTCTCATCCATTGAGTGCAGGCACAACTCAGAGCAGCCCGGCTGTACCAGCGGGCAAGGCTGCTGCAGCTGGCAGCGCTGGAGCTCCACTGCGCAGATTTGGCCGTGCAAGACACCTCATGCAGAGCCCTGCTTCAAGTCTTCTTCTTGCCGATGGAGACAGACGAGGACTCAGGTCAGCTATGCTAGCTTCTCTTCTTCTCGTTGTTTTCCTCCTTCTTCAGCTGGCCCCAACGACTTTCAAATCCATGACTGACTGTTGTTTTCTTGTTCTTCTTCTTGATCTTTTTCTTTCTGTTTCTGCTTAAAACTTGGGGCTGCCATCGACCTTGCTTGTCATATCAGACAGAATGATGCACATTCCAACTCCCAAGATAGTGTGTTGTATCTCAGCGTGAGCCTGTCTGTGCTACCAGCGCAGCAGCAGCTTGTGATGCATGCACTGCACACGCATACTGACACCCTGCCTGCCATGTTCTTTTCCTGGTGTCATTGGTGTTGCTGCATCAAAAAAGTGCCGACAGAGACAGCTTGCTGCATCAGCACTACACAGTTGTGATGTATAGTATAGAAGAATATACATCTATGCTTATATTTATATACATTATCAGTACATTATACATGATGTTTTGTTGGTGTAACATTTTAGTTGGTTATGTCATTGACATATATATGTGTATATATACACTATAGTATATATACATGTACTACTGTAGTCTACTCTCAACCTATTGAGCGCATGTGTGTATGCTCCAGCACTGCACCCCAACCATCAACCTGTTACTGCAGATAATTTGCCGGTACAAGCTGGCAGCTACATCTTGTACATCTTGCAGTTTCTCGGTGCTGCAATGCTCCAGCAGCCAGAGTATGTGAACGAGCTCAGCAGCGGCTGCAGACAGTCCTTGAGGGTGATCTCCTCATCTTTTTCAAAATCTTTTTTGCCCTGTTTGTTGCAAACTTGCATTGCCTTTTGTGAGATGTCACAGATGTCTTTAGCATTTTGCAAGTACTGCAATAGTTTTTCAGTCTCATTCTCTGACTTTGTTGCCAACGTTGATGATTGTCAGTTTGCCTGATCCCAAATCCAGTCAATTTGTTGCAGTGGCATAACATGGGGGGGTTGTGCCTTGGTCTTGAGCGCTGTCTGATCACTCATATGTTGCGTACATCAAGCAACATAAGTTTGTTTGCACTCAGTGATGCTGATGCTGGGTAAGCAGGCTTGACTCACGAAAAACCCAGCTGCTGCTGTGCCACTGTCACAGTCAAGCCGCGAAGGTATTGTGCACGCAATCCAGGGCAAACATCAGCCCAATTTTGGACAACTCTGTGCGGGCAAATTTAGAAACTGATTTTCATGTTTCTTGTTACTGGTAGAAGTCTTATGAATGCATACACATCTCAAAGGTAACACAGTATAAGTATGTGTAGCGTTTAAGCTCAACTTGATATGCTGCTGCATCAATATCAATGTCTGCTGTATCTAGCTGCATGTGGCGGCGGCTGTATGTGTTGACAGCTTGTGTGTGGCCACTCAGGACATGGGAGTGGACGCAGTTTTACAGTCTAACACCCCAGTGGAGCAAGGTGGGGTGCTGACAAGGACCCGTAGGGGTCAGCTCTGTTATGACATGGCAGCTCTCACTCAAGAACTGAAGCAGAGGTATGCCAGCAGAGTCATATGTATGTATATGTGCGTGCGTGCGAGCGTGCGTGTGTGTGTGTGTGTACATGTACTTTGCAAGTCATGAGAGCATACTTCCAAAATCTGAACACATACTCCAGTGACTCTGCTGTTGCATTTCACAATCGGCAGATATGTTTGCAACAGTCCAATTATGTTGCTCATGTTTGTGACCCCACAAGATGCAGCCTGGTTTTGCTTCTTGCATTCTGTGATGTCACAAGTGCATTGCATGCCAGTTCTTGAGAGTCCAGAGTCCGCTATGTACTTGGCAGTTGAGCATCAATTTTTGATCTTTTATGTCATGGCCGTAATGGCTGGAAGTCAACGAGATTCACAGTCCTTAGCAGGGAGCAAACAACTCCCAAGCGTCTGCTGCAGGTATGTGGCCACATCAGCAGACAACCTGAGGTATTCCAGCGAAGCTGCAGAGGGCTCAGACGAGTTGCGGGAAGCTTGCCGAGAAGCCTTGCGCTTTGCTCAGCGCTATAACGCCTGGCTAGAAGAGGCGGCTGCCCTGCTGGCTGTGGTCCAAGCCTGGCAGCAGCTGGTTGCTGTTGCTGTCAATAAACGGTGAGATTTTTGTCTGTCCGTCCATTCCTTCATTCCGTCATGCTTGCAATCCTTTGATCACTCTCATAGTCAATCACTCACTCCCTCACTCACTCACTCGCTCACTCACTCACTCACTCACTCACTCACTCACTCACTCACTCACTCACTCACTCACTCTTCATGCTTGCATTTATCCATTTGTTTATTCATCCATTCATCCATCCGTCCATCTAACTATTTAATCAGTCAAAAACTCACTCAGTCACTCAACAAATTTGTGCCTTCTCTTAGGATCAGGTACGCACAATCATCAGTAGCTCCCTGTAGTGGCCAGATTTGCCTTATTGCATGCCTGGTTCACTGCTTGCACTTGTTCATCTTCCAGCAAAGGAAGGCTTGCTTGCACAAGTGGTCCGGCAGGCAAATTGCTATTGTATATATCACATGCTCTGTGGTGCAGGGACATGGCATGAGTGATACTGAATTTGTTCATAACAGTAAATGACAACAATGACAACAAGCCTAACAACAACAATGACAATACAAATCATAATTGTAATAATATCAATAAAAAACATAAAATAAAAATAATAGTAATAGCAGTAATCATAATCATTATAATTTTAGCAGTACAGCTTGACCCAAGAAACAATTGCTTTTATATGTGTCTTTTGTGCTATCTTGTTCATCACACATCTGTTGTTTTCCAAGCTTCAGATGTGTCATCTGGTCTGCATGCTTGCTTTTGTGGTTGTGCATGATACTTTCTGGTGCCACTTTGCTGCAAGACAAACTGCCAGCTGCTATACAGTGTCTGACCCACATGCATTGTGCCTCATGCAGATTTGACATCCTGCAAGAAGTTGCCACAGCAGCTGATGACAGCGCTGGGCCGGAAGCTGCACTGCAGATTGTGCACCAGCTGCTGTCAGAGACGCTGTATAGTTTGCATGAGCTGCTGATAGGAGGCGGCCCATCCCTGGTGTTACCCATCACCCAGGTATTCATTCATGCATTCAACAAATACTGTGGCTCCTGTCCACTATTGCTGAACATCAAGGTGACCCTTTTGTGGTAGACGCGCCCTGTGTTCAACTCAGCATAGCAGCAAGCTTTGTTTTGATGGCTTGTTTAGTCTTGTACTCGTACTGTAAACAGTTCAAACTGTGCTGCTTGTACCCCGGAGCTTGCAGCACCACCAAGCCATGCACTTGTACACGACCAAAACTGATGCCTCCCATAGTTTGGCCAAGATGCCTCTGCACCTCAATCCAAATTCTGCATCGTTGCAGAGGTTGTTGTGCCCATGAAATTGTGATGACACCTGTGATTGCATGGCTGCTTAATCAGATGAGTCATGTGCAGGTGGTGGAGGCGTGCATGGCACGCTTACAAGAGCAAGCCTTGCACGCTGGAATGGAAACCACCACCAGCCTGCAGTTTGGCATGCCAGGTCAGTCATCTCACTGTCCCCCCATTTGGCAAAACACAGGCTGGAAACCTTGTGACTCGCGGGCATCCTCCTGCCGCACATGACTTGCACACGCTGTGGTCTGCTGTTGACTGCTGTGCAAGAGCTAGCAGGGAAACAGACTGTCTGGTTTCAGAGAGGAAGGACGCTTGTGCTTTGCCAGCAGCATGCACTGTATCCTTGCTTTGCCCTTTGGCCTTCCTTGTTTCTGAGACTGTGCTGCCTTGCACATATGCACTGCTGCTCCCCGCAAAAGGAACCCTAAATTGCAGGCGGGCAGGTCCCAGCAGCAACGCTGGACCTCTTCAGAAGGCTTCTGGCTGTGCTGGACAGAGGGCAGAACCAGGATGCCCTGCGGCCCCACCTGTACGCTGCCCTGCTGAGCTTCATGCAGTACAGCCATGGACGCCGCCCAGCTCAGGCCTCTCCCCACATACTGAGAGCTCTGCTCAAAGCAGGTACAATTCTGACACTCACAGCTCTAGTCAGGTGTAGCTTCACATAGCTACTGTGACTTGATGACAGGATTGAGTCAGTGACCCGTCTGTCCGTCTCAACTTGCTGTGATTGAAGACGACAGGATCATGTCAGTGATCCATCTGCCCGTCTCAACTTGCTGTGATGGCAGATGACAGGATCAACAGTCACTGATCCATCTGTTCATCCATGATCACCAGACCACATGTCATTCTGTGCAACAGCTGTGCTGGGAATTTGTGGAGCAACAGTGCTGAGGGTTCTGGCTGCAGTCTCCTTTGCCTGGAATGCTGTGCTGTAGGCCTCGGCATCTTAGCTCAGTACTTCATGAGCCCCAGTTGTGTGGAACGACTTTTTGATGCAAGTCTGTATAAGGCCAATGCCATTGTCTGGTGCACTGGCATTAGTTAGCTGTGGTTTTGGGATGCAGAAATGTAGCTTCTTTTTGGAGAAACGCCCCTTTCATGGTGTAAATGTAAACTAAACAACTTCTGAGGGACTTGCTAACAGTGTTTGCACCCTGGGGAGATGCATCAGCTCACCAAAGGCTGCCAGCAAAGGGCTGGCAAGCTCTTGAGCTGTCAGCCAGCAGGACCCCCTTGATCATGCCTGTCTTGCCTCTGGTCACTCCATCTCTTCGTGACACAAGGTGCAGGGTGTCAACAATGTACATCTGTTGTCTGAAGGGCACGGCAGACGGCAGCAGTGGTGTCTCCTTCCTGTGGTTGAAGATCCTAGGACCTAGCCAATGATCCATCTGTCCATCTATTGTCCATTCGTTTGTTATTACAGTGCAGGATCTGGAGGTATGAAGGTACTTTTGTTGTTTGTAGGCAAGGCAAACGGCAGCAGTGACAGGCTGGTTGCTGACATGGATGATCAGAGCAGGCAGGTGGAGGATGGCATTGCCTCGGCCCTGTGTCACAGCCTGCCCTTGCTGAACATGGTCATTCGAGATGCAGCTGCACAGACCACTAGACCGGTATGCTGCTGCTGCACGCACCTGACACACTTTGAAGCAAGCCTGCAGCATGCTTGTAGCATTTGTAACATTGCTACGTGCTATCATGAGCCCCTGTTTCCTCAGCGTTCAGGAGTTGGTCTCGATAGGCAGTGCATGGTGTTAATTGCGGCTAGCATGGGCATATTAGGCAAAGGCAAATTGGACCCACGCAGGGCTACGCTGCACTGGCAAGTCATGCCACTGTTACAGGCAATGAAGCTTCTGGCTAACCAGCTGCACAGGGGTTCCTCTGCCACCTTGCATACTGACTATTTCATGTTTGACACACAGGCCATGAAATCTCAAGCGCTGACGCTGCTAGCGAGCTGGGTGGTGGCCGAGCCCAGCCTAGCGGTGGCCAACAAGCTGCATCAGCAGGACCTGCCCAACCGCATCCTGGAGGATTTGGTCAACAGAGCGCATGAGTACTTGCCTGGCCCTGCTGCAGGAGCTGCCGTCCAGGTGCCTTTGCACTGCAAATATCTTCGCGTCTGCCTTCTGGCTGCATGTCTGTTGCCTATCGTCTGCCTTCTGAGGGGTTGTGTCTGCCTTCTGACTGTGTTGGGTCTGCCATTTGACAGTTCATCGTCTGTTTCAGGACTGCAGCTTACCTGGCTGTGTCTTGGCTGCCTTGAATGTGCTTCCTTGCATCTTGCCCTGACAAGTCTTTGGCACCTGTGTGACCCCTTGGGGAAAGCACCCAATAGCACCACACTCATGCCATGCCAGCATTGAAGTCAAAACTGCTCTTGCACTAAGACATCACAGTGCCTTACATCAGGAATTGCTACATCATCATTTCACTCGTTCAGAGTCTGATATGAATATACACCTGTTTGGTTGAGCATTTATGCTATGTGTGAAAGCCCTGTGTGAAACCCCAGATACTTGGGCTATCCTGCACATGACACGCTGCACCTGTGTGCCAGCACCACAGCATACACTGCGTCTGGAATCCTTGCCCTTCCTGTTACATGAAGCAGCGCCAGCCTTGTCAAACGCCAGTGCCAATCCTGTTGAGTCTGATCTGGGCACTGCTATCATGACTTCACTCAGCTTTTCAATTTCGTACACAAAGCACGTGGTACTTCTTCTTTTGTTTGTGTGTTTTCCTTCGTGTTCTGTATCTCTCTTTTGCGATCCACAGGTGATTGAGGCCCAGCTGACACTCCTTCTGCGGCTGTCCAGCGCTCGTCGGTCCTCAATGGCTGAAGTCACTGATGATGTGCATATCATTGGCAAGCTCATTGATTGCAAGGTGATGATCTTACCACTGACGCTGTGGACAAGGGACCCAAGACTCGGCTCCAGCCGTGTTTGCTTGGTTAGCTGTGGCATGCAGTTGCTGATGGTTTCATTGGTGTTGGGATGTTTCTAATGGCACATGGCACCCCACAATGTTGGCATGTTTTTAATGGTATTCCACAATGCATGACTCTTAAAGGCATCAATCTCGATGTTTAAACCATATGAGCTGTCAGTAGCGGCAATCAAGCATGTTACATGAAAGTTGCATGCCTGTAGGAGTCTCTATTGGCAATTGCATGTCCTCAATGGCATATGGCACTCCACAATGCATGGCCTACAAAAGCATCCGTTCTGTTTCCTACTCCAAGAGCTGTCAATGGTGGCAATTAAGCAGTTGTGACCATTAAGCTGCATGCAGGCAGCAAACCTAGAGGCTGAGGAGCTCGCTGTTCCATACATACCACAAGCACGATCTTGCCTACCATTTGGCCCACATTCTGTTTTACGGCAGGAATCTTGCCAGCAGCTGTCAGATGCAGCAGTGCTATGTTGATTGTGTCCTCTTGTTCAAATGACAAACAAAAGCCATCAAGTCCATGTCTTTTCGTTACCCTGGCATTTTGTTGTATGCCAAAAAAAGCTGTTGATTGTTGCCTTTCAGGCGATAGATTTGGAGCCTGAGGAGCCCGTGCTACGCAGCAGCCACAGGCACGACCGGCGCCGCCACATCACCAGAGTCCTGCTGCTCATCCTGCAAGTTGTCAACAGCGAGCTTGCAGCCAAGCGGCAGAGCTCCGAAACCAGCCAGCACGCCGTCAGCTTTGTGGCGCAGCACAGCAGGATGATGCAGCGGGTGCTCAGGGAAGCTTCTGTGGGGAGTCTGAATGGGTGGGAACCTGGGGAGAAGGAGGCTGAGCTGGCGGCGCTGGTGCTGTCATTAGTCACCCGCCTCAGCTTCAGTCAGCTGTCACAACAACCTGGAGCACCAGCAGGTCGCCCTTTTTCTCCTTGGTGTTCTTTTCTCCTTGGTGTCTGTTTCTAGCCCTTGTCTGTCTGCTCCTGGAACTGCAGCGCATGAGTTCTGGTTTTAACATAACAACAATGCCAACATTAATATTGATAAACAATATTAACAATAATATCAATATTAATAATCATACTGATAACAATAATATTAATAATAACAAGAGTTGTATGGATTTGACGCATGTGATGTGGTACAGCCCTGATGCGAGACAGCCCATTTTACTCTTGATGTCTTCTGCCCAGTCTGCACCTCAAGCATGTAGTCAATTGACTCCAGAGCAATGAAGCCACGTGCAGCTTGTGCTGCTATCGCACATTCAGGACGCCATGCAAAGTTTCATCCGCCGAAACATTTTCAGAAAGCTTTGTGGGTTGGCCAGTCATGTCTGTTGTCAGTATGATGCCGCACCCTTGCTTTGCACAGCTTTGGCACGTGAGGCTTGCACAGAAAGTTCCAGTGTGCTTTGCACCTCCACAGGAAGGAAGTAAAATGTAATGGGGCTGTTAGGCTGATACAGCCCTTCCTGTCTCACCATCTGGGGCCGTTACATCCAGACAGCCATCCATTCATCGTATAGACACAAGATGGCGTCTCAACCCCTCAATGAACCAAGCAAGCAAGCCAACAGTTGTGCAACTGCAGGACACATCATCATGAGCTTTGAGCAGTCTGTCAACAAAACAACTGACTAATCAGTCATGTAAGCAAGCAAACAAACAACTGATCAACTGTAGGACACATAGTCACGAGCGTCAAGCAATCAGTCAGCCAATCAGTTGAATGATTACTCAATCACGCAAGCCTGTCACCAATCAGTCAGATGTTTTGCTTTCTGTTGTCCAGATGCCGTGAGGGAGGGAGCCCACCGGCTACTGAAGGCCTTCGGCTGCGTGAATGAAGCAAGCCATAGCCCTCTGGTGCAGCCCCACCATCAGAATGAAGACACTGCAGATGCCGCCCCACCTGCTTTCCAGACTTTACCCCTCAAGGTAAAGCGCTGACTGCATCCTTTTGCAAAAAAAGGTTCTGTGGCGCCTTGGCAGCAGCAGCCAGGGCTCAATTGGGCTTGTGTTTGTTGCTTGTGTGGGGCAAGGATAGGCCCTAACCCAAGAAAATGATGAGACCATGGGGAAGCTTTGGCGCACCTCAAGCTCTTCCTCACAGAGCTGCTCATCAGCACTGCCTTTTCTTTATTCATGCATTTTCCATTTGTGCATCGGGCAAAACTTGAGCATCATGTACAGCAGAAGGGCTGGCAGATCAGATTGATCCTTCACACTGTTAAGCAAATGACCAACATCGCAATGGGCTCATACTGCTGCCTTGATCTGATTTGCAAAACCTGCAACAGGGTCATTGGGTAGCATGCTGCAGTTTGGCAACCAGTCTACACAGCCAGCATCTAGTCAGTCAGGAGTCGTCACATTCCAGCACTAGGTTGAGCCACTAGTCCTTGTCCCCTGAAATGTATTTGCTTCTTCCCCAACTCCTAAGAAGGGACCGTGTACTAGAGCGTTATACCCTAAAATCAGGGTTTAGGGTTTGTAGCCTCAAAACTCACAACCCACACCAGAACAACCTCGACCCTAAAGCATTGATGGCCATGTTCAAGTTGAACTTGCATCCTGCTTTACATACTTTGTGCTGTCCGGCAAGCTATTGTGAGCTATCAAGTGTTAAAATGGGTCGCATCGTCGCTGCCATTGCCCTTGCATCTACCAAAACAGAATGTCAATGCTGCAGGTGGCCAGGCTCAGATGCGCCCTGGCGCGGTACTTGATCTGGGAGGTTAATGCCAGCAGAGACTTCAGGTACCAGATCAGGCCCAGCGAGAGCATGCCATACCAGCCCTGCCTGTTGCAGCTGAGTGGCATGTTGAAGCAGGCAGCCCGGGACCAGGAGGCTGCCAGTGAGGAGAGACAGGCCCTGCTGGATGCCATTCAGTCTGGTGCTGGCTCAGCTGGTCGCCACCACCTGGCGTTGCAGGTTTGTCGGACTGTTGTTAGGCGCTATTATCTACACCAAGCCTTGACGCGTTGGGCGTGGACTCATGGCTGAGCTGTGAAACCTGTATGTGCCATGAGTCTGTGTTAATGACGTTGGCTGAGTCCGTATGCTAGATGGCTGAGTCCGTATGCTAGATCTGAGCTGAGTTGCAGGTTGGTAGACACCAGACACTGACGCCCACTCTTGACACCTGAGTTGATTTGCACATGTGCTTGTGTTGGTGACCTCAGAGGATGCTGACTATTTGATGTTTGAGGCAGGCTCTAGCATGTGTACTTGTGAGGTGCAGTGACATAAAGATGTATTGGGGATGTATTCCTGTGATGCAGCTTTCAGCAACACGCTGTTTTGTATCTGTTTGTGTGTCATCAGCAGCTCCTAGGCCAGGGCTTTCTGCGCTGCACTGTTTTGTGTCTGGGGAGCAACTGTCACTGCAGCCTTTTGGTCTCTGGTGGGGGCCACACAAGGACCTTGCCTGGTTACAGACATGTTGGCCCAGTGCCTGCAGCCTATCTGCATCTGTTTGATTGACACCTTGGGTGAAGGCATATCATAGAGTGTCAGACAAGACAACAGACAAGAAATGAATGAAAAAGCAAATCAGGATAAATATGACAAAGGGGACAAGACAATGATGAAGTCCAGGCTTCATGTGATCAGCAGCATTGCGGCTCTACCCGCCCTTTTGTGGCAGCTTGATTTACCCACCTGTTTGTGCAATCCTCCCCAGTGCATCAGGCGTACCTTATGATCTAGGCCTCAACGCCAGACTTCTGGAGGGAAGCTGCCTGCTCTTGTGCCTCCACACTGCTTTTCTTCCCGAGTATGGCATGACGTGTTCAGTGCCTACTGGCTGGACCTGCTGTGTAAGGATGTTGATCTACTGAAGTGTGCCTGCAATGGTCTTGTGAGTTGCAAGCGTTTTTTGAGAAGTCTGACACAGCCATTTGATGACTTCCCAGTACCTGATGGGCTGCAAAATGGCTTGCTGTGTGCAGGAATTTGGCGCACCTGCCAGCAAGAAGAGTCAGTCGCTGCCTTCCTTGCTCACCACTGCTGCTCAGACAGAGAGACAGGTGGGCAGCAGTCTGTGTTGCTACACATTCCTATGAACATCTGTTGGGCTATGCATAGGCTATGCGTTGCTATGAGCAATTCGTGTCGCTATCCATGTGTTGTACATTGCTATGAGCAATCCATGTCAATACACTACTGTCTGGTCATCATCATCGTGCTGCAATGTACACACAGCAGCTCAGCACTCATGTTGCGATGCGTTTGATGCAAATGCAAGATGCATGAAGTTAGTGTAGACAGCGACAATGTCGTGAGCGTACTGACGGCGTGGTCTGCCATGCTGCAGCTGCAGCAAGCATGCCTGTTGGCAGAGCTGCTGTTGGCAGTCATGCTGCAGCATCTTGCAGAGAGTGATGGTGATCCTTCAGCACTTAGCAGGCTGGGTGATAACAGGGTAAGCTTGCATGTCCCATGTATGCAAGTCTGTTCCTGTTTCCTTTAATGCAGTGCAACAGATGATCTGGGCACAAAAGCAGACTGCAGAAAACATGTTTAGTGACCGCAATGCAAAGACTTGTCAGCTCAACCAGCACATCTTTGTGTGCAGACTGATTGCTGCAACATCCATGCAGTGTTGCTTTACTTACCAACGTGGTGTGCATGCAGGCGCTTCTATCATTGCAGAGAGCTTTAGATCCTACATTAGATTACTTAATGCAGAGACAAGGCAACAAGACATTCAGCACAGAAGCAACTGAACAAATGGCGAGAGAATTGAAAGGCTATTTGTCTACAGCAATTTGCTCCTGAGATCAATGAGTAACGGCATGCATAGCTACCAGGCTTCTATTGGGTCAGCAGGTTGCTCTTGGATCCTTGTCAATTTCTCAAGTCGTGCCTTTTGAACAAAAACGTCAGTTGACATCTAGCGCTGCACACTTGTCTCGTTGATAATTTCACGCCAGACTTACACGTCAAAAGTGAGTTGATGTTCGTCAATATCACTGCAACAATGAATGAGACCTGTTCCCTGATCTGAGAGACCAAGATACCTGCGAGCAAGCTGCAAGATGAGCTCAAAAAGCATGTCACAGTCTGTTACATCAGGTTGAGGTTGCATGTGCCACCAAAGGGTGCAGTCAATGACCACTTATGTAGTGATCAAAGGGTACACCAACAGTAGTGGACGCCAAGGCAGTTGGTTAGCCGGTCTCAAGCTGCCTGCGGACAGGTCAGAGGAACAGTGCCCATAGTTGATCTCTGCATTTTGCTGCTTGAGCTCCATTGAGTAGACAAGCAAGGAAGCCTTCAAACTGGGACAGGACTGAACAAATGACATGATTAGTCAACAGCTCTTTTGCAGTGATTCTGCTATCCCACAAGCTGATCACTGGCTATCTCACTGGTGGTACCAAGCGCTGGGCTACATAAGATGCAGCAGAAGCAATTGCATGATGCTTATGAGCCGCCGTCCTTCGCAAGCCCAAGCTGCTGCATCACTTGCTTGCTTTCATGCTCTAGTTGCGACACTGCACTCTCAATACCAGTCATGTTTTGCTCAAGCTTGGCAATGGCTTCCAGCACTGGCTCTGCGGCCTCCTGACAGACCAGCAGGTCCTGCACCAGCATAGTTCTTGCAACTAAAGCCTCACTGCCAGATCAAGGCCTTCACATGCTTTTCCAAGTCACATGTTAGTGTGTGCCTGCCTGACAGCTGAGCATAAGCCGAACCAACGCCTGAAACGCATCACCGTCAACACGGTGTGCAAGCTCAACCTTTCGCTCAACAGAGCAATGTGACGGGATTTAGTAAATGCTGCTGCA
>JAABUS010004832.1_pt1 | contig 18773 bp, 18 predicted proteins | sample 5560161 | NCBI WGS metagenome assembly JAABUS01 (sample SAMN10711885, study PRJNA513376) | rock metagenome | isolation source: Antarctica rocks | place: Antarctica: Victoria Land, Trio Nunatak nord | collected 2016-01-04 | reverse complement strand
TACGCACCCGTGCGCCACTCTCATGGGGGCAAGCCCCCAATCCCGTCCGACTTGCATGTATTAGGCCTGCCGCTAGCGTTCATCCTGAGCCAGGATCAAACTCTCCATTGTAAAATGTGTTGTCTGTTCCAGGCCCTACTTGTATCCCAAAATAGAACCTGTCAAAATTACTATGTCCAGGGACTTCCCTTTTTGTCAAACGTTGGCCTCCTTTGCAGAAGACCCCCGCTACGCCACATGTTATATATCTTAAAAGAACTTGTCCGCCGCCCCATCACAGTTTGGCATTTATGTTTATCTGCGTCATCGCAGCTAAAAACCTTGTTTGTTGTCGTTGGCTCCGAATCGCTCTCGGCCGTTTTCTTTTCCTCTCCCCCTCCAAGTCAAACACCCGTCCGGTTTGGGACTGCAAAGGTAACAACCGTTTTTACTTTTCCAAAAATTATTTTAAATTTATTTTAAACACTCGAAACTCGTTTTAGATAAAGACTTAAAGAGTCTGCACTCATCCCCATCACCCCTCGCTTTAGCCCATCACCCCCCTCGCGGAAGAGGACGCAAAAGTAAAAAAACCTCAACAACCAGCAAAAAAGACTATAGAAAAAACACCATTGAGTGGATAACTTGCAGATTGTTAAGTAGAAAAAATATGATAAGAACTTCATACTTCTTTTATCACTATAAAATTGGTGCCTTCCTTAAGGCTTTTATTACGATAAATTCAATAATATAAAAAATACCCTTGTAAAAAAAGCATAACCTTTATCAATTAATACACCATTATAACCATTTAAATCGTTAACAAATGTTAAATTTTTGATCCTTATATACATACAATGTAACATTGCTTATAAATACATTGACTCATCTACATTAAAAAATTATCTTTGCGGCATGTTTAAAAACTGTTATTTGTTCAAGCTATTCACTTTGTTATTGATATTAAGCATCAGTTTCTTTGGTTGTAAAAGTAAATTCGAGAAGCTAAAAGCGAGTAACGATTACCAAAAAAAGTATCAGGAAGGCATCAAATACTATAATCATAAGGATTATTCCCGAGCTTTGGCTTTGTTTGACGACTTGGTGCAACGTTATCGAGGCCGTGAAGAAGCAGAAGTTTTATTTTACGATTATGCTTTTGCAAATTATTACTTAAAAGATTACACTTCAGCCGGTTATCACTTTAAAAACTTTGCCGATACTTACCCTAACAGTTCGCGCTCGGAAGAATGCCGCTACATGTCTGCTTATTGCTCTTATTTGGAATCTCCGAATTCAACCTTAGATCAAACCAATACATTATTGTCTATCGATAAGCTCCAATTATTTATCAATCTTTATCCAAAAAGCACACGTGTAGCCGAAGCAAGTAAACTGATCCAAAGCCTGCGCGACCGTTTAGAAGTAAAATCTTATGCCAATGCGAAATTATATTTAACTATCGGTGATTATAAATCGGCTGTTATTGCTTTTAGAAATTCAATGCGTGATTTCCCGGATACTAAATATGCCGAGGAGATGGAGTTTTTAACTGTTCAGGCTCAATATATGTATGCTAAAAACAGCTTAGAAACCAAACAGGAAGAACGTTTTGGCGAAGGCGTTACCGCTTACAATGAGTTCATAGAAAAATATCCTTCCAGCCAGTACGCTAAACAAGCGGAAGCTTACAAAAGACAATGTGAAACCGGGATACAAAATGTAAAAAAATATTTGGCCAACATTGATAACGAGCAAAAAGCTTACAAAAAACAAGTAGACCAGGAAAAAAGCAAACAAGCACAAGCAACAGATATTAAAACCCCATAAATAAAATGAGCAATACAAAACCCACTTTGGCCAGCAGTACCATAACACGTGATTTACGCGATCTGGATAAAACAACAGACAATATATATGAGTCAATTGTGGTGATGTCTAAAAGGGCAAACCAGATTTCCAACAATATTAAAGAAGAGCTAGGCCAGAAATTATCTGAATTTACTTCTTCTAACGATAATCTGGAGGAAGTTTTTGAAAATCGCGAGCAAATTGAGATCAGCAAGCATTACGAGAAAATGCCTAAACCTTCTTTGATCGCAGTCCAAGAGTTTTTGGAAGGTAAAATTTACTACCGGAACCCATCTAAAGAACAACAATAATTACCAAAAACTAAAAAATTAAAAGCTCTCCCCAAACCAAGGAGAGCTTTTTTTATAGGTAAAAAAACTACTTTTGAACATGCTGAGCGGTAAAAAAATTTTGTTGGGCGTTTGCGGAAGTATTGCAAATTATAAATCTGCCTTTTTAGTCCGTTTGCTGGTTGAAGCCGGTGCAACTGTACAGGTAGTTATGACAAAAGAAGCGACCAATTTCATCACGCCGCTTACACTTGCCACACTTTCTAAAAATCCTGTTTTGGTGGAATACTATAAACCAGAAACCGGTGAATGGAACAATTATGTGGCTTTGGGTTTATGGGCTGATCTGATGCTGATTGCTCCGGTTACAGCAAATACTGTAGCTAAAATGGCAATTGGTTTATGTGATAATTTGCTGACAGCAACTTACTTATCTGCAAAATGCCCTGTTTATTTTGCCCCAGCGATGGATTTGGATATGTGGAAACATCCTTCTACACAAAACAATATCCAGAAGTTGCTTGATTACAAAAATGTGTTGATCAAGCCTACTTATGGCGAATTGGCAAGCGGTTTGGTTGGCGAAGGCCGAATGGCAGAACCAAAAGACATAGTTGGTTTTTTGAAGCAAGAGCTAAGCAAAATGCTTCTTTTAGCAGGTAAAAAAGTATTGGTTACGGCCGGGCCAACTTTTGAAGCGATCGACCCTGTTCGATTTATCGGGAATCATTCTTCCGGGAAAATGGGTTTTAAATTGGCCGATGAACTGGCCAATCTCGGTGCAGAAGTCACGCTGATCGCCGGCCCTTCCCAGCAGGAAACCCAAAATAAAAGCATCAAACGCATCAACATTACTTCTGCGGAGGAAATGTTGCAGCAATGTTTAACTTATTTTCCCGATGCCCGTATTTGTATCATGAATGCTGCAGTGGCTGATTTTACGCCAACAGTTGTAGAAAATCAGAAAATAAAAAAGCAGGACAACAGTTTAACAATAGCATTAAAACCAACCGTAGATATTTTGCAAACTTTAGGTGCACAAAAGAAGCATGACCAGATTTTGGTAGGATTTGCTTTGGAAACAAACGACGGCGAAAATTATGCTTTGGATAAATTGAAGCGGAAAAACCTTGATCTGATCGTGTTAAATTCTTTGGCTGATGCAGGTGCCGGATTCAAAACCGATACCAATAAAGTAACGATGATTGATAAAAACCTGCAAAGAACAGTATTTGATCTGAAAAGTAAAGCCGAAGTTGCTGCCGATATCTGCCAAAAAATTATTGAATTAATCAAAAAATGAAATCAACCGGTTTACTTTTTCTATTGATTTTTGCTTCGGCAATTGCCCTTGCACAAGATTTAAATGCACGCGTGCAAGTGCTTTCCCCAAAAATCCAAACTACCAACAGAAGGGTTTTTGTGGCATTGGAAACCACCATCAAAGATTTTTTGAACGGAAGAAAATGGAGTGCCGACCAAATTGCACCAGCGGAAAGAATTGATTGTAACTTCGTGCTCAATATTACGCAGTGGGATGGCGCAAGTTCTTTTAGCGCAGAAGTGCAAGTACAGTCCAGCAGGCCGGTTTTTGGTTCTAATTTCAATTCTACTTTATTGAATATCAACGATAAGGATTTTGATTTTACTTATACAGAAGGTCAAATCATGGATTTTAATGACCAGCTTTTTCAAAGTAATTTAAGCTCGTTTTTTGCTTTTTATGCTTATGTTATTGTCGGCTTGGATTACGATTCATTCTCCAAACGCGGTGGAAGCCCTTATTTTGATCATGCCCAATATATTGTAAATGCGGCCCAAACTTCTGCATACAAAGGCTGGAAAGCTTTTGATAACAACCACGACCGCTACTGGCTGATCGAAAACCTGAACAATACGATCTACACAAATCTTCGCGATTTCAGCTACACTTATCATCGTTTAGGTTTGGATGTGATGGCTTCCAATGCCGATCAGGGTTTGAAAGTAATCACAACAGCCTTACCCTCTATTGCCCAGATCGACCGGCAAAGGACCGGTGCTTTTTTGCCTCAGGTTTTTTTTACGGCAAAAAGCGATGAGCTCCTACAGGTTTTGAGCAAAGCAAACCCGCAGGAAAGAGAGCAAGCTTATCAAACTTTAACTACCGCCGATCCTTCTAACGGAACCAAGTACCAAACTTTGGAGAAAAACTAATCTTTTTAGTCTTGCTAAAGCCGAATCCGTAATTTTGTTTTCTTAATTTAGAGTTATGCTGAGTAGGTTGACAATTAACAATTATGCGCTGATTGATAATCTGGATATCGAATTGGATGCCGGTTTAAATATTATCACCGGCGAAACCGGTGCTGGAAAATCGATTATCCTGGGCGCACTTTCGTTGATTTTAGGCCAGCGGACAGAAAGCAAATACTTCTTTAACCAGCAAAAAAAGTGTGTGATCGAAGGTATATTTCGGATTGAAGGCTTTCACCTAAAAAAATATTTTGAAGAAAACGACTTGGATTATGAAGCAGAAACCGTTTTGCGCCGGGAAATAAGTGCCGATGGAAAATCGCGTGCTTTTGTAAACGATACGCCTGTCAACCTAAATGCTTTAAAGCAGCTTGGCGAAAAACTGATCGACATCCATTCGCAGCACGCAACTGCCGAAATCAATGATCCGGGCTTTCAATTATTAGTGGTCGATTCCATTACCAACAACCCCGAATTATTGGATAAATACCGCAATGCTTTTTTTACCTATAAAAAATCAGCAACTCAATTACAGCATTTGATCGAGGAAAGCGAAAAAGCAAAAACCGAGGAAGATTATCTGCAATTTCAGTTTGATGAACTGGAAAAAGCTAATTTGATTGAAGATGAGCAGGAACAATTGGAACAGGAATTATACGCTTTGAACAATGCGGAAGCAATAAAGCGCAGTTTATTAAGCGCAAATTATTTGCTGCAGGAAAGTGAAACTGCTGCTCTAAATCAATTTAAAGAATCGTTGCAACTGTTGAATGCTTTAGAAAAATACAATTTGAAAGCCGGGGAATTAGCGCAACGTTTAAACAGCATCAACATCGAACTAAAAGATATTGTTGCTGAAATTGAAGATATGGAGCAGGCTACACAAGTGGATGAAGCGCGGACAGTAAAAATCAGTGATCGGCTAAACTTGGTTTTTAGCCTGCAAAAGAAGCATCGCGTTACCAGGAATATAGAATTGTTACAGATTCAGGCAGACCTGTCCGATAAGTTAAACCATATTCAAACTGATGGTGAAGCGATAGAAAATTTGCAAGAACATCTCGAAAAACAAAAAGCCGAGTTGCAAAAAATGGCTGTAGAATTATCTGCCAGCAGGCAAAAAGCTATTCCGGAGATTGAAAAACAAATTTTAAAAACGCTTGCTGAAGTTGACATGGGCCAGGCAGTTCTGAAGATTGAAAATAATATAGCGGTAAAAGAAGCATTTGATAAAAACGGAATTGACCATATCCGCTTTTTGTTCTCTGCAAATAAAGGGCACCAGGCAGCAGAAATGAGCAAGGTTGCTTCGGGCGGAGAACTTTCCCGGGTGATGCTAAGTATCAAGTCGCTGATTTCCCGTTACACTGCTTTGCCAACTATTATTTTTGATGAGATTGATACTGGCGTTTCCGGCGAGGTGGCGAATAAAGTAGGCTTAGTGATGGAACAATTATCTCAGTTTTTGCAGGTGGTTACGATTACACATTTGCCGCAAATAGCCAGTAAAGGCAAATCTCATTTCCTGGTTTATAAAAATGATACAGGTGCAATCCCTTCTACCAAAATTAAAAAACTGACGGAAGAAGAACGGATACTGGAAATTGCAAAAATGCTTAGCGGCAGCAAACCGGGTGAAAGTGCTTTGCAAAATGCGAGGGAGTTGCTGAATAATTAACGCAAATACTTTCTTCTTAAAACTAATATGCTGTTTAAATTTTATTGGGCTTATTGTCTATGCTCCTTTTATCACATAAAAAAACATATAAACCCCAGGCGTTTTTTTATAAGTAACAGAATGCAAACACAAAATTTATATGCCTAAAAGAAGCACCATAAATTTTCTGACATAAAATTAAACAGGCTCTAACCGATAAATAATTCTATTTTTAGCACAAAGAAAAATCAAATGGCTTATAATTTATTACAAGGTAAAAAAGGTATCATATTCGGTGCTTTGGATGAGAAATCAATCGCCTGGAGAACGGCATTGCGCTGCGTGGAAGAAGGTGCACAAATAGTGCTGACCAACGCACCCATTGCTTTGCGTATGGGCGAAATTAATAAACTGGCTGAAGCTTGTGATGCACCGGTGATCCCTGCGGATGTTACGGTTACAGCGGATATAGAAAACCTTTTTGAAGGCACAAAAGAACACTTTGGTGGTGGGGTAGATTTTATTTTACACTCAATTGGCATGAGTTTGAATGTTCGTAAGAATATTCCTTACACCAACTCTAACTATGATTTCATGCATAAAACGATAGATATTTCTGCCATGTCTTTACACCGCATTTTACAGGTTGCTATGAAACAGGACATGATTAACGAATGGGGATCTGTTGTAGCTTTAACTTACATTGCAGCACAACGTATTTTCCCTGGTTATGATGAAATGGCCGATACCAAAGCCATGCTTGAAAGTATTGCGCGTAACTTTGGATACCAATACGGTGTTAAAAAACACGTTCGTATCAATACCATCAGCCAATCCCCTACCCGCACAACTGCTGGCGGAGGTATCAAAGGTTTTAACGGTTTTATTGATTTTGCTGAGAAAATGTCGCCGCTTGGTAATGCTGATGCAGATCAGTGTGCAGATTATACAGTAACTTTATTTTCTGATCTGACTAAAATGGTGACCATGCAGAATTTATTTCACGATGGCGGATTTTCCAACGTTGGCGTTACACAACCTGTAATCGACCAAATGGAAAAACAATAATGCTTCTTTTATGGCATAAAAAAGTCCCGGTAGTTTTGCTGCCGGGACTTTTTGCTAAAGTTATTTTCTACTTATTCACCTGTTTGTTCTTCTTCAGGTGTCTTGGTATCTACAACTGCTATTTTAGCGTTGATGGTAATTTGTTTGGTTTCCTGATCAAAATCAACTTCCATCAAAGTGCCTTCTACTAATTCCCCTTTCAGGATTTCTTCTGCAATTGGATCTTCCAAGTATTTTTGGATAGCCCTCTTTAATGGCCTAGCCCCAAATTGAGAATCATACCCTTTTTCTGCAATAAATTCTTTAGCTGCAAGGGTTAACTTTACTTCAAAACCTAAACTACGGACCCGTCCAAATAATGCGCTTAATTCGATGTCAATAATTTTAAAGATTTCTTCTTTACCTAAACTGTTGAACACAATTACATCATCGATACGGTTTAAAAACTCCGGTGCAAAAGCACGTTTCAAGGCATTTTCTATTACACCTCTTGAATGTGCATCAGCCTGATCAACTTTGGCAGCAGTTGTAAAACCAACACCTTGACCGAAATCTTTCAACTGCCGTGCCCCAATATTGGAAGTCATGATTACAATTGCATTTCTGAAATCAACTTTACGGCCTAAAGAATCCGTTAGTTGCCCTTCATCCAATACTTGTAACAAAATGTTAAATACGTCCGGATGGGCTTTTTCAATCTCATCCAGCAAGATCACAGAGTATGGTTTACGGCGCACTTTTTCTGTTAATTGTCCGCCCTCTTCATAACCCACATATCCCGGAGGCGCACCAACCAAACGTGAAACTGCAAATTTCTCCATGTATTCACTCATGTCGATTTGAATCAAAGCGTCTTCTGTATCAAACATGAAACGGGCAAGTTCTTTTGCCAATTCAGTTTTACCAACACCCGTTGGGCCAAGAAATATAAATGAACCGATTGGTTTTTTGGGGTCTTTCAATCCGGCCCGTGTACGTTGTATCGCTTTGGTCAGCTTCTTGATTGCATCGTCTTGGCCAATAATTTTGTCTGCAATTTTATCAGACATGTTCAGCAATTTCTGGCTATCAGCCTGTCCAACACGTTGCACCGGAATGCCTGTCATCATGGAAACAACTTCGGCAACGTTATCTTCGGTAACCGTGTAGCGTTTAGATTTTGTTTCTGCTTCCCATGCTGCTTTTGCCTGCTCTAATTCTTCCAGCAAATGCTTTTCTGTATCGCGCAGTTTTGCAGCTTCTTCATATTTTTGGCTACGGACTACTTTATTCTTTTCCAGCTTAATTTGTTCGATCTTTTGCTCAATATCTAAAATATTTTGCGGAACATGAATATTAGTTAGATGGACACGAGAGCCAGATTCATCCAAAGCATCTATTGCTTTGTCAGGTAAAAAGCGGTCGGTAATATAACGTGAAGTCAAAGAAACGCAGGCTAAAATTGCTTCATCTGTATAAGTAACTCCGTGATGCTCCTCGTATTTGTCTTTTATCCGTGTTAAAATCTCAATTGTTTCATCTGGCGTGGCTGGTTCCACCATTACCTTTTGAAAACGGCGGTCTAAAGCACCATCCTTTTCAATATACTGGCGATATTCGTCCAAAGTAGTTGCACCGATACACTGGATTTCCCCTCGGGCCAAGGCTGGTTTAAACATGTTGGAAGCATCCAGCGAGCCGGAAGCACCACCAGCACCAACAATGGTATGGATTTCATCAATAAATAAAATCACATCAGGAGATTTTTCCAGCTCGTTCATCACCGCTTTCATCCGTTCCTCAAACTGTCCGCGGTATTTTGTCCCGGCAACTAAGGAAGCCAAATCTAAAGTAACTACGCGCTTGTTAAACAAAACGCGTGACACTTTACGTTGTACAATCCTCAAAGCTAAACCTTCTGCTATGGCAGATTTACCCACACCCGGCTCACCAATTAAAATCGGATTATTCTTTTTCCTGCGCGATAAAATTTGTGATACACGCTCAATTTCTTTTTCCCTGCCTACAATCGGATCCAGTTTTCCGTCTTCGGCTGCTTTAGTTAAATCACGGCCAAAATTATCTAATACCGGTGTTTTTGATTTGATGTCTGACACTTTTTTAGGTTGACTAAAGGATTCTTCATCACGGAAATCATCATCTCCTCCGGTTGATGATCCGGGCAGTTCGTCGGTAACATCATGTTTACCTGATTCTACTTCGGCTTTAAACAATTCATAATTCACATTAAACTGCGCTAAAATCTGTGAAGCGATATTATCCTCATCCCTCAAAATAGAAAGTAAAAGATGCTCTGTCCCGATCAGGTCACTTTTAAATATTTTGGCCTCCAAATAAGTAATTTTCAATACTTTTTCTGCCTGTTTCGTTAACGGGATACTACCAATGTTCACCGTTGTGCCGGTAGTTCCTTTAACGGCATCTTCTACAGAACGTCTTAACCGTGCTGTATCAACACGTAATCCTTTCAATAATTTTATCGCAACGCCATCTCCATCGCGAATTAATCCTAACAACAAATGCTCTGTTCCGATATAATCATGCCCGAGACGCAAGGCCTCCTCTCTGCTATAAGAAATAACATCTTTTACACGGGGCGAAAATTTAGCTTCCATAATATATTTTTCAAATAAAGGGAAACACTAATCTATAAATAAGTTTATTAAATACGAACAGAGAAGGGTTTCCGGTATAAATTTATCAACAATTACGCCATTAAGTAACAATCAATACAACAAAAATCTAATATATCTATTTTTACTGCTTTGTGACTACTTTAGCATGGTAAAAACATTAAAGCAGAAATAATGGCAGACGAGAAAATTATATTTTCTATGGCGGGTGTAAACAAAATTTATCCTCCGCAAAAACAGGTTCTAAAAAATATCTATTTGAGCTTCTTTTATGGGGCAAAAATCGGGGTGATCGGTTTAAACGGTTCCGGAAAATCTTCTGTGTTGAAAATCATCGCCGGTTTGGATAAAGCTTACCAGGGCGATGTGGTTTTTTCTCCCGGTTATACCGTTGGCTATTTAGCCCAGGAACCAGAATTAGATGCTGCAAAAACAGTGAAAGAAGTTGTAGAAGAAGGCGTTGCAGCAACTATAGCAATCTTAAAAGAATATGAGGAGATCAATGAAAAGTTTGGTTTGCCGGAAGTTTATGAAGATGCTGATGCAATGGACAAGTTATTGGCAAGGCAAGGTGAACTGCAAGACAAAATTGATGCAGCAAATGCCTGGGAATTAGATGCGCAACTGGATCGCGCGATGGATGCCTTGCGCTGCCCGGAACCAGAAACCAGGATTGCCACATTGTCAGGCGGGGAACGGCGGCGTGTTGCTTTGTGTAGGTTGTTGCTTCAAGAACCTGATGTTTTACTATTAGACGAACCAACGAACCATTTGGATGCCGAATCTATAGACTGGCTGGAACAGCACTTAAAACAGTACAAAGGAACTGTAATTGCCGTAACGCACGACCGTTATTTCCTTGATAATGTTGCAGGCTGGATTTTAGAACTGGATCGTGGTGAAGGGATTCCATGGAAAGGGAATTATTCTTCCTGGCTAGAGCAGAAAGCCAAACGTTTGGCTCAGGAAGAGAAAACCGAAAGCAAACGCCAGAAAACCTTGGAGCGCGAACTGGAATGGGTTCGGATGGGGCCAAAAGGCCGTCATGCTAAAGGCAAAGCACGTATTGCCAATTATGATAAATTGGCTTCGGAAGAAACCAAAGAACGGGAAGAACGGTTAGAATTGTTTATTCCGCCCGGTCCGCGTTTGGGAAATGTAGTGATCGAAGCCAACAACGTTACCAAAGCTTTTGGTGATAAAATTTTGTTTGATAACCTGAGTTTTTCGCTTCCGCCTGCCGGAATTGTAGGCATTATCGGGCCAAATGGTGCTGGTAAAACTACTTTATTTCGACTAATAACTGGTCAGGATGAAGCCGATGCCGGAACTTTCCGTGTTGGCGAAACCGTTGCTTTAGGTTATGTCGACCAGATGCACGACGACCTTGATCCTGCAAAATCCGTTTGGGAAAACATCACCGACGGACAGGAAACGATTTTGTTGGGCAACCGACCGGTCAATTCCCGGGCTTACGTTTCTAAATTTAATTTCAACGGCGGCGACCAACAGAAAAAAGTCGGCGTACTTTCCGGCGGAGAACGCAACCGCGTGCATTTGGCCGTTAACCTTAAAAAAGGCTCAAACGTTTTATTGCTGGACGAACCGACCAACGACATCGATGTAAATACCTTACGTGCTTTAGAAGAGGCGTTGGATAATTTTGGCGGTTGTGCCGTCATCATTTCCCACGACCGTTGGTTTTTAGACCGCGTTTGTACGCATATCCTGGCTTTTGAAGGCAACTCTCAGGTTTACTTTTTTGAAGGCAATTATTCGGATTACGAAGAAAACCGGAAGAAACGTTTGGGCGATGTGGCACCAAAAAGGATTCGGTATAAGAAACTGGTTGGGTAATTGAATGCTTCTTTTATAGGGTAAAATAGCTTAATAGAAACGCCGTAAGATACTTTCTTAATTAATTTGAAATTTTAAGAAAATATCATATTTTAGTAAAAAACCAATTGTTAATTTAATCAATAAAATGGTTCTTTTTAAGAAAACCACTTAGCAATTAATATCGTTTTTCAAGGATAAACGGTATATTTATTAGTAGTCACTTTTATTATTTAATGAGTTAAAAATCTACAAATGAAAACCCATTTATTACCCATCAAAATTGTATTATTATTACTGATCTCATTTTTAGTTTATTCGAGTTGTAAAAAGTAAGAAGTAAATAATTCAACTAAAAAAATCCACAGCTTATTAGAGTTAAAATCTATTATTGTAAACGACACAGGTATGAACAGTGCCTTGTTAGCAGTAAAAACATTAATGTTGCTAAAACAACAACAGGTCAACCAAGTGATGGCTGTACCTTCACCCCGTTTAAAGACATTGTCTTTAAATCATGGTGCTGATACAACTGGCTTAAGTAAAATAAAGACTAAAGCAGATGTCAAGGCATTTTACATAAAGATGGGGTATCCCAATATTGATATAATTACTGACCAGACGATGATACTTCATAACAGTGTTCAGGATTTTAAGAAACGGTATCCCGAAATAGCTGCATTGAGCAGGGCAGATGTACAAGATTTAGTCTACACAGCGTTTAAAGCAAAGGATTTAACATCTACAAGAATGACGGTTTTTTCCAATGTGAGGGTAAGCAGTTGTTCGTATGGCTTTCAACAAGCTATGGATACTTGTGGAAATACCTTCGAAGATTATACATCGGGTGCATTGACTGCCAGCTTTGTGCTTGGTGCAGAAACCCTGGGGGTCGCTGATGTAGCCGCGATAGGATGGGAAGTTTATGCTTACTATAACTACTATAGTTGTTTAGATAGTGCGTCAGGGGCATATTTTGACTGTATTTATGTCCGATAAAATATGAGTGCAAAATTCAAAATAATCCTGTTTTCACTTGGATTTATAGGGATGTTTCTTATAAATAAAACAGGAAATAAAGCATATTTCGCCCCAACTGTAATAATGATAATCATAGCTTTGATAAAAAAGGCGATGGATGCAAGAGGGGATAAGCCTATCTTTATTACATGTATTTTATTTTTAATCCTTTCTGTTTTTCTATTAATAGACATTATACATCCAACATTATGAAAGCTATTTTGCTAACTATCATTTTAAGCTTCATTACTTCACTTGTCAAAAGTCAAGACGTTAATGTAGAAGTTTTAAAAAAAGATCCAGATTTAGTAGCTTACCGGAAAATAGGTACTACAATTAAAGAACAAATGCAAAGCAAGTACATAACTTTTCCTCCTAATATGAAGAATTTACAATCAACAATAATGCAATCTTCTTCAGTGGATGAATTGAAAAAAACATTAAAAGCTAATGGGATGTTGCATGCTGATGAGTTTGTAGATGAAATTAGTACACAGAAAGCACTTATGGTGAAATTTAATAAAAATCACCCGGAACTCAATAACTTAGACGCCAAGCAAAAAAGGAATATATTCGTAAAATTAATTAGTAATTAGAAGTTTAAGAATATTTCCTTGTTTTAATTACCCGCCTCTTACCACAAGAAAGCTCATGAGATGACTTATGAGCTTTCTTGTTAACAACCTATCTATTGTTAACAATTTAATTACTTTAGAATCATTGCTTTATGGATTTTTAAATCCTAAATTTGTTAAACCTCATTCAGGGTTCAATATTAAATTTCTTTTTTATGACCTGGAGAAAATTTAGCGGCGAGATCATCGAACTGCCGATTATAGAAGAAGTAGAAAGAACCATCGAACGCGAAACCGAACTGGGCAACAAACTAAAAGTTTGCATCGGCACAGATTCTCAGGTAAAAGGAGCGGTTACTGATTTTGCTACGGTAATTGTTTTTTTACGCGAGCAACGCGGCGGTTTTATGTATATCCACCAAGAACGTACCACACAAAAGATGGGCATTAAAGAAAGGATGCTAAACGAAGTACAAAAATCTATTGATATTGCCTACCAGCTTTGCGATCTGTTGGATTTGTACGAGGTGGATCTGGAAGTCCATGCGGATATCAATACCAACCCAATGTTTAAATCTAACCAGGCTTTGCACGAAGCCATGGGTTATATTTTAAGTATGGGTTTTGTTTTCAAAGCCAAACCCGAAGCTTTTGCCAGCTCTTATTGCGCCAATAAGATGGTGCAGTAAATATTGTGCAGATTTTATTCACCCTGTTTTTATGCTTCTTTTAAGACATAAAAACCTTTAAACCTCCTTTGGTTTTTTAAAAACCTGTTTAAATTTCATTACAGATATTTTGGCTAAAGCCAATCCCTGGACTTATGCAACCCACGGCCTGAAGGCCGTGGCAATTTGACCACCTTGTTTTATAATACTTTTTGTATTTGCCAATAACAATCTGGTTTAGCAAAATTCAATTATTGTTAAGTTGCAATTGCCACGGCCTTCAGGCCGTGGACAAAGGACAACAAATGACAGGCTTTAGCCAAAAACCCGAGGCAAGGACATTAAAGGTTTTTATGCCTTAAAAGAAGCATGAAAAACAGGCTGGACAAAATTTAAACAGGCTCTAAGCTGGACTTTAGCCAAAAAGTGGGAGCCCTGCAACTGAAAGTGGGTGCCTGTGTTTAAGAAGTGGCTAAACTTTTACAACATGGCAGCACTACCGGCTGAGGGCTCAAAGGCAATAATAGCATTTCGCCCTGTTTTTACCAAACGGACTTTTATACTGCTGCAAACGCTTTTGACAGGCGCCCTTTTGGCAACCGGCCCCAGGACTATTTGTACCGTACTGCGCTTTTGTGGCTTAGGGCCAGAGAGAGCTTTTCACAAGTACCACCGCTTTTTGAGCAGGGCAAAATGGAGCGGACTGAAAGCATCCCGTATACTGCTGGGCCTGTTGGTTGGGCAATTTTGCAGTGCAGGCGAACCGTTGGTGTTTGGCATCGATGAGACGATAGAGCGCAGACGGGGCGCAAAGATAAAAGCCAAAGGCATCTACCGGGACGCGGTCCGCTCTTCGCATTCGCATTTCGTCAAATGCAGCGGCCTTCGCTGGATGTGTTTGATGCTGCTGACCACCGTTCCCTGGGCAGACAAGGTATGGGCCTTGCCTTTTCTTACTGCTTTGGCCCCCCCTGAGCGCTACTGTAAAGAACACCGTAAGAAGCACAAGAAGGTAACGGACTGGGCCCGGCAGATAGTCTGCTTAATAAGCAGATGGCCGCCGGGCAGGAAAGTGGTCATTACGGCCGACAGCAGTTACAGCGCCCTGGACCTGCTGTCGGCCCTTCAGGACAAAGCAACACCGATTACCCGATTGAGGATGGATGCTGCCTTATATGAGCATGCCCCTAAAAGAAAGGCCGGGCAAGTTGGCAGAAGGCGGCTCAAAGGCGGGCGGCTGCCAACACTCAAAGAAAGACTTGCTGATGCCGCCCTGGATTGGCAGGGCATTGTCGTCCCGCAATGGTACGGCCAGAAGAGCAAGAAGATGCAGGCTGGCTACGGGCGTAGCCCTCTGGTACCATAGCGGCATGGAGCCCGTACCCATCCGCTGGGTGCTGCTCAAGGATACAGAAGGCAAAGGCGAACCGGCTGCCCTGCTTAGCACCGATACGGCTTTGGAAGGAACTGCTATAGTAAACTACTTTATCAGACGATGGACAGTAGAGGTGACGTTTAAAGAGGTACGTGCCCATTTGGGCGTGGAAACCCAGCGGCAATGGTCAGACCAGGCCATTGCCAGGACAACGCCTTTGCTGATGGGCTTGTTCAGCATGACCACACTTTGGGCAAACGAACTGGATAAAGAAGGCCACTTGCCGATTGAAAGAACAGCCTGGTACAGCAAAAAGCTGCCCACCTTTACAGATGCCCTCGCTGCCGTTCGAAGACAGCTCTGGGCCAATCATCCTTTTTACACATCTGCACAAAACGGCCAGACTACACAAATATCCAGTAAATGGATCAGCTTCCTTACTGAAATATTAACCCGAGCAGCCTAATTTGGCTAAAGTCCAGCTAAGATAGAAAACAGAGACACTAATTTTTCTGTGCTAAAAGAAGCATTGCCGTTTTTTTCGGATACAAATTTAATCAGGATATAAAAACAGCATAAACACTTTACCGTTTTTACAGTTGATTCATTGTGAAAACTTACCACTTAGAATTTGAGCAGAACCTGCCCATTCCTTTGGCTGATGCCTGGGATTTTTTTTCATCCCCTTTAAATTTAGCGCGGATCACGCCAAAAGAGATGAATTTTCAGGTAACTTCCAATTATACCAAGGACACCAAAATGTATCCCGGCATGCTGATCACTTATCATGTTTCTCCCGTTTTTGGTATTAAAATGAATTGGATGACAGAAATTACGCATGTAAAAGAACATGATTACTTTGTAGATGACCAACTTTTCGGCCCTTATGCTTTATGGCATCACCAACATCATTTCAAAGAAATCCAGGGTGGCGTTAAAATGCACGATATTTTGGATTATGCTGTTCCTTATTCTGTTTTTGGGCGGATAGCCAACACGGTTTTAGTAAACAGAGAAGTGAAAAAGATTTTTGATTATCGAACCAAAGCGATTGATGATCTTTTCGGAAAGTATAAAGAACCAAAGTAAGTTAGTTGTGGTTCATAGAAGATAGATTATAGTTCTTGGTTGATTGCTGAAAGCCGATAGCTAAAAGCCAACCAACGCTGAGCCTTGCACTATTCCCCGGTTCTGAATTGTATGATCAATATAATATTGAATCTCTGATTTGCGCAGATTCCAATTTGGAGCGATTAGTAAATCCAGATCTGATAAACCAAAAAGTCGCTGGATCACAATATCCGGGCGGACAAGCGGTAATAATTCACACAAAAAATCGGTGTAGTTTTCTAAACTAAATAAAGGAAATGGCTCACGTTTGTATTTTACGCCCATGATAGAGCCTTCTACAATATGCAGATGATGAAACTTGACAAAGGTAATTTGCGGGAAACCGTTGATCTCTTCCGCGTATTTCAGCATCATTTCTTTTGTTTCCCAAGGGAAGCCAAAAATGGTGTGCACACAAATATCTAACTTAGAATTTTTAACTAAATCTAACGCTTTAATTAATTCTTCATGAGAACAACCACGGTTGATCTGGGTCAAAGTATCATTGTAAATAGATTCCATGCCCATTTCCAGGTCCACATCAAAACGATCGGTATAACTTTCCAGCAAAGCTACTTTTTCGGCGTCAATACAATCCGGCCTGGTGCCAACTGATAAACCAACAATATTTTCAGGATCAATACTCAATGCTTCATCATACATCATTTTTAAATAATGCACTGGCGCATAGGTATTAGTATTGGGCTGAAAATAAATAATGAATTTATCGGCGCGGTTTCCGGTACAGGCACGTTCCATTCCTTTGATCACTTGTTCTCGTAAAGAAGGCGTGGAACGGGAAACGGAAGGCGTAAAAGAATCTACATTGCAATACGTGCAGCCACCGAAACCTTTCGAACCATCACGGTTCGGGCAGGTAAAACCGCCATCCACAATTACTTTAAAAACCCGCTGTCCGTTGTATTTTTTACGCAGCCATGCACCATAATTATTATATGTTCTAACTCCCGAATTAAATGCCAATTCTGCCGTACTCATTATCGGGCAAAGATACCGATTTAAACATCTGATTTTATATTATAAAAAAGCCTCTTAAAAGAGGCTTCTGAATTTTATCAGCTAATCCAACTAAACTTATATTCCAGTCCGGGGTTTTTCATTCGTTCTGCAATCCGCAGCAATCGGTCTGGCAATTTTACCAGATAATCACGTGCCCTTTCTCCGGCTTCGTTTAGGTCTTTTCTACTTTCTACCTGCCAGTCAACAAGCAATTGTTTCATAATATCTACATAATCTACTGCTGTGTATATGCCTAAACGCTGTGCCGCATCGGTAAAATGACCATAAGTCTGTCCCATCATCAAGCCCATTTCCCGTAGAAAATGTGCAGGCATAACAATTTTTTTCCGCATCATATCTTCAAAAGCGATCATGGCTTCATTCGCATCTACTTCAAATATTTTACTTATAAAGTCAATATAAGCTTTTGCATGACGTGCCTCATCAGAGGCAATAACACCGCACATTTTAGAAAGCAAAGTATCACCGTGCTTTTTGGCTTGGCTGGCCACACGCCGGTGGGAAACATTGGTAGCCAATTCTTGAAAAGAAGTATAAATAAAGTTGCGGTAAGGATCATGGCCAGTGCCAATATCAAAACCATCTGCAATTAAATATTGGGTCGATACTTCCATCATCCGCATATTTACACGGCCAGAAAGGTATAAATATTTGTTCAGCAAATCTCCATGGCGGTTTTCTTCTGCTGTCCATTGACGTGTCCATTTCATCCAGCCGCCTTCTTCGCCATGGGAAACCCCTTCGACCATCATCAACCAGGATTCATAAGTTGGCAGTGCTTCTTCTGTAATCGTATCACCAACTAAAACAGCTATTAAATCATAAGATAAACCTTCGGCACTTTGCTGTAAGTCTTTGATTTCAGTAAAAAATGTACCTCTTGATGAATCTGGAAGAAAATCAGCCGGTTGCCAAATCTGATCTATAGGTTTCAGGTATTCGTCCATTTTCTCCAGCATATACTTCTCGATATGCCGCATTACCTCTCTTCTTTTTTCTTCAAAAAATCTCATTTTGCTGGTTTAAAATTCAAATTTAGGCATTAATCAGTTAGTTTCCATCATTGGCAAATACTAATAATCCCGCAAACTTATTTAAACTATATTTAAATCTTAATGTTTTTCCAATGAAATATTATTCTGGCCTAACCAAGCCTTGCTGATATTCCTGCTGTAACTGCAGCAGGCAGGCAGCACAAAGGCAAGCATCGTAACAGGTGCCAATATATTCCATTTCGTTCAAAGTCAATTGCACTTCGCTGCACTGGCACTTGGTAAAAGAATTTGCTTTGCATTCTATCCGAGCACTACAACGTTCACATCCAATAATTTCGTGCTTGCTCATCGTTTTCCTTTCTGCAAAAACCATGTTAATTTAGGGGAATATTGTTTTATGCCGATAAAAAAAGTATCCATATGACTTATCATAAACAACA
>JAABUS010004831.1_pt1 | contig 18773 bp, 19 predicted proteins | sample 5560161 | NCBI WGS metagenome assembly JAABUS01 (sample SAMN10711885, study PRJNA513376) | rock metagenome | isolation source: Antarctica rocks | place: Antarctica: Victoria Land, Trio Nunatak nord | collected 2016-01-04 | reverse complement strand
CACCCCCCACCAAGAGCACGGAGACACCCGACACCGCGCCGGCGCTCGCCGCTGCCCGACATCGTCGGCGAGCCACTCAAGATCATCCGATCGCGGTCGCGGGCCCTACTGAAACGCCGGGGCTAGCTACTCTGGTCACATCCCTGCCTAGACTTGGCCCATGTGCGCCAGGCTCCACGGATTCACCGGACCCCGGCGCCCAGGATGACCTTGTCCCTTCCTTCGCCGTCACTGCCGTCCTCCGCCCGCGCACAGCTGCGGCAGAAGCGGATCTTTCAGGGCGGCTCGGCGTCGGCCTTGTCCCGGCTGCTGGGGATTGCATGCGCGTTCGTGACGCTGCCGATTGCGCTAGCCCATCTTGGCAAGGCGTCCTTCGGCGCCTTCCTGGCGATCTCGACGCTCGCAACCCTGCTCTTGATCCTCAACCTCGGGGTCGCGGACGGCATGGTGACGCTGGTGGCACGGGCTGCCGCCGTGGATGATCACCGCCGAACGCAGGAACTGATCTCAAACGCGGTCTACCCTCTAACCGCGTTTGTGGGGGCACTTCTCGTCGGGCTTCTCCTCGTGGCTCCGCGTGTCGACTTCGCGTCGGCAGTCGGCGTGGAGCGCAGCGTCGCGGGCGCCAACGGGGCTGTCCTGCTGGCGATCGTCGCTGCGCTGCTCAATATCCCGCTTACCATTGCGGTCTCCGTGCGGCGAGGCCTGCAAGAGGCGTGGGTGGCCAATCTCGTCAACGCGGCTGCCGGTTTGGTCCAACTCGGTGGCGTCGGCCTTGCCGCCCGCTTCGCCCCCACCCTGCCATGGTTCGTGTTCGCTTTCGTGGCAGCCACTCCCCTCACAAACCTGGTCAACGCGTCGTTGCTCTTATTCGGATCACGCCGATGGTTGCGCCCGCGATGGGCGCAGGTCCGGAAAGCCATCGCTCTCGAAGTGCTGCGGGCGGGAGGCTTGTTTGCCCTGCTCGGGTTGGTGATCTCGGCGGCGTTCCAGACCGACGCGCTGATCCTGGCGCATGTCGTCGGAGTCAGGGCCGTCGCCGAGTGGGGGGTGGCGTCCCGCGTCTTCCTCATCATCCCGACGGTGATCGGGTTCTTCGTGCTCCCCCTCTGGCCCGCCTACGGCGAGGCCATCGCGACCGGGGACCACCAGTGGGTGCGCCGCACATTTCGCGGGTCCCTCGTCGGTTCCCTGTCGGCAGCGGCGCTAGGAGCCGCAGTTCTTGCGCCGCTCTGCCGTCCGTTGATCCGCCAATTCGTGGGCGCAGCAGTAGTCCCTAGCTGGCCACTTATCGTGGCCTTTGTTCTCTACGTGCTCGTGATGGCCGTCAGTGCGCCGCTGGCGATGTACATGAATGGATCACACATCCTGCGTTTCCAGGTCGTGACCTCGCTGGCGATGGCCGTGACGAACGTCCCTTTGTCAATCGTCCTGGCCGGCCGATACGGAGTTTCCGGCCCAGTTCTGGGCACGGTCATAGCGCAGACGATCTGCACTCTGCTGCCCTGCGCGTTCTACCTTCCTCGGCATGTGCGTCGTTCCCAGTACGAGATCCTGCAGGTGCGGCCATGCGGGTAGACCTCGACGACCAGATCTTTCTGCGTCAGCGGCGCGGCGGCGTCTCCCGGTACTTCGCCGAACTATGGCTGGAAGCGAATCGTTTGCCGGACGTGGTCATGCGGGCGGCGTGGAGATGGCACAGCAACGATCACGCCCGCCAGGTGGGACTCGGCCAATGGGTGCCGCGCCTTTTCACCAAGAGCGAACGACTCAGCCGGGCCCTGAACCGGGGTAGCGCGACAGCTGCTGCCGGCGACGTCGCGCACCACACTTACTACGACCTGGGCCGTCTCAAGCGCTCCCATGCTCGCGTCAAGGCCATCACCATCTACGACATGATTCCAGAGATCTACCCGGAGCTCTTTGGTGGCCCGAGTCCCCATGCCGCAAAAGAGGAATGCGCGCGCGCGGCCGACCTGATCTTCTGCATCTCTCGCTCCACTCGAGACGACCTCCTGCGCCTCTACGACCTCGATCCTTGCAAGGTCGTGGTGACGCATCTGGGTGTTGCCGACGGGTTCGCGCCGACGGCCCCCGCGCTCGCTGGACTCCCGCCTCAGTACTTGCTCTACGTCGGCAATCGGGCGGGCTACAAGGACTTTGACGTCCTCGTTTCTGCCCTGACGAATGCAGACTATCCACTCAGAAAGCTCCCCCTCGTGTGTGTGGGGGGCGGCCCCTTCACCGGCGCCGAGCGTGTGCTCCTGCGCCATGCACGGATGGAGGGTCGGGTATCGCAGATGACCGCGACAGAACGCGAACTCCCGGGCGTCTACGCCAGCGCCAGTTGTTTTATCTTCCCGTCACGTTATGAGGGTTTCGGGCTGCCCACCCTTGAGGCCATGAAGTCTGGGTGCCCCACCCTGCTTGCCCGCTCCTCCTCGCATGTGGAAGTGGGCGGGGATGCCGCCTTTTACTTCGAGCCGCAGGACGCAGCTGACCTGACAGCACAATTGATGTGTGTTCTTGGCGATGACGCCGAGCGCGCGTCACGCGTCCGGTCCGGAGTCATGCGCGCCGACTCATACTCGTGGGGATCGACAGCGCTCCAGACGGTTGCGGCATACGAGAAGGCATTGGAGGTCGCGAGGTGACCGCGTGTCCAGTGTGCGAGACGGATCTCGACTTCTTCGCTCCCGCACGTGTGCTCGGACACGTCGAGGCATCGTACATGCTGTGCCCGAAATGCGGAGTCGTGGCCCTTGCGAATCCAAGTTGGCTGGACGAGGCCTATAGCGATGCGATCAGCTCTCTGGACGTGGGGCTGCTGAGCCGCTGTGCCCGGTTATCGGGGTTTACTGCTCAGGTCATCCGGGCGCAGCGGCTATGCGGCGGGATCTTCCTCGACTGGGCGGGCGGCTACGGCACGCTCACGCGGCTGATGCGCGACCGCGGCTACGACTTCCGTCACGACGACCCGCTCTGCGCGAACATTTTCGCCCGGGGGCACGAGGCCGGACCAGAACCCGCCTCTTATGCGCTGGCCACCGCGTTCGAGGTGTTCGAGCATCTCCCGGACCCCGCTGACGCCCTGCAATCGATTGCGTCGTCGACCGACTTCCTCCTCTTCACGACCCATTTGCTTCCGGCGCCAACCCCTCGGCCCGACCAGTGGTGGTACTACACGCCCGAGACCGGCCAGCACATCACCTTTTACACCCTGCGTTCCCTCGCGCTGTTGGCTGATCGCCTGGGATTTGAGCTGCTCTCGGATGGCGTCTCGCAGCACCTGTTCGCCCGAGGCCCGGTTACCTCAGCTACCCGATTCTTGCTTTCGCCGCAGCGAAGGGCGCTCCACGCCGGAACCGCTCGGGTGCGGGCCGCAGCAGCTTCCGCCTTTCGTCGAGGACCCGCATCCCGGCCCTTGGACGTAGGCTGGACTGAGGTCGGGACAGGCCCGGATGGTGTCCGGCATCAAGCGGAAGCGGCGTTCGATGACGCTGCTGGCGACATGCTGTGACGGTGTCCGGTGAGGCAGACTTGGAGTCGTGGCCTCACGCATCGCTCTCATAGTCTTCACCCTCCTGACTGCCGGCGCCTTGATCTCCATGACCTCGCTGCTAGGTGGTCTCGCTAGACGGGTCCCGGGGGTTCTTCTCGCCGCGTTCTCCCTGGTCATCTTGCTGACGCCGCGCTCGGGTCAACTTTCCTTGGGTCACGTCGGCCCGCGGCAGATCCTAGGCGTCGACCCAGTCCTACTGGTCGCGATCGGAGCCGCGGCGCGAGGGTTGCCCAACCTGGCCCGCAGGCTCGGCGGGCTGCGGATGAGATGCGCGTTCATCCTTGTCATGGTCGTCACCCAGACGGCCCTTGGTTACCTGATCTACAGAAACCAGGCCTTACTCGAGGTTCGTCCGCTTCTCGTTCTGATTGGGCTGATCATGTTCCTCCTCAGCCTCGATGAGGGTCACGACCTCGAACAGCTCGCCAGAAGCTGGCTCTACTGGACGGCCGGGGCGCTGTGCCTGCTTGCCCTCGAACGCGCCGCGACCAGCGGGATCGGCAACGCGAACCTCCGCATCGTGACTTCGACCGGCGATCTGATCACGAGTCGGGTCGCAAACGCTTCGCAGGTCGCTGTCGTTGCGGCAGCCGGTCTGCTCAGCCTGTACGAGAATGCCCGGCGCTCAAGTCTCCCGACGGTGCTGCGGACCGTCGCATTCTTCGCCGTCGTCCTTGTCGCGCAGCACCGTTCAGTTTGGGTTGCGACGACCGCCGGCGTGATCGTGCTCGCCGGTCGGTCCGTCCGACCACAGCAGTTGACCCGCGTTGTCGGCCAGTTCACGCTTTTGTGCGTGCTTCTGTCGCCTGTGCTCGTCGTCAGCGGCGCGGCGGCGAAGGTCGGTGCGTCCGTGAGCGAATCTTTGGCATCGGTTTCGACCACGACCGGGACCGGTGGAGCTCGTGTCAGTAGCACCGGACAGCTGATAACCCGAGCCCGCGCTAGAGGACCGTTGATTGAGCTCTTCGGCGGCAACTACGGCACACCCGTTGAGCGCATCGAAGGCGGTCGGCTCGTGACTTACCAGCCGCACGACGCCTACGTTCAGGCGTTTTTGAACAGCGGCCTGGTCGGCCTTGGCCTGTTCTTGGCGGTCCTGCTGTCTTTATTGCGCGGCGCTTGGAGACAACGCGGCGGAGGGCTAGCGATAATCACCCTGTTCCTCGTGTACAGCTTCGCGTACTCCTTCCCCTACGAACTCGCCCCGGCACTGGCGGCTCTGTTCAGCCGGACGGTCCAAGCCACCGAGACGCCGACTGCGGTTGCCTCTGAGACCCGAAAAGGTGCCGCCCGCCGCAGAGCAACTTTGAGGGCTTGCCAGCGCACACGGGAGGGTCTGCCCAGTGTCCGTGGTCGTGCGAAAGTCCTCGCTGATGGCCAACTGAGCTCACCGCTGGTGCCAGCAAAGGTCCCCACTTCGCATTCCGGCGTGTCTGCCGGGAACTGAGACTCTGAGCGATAACGGTGGCGGTGTCTAGAGCCACCGACCACCGACTACCGACCGGGGCTCCATTGTTGTCTGCGAGGAAGAAGTTGGACGCCGCCAAGGTCGAGGGCACCCGAGGCATGATCAGCGCGAAACGGTTGTTGCCTTGGATTGGTGGTGAGTTGAGTCCATGGACGTGGTGTGCGACGACCTCGACGGCGTGCGTGTCGTGAGGACGTCGAAGACGGCCACCGCGTGATCCTTCAGAAGACCTTGCGAAGTCGGACTGAAGGAGAACCAAGCGATGACCGTCCCGTCGATTATTGACCCTGCGCTGCCCTTTCACGAGCAGATCGACCGCGCCGAGCCGGACCTGCTCCGGTCGATGATGAAGATGTTCGTGCAGTCGATGATGTCCGCTGAAGCGGACGCGATCTGCGGTGCGCCCTACCGGGAGCGCGGTGAGGAACGGGTCAACTCCCGCAATGGCTACCGGCCCCGGGAGCGGGACACCAGGACCGGCACGATGGAGCTCGCGATCCCGAAGCTGCGCTCCGGGTCGTACTTCCCGGACTGGCTGCTCGAGCACCGCAAGCGCGCGGAGCGAGCCCTGACCACCGTCGTGGCGACCTGCTACCTGCTCGGAGTCAGCACGCGCCGGATGGAGAAACTCGTCGAGACCCTGGGCATAACACGCCTGAGCAAGAGCCAGGTCAGTGTGATGGCCAAAGAGCTCGACGCCCAGGTTGAGTCCTTCCGCACCCGACCCTTGGACGCCGGTCCGTACACGTTCATCGCGGCCGACGCCCTCGTGCTCAAGGTCCGCGAGGGCGGTCGGGTGGTGAACGTCCACGCGCTGTTGGCCACCGGCGTCAACGCCGACGGGCACCGCGAGATCCTCGGCCTGCAGGTCACCTCGGCCGAGGACGGCGCCGGCTGGCTCGCGTTCTTCCGCGACCTGACCGCCCGCGGGCACGCCGGGCTGGTCGCCGCGATCGGCGCGACCCTGCCCGGTGCGAGCTGGCAACGATGCCGCACCCACTACGCGGCCAACCTGATGAGCGCCACGCCCAAGAGCAGCTGGCCGTGGGTCAAGACGCTGCTCCACAGCGTCTACGACCAGCCCGAGCGCGACGCCGTCCACGACCAGTACGACCGGATCCTCGACGCCCTGAGCCAGAAGCTGCCCGCCGTCGCCGAGCACCTCGACACCGGCCGCGCCGACGTCCTCGCGTTCAGCACCTTCCCCAAAGAGATTTGGCGCCAGATCTGGAGCAACAACCCCAGCGGGCGCCTCAACCGCGAGATCCGCCGCCGCACCGACGTCGTCGGGATCTTCCCCGACCGAGCCAGCATCATCAGGCTCGTCGGAGCAGTCCTCGCCGAGCAGCACGACGAGTGGATCGAAGGCCGCCGCTACCTCGGCCTCGACGTACTCGCCCGCAGCCGCATGACCGGCATCAACAACCCCACGACCGAGGAGGTGAACGAGCCCCTGACAGCAGCCGCCATCAGCGCCTAACCTGCCACCAACGGATCACCTGGTGGCCGCTTCACACACCACGTCCGAGGACTTGACCTGGTGGTGACCCGCTTGCGCGGGACACCACCTTGTTGCGGATCGGTTGGAGAATGTCAGGCGAACAGCAGTTCGTCCACGGTGGCGGCCTCTTCACAGCGTGGGCGGCAAGTGCTTTGTCCAGTCAGGCAATCCGGGCTCCACGCTTTACGGGTTGCACCTTGTGACCTTCCGCAATGGGTCGGATAACCAAACGCCTGCGCTTGCGGCTGTTCAGCATCACCGGATGGCTGGACTGGACTGACGCGTATGATACATGCCATCTCATTAACGGAGGCTCCGCAGAGTTCCACCGGTGATTCCACGCTAGACGACGCTCGTACTTCACCAGTATGAACCCTCCGGTGTACTCAGCCGTAACATCGATAGATCACCATGGCCCGCAGCATCGATGGAATCATCAAGGAGTTCGATGGGTAGCAAAGTTCTCCTGTATGAGCTGAATGAAGTGCCGTGGAAGATCATCGATCTCTACGTCAAGCGACGGCCACGATCAACTCTCGCGCAGGCTCTGCCCCTCGCGCTTTCCCTGACCACGCGTAATGATGATGTTGCGGCGCTAGAGCCGTGGCGGACGTGGCCAACCTTGCATAACAGTATGTACGTCGCCGAGCACAATTCGTGGGACCTTGGCCAGGACCCCGCCACTTTTCGAGGAGTACCGCTTTGGGATGCGGTCGATAGGGCTGGAAAGGTGGTCGGTCTTTTCGGCCCGCTTCAGAGTTGGCCAGCCAAACCGTTCAAGCGCGAAGGCTTTTACGTCCCTGACACCTTCAGTAGTTCAAATGAGACCTTCCCCGCGAGTCTGAGTCGATTCCAAGCGTTCAACTTGGCCATGACAAGTGACAACACTTTCTCGCCGGAGGGGATGCTGTCGGCATTGCAACTGGTGCGCGTGGGTGCTGATGTCTTGCGTCTCGGCATGACCCCGCGGTCGGCGACTCTGGTGGCGCGACACCTCGCGCGCGAGTTGCGCGAGCCTAGGACTAAGGCGAGCCGGTCTACCATGCAAGCCCTCCCGTCCTTCGATCTCTTCTGGAAATTGCATCGTCATTATTCGCCTGATCTGAGTATCTTCTTTACGAACCACGTCGCCGGGATGATGCACCGCTACTGGGGGGACGGTGTGCCTGGTTACCAATCGACCAACGCCTACCGTGCAGATGATGTATACGCCGGCTTCCTTCTGAAGGCGATGGACATCTTTGATAGGCAGTTGTCTACCGCTTTGACTTGGGTCAAAAAGCACGAAGACGTGGTACTAGTAGTCGCTAGTTCGATGGGGCAGGACGCCATTGACAAGGAGGCCGTCGACGAGACCTTCGTGCTCGAATCGACGGAGCAGCTGGGTGTTGCGCTGGGTTTCCGCGGTGACCAGGGCCTTGCGATGTATCCCAGCACCACCGTCACCTTGGCGAACACGAACACAGCAGCAGTCGCGGGCAAGGCCCTGCAAAGTGTGCGGACGGAGCGTGGCCCTCTTTTCGACACTGTCCGAGTGGTTGGTAGGAGCGTCAGCGTCGTGATCGACCAGTACTCTTGGGGCCGCCCTCGGACTCGGAACCTGTCGTACGTGCCCGTCGGCCACCGCGACGCGATCTCCGGCACAATCGAAGACCTTGGCGTGAGCATTAGGCATCGTATGGGCGGCGGAAACACGGCCTGGCATGTCCCGGCGGGGATGATGATGGCCTTCGGCCAGACCGTTCGAGCAGACTCAACAAGGGTTGCCGTTGATGTCCGCGACGTCGCCCCCTCGATTCTCGCCCTGCTTGATGTGCCGTCGCCTCCGTCCTTCCGCGGAGAGGCCTCGATACGGTTTGTGGCGCAGGACCGTCTGCTCAAGTGAACCGAGGCTTCTTGTTCCCCGCAAGGTTTGTTCGCGAGAACGAGCGAATAGCCGCTGGACTCGTAGCACGATTTCTGAGTGCAGCCACAGGTCGCATTCGTGGGGTAGCCGCTGCGTCGCCGCCTCCGACGGCCCACCGCAAACGGGCAGTCATTGAGTTGGAGCCTCCAATTGGCGTGATGAGGGCCGGCATTCTCGTCGGCAGCTGATCGCGATACTCTACGATCGGGGAGAAGGTTAGCATCATTCGACCGCCGCATTTCAACGTACTCGGAGTGCCCATCGCCAAACTCTCCGTGCAGTCAGCTGCCCAGCAAGTGCTCGGTGCCGCCTTGCGGATGGAGGGCGGTGATGTTCATCTCTGCAACGCTTACTCCTTGTCATTGGCCGAGCGGGATAGCGACTATCGACTCGGCCTACAGGGTGCCTTTCTAAATCTTCCGGACGGTATGTCTGTGGTCTGGGCCAGCAGAGTTCTGAGGGCCACTCCACCCCTGAAAGAGCGGGTTTACGGACCTACGCTGTTCTTGGACGTCGTGCGGTTAGGTCAGCAGAGCCATCTCAAACACTACTTGTACGGAGCGACAGACGACGTTCTTGCCAAACTGAGAGCGGAACTTCAAAGGCACGCGCCAGATGCGGAATTCGTCGCGAGCGAAGCGCCACCGTTCAGACCCCTGACTCAGAAGGAGGAACGGGACCTAGCCACACGAGTAAGCCAGTCCGGGGCGCATATCGTTTGGGTGGGACTCGGAACCCCGAAACAAGACTGGTTCGGGGTGACCATGCGCAACCGGGTGCCAGCAGTAACGGTTGCTGTGGGGGCAGCGTTTGAGTTCATTCCGGGGCTGAAGCCGCAAGCCCCGCAGTGGATGCAGTTGCGCGGCTTAGAGTGGGCCTTTCGACTTATGACTGAACCGCGCAGGCTATGGCGGCGATACCTGATCGGGAACTCAGCATTCCTGTTTGCGGTGCTGCGTCAGCGCGTTCGCGAAGGGTAAGCCCTGTCGTTGCAGTAGGCGGCTGATCTTGGTGCTGCGACACGGGGCCTGAACGCGCGAAAGTGCCTGGCGTTGCTGGGATCCTTGTCTTGCTGAGGGACAAAGACTTCCAACTCCGAGAGGCACTTCGCAGGTGCAACCTACAACGCGCAGGACTGTTCCGGTGATGGGACCGGTGTGGTGTCGCACGCCGGGACGGTGCTGCTGGCGGAGCTCGCGGACCGGATCGGTCTGACCGCGGCGCTGAGCGGGGCCACCGACGGGCTGCGGGAACGCCACACCGGACACGACCCGGGCCGGGTTCTGGTCGATGTCGCTGTGGCGATCGCTGACGGGGCGGTCACGATCACCGACGTACAGGCGCTGGCCGATCAGGAGGGTCTGCACGGCCCGGTCGGGTCGGTGGCGTCGACCTCCACGATCTGGCGGGTCCTGGCCGGGATCGGCACTTCGATGCTCGCTCAGATCAGACAGGCCCGATCCGAGGCGCGGGACCGCGCTTGGCTAGCTCGAGGTGAGCTCACCGGCGCTGAGCTGCCCGGCTCGCGGGCGGCGGGCAAGACGATCAGCGAGGTCGTGATCGACCTGGACGCCACCCTGGTGACGGCGCACTCGGACAAAGAAGACGCCCGCGGGAACTTCAAGGGCGGCTTCGGTCACCATCCGCTCGGAGCGTGGCTGGACAACAGCAACGAGGCGCTCGCGATGGTCCTGCGACCGGGGAACGCGGGCAGCGACACCGCCGCCGATCATCTGGTCGTCCTGGAGCGGGCCCTCACGCAGATCCCGGACCGGTGGCGCTGCAAGAAGGTCCTGATCCGGGCCGACGGAGCTGGCTACTCCCACGCCCTGATCACCGCCCTTTCCCAATGGGGCCTGGACTTCTCCGTGGGCTACCCCATCACCGAGGCCGTCCGCGACGCGATCAGGCTCGCCCCGACATGGGCCTGGCGAGCTGCGAACAACGCCGACGGCGGCCTGCGGGAGCACGCGGACGTCATCGAGGTCACGGGTCTGCTGGACCTGAGCCGCTGGACGAATACCTGCCCTGGGATGCGCGTGATCGTGCGCCGGGAACTGCCGCACCCAGGTGCGACCCTGGACGCCTTCGAGATGCGCGACGGCTACCGCTACCAGGCCTTCACCACCAACACGCCCAGCGGGCAGCTCTCGTTCCTCGAAGCCCGCCACCGGGCGCACGCCCGCGTCGAAGACCGGATCCGGACCGGGAAAGACACCGGCATCGGGCACCTGCCCTCGCGGCACAACCACATCAACAAGGTCTGGATCGAGCTCGCCCTGATCGCCGCCGACCTGCTCGCCCTGTCCCAGTCGATACTCCTGGCCAACGAACCTGAGTTGCACCGCGCCGAGCCCAAGACGCTGCGCTACCGGCTGCTGCACGTCGCCGCCCGGATCACCCACGGCCAACGCAAGGTGTTCCTGCGCCTAGCCGAGCACTGGCCCTGGGCACTCGCCCTGGCCAGAGCATTCACCCGCCTGCGGCAGATCCCGCTCCCGGCCTGACAGCCAAGCAACACCACGACCCAGCAGCCACGACGATCACGGAGACCCGGGCCTCGCGCCGGCACTTCGTACTGCCCCGATCCCAGATCAGACACTTCCAAGATCATCAAGATCATTCAAGGCGCCTACTGAAAGACGGAGGCTAGTTCATCGGGCCCGGCCTCCGCAACCTCGCCAACTACCGCCTGCGGACGCTGCTGTCCGTCGGCCTGGACTGTCAAACAGGCTCTACGCCACCAAGCGTGGTGAGCGGCCTCTGATCGGGGTGGCAGGCGCAGCCTGCCAGTGCACGGGTCGCCGACACCAGTCCAGACCGACCGAGAGCAGCAGCCGTAGCCGGTAGTTGTCGAGGTTGCGGAAGCCGTGCCCGATCCGCTTGATCTTCTTGATGAGCATGTTGACGGCTTCGGTCGGTCCGTTGCTCGCCGGGCACCGGCCGGTCGGGGTGAACGCTGAGCCAGCAGCTCTCCTTGCCAGGCATGCAGGGTCCGGGCCAGGCGCAGGAGTTCGGGGACGTCGGAGCGGGCGCAGCGTTCCAGAATGCGCCAGAGCCGGTGTTTGGCGTCGGTGAGGTCGTGACTGCGGCTGTAGAGCATCATCAGCTCCTGGGCGGCCATCCACGCCTGGGTGAGCTGCCCGGTCGGGTCGCCGTGTACGAGGGTGTTCTCCAGCCGGGTCCATTGCCGCTGGTTGAGGGTCGTGAACGAGCGGCGCAGCAGCCGCCGTCCTCGGTAGAGCGGATCGTCGCGGTGGCCGCGGTGGCCGAGGGTCTGCTGCTGCACGCGGCGTCGGACGTCGTCGACCGCGGCCAGCCCGAGCCGGACGACGTGGAAGGCGTCCAGCACCCGGGTGGCGTGCGGCAGGCTGGTCGACAGGGCGGTCGCGTAGCCGCGGAACGGGTCCAGTGAGCAGGTCGTGACCTGGGCGCGCCAGTCGGGTGGACGGGCTGAGATCCACTGGGGCACAGCGGCTTTCGTCCTGCCGGGCATCACGTCGAGCAGCTGCGCCTGCGGCCGCCGTGGGCCCGGCAGCGCGACGATGCCGGTGATGAACTCGGTGTGGTGGAACCGGTTCGCGGCCAGGAAGCTGGTCTCGTCGACCCCGATCGAACTGACATCCTCGAGCCGACGGGGGTCCGCTAACAGCTTCAACCACAACAGCGTCACCGCCCGGCCGGCCGACGGCAAGTCCCGAACCAGCGTGCGACGTCGTCCGTGCGGCTTGGCGGCGACCCCGCAGCCACGGCACCAGGCCGCGTCGGCCGTGGTCTCGATGACCTGCTCCAACTCGCCGTACGCGTCGGACACACCGAGCAGCACGAACCCTTCGAGCCCGAGCAGGGCCGTGCCAGCACTACCGTGATGCTCCACCTGGGGCCTCTCTTCATCCGTGTCCTGAACACCACGGATCCTGAGGCCCCAGGCCCTGCTTCAAGCCCAGGAACGAACTACGTGTCGATCACGCCCGACCACGCTTCATGACGAAGAGCCGGTTAAGCCGGACTTCCGCAGTCCCGAGCACATGATTGTCGTGATCACGGCGTTGACATGCGGAAACGCTGACGCGGCGTGATGGGGTCGTGTCAACTACGAGCCCGCGTGCGGGCGCTTGCCCGTGTTGGCGGTGGTCAGTCGGTAGGCGACGGTGAAGTCGAAGAACCGCGCTGGCTCGCCGAGTTCGAGTGCGGGTCAGGATGGCCGGATAGCCGGCCGAGCAGCGGGCGTTCCACTTGTGCGGGTTGTGACAGGGGGTCGGGCGGCACAAAAGCCGAAGGTTCGACCTCTTGGCCGCCGGAACCCCACTCGACATATGCTGAGCAAAAGCGGCGGGAAGCCCGAGTCGTTAGACCTTCACGAGAAGGTCCTTCTCTGCCACGTTGCGGCAAGGAGGCGGACGAGAGGGGAGAGGGCGTAGAGGGGCCCTAGGAGCGACCCATGTCGCAAGCAATAGATCGCCCATTCAACGGGCGGGAGCCCCTTCGGGCTTAGCAGAAGCGCCCAACGCTCGCCTAGCGGTCGACGAGAGTTCAACCACTCTCTGGTCGTCGTGTTGAGAGGGCATTCGCCCACGATGTCCGCCGCCAAGAGCACCTGCACACCGCGGCGGCGGGCGTAGAGCGCATAGTCAAAGTCCGCCAGGCCGTGCGTGTATGGCCGACGGAGGGGGCCTACCCACCGAAACACGGCCGCCGTCATTAGCACAGCATTGGCATTCATGACGTCCACCCGTAGGAGCGGCTCTTGCTCGGCAGGCAGGAAAGTAAGACGCTTCCAACAATTGGCCCTCCGAGCTCCGCCGTACGTCCGCTGCCCTGTGCCAGGCTCAACGAAGGTCCCGACAGCCATGGTCAGGGGCGCGACCGCCACCGCGCTCAGCAGGCTTGAGAGCGCGGACGGATACAGCATGCTGTCGTCGTTGAGCATGAGGAGGTACCCGAACGGCTGATCCCACGTGGTGGCGGCTGCCATCGCCTCCCGCATGCCCCCAGCCCAATATGCGGTTCCGTGGCCTCGGATCACCTTGTCCTGCTGGTCAAGCAGAGCATCAAGCACGCACGACGTGTCGTCGGTCGAGCCGTCGTCGTAGACCACCCACCGGAGGGCGACTCCCGCGACAGCTGCCGACTCGCGGGTGCGCTGCACAGCTTGCGCCGTCAGAGCGCTGCGATTGTGTACGGCCATGACGACCTGGACGACGGGCCGCCGGCTCACGAGTCAGCCACGTCCGGTGATTCGTCGCCGGGCGGCCCGTCCGCGGCGACGATCAATGGCGATATTTGCAACTTCCACAAAGGCATCAGCTGCCGCAGTCTGCGTAAGCGCACCGATCGCCTTGAGCGACTCGGCGGCCAATCGCCGCGATCCCTCAGCCGGCCGGGCCATGGCCGACTCAGTGCCTGGCTCAACGCGTCAGCCTCTCCGGCGACGAAGACGGTGCGACCCTCCTCGACCAGACCGTCTTGGACTGCGCCAACTGCGTCGGCGGCGACGGCAACGGCGACGGCGACGGCGACGGCGACGGCGCCAGCCTGCATGGCTTCGTTGAGACCCAAAGCCCACGGCTCGCTGATGCGCTCGTCCTCACGCTCGGGACGACGACGAACCGAGCCGCGTAGAGGCTGTGCACGTCCATGTTGAGCACTTTACCCAGGAGTGTGACCCGGTCTCCGAGGCCAAGATCGGGTACAAGCCTGCGCAGTCCCGGCTCAGACGAGCCCGTACCGGCGACCTTCAAGAGCCGCATCAGGAGGCCGACCCCCCTTCCACGGTTCTAAACGTCCGACGTAGAGCAGTTGCCGGGCCCAGCACTCCTTCTTGAGCCCGGCGCTGGCCCTCGGCGCGACCGCCTGAGAACTGACGTCGCCCGGTCAGGGTCCGCGCCCTTCTCGATCACGTGCCGACTCACGTGGCGGCCCTCGGTTACGATGATAGCCCAAATGCGTGTGGAGTGGAGTTGCGTGGACAACGGCACTCGGCCCGGGTCGTTCGGTGTTTACCGGGCCTGTGGCATTGAAATTTCGGCCGCATCTCCCGCATACGCTGCTAATCGCATCGTCGATGCGTACACTAACGGGATTTCCCTTCAGGTGCATCTGTGCAACGCCTACACCCTCTCGCTCGTGGATTCCGACTCGCAACTTCGGGCCGCGTTGGCCAGCGCCGATCTGAATCTCCCGGACGGGGTGCCTGTAGCGTGGCTCGGTAGAAGGTATGGCGTGAAGGGGCCGGTGCGCGGCCCAGGCCTAGTCAAGGAGGTCGCATCGGTGGGCCGTAGCGGGTCTGTCACACACTACCTCTACGGGGGAGGCCCAAGCGTCGCGGACGCCGTAGCTTCACGTCTGCGAGAGGTCGCGCCCGGGGTCCTGATCGTGGGAATCGAGATGCCCCCTTTCCATGATCTTACGGACAATGAGGTGTCTGCGCTAGCTCAGCGGATCGAAGCCAGCGGTGCACAACTCGTCTGGGTGGGTCTAGGCACGCCTAGGCAGGATTACCTCGTCCCGAGGTTGGCCGCGGCCACCGGTCTCGTTGTGGTTCCCGTGGGCGCAGCTTTCGACTTCCTCTCGCGCAGGGTTTCCGAGGCTCCGCCATGGCTGCACGGCACAAGCCTAGAGTGGGTCTACCGCTTCGCACGGGAGCCTCGGCGCCTATGGCGTCGATACCTGATCGGAAACCCGCGCTTCGTCGTGGCTAATATTCGGCACGCTTACGGGCGCGAGTCCCGGTGAAGATTCTGATTGCGCACAATAGGTATCGATCCAGTCAGCCTTCGGGGGAGAATCGTATCGTTGATTCGGAAATCCAGCTGCTCCGCGACGCTGGTCATCGGGTCGTTCCGCTAATCGAGGAGTCCGACGAACTCGCAAGCAGCCTCGTGGCCTCGGCCAATGCCGCGGTTGGGGCAGTGCGTTCCCCGCGCGGTATCAGGCGGCTAAAGCGTTTGATCAGCGACGAACGGCCGGACGTGTTGCATCTGCACAACGCGTACCCCCTCATCAGTCCATGGATCGTGCGTGACGCCAAGGCAGCTGGTATCCCAGTCGTGCAGACGGTCCACAACTATCGCCACACCTGTGTAGCGGGGATGCACCTCCGCGACGGTCTAATTTGCGAAGACTGCGTGGGGCGCCGCATCCCGTTTCCAGCCGTGCAGCACGGGTGCTACCGCTCCTCTCGTCCACAGAGCGCAGCCATGGTAGTTGGCCAGGTCGTCCACCGGTCGACATGGCGCCTGGTCGACCACTTCTTGGTGGCGAGTCCGCACATGCAGGCGCGCCTAGAATCCACTGGCGTATCAGCATCCCGCATTTCTTGGAGGCCCACTTACGCCGAGGACGCTGGCGTTCTCCAGCAGCCGGACAGAGGTCCTGTGCTCTTCGTCGGGCGCTTGGAGAAGGCGAAAGGCATCCAACTTCTGTTGGATGCATGGACGCCCCTGGTGGCCGGGCGATGGGGGCAGCTGGTGATAGCCGGCGATGGCCCCCTCGCGGGTCAGGTAGCTGCTCGTGCGGGGGGTGACGACAGCATTGCGTGGGCGGGTTCTCTTGACGGTGACGGAGTGCGGGCGCTCATGCGGAAAGCACGCCTCGTCGCCATTCCCTCGCTTTGGTTCGAAGGCTTCCCGAGGGTTGCTGCGGAGGCAATGTCAGTCGGCCGCCCGATGATGTTCTGGGAGGGGGCGGGTGTCAGTAGGGTCACCCAATCCGGCGTGGGCTGGTCGTTGCCAGATGATCCAGTCCTATGGTCAGAGAAGTTGCTAAACATTGGTCCGGGTGATCTTAGCCAGGCCGCGATCGCGGCACGCGACTTCTATGACAGCCACTGCTCTCCAGAGGTGGCGGTCCAGCAACTGGAGTCCGTCTATGAGACGGTGTGCGGGGCCTCAATATGATTGGGCGGGTCGTCATTTTGCAGGAGACGCTTCCGCATTATCGCGTACCGCTCATGGCAGCGATCATCGACGCAGCCAGCCAACGCGGCATCAAGGTCCTGCTACTTCATGGATCTGCGCCGGGAGCGCGGGGATCCCGTATGAACAGTGGCGCCCTCGACGCCGCTACGCTCATCGACAACAAATATTTTACTATACCAGGTGGCAATGGCGTAGCGGTGTGGCAGGCAGCGCTGAGTCGCTGCCTTGCTGCGGATCTCATCGTTGTGGAGCAGGCCAACCGGCTGCTCCTCAATTATGTCCTACTTGCGTTGCGTCGTGGTGGCGGCCCGGCGGTAGCCTTCTGGGGTCACGGGCGCAACTACCAGAGTCGGAAACCCTCCGGGTTTCTCGAGCGGCTGAAAGCCGCCCTGGCAAAGTCTCCGGACTGGTGGTTCGCGTACACGCGCGGTGTTGCCGAGTACCTGGTCCAACTCGGCTACCCGGAAAGGCGCGTAACTATCGTTGAGAACACTATCGATGTGGTCGGGCTCCGAAGCTCGGTGGCACAGGCTCAGACGACAGTGCAGCCGACGGAGGCGCGGCGTTGTCTTTTCTTGGGAGGGCTGTACGAGGACAAGCGCCTTAACGTGCTGTTTTCGGCCGCTGATCTCGTCATCTTGACGCTCCCCACATTCGAACTCCACATAGCAGGCGGGGGCGAACTGGAGCGGCAGGTGAGAGCGTATGCCGCTGAGAGGAGTTGGGTGCACTACCATGGACAGGTCTCCGGGCAGGACCGAGCGGCTCTGCTGGCGACGTCCGAGTTGTTGTTGATCCCTGGCTTGGTCGGCCTCGTTGTCCTGGACTCCTTCGCCGCGGGGGTGCCGCTGGTGACCATGGCAGATGCCCCGCATAGTCCGGAGATCGCCTATCTGACTGATCAGATTGACGGCACCGTCCTCCCAGAAGGTGCTTCGCCGACCGACTATGCGGCCTGCGTCGTGCGACTGCTGATGGACGGCGTGGCGCGGGAAAAGTTGCGCCTCGGGGCCCTCCGGGCCGCCGACCGTCACAGCGTGGAGGGGGCCGCCGCTCGCTTCGTGGATGGTCTTGAGTCAGCGCTCACTAGCTCCCGCCTCCGCAGGAGGAGGTCGGTTGTCCAACAACCTGGCTGAACGCATCCAGAAGAAGATTCTGCAGCAGCTTGTGCGACGGATGATGGTTCGTCGACGGCGCCACGACGACGACCTTCAGCGACTGGGAAGTCGCTACGGAGGGTGGTGGGTTCCTTCGTTTGCACTCACGCCGAAGGCAATCGTTGTGTCCGCTGGGGTGGGGGAAGACACCACCTTTGACGAAGAGTTGCTGCGGCGCGGCTGCCGTGTTGTCGCCATGGATCCAACTCCGCGGGCCCGCCAGCATGTCGAGGCGCGACTTGAAGGGGGATTTCTCGGTGGCTCCTTCGAGTTCCTACCCGTTGGCCTATGGGAAGTTGACACACATCTGAAATTCTACGCGCCGGCGGATCCCACGCATGTTTCGCACTCGGTTGTCAATATTCAAGGCACGTCGCAATGGTTTGAGGCCGAAGTATGGTCGCTCAATCGGGTCATCGAGGCTAGCGACCTTTCGCATATCGACGTGTTGAAGATGGATATCGAAGGAGCGGAGGTCGCCGTGCTCAGGCACATGTTACTGTCCCCCATAAGGCCACCCACTCTATGCGTAGAACTGGACGCTCCACTTCCAGTGAGCCGTACGCTTGGCCTCCTTCGTCAGCTGCGTCGCGCTGACTACCGCCTGGCGGCCGCGGAGGGATGGAACCTCGTGTTCCTGCACGGGACAGGAGGCGATGCTGTCCACCCGTCGAGGCTAGTTGGCACATTTACCCGGCGAAAGTCGGGGTGAACTTCCGACTACTGACCGTTCCACCTCGCCCAAGGACGACAACGCAACCACCAGACCCGCTACGCCAACGACGTCGCCCCTCGAGCCGCATGAGGTCACGTCAGGAGAGCCGCACCCTAATCATTCAAGTGGACCTGGCTGGCGGTGCGCGCAGTCGGGCGAGCCTTGTTTCCGCCATTGCAGGGGCGCCCCGATGCCGCCCCTGCGCACGGCTGAGCATGATGCAAGGGGACCTCCAGGGTCATGATCACGTGCCCGCTACGTGCCCGTAGCGGCGAGAACGGGCACGAATTACATCAGACAGATTAAAATGTGATCAAGGCGCTGACTGCAGTTTTAGACAAATGGAATGATCCAAAATCTCGAATTGCGATTCCCAAACTGAATTGCGAGAAAATTGACATGGCGGTCTCAGGCCGATCTAGCCCCGCTGTTGCAGTAGTGGTCTGATCTTGGGGTCCGACACTGGGCCTGAAAGCGCGAAAATGCCTGTCGCTGCTGGGATTCTGTTCTTGCTGAGGGAACAAGATCGCCAGACGGAGAGGCAC
>JAABUS010004830.1_pt1 | contig 18781 bp, 14 predicted proteins | sample 5560161 | NCBI WGS metagenome assembly JAABUS01 (sample SAMN10711885, study PRJNA513376) | rock metagenome | isolation source: Antarctica rocks | place: Antarctica: Victoria Land, Trio Nunatak nord | collected 2016-01-04 | reverse complement strand
GTCGGATCGCCGCAGTTGCTGGCGCGTGTTGCGGCTGAGTTGCTCTATGTAAGCTGTGCCCGGCGGAACCGCGGCGAAATCCACATAGGGCGCGGCGCGGTCGGGGCCTGGGATCGCCACGGCGCCGGCCTGCAAGGCGGCATTGCGCGTTGCGGCGCCGACACCGGACAGCACGAGGCGCGGCGCCCGGCCATCCCGCGGCTGCAGGGCCGCCCGCAGCATCGCGGCCAGCAGGCCATCCGGCGCGCGCCGGGCCAGCAAGGGATCGTTATGCTCGGTAAATACCGCGTCGAGCGCCGGGTCGCCGCTCTCATGCAGCCACAGGCTGTCGCCGGAGAACCGGGATCGGCGGCGGTTCCACAACGCAGTGGCGACCAGGCCCGCCGCGTCATGCGCCTCGATCAGCAGGGGATCGGGAAACCGCTCGGCGGCGTTGCAGCCGATCCAGGTCCAGGTCTGAAAAATGGCGGGGTCGGCAGCGGTTTCGAGCATGCGCCAGCGCGCGCCCAGCCCCAACAGGCCGGAGGCGTCGAGCGTGGGGCGGGACAAGACGAGTTCGGGCAAACCGGCCACCATGGCGATCCACGCATAGCCCGGAAACTAGGGTTGTGCACAACCCCGAGTAGCTCAACCCTATCGCGATCCGTCAAAACCAGGCAAAGAGAGGCGTCCGCTGCCCCGGAGCACCTTTGTCAATCAACACCCTCCTCGCGGCGCTGCTATTGCCGCCGGCCAGCCTCGCGCTCGCCGCGTTGCTGGCGTTGCTGCTGTTTCGCGGACGGTTGGGACGGGGATTGGCCCTGCTATGCCTGGTCGGCCTGATGCTGCTGTCGCTGCCGATCGTGTCCATGCCGCTATTGGCTTCGCTCGATGTGTCCGAGCCGCCGGATGGACCTCCGCCAGAGGCGGTCGTCGTGCTGGGCGGCGACGTGGACCGCGTTCCCGACCCGCCCGGCGCGGTCCTGGGCAGCCTCAGCCTGGAGCGGGTACGCGCGGGCGCCGCATTGCAGCGGCGATCGGGCCTGCCGGTCCTGGTATCCGGCGGGGTCGTGGACGACCTACCATTGACGGTCGGCCGGCTGATGGCCGAGAGCATGACCGGGGACTTCGGCGTGCCCGTCCGTTGGACCGAGGCGGCGTCGCCGACCACCTGGGAGAATGCCGAGTACAGCGCGACAATGCTCAAGGCGGCGGGCATCAACCGCGTGTACCTGGTGACCCACGCCTGGCACATGCGGCGGTCGCTGCTGGCGTTTCGCCGGGTTGGCATCGACGCCGTCCCGGCCCCGGTCCGTCTCGATCCGTGGCCCAGACTCCGGCCGGGCGAGCTCCTGCCGAGGACATCGGCCTGGGTCAACAGCTTCTATGCCATGCACGAATGGGTCGGGCTCGCCTACTACTCGGCCCGGCCGCAAACCTCGATCCCACGATGACGCAAAACGTCACTGCGGCGGCGTTGCACGACGTGGCCGAAGAATGGGACCCGCTGTTTGCCGCGGGGCCAGGGTTCCAATCGAGCCGCGCGTGGTTCGAGGCGACGGTCGAGGCCGCGCTGCCGCCGGGCTGCCGCGCCGTGTTCCTGCTGTGCCGCGACGCCGGGAGGCCGATGGCGGTGCTGCCATTGCTGCGTGGGGCGGGTCGCCAGGTGCGCGGGTTGTCCACGGTGTACACCTGCCTGTTCCAGCCGCTGCTGGCCCCGGGCCTCGACGGTCAGGATGTGCGACGGGCTGGGGCGGCACTGGGCGCATATTGCCGACGCTGGCCGACGCTGGTCCTCGACGCGCTGGATCCCTTGTGGCACGGGCTGTCGCCGCTGCTTGCCGGTTTCCGCGACGGCGGCTTGGTGGCCCGGCGGTTCGAGCATTTCGGCAATTGGCATCAACCGGTCGCAGGGTGCAGTTGGCCGGACTACCTCGCCGCGCGACCGGGCCACTTGCGCGAGACGATCCGCCGGAAGACCCGTGCCTGCACACGCGACGGCCGGGTGCGGATCGAGGTGGTGCGGTCGGGCGACGGCCTCGGCCCCGTGATCGCAGCGTATGAGGACGTGTATCGCCGGAGCTGGAAGACGCCGGAGCCTATGCCCGGTTTCACCGCGGCATTGCTGCCGCGCGCGGCGGCGGCCGGCGTGTTGCGGCTGGGGGTGCTATGGGCCGGGACGCAGGCGATCGCGGCGCAGTACTGGATGGTGGCAGGCGGCTCGGCAACGGTGTTGAAGCTCGCGCATGACGACTCGTGGCGGCCGTTATCGCCCGGCACGGTGCTGACCGGCCACATGATTCGCGGATTGTTGGACGAGGGCGTTGCGGACCTCGACTTCGGACGAGGCGACGATGAATATAAGGCGTCGTGGACCAGCCTGCGCCGTTCGCGCATTGGGATGTTGCTGGCCGATCCTCGCGACCCCCGGGGGTTGCTGGCTCTGACGAGGCACACGGCAGGAACGGTGGTACGCAAGGCGCTCCATCGGTCTGAATGATCAACCGTCTGTCAAAATTATTATATTTTGGTAGCATAATAAGCCGAAAACGTGATATAGCTGCTATTAAATCTATCCCAGATTGGGAAAATGCCTCTGCCTTTATGTTACCTTAAACATTGTATTTTTAGCATCTTTCCTGCGTTCGGCCTGAGTGTTGGACCAGGCGCAGGCGTTGCACTCATTGGATCGGACAAGGTATGTGCGGCATCGTTGGCGTAATCGGCATTGAACCAGCGGCACCGCTGCTGCTGGAGGCGCTGCGGCGGCTGGAGTATCGCGGCTATGACAGCGCAGGAATAGCCACGCTGGTGGGCGACGGGATCGAGCGGCGGCGGGCGCCGGGGAAGCTCGTTAACCTCGCGGCGGTGCTGGAGCAGGAGCCGTTGCCGGGCGTCGTGGGGATCGGGCACACCCGTTGGGCCACGCATGGCGCGCCGACCCAGCGCAACGCCCACCCGCACGGCACCCCCCGCGTCAGCGTGGTGCATAACGGCATCATCGAGAACCACGCCGAGCTGCGCGCCGAGCTGGAGGCTCACGGCCAGGTGTTCGAGACCGAGACCGATACCGAGACGGTGGCCCAGCTCGTTGACCTGAACCTCCGCAACGGCATGGGCCCGGTGGACGCGGCACGGGAGGCGTTTGCCCGGCTGGAGGGCGCCTATGCGCTTGCCATGGTGTTCGCCGGGCATCCGGAGCTGATGGTGGGGGCGCAGCACGGCGCACCGCTGGCGGTAGGCTTTGGCGAGACGGCGATGTATCTCGGCAGCGACAGCCTGGCGCTGGCGCCGATGACCCGGCGCATCGCCTACCTGCAGGACGGCGACTGGACCGTGGTGACGCGCGAGGGCGCGGCGTTCTTCGGCCCCGCCGGAGAAAGCGTGAGCCGCCCGGTGCGGCTGACGGTGCAGACCGGCGCTGTGGTCGGCAAGGACGGCTATCGTCACTTCATGGAAAAGGAGCTGCACGAGCATCCGGCCGCAATCGGCCAGACGCTGGCGCGCATGCTGGACCCGGCCACTCGCGCAGTGGTGCTGCCGCCCTTGCCGTTCGAGTGGACGGAGCTGCCGCGGGTGACGATCGCGGCGTGTGGCGGGGCGTATTTCGCCGGCGTCGCTGGCCGCCACTGGATCGAGGAGCTGGCGCGGCTGCCGGCCGACATCGATTTCGCGAGCGAGCTGCGCTATCGCACGCCGCCTTTGCAAAAGGGCGGGTTGGGCCTGCTGGTCAGCCAAAGCGGGGAGACGGCGGACACGTTGGCCGCGTTGCGGTTCCTGCGCGGCGCCGGACAGCATGTGATGTCGGTGCTGAACGTGCCGGAAAGCACGATGGCCCGGGAAAGCGACGTGGTGCTGGAGACGGTGGCCGGCCCCGAGATCGGGGTGGCCAGCACCAAGGCGTTCACGGCGCAGTTGACGGTGATGGCGTGCCTGGCAATTGGCGCTGCCCGCGCGCGCGGCACGATCGGCGCGACGCGTGAGGCGGCGCTGATCGCGGCACTGCTGGAGCTGCCGTCCAAGGCGGCCGAGGTTCTGGCGAACGTGGAGCCGATCCAGCGCCTGGCGGAGCGGATGACCGAGGCGCGGGACGTGCTTTGCCTGGGCCGCGGCGCCTGCCACGCGATCGCCCTCGAGGCGGCGCTGAAGCTGAAGGAGATCTGCTACATCCACGCGGAGGGCTACGCGGCCGGCGAGATGAAGCACGGCCCGATCGCGCTGATCGACCGGCAGGTGCCGATTTTGGCAATCGTGCCGTCCGGCCCGCTGTTCGAGAAGACGGCGTCGAATGTGCAGGAGGCTGGGGCGCGCGGTGGCCAGGTGGTTGTCATGAGCGACGCGGCCGGCTGCGCGAAGCTGCGGTCGATCTCGGCCGAGGTAGTCGAGCTGCCGACTGTGGACCCGTTTGTCGCGCCGATCCTGCACGCGATTGCGGCGCAGATGCTGGCGTATCACACTGCCGTGTTGCGCGGCACCGATGTGGACCAGCCGCGCAACCTGGCCAAAAGCGTCACGGTAGAATGAGCGGCCGACTAGACAGCGGCCTGGTATCGGTGCGCCACAAAACCTGGCGCGCCACGGAACGGAGGCGAGATTGACTACCTACTTGGTTACCGGCGGCGCTGGGTTCATCGGCTCGCATTTGGCCGACGCGTTGCTGGCCGGGGGCCACCAAGTGCGCGTGCTCGATGATTTCTCGACCGGGCGGACCGAGAACTTGGACCCACGTTGCGAGGTGATGCGCGGCGATGTCTGCGATCCCGCTGCGGTCCGGCGTGCGCTGGTCGGCGCATCCGGCTGCTTCCATTTAGCGGCGATTGCCTCGGTAGTGCGGGCGAACGAGGACTGGCTTGGCACGCACCGGGTCAACCTGGGCGGCACGATTACTGTGTATGACGCGGCCCGCGCGCTGGGCGGCGTGCCGGTGGTGTATGCGTCCTCGGCAGCGGTTTACGGCAACGTATCGGGTTTGGCACATGAGGGCACGACGCCGGCGCCGCGCACGGCATACGGCGCGGACAAGCTGGGTTCCGAGCAACACGCCGGGGTGGGGCTGCTGGTCCACGGGGTGCCGTCGATCGGCTTCAGGTTCTTCAACGTCTATGGGCCGCGGCAAGATCCGTCCTCGCCGTATAGCGGCGTGATCTCGATATTTGCGAGCGCAATTGGGGCAGGAGAGCCGGTGACCCTGCATGGGGACGGCTTGCAGACCCGCGACTTCGTATTTGTAGCTGATGTCGTGAAGCATCTGGTGGCCGGGATGCAGCATCTCACCGATCGGCCCGGCGCCTATCTGCTGAATGTCTGCACAGGACGCGAGACGTCGGTGCGCGAGCTGGCTGATGCGATCGGCGTCGCTACCCGCCGCAAGCCGATCATCAATAGTGGGCCGGCGCGCACCGGCGACATCGCACAATCCGTGGGGTCGCCACGGCTTGCGACCGTTACCCTGGGACTCCATGAGCGCACGTCGCTGGCCGACGGGTTGGCGGCGACATTGGCGTCGCTATCGGGTCAGAAGTCGCTCGAGCGTGTCTGAATACGCTGGAAATTGATCAAACGTCCGGTTGCGCACGATTTAGTGTGGGTTGGCAGCAACGATATGGCATAGTCCGGCGTCGCAGCCGTCCAGGCGTGTAGCTCAGTGGCAGAGCGCTGCTATTACATGGCAGAGGTCGGGGGTTCGACTCCTTCCGCGCCTACCAGCGTGCAGCGCCGCGCGGGCAGGCCCGATCTGGCGTGCCGATCAATTCAGGATGGAAACGGAGCGATGATGGTGGCCAAGGCTTCTAGGTGGGTGGGCTGGCGCTGTATCGCGGCGATGGCCCTGATTGTCCCGGTGTTGGCGGGTTGCCACGGCTCCCCCGCAACGTCGGTCAACATGCCACCTGCGGGTCCGGTCGCAAGCACGCCCTATTTGATTGGGCCGGGCGATCAGTTGAGCGTGTTCGTCTACCAGTCGCCGCAGTTGAGCGTGCCTAATCTCGCAGTGCGCCCCGATGGGCGGATCTCGCTGCCGCTGATTCCGGACATCGCGGCCGCGGGTAAGACGCCAACGGTGCTGGCCAAGGACATCGAGGGGCGGCTGAAGGAATATGTGAAGGAGCCAAATGTGTCGGTGATCGTCAGCGGATTTGTCGGGCCGCTGGACCGGCAGATCCGGGTCATCGGCGAGGCAACAGAGCCGTTGGCCATTCCCTACCGCGACAAGATGACTGTGCTGGACGTGATGATCCAGACAAAGGGCCTGACGCGCTATGCGGCCGGCAATAGCTCGGTGATCGTGCGGCAGGTGGGTGGCACGCGGCAGACCTTGAAAGTTCGCCTCAGCGACCTGCTGCGCGACGGCGACATCGACCAGAACGTTGCTATGCTGCCAGGCGACACGCTAATTATTCCCCAAAGCTGGTTCTGATTGACGGGATTAGGCTGACCGACACCTCCATACAGGGCGGACGCGGCCTGACCGGCCGGTTTCCGGAGAGACGCATCGATGCATGCATTACAGGTCCTACTTCGCAGGCAGCTTTCGGCCGCCTGGCGCTATCGTTGGCCGGCAGTACTATTCTCGTGGCTGGTTTGTGCTGTGGGCTGGGGTGTGACGTTCACCATCCCGAACACCTTTGAGGCGAGTGCCCGGCTCTATGTCGATGCAGACGTCGTACTGACGCCGTTGCTGCGCGGCATCGCGGTCGATAGCGCTTCTGCTGCCCAGCTCGATGTGTTGCAGCGCACGCTGCTAAGCCGTCCGAACCTGGAGAAGCTGATCTCGAAGACCGACCTTGAGCTGGACCTGAAGGGTGCTGCCGACCGGGAGTCGCTGGTGGCGCAGTTGGCGGCCGACATCCGAATTACGCCGCAAACCCGCAATCTGTTCACCATCGCCTATCGCAGCACGTCGCCGAAGCTGGCGTTCGACGTGGTGCGGACAATGCTGACGACTTTCGTCGAAAGCAAAACCGGCAATAACCGGAATGACTTGGAGAATGCTGGGAAGTTCCTGCAGGCGCAGATCGCGCTGTATGAGCGCCAGTTGCAGGAAGCGGAGCGCAAACGGGCCGAATTTCGTGCCAAGTATATCGATATCCTGCCAGCCGGGGACGGCGGCGCGTCGCGGCTTGAGGCGCAACAGGGCAACGTGCGCGCGCTGCAGGGGCAATTACTGGATGCGATTGCCCGACGCGAGTCGCTCGCCCACGAGTTATCAACCACTCCGCAGCTTGTCGTGACCGAAACCGATGGCAGCGGCCCTGGCGGCGCCAGCGGCCCGTCGCGCCTGCGTGAGGCCGAGCGCGTATTGCAAGAACTCCGGCTGCGCTACACCGACCAGAATCCGGATGTGGTGGCGCAGCGCAATCTGGTTGCCGCCATACGATCCGGTGGGGCAAGCAGCAACGAGCCCGCCGCCACGCCGCGTGTTGGCCCGCGGAGCCGTTCGGTTCCCAACCCGGTGTTTGAGCTGTTGAAGGGGCGCAACATCGAGAATGACTCGGTGATCGCCTCGCTGCAACGGCAGACCCAGGACGCCACGCGGGAGCGCGACCGGCTGGAGGAGATTGCGCGTGGTGCGCCGCAGCTTCAGGCGGACTTCGCCAACGTGAACCGGGACTATGAGGTGCTGCGCCGGAACTACGATGATCTGCTGGCGCGCCGCGAGTCGATGCGGATCTCGAGTGCGGCCGAGGCGGATGGCGACAAGGTGAAGATCCAGGTCATCGATCCACCGCAGATCCCGCAGAATCCGGTCGCGCCCAAGCGGGTGTTGCTGGTGTCCGGCGTGCTGGCGGCCGGTCTCGCGGCCGGTGTCGGGTTGGCGCTGCTGCTGGTGCAGATGGATCAGTCGTTCCATACGGTCGAGGATCTGCGCGACATGGGCTTTCTGGTCGTCGGTGGTGTGTCGTTTCTTGGCGAGACCGTGTCATTGGGCCGGCGTGCTTTGACCGTGGGCGTATTTGCTTTGGCCGTATCGGTGCCGATGATTTTCTACACCGGGCTGCTGATGCGGCTGGTCAAGACGGCTGTGGTGGTGTGATCGTCGTGCGTCGCTGGCATTCATCCTGGTACGAAATCGTAACTTTTTGTTAAGCACAAGCCGTTAGCATGACGCACCGGAGTAGAGGGTGCTATGTCATCGTTTTCAGTCAACCAAGTTTCATTCGACCGTGCCTCAGTTATAGCGGTTGCGGCCGGGGCGGTTTCCACCGGGCGGTCACAGGCTGCGACGGATGAGCCGCCGCCGTGGCCGTTGGTCGTTGTGCTGCCATTGATTGCCGGGTTGTCGGTAGCACTATGGGCTGGGATCGGACGATTGTTGGGTATGTTCATCACGGGATAGAAATCCCGCGATCAACGTAATGGCAACGATAGAGTTTGTCGAAATGTGCGCGCTGTTGCGCGCCTTGCGGAAACAGGACCGATGCTCTCAGCCGAACAGGGTTTTATTGAAGGCTACTTAGTTCAATCGGCCGAGGCGCTGCAGCATTATGCTGCCGACCCCGATCAGATGACGTTGCTGGAGCAGATGGCGCATCAGGTGACGGCGGCCATCCGTGGCGGCGGTAAGTTCCTCATCGCCGGCAACGGCGGCAGTGCGGGTGACGCCCAGCATATGGCGGCCGAGTTTACCGGCCGCATGCTATACGACCGGGCGCCGCTGCCTGCGATGGCGCTGCATGTGGACACATCGGCGCTCACTGCGGTCGGCAACGACTACGGTTTTGTCCATGTGTTCGAGCGTCAGGTGCAGGCGTTGGGACGGCCGGGCGATGTGATATTGGGCCTGTCAACCTCGGGCCGGTCGGACAACGTGCTGCGGGCGCTTGCTGCCGGGCGGGCGCTGGGGCTGGCGACCATGGGCTTTACTGGCGAGAGCGGTGGATTGATGGCCGCGCAGACCGATTTGCTGCTGCGGGCACCGTCAAATTTTACCCCAGTGATCCAGCAGATCCATATGGTCGCTGGACACTTGCTTTGTGCCCTCGTCGAACGGGCAATCTATCCGAAGGCGGCATAAGGCTGGATTTCCCATGCGGGTCCCGTCAGTAATCATCCATACGGTGCGACGTTGACGGTCCGGCAATGCGCCATACTGGTTGGTGGACTGGGCACCCGCCTTGGCGCCACCGCAGCCGCTACGCCAAAGCCCATGCTGACGGTCGGCGACCGACCGTTCCTGGCATGGCTGCTACGGGAGGTGGTGCGCTACGGCGTCACCGACGTGCTGTTGCTGACCGGCCATTTGGCAGGGGTCGTACAGGCGGGCCTGCAGGGGCTGCGCGACTGGCTGCCGCGGGCCGTCACGCTTACGATCAGCGAGGAGCCGGTCCGTGCCGGCACGGGAGGCGCCTTGTTCCATGCCCGGGAGCATTTGCAAGATAGCTTCCTATTGCTGAACGGCGACTCGCTGTTCGACTGCGACCTCGGTCCTTTGATGGCCGACGAGCCCGGGGTGCTGGGCCGCCTCATGCTGCGCCGCCTCGCGGACGCCTCGCGCTATGGCGTTGTCGAGATGAGCGGCGACCGGGTCACGGCGTTCCGAGAGCGGCCAGAGCCCGGTTCGCCAGGACTGATCAACGGCGGTGTATACCGGCTCGACCGGCAGATCGTGGACCATACCTTGGCAGTATGCTCGCTGGAGCGGGATATCTTGCCGAACTTGGCCCGGAGCGGGTTGCTGCGCGGGACGGAATGCGATGGCTGGTTCATCGACATCGGCGTCCCTAGCGACCTCGATCGTGCCCAGTATGAGGTGCCCCGGCGGCTGGCCCGACCTGCGTTGTTCCTGGATCGAGACGGCGTGTGCAACGTCGATCACGGCTGGGTGGGCACACGGGAGCGGTTCGAATGGATGCCTGGGGCCCAAACGGCGATCCGGATGGCGCATGCTCGCGGCTGGCACGTGTTCATCGTCACCAACCAGGCCGGTGTCGCACGCGGCTTGTATGATGAGGAGGACGTTCAAGCCCTGCACGCCTGGATGCAGGAGGAGGTATTGCGCTCTGGCGGTCTGATCGACGCTGTGCGCTACTGTCCGTTCCATCCCGAGGCGGTCGTGCCGGCCTATCGCCGCAGCAGCTCGTGGCGCAAGCCGGCGCCTGGCATGATCCTGGACCTCATGCGGGCCTGGGAGCTCGATCCCAGGCAGTGCGTTCTGGTTGGGGATCAGGAAACCGATATGGCCGCCGCCGCCGCCGCGGGCGTAACCGGATACCTGTTCCCCGGCGGCAACCTGGCCGAGTTCGTGCGACCCATCCTCGACTCGCTCGAGACCGAGCGGTCCGCATGACGCCGCGGTTCCCGACGGTCCGCGCGCGCGTGCCGCTGCGGCTTGGGTTGGCAGGGGGCGGCACCGACCTCAGCCCATATTGCGACGAGCATGGCGGGGCAGTGCTGAACGTGACGATCGACCGCTACGCCTATGCGTTCATCGAGCCTTCGGACGACGGCAAGGTGCATTTCATCGCGCCCGACATTGGCATCGAGGAGAGCTTCCGGCCGGACCTTGACAGCATTGCCGATGCCAAGCTGCGGCTGCATGCGGGTGTGCTGCGGCGCATGGCGTTTCAGTTCACCGAGGGCCGAATTGCGCCGATGCGCATCACTTCGTTCGTCGATGCGCCAGCCGGGTCTGGGTTGGGATCAAGCTCAGCCCTGGTGGTGGCGCTGGTCGAGGCTTTTCGCTTTTATCTGGGGCTGCCGCTCGGCCGCTACGACGTGGCGCATTTGGCGTTTGAGATCGAGCGGCTGGATCTGCAGTTGGCCGGCGGCAAGCAGGATCAGTATGCCGCGTGTTTCGGCGGCACCAACTTCATCGAGTTCTTGGCGGGCCATCGGGTCATCGTCAACCCGTTGCGGGTGCCGGCTGCGGTTCTGAACGAGCTGGAGACCTCGACCGTGATTTGTTTCACCGGAGTGTCCCGCCGGTCCGAGGCGATCATCGAGGACCAGCAGCGTCGGATGTCCGGGCCTGACAAACGGCTGGATGACCTGCACCAATTGAAAGCGGATGCGTTGCTGATGAAGGAGGCTCTGCTGCGTGGCGAGATCGGGCGCATGGCGGCGGTGCTGAACCGATCCTGGGGCGCGAAAAAACGGACCGCCGCAGGGATCAGCACCCTGCAGATCGAAACGATGTATGATCGTGGCATGTCTGCTGGCGCTATGGGCGGCAAGGTGTCGGGCGCCGGCGGCGGCGGCTTCATGATGTTCCTGGTGCCGCCGCCGCGACGGATGCAGTTGATCCAAGCGCTGAATGGAGCGGGCGGTACCGCTACCGGCGTGCACTTCACGTCGGAGGGTGCGGAGGCCTGGTCCGTGTCGTAAGGCGCCGTGCGATCGGGATCGGTCGATCGCTCTCGATTATTGAACAGCCCGCGCCGCTGTCGCGACTTGCGACGTGAGGTCGGCCTGGGCGTCCACAAAACCGCTTAGGATGGCGTCGATCCGTTGCTGGTCCGCGGGAGCGAGCCGTTTTGGCAGCTCGATGACGGCAGTAATCAGGATCGGGGCGTAGGCGGTGCCGAACAAGCTGTTCTGTGCCTGACGGATGCGGCCAACAATGCCGCCTTCCGCCGGCGCACCATCGGTCCAGCTTGCGACCGCGGTGGCTCGGGTCGGGCCGACGGTGTGGATCAGCGACCAATCCCCGCTCTCTGTCCGTGAAGTCGGCAACGCGACGATCACGGCCTCCTCGGCAGAGAGCTCACCGGTGACGCGCCGACGCTCGCGCACCAGACTATCGGCGGTAGAGCGGCGCGGGAAGGCCTGCACCGTGACAACAAGCCGCCGATCGGCGCAAAGGAAGATTGTGGTTGCATATTGCATCGGCTGCCCGGCCGCCGGCCTGCCGCCGGTCGTGCAGCCAACGGGCGTCGCAAATTCCAGGGTTTTGGTCAACACGGCCGGCGTAAGCTGCCGGGTGAGCATCGCAGCCGCCGCAGGACCGCTCGCCAGCAGGATGATGACCGCAACGGATGCCCGGACCGGCCTGGTCTCGGCGAATATGACATCGGGCGGGCCGGACGGCTGCGCCGGACCCGATGGGGTCTCGCGGAACGGCATGCCGCCCGCGACCAGCAGCAGCATTACCACGGAGAAAAACACCCAACCGTAGATGATGTGGTCGGCTGCGGCGGCCTCGGCGCTGCCCAGCACGGCCCCGAGCACGACGATGCCGAGCGCGCGCACCCAGTTGGCGACGATTGGCACCACGATCGACGCGGCGACGAACAGCACGCGGCGGCCCGGGCTGCGGTAGTTGAGCAAGGCGTAGAACACGCCGAACGCGACGGCTGCAATCAGGAAACGCAGGCCGGCACAGGCCTCGGCCACGTAGAACACCCCGGCAGAGATCTCGATCGTGAGGTCGGTGGCATAGTTCGCGATGCCGAGGGCGTTCAACCCGCCGACGATGAACCCAGCGGTGAATCGCTGCAGCGCCGGCGTGACGAATGCGCCGAACGGCACGAGGAATACCAGGAACAGCAGCGGCGCCATCAAGGCGCGGAACAGCCGCCAGCCCAGCACTGTCAGGAATAGCAGTTCCAACGCTGCAAGGGCTGCCAACTGCCGGCCTTCCATCACGCCTAGCCGCTCGGCCAGGAACCACACGGCGGCGATCGGCAGCGCCAGGGGGACCAGGGCCGGGATGGGCCGGGGCAGCAGGCCGGCCAAGGCGCCGCGGCGGTCCCAGGCGAGATACAACGCCATGGGAAGGATCAGGAAGCAGTGGCCATAGGTGTCCGATGCGCGCCAGACTCCGACGGCGGCCATGCACTCCGGCAGGAACAGGAGGCTCCAGGCCAACAGGCCCAGGGTCAGCCCCATGGCCGCGGGCATGAAAACCGGGCGTAGGCTGGTCAGGGATGCAGCGCTCATGCGGCGGAGCCTAGCATATTTGTTACGGGAACGGTTGCCAGGATCGCGTCCAGCCGGCTGAGCGTCGCGGACCAGGCATAACCGCGTTCCATCGCCGCCCGCGCCGCGGCGTTCAGGCCCGGATGGGCGCCGGCCAGCACCTCCGTGATCCGGCCGGACATCTCGATGGCACCGTTGGCGACCAGCAAATCCTGCCCCGCGGCGGCGCGAACGCCCTCGAACGCCTGGCGCGAGGCGACGACCGGACGGCCCATCGCCATCGCCTCAAGCACCTTGTTCTGGATGCCGCGGGCGATACGGAGCGGCGCCACGCATACGTCGGCATAGGCGAGATAGGGCCGCACGTCGGGCACCCGGCCGGTCACCTGGACCCCTGGCGTGGCTGCGAGCCGCAGCACATCCGGGCCGGGGTTGGCGCCTACGACATGGAACTCGATCGTCGGATGCCGCTGCCGGACCAGCGGGAACACGTCGGCCGCGAACCAGCGCACCGCGTCGGCATTGGGCCAGTAGTCCATGTTGCCGGTGAACACCAGATGCGGCCCGGCGGTGCGGAACGGCGTCTCGAATTTCTGCTCCGGCGAGAAGCGGTCCAGGTCCACGCCGTTCTCGACAGCGTGCACGCGGCCGGCGGTTTCGGGCGCCAGTTCGACGAAGCGGTCGCACTCCTGCTGGGAGACAAATAGCGTGTGGTCGCAGCGCATCGCTGCTTTGCGCTCGTAGTCCAGCAAGGTCCGGCCCTCCCGCGACCATACGGCGCGCATCGGCCAGCGCGCCTGGCCGGCGTAGGTCGTCCATTTCTCGGAGTCGATGTCCTGGGCGTCGAGGATCAGGCCGGGGCGTCGCAGGCCCTCGATGTACGGGGCCATGGCAACGGAGTAGATATAGACGACATCCATGTGCTGCCGGGCCATGCTGTCCCGCACCCAGCGTTGCAGGCCAGGATGGCCGTAGTAGTCGAGCATCAGTGGCCGGCCGGGCCGGAGTTTTGCCAGCGCCTTGAGCTTCTGCCGCCGCTTGTCGATCGGGAAGCCTGCGACGTCGGCGCACCATTCGCGCAGCGCCGGGAGGTGCTGCATATCGCCGGGCTCGTCCACCAGGCAGCCGAGGTGGGTATGGTAGGAGCGTGACAAATGCTTCAAAAGGTTCAGGCCGCGGATCTTCTCGCCCTTGTCGGGCGGGTAGGGGATGCGGTGCGAGATGAAGATCAGGTTGCGCATCAGCCGACGCCGCGGACGATATGCGGGCCGATCAGGTTGGCGACCGGCACCGGCAAACGCTTCCAAGCGGCGATGAACAGCCGGTACTTTGGGTTGAGCGGGTTGTGGTCGGGGATGGCGGCGCCGGGGGCCAGGCGGTAGCGGTAGTGCAGCGGCGCCGGGGTAAAACCCCAGTTCTTCTTGAAGGCGAACGCCCCGGTGCCCGCCTTGCTGCGGCCGAAGTCGAACAGGCGGCTGCCCTTCGCGGCGGCCCGGCGCATGACCTCCCAATACATGAAGTCGTTGGCGTAGCTGCTCCGCGCCGCCGCGGTGCCGCCGCCGTAGTACGGCAGGATCTCGCCGCGGTCGTAGAAGTTCAACACCGCGCTGACCGGCCGGCCCGCGTCCAGCACGGTGACCACGTCCATGCGGTCGCGGAACGCTTCGGCCAGGATGCGAAAGTAGCGGCGGCTGAACACGGGGGTGCCCAGGTTGCGCACGCTCTCGGCGTAGATGGCGTGCAGGCCGTCCACCTGGTCGGAGACGGTGGAAACCAGGCCGCGCTCGATGCCCTTGCGCACCACGGCGCGCTGCTTGCGGGGGATCGCCTTCATGTTGGCGTCGTCGTCCGCTACGATCGGTTTTCGAAACGTGACATACAGGTCGGACCGGGTGGGCCACTCGGCCTCGGCCAGCCACCCCTCTGGCAACGGGTGCAGGAAACGGAATTCCGTTACTTTGGCGCCCACCCGTTGCATCAGCGCGGCGGCGTAGGCGTCCAGTGCGGCGGCGGCCTCGGCGTGCACGGCGAGCGGGCCGCCATACACGCAGAACGGGCTGGACATCAGGCTGTTGCCGAACAGGACAGTCTTCACGTGCACGAGCGGCAGCACGCCGACGACCGCGCCGTCCTGCTCAGCCAGCGCGTAGTGCGGCGTATGGCCGAAGGCGCGGGCGAGCACCTGGGCCCAGGCCGCGCGATGGAAGAACGTGCCGGTCGGCATGGCGTCCACGAATGCGTCCCAAGCGGTCGCGGTCGCAGCGTCGAGCGGTCGGCAGACAATCGACATGCGTGTGTCCTGAGAAGCGCTGCTAAAGCCTGATCGACCTACGAGGCCGGGTGTTCGAGTACCTTGGCAAACACGCGGTCCATCCGGTCCCAGGCGAAATCGCGCAGCAGACGGTCCAGCCGGCCGTGCATGGCCGAGAGGTTCACCGTGTGGCGAAAGCGGGACAATCGGCTGGCGCCGCCGACACGGGGCTGGCCGGGATCAATCTCCCATGGGTGGAAATAGAACACGCCAGATGCCGCATCCACGCGGTTGAAGCGGCGCAGCAGGGTGCGGAACAGGGCATACGGCATCAGCCGAAAATAGCCGCCGCCGGCGCAGGGCAGGTTGCGCCCGCCGAGCCGCACGGTGGTCATCGGGATTTCAATCAGCGCTCCGGCGGCCGGGCGATATGGGAAGCGCGGCGCGTCCGGCGCGCCATACAGGTCGTGCCGCACGGGATAGACGCTGGAGCTGTAGGCGTAGCCCTCCTCATGCAGCACGTCGAAGGCCCAGGGATTGCGGGAGCCGATCGAGAAGGTGGGCGCGCGGTAGCCGACGACCGGCACGCCGCCGAGGTCCTGCAACACGCCGCGCGCCCGGCGCACGTCCGCGCGGAACTCGTCCGGGGTCTGCCCGTCGGCCCTGGCATGGCCATAGCCGTGGCTCGCCAGTTCGTGTCCGGCAGAAACGATGCGGCGCACGACGGACGGGTAGCGGTCGGCGATCCAGCCCAGGGTAAAGAATGTGGCGACTACCCCCGCGCCGTCGAACTGCTGCAGGATGCGGTCCATGTTCGCCTCGACCCGGCAGGGAATCCTGTCCCACGTCGCCCGGTCGATCACGCTGGCGAAGGCCTGGACCTGGAAATAGTCCTCCACATCGACCGTCATGGCATTCACCGCGGCAGGCATCAGCCGCGCACGCCGAGCATTTGGGTCAGCCGGCGGAACACCTGCTCGCGCTCTGCCATCTGATGCTCCAGCGCCTCGATGCGGCCCAGCAGCTCGGCGTGCGAACTGGCGCTGCTAGGCGACGTCGCCATACCGTTCATGCGGCCGGACGGCGAGGCCGACAGGTCCATGCCTACGCCCTCCAGGTCCTGTGCCAGCTCCTTGGCCGTCGCATCCACCACATCGCCGGTAATGTCGTGCGTCGCCTCCAGCACGCCGTACAGCAGCACGCGGGAGCACAGGCGGTTGATGCGGCGCGGGATGCCGTTGGTATGGCTGAACACCGCCTCGAACGCGGCATCGTCCCAGTGCGGATCGCCGGCCCAGCCGACGGCGTGCAGCCGATGCTCGATGTAGGCCTGCGTCTCGTCTTGGCTGAGCGGCCCTAAATGGTAGGACGTCAGCACCCGCTGGCGGAGCTGGTCGAGGTTGGGGCTGGCCAGCAGGCGGCGGAACTGCGGCTGGCCGAGCAGGATGGTCTGCAGCGACGTGCGGCCGTCCACCGTGATGTTGGACAGCATCCGCAGCTCCTCGAGCGCCGCGAAGGAGAGGTTTTGCGCCTCATCGACGATCAGCAGGCAGCGGCGGCCGGTCGCCTGGTGCTCGCGCAGCACGTCCTCGAACCGATGCAGCAGGGCCGCCTTGCCGAGATGCTCCTCCGTCAGGCCGAAGCCGGCCATCGCCAGGCGGAACAGGTCGTTCTCGGACACCTGGGTCGTGCTGACGCGGGCGATGGTGTAGGCGCCCGGGTCCATTTGGGAGCGCAGCCACTCGACCAGCGTGGTTTTTCCAGCCCCGACCTCGCCGGTGATGACGATGAAGCCTTCACCTTGGGCCAGGCCGTAGTTGAGGTGGGCGATGGCCTTGCTGTGGCCGGTGCTGCCAAAAAAGAAGCGGCTGTCCGGCGTGAGCTGGAATGGCATCGCCGATAGGTTGTAGAATGTTTCGTACACCGTGCTGTGCTCTAGAAGCTTTTCCGCAGGCCAACAAGCAACAGGTTCTCGGTCAGGTTCTGCCCCGCCTGGCCGAAGCCGAACGGACCGGTGTTGAACCCAGTATTGGCCTGGGCCGTGCGCCCGACGCCGCCCGAGCGGTCGGTGAACAGATACCGCGCACTGCCGCTCAACGTCTCCGTGAATACATAGTTGAGCGCGAGGCTGGTTTGGATCGTGCGTTGCGAGCCCGAAGCTGCAGTGCCCACGATGCTGCCGTTGTCATCGACGCCGTAGGACAGCGAGGCCGAGCTCGACAAGGCCGGTGACAGTTCATGCTGCCAGGCGAGTGTCCCGAGGACGCCGCTGTTGCTGGCGCCCGCTGGCACCGCCGTAGTGCCGGTGCCAGCGGGAATGTTGTTGACGTTGGTGCGATCGTCCTGGGCAAGGCTGGCGCTCACGGAGTCGCGGTTCAGCAGCAGCAATCCGGTGATCGAGAAGCGGCGCAGGCGATACAGTCCGTTCTGCGTGCCGAACGCGCCGCTGGTGGAGGAGACCGGTGCCCCGGTCACGCTGTCAACCACCAGGCCGGTCGGCCCCACGTTGGTGGACGCCAGCAGGTTCTGCTGCTCCTCCGCGTCGGTCGTCAGCCCGGTGCTGTAACGCACGAACACCCGGGTGCGCGCGGTCGGCGAGTACGACCCGTCCACCGCGGCGGCGTTGAACCCGTCGCGATGGCCGTAGGTTATGGTCAGCGAGCTGTCCGGGTTCGGCGTGATCCGGCCGCCAAAGCTCCAGATCGGCTCGTTGATCCGCACGCCCGGAATGCCGCTGTAGCGCAGGTCCTGATAGCCGAACCCGGCCAGCGCCGTGATGGTGCGCGTGATGGCGAAGCCGACGTCGTTGGTGATTTGGTTCCGATGCGCGCCGCGATACGAACCGACGCCGTTGTACTGCACGGCCTCGACCACCACGATGTCGTTGAACCGGCCCAGGTTCTCGCCGGTGACGAAAGACCCGCGCTCCCGCTGTGTCGTCAGATTGCCGGTGGCGCCGAAGCCGTTGTTGAGCAGAAACGTCTGATTCGTGTTGAGGTTGTTCTGGTCGCCGTAGCCGTTCTGGATGGTCCGTGCGAGGGAGTAGCCGACCCGGGCCGTGCCCCATCCGCGAAAACGATGCTCGGCATAGGGCGTGACGCTGAACGCGGTGCTCTGGATCTGGTCGTTCCGGTTCAGCGTCTGCGTGTTGGTCTGGCCATAGCCGCCAATGCGGGACTGCTGGGTGACGCTGCCGCGCAGGTCGAGGAACACGGCGTCTGGCACGATGGTCGCAAGCACCGTGCCGTTGCCAAACTGGTCGAACCGGGTTTGGCTTGGCGTCTGGGCATAGACGCTGGCGACCGGGGCGTAGTTGAGGTTCACCTTCAGCCGCGACGTGTCGCCGGAGATCAGCAGGGCGGGGCTGAGCACCGTGAAGATGTCTGCCCGGCGCGGCCGTTCGACGCGGAGCGCATTGTCGGTGACCGCCGCATCGACCCCGAGCGAGGCGTTGACCAGGAAGGCCGGCCCGGTGGTGCGCGGCTGCAGGCCCGGAAGGTACTGCTCCAACTGGCCGCGCAGGTCGCCGACCCTGGTGTCGGTCACGGTGGCCGGCAGGGTGGGATAGCCGCCGCCAAGCTGCGCCCAGGCCGCGCCGGCGCTCGCGCCGGTCGCCAGCAGGGCGCCGGCGAGCAGGCGCGACCGCCGAACCCGGTTCCCGGTATGGATTGGTCTGGTCGGCATCATTCTCATAAG
>JAABUS010004829.1_pt1 | contig 18784 bp, 15 predicted proteins | sample 5560161 | NCBI WGS metagenome assembly JAABUS01 (sample SAMN10711885, study PRJNA513376) | rock metagenome | isolation source: Antarctica rocks | place: Antarctica: Victoria Land, Trio Nunatak nord | collected 2016-01-04 | reverse complement strand
TGAAACGAAGTCTGCGTCGAAGTCTTTGACAATCTAAAGAAGCAGATCAGCTCGACTTCAGTTCTACGTCATTTCGATGTCAAACGTCAAGCTATTTTGAAAATCGATGCATTCGACTATGTAAAAGACGACATACTATCTCAGTACGATGACGAGAGTGTGCTTCACTCGATAGTCTTCTATAGCAAGAGCATGATTTCAGCTGAATGCAATTATCACATCTATGACAAGAAATTGCTAGCTATCATTCAATGCTTCGAACACTGATGATTCGAACTAGAAGATACTGAGCTATCTATTCAGATGTTTACTGATCATCAGACTTTGAAGATCTTTATGAAAAACAAACAGCTGACTCGACGACAAGCGAACTATCTGAATATTCTATTGAAGTTTAACTTTCAGATTATCTTTCGATCAGACAAAACAAACTTCAAAGTCAATGCTTTAACTAGAATGTTGATGATTGATAGTTCTGAATCAGTTAAAGACATAGATGATCGTTTTCAGACTATACTGATCTCGAATTGAATAGACGTTCTATCAATCGAGTTCGAAATCGAATCTGAATACGAGACTAATCTCTATCAACGCGTACATCTAGTCAATCAGAAGAATGAACTATGCAATGAGTATCAACAAGCTATGAACAAAGATGAACTGAAGCTTCATGACATGAAGCTAAAGAACTGTCAAATCATTGACAACGTTCTATTTAAAAAGAGTCTACTATGAGTATCAAAACAAATGCATACGAAATTGCTTTGAAAGATTCACGATCAATCATCAATCTTGCACTCTGACATTAAATGAACGATTGATCTAGTTCAACGCTTCTATTATTGATCAGATCATCGAGCAACTATTCGACAATACATTTGAAACTGTCATGTCTGTCAGCGAAGCAAAGCATCTTGAGATGATACAAATGATTTGCTTCAGTCTCTATTGATTTCTCAGCAGCGTTGACAAGATATAGCTATGAACTTCATCATTGAGCTATCTCTATCGAAAAACTATAACGTCATTTGCATGATCATATGTCATCTCTTCAAAGAACGTCACTATGTTTTCTGTCATTGAGAAGACGATGACATCTCAATCGAAGAAACAGTATGAATCATGCTATGAAACGTCTATTGACTTCATGATCTACTCAGTTCTATCGTTTCGAATAGAGACTTTCAGTTCATATCGATCATGTGACAAAGTCTTTGTAAACGACTGAAGATCAAAGTCAATCTATCAACAGTTTATCATTCAGAGATCGATGATCAGTTGAAACGAGCTAATCAAGATGTTGAATGTGAACTTCGAATCTACTGCAATTACATGCAGAATGACTGAGCTAAATGACTTTCAATGATGAAATTCAGTGACAATTTTAATACATTCTTGACTATCTCGATGATCTCTTTCTACTTCAATAAAGACTTTCACTCTCGAATGAGTTTCGATTCAGATACGACTGATTACAAAATGACTCGTCAACGTATTGAGACTAGAAAGATCGATGACATTGTCATTTAAATGAGTGAACTTCTTATCTTCGATCATCAACAATTGAAAAAGATCAAGCAGATCACTGAAACTCAGATGAACAAGCATAGATGAGACGTCATTTATGAAGTAGATGATCAAGTTTGATTAGTCTTTGAAAACATTAAAATCACTAGATCATGCAAAGATCTGAAAGACAAACAGCTCGATCTCTATTCAATCACAGTCAAAGTTGAGATCTTCTATCGTCTTCAGCTATCTAGAAGCATGAAGCATATACATTCAGTGTTCAGCTCGAAGTATCTACGAACTTCATCAAACGATTCTCTATCAGAACAATACTCTGAGTTCTTTAGATCAATGATCATTGAAGAGAATGAAAAGCACTGAGAAGTAGACGATATATTGAACTTCAGACGATATAAAGAAAGACTACAATACAAGATCAAATGAATCGAGATAGATCGTGATGATGAATGATACTATGTCGATAAAGAAAAATTCGATGACTCGAAGAAAGTTCTGAATGAATTTCACAAGCTATATTTGAATAAGTCGCACTAAATTGAAAACACGATGAATTTTTTGCTTTTATTTCTTTTCTATTCATGCAAACATGAATGTTTGAAGAAAGAAATAATGTTATGAACATGTCTGAATCAATCAGAGTTCAGATCTAACTCTAATCAATTTGATTAAAGCAAGTCATGATGCTATGTTTAGTTTGAATCTAGCGCATCTCTTCGAGTCATTCTCAGCACTTCTTCTCATTGTTCAGCACTTTCTTCATTCACTTCTTTCATCATTCTTTTAGACAAACACATCTGATCTATTACATCACATCTGTATCGAGTCTAGCGCAGTCTCAAGCCATTATTTATAAAAGAGCTCGCACTTTTTCTCTTCTGTATTCTTAATGTCTTGTTATAGCTATCTCTAAAGAACAATACATACATATCAGCTCTGAGTCTCTTTGATTGAATGATCTAGGCACGATCTCAACAATAAATGCTCAACAAACTGTACTTGTATGATATTATACTTTAAGTCTCACTGCAATTGATCTATGTTGAAGAAATGAAGCATGTCAATGTTCTTAAATGAACGATAATTGATATGAGATAGTACTAGATTCATTGAATCAAATCTAGATTCAATGAATCACTAAGATCAATCATTATCGACTAGCTTTAGTGTGAAACACGAACGCGAAAGTCACTCATCATACTAGATTTATTGACTTGAATGTAAACAACAACTACAATAACACTCAACATGATTAAAGCAATGACTAATGAGATTCTTGATTCAACGACATGATCTGAAAATATCATACAATCTCGACTAGAAATAGATGAATCAGTATATCTTCTTATCTTGAGTCATCTACAGCGTGAAATGAACAAGTTAAATATTCTAGACATCAGATTGAACACACGCAAAGTCAAAAGTCTTCTCGATCAAGTCTTTGCAGATGTATATAAACAATTTACTGACATCTTTGACAATATTTCAAAATCTTGAAGAGACAAGTGTCTTGTCTTTATAGTACAACGATGCAACTACAATAAGAGAAGATGAGTTAAAACTTGAACAGTAGCGTCTGTAAATGAAATTCAGCACATAGTGACATCATCTAGCATATCAAATTCTTCAAGTATGAGCTCTTCTTCAACTAATGACATCGATATGCATAAATCTGTCAAGACAGTACAGAACATCATGATTTAAGTTCATTGCAATATCTTTCATAGTATCTGTTGCAGATCACAAGATCTACTAGTATCAAACACTGCAAAAAGCATGATTGAGATCAATGACTTGAACTTTATGACTTTTATAAATTTAATAAGTCTGAAGTTGAGCTATAAAAAAAGAAAATATACAATTTTCTATGAACGTGATGATACAGCAAACATCAGCATAATAAACAAGCAAGAATGAAAAGCAGCTTTTACAGAAATGCACACAAAGAGATTCTTATGATTCTGCTTCATCATTAGAAGAAGCGAAGTGATTTCAAAGATTAATATGTATTCATAACTCATTTTGATGCTATTTAACTAACTGCTTTGCATATCAAAACATGAAGAAAGAGCACATCGTCATCATCAGAAAATGCAGCATTGAACAGTTGAGTAAGCAAGCGAGTTGAAAACAGAATCATTCAAGTCACTGTGTTTTATAACAACTATGAAATACACGATTAAAAGAGTAACAATATCTGATCAATTTGATGTTCATTGAATCAATCATTTAATTGTTGTAAAGAATGTTTGAATCAACATCTCTCAGCTAGCTCGTCAAAACTCTGCTAATATAACATGTAAACATGTCATTTATTTACTCACTCAAGTTTTTTTCTCAACTATAGTATTGATATTTCTCATCAATACATCACATCATCACTTTGTATTTTCAAATATTAGTTGTTAACTATACTATTTACTGTCACTTCTACTGCAGCTTCTATTGCTTCAACAATCAACAACTTTCTCATAATATTGAGAATGTCTTGCGTTTTTGTCATAAGCTCAAGTCATAGTGTACATACTTCAGTTCTCATAAACTCTAAAGATAGAACTGCAGCTGATATCAGAGCTGACAGACGAAACGAGGCATCATCTCGAAGACTACAGATTCAAAACATTCAAAGCACTTCAGAAACTCATTGAACAACGATTGTTATAATGATGATAGATACGAAGAATACTTGAATAGTAATATAAATGAATCGACGTTTGATGAGAGTGATGTGCGAATAAGTGTCAGACTTTTCACATCTTTCAGCGTTTCAAGTATTGACGAAGAAAAAGACACAGTCAATCTCAATAATTCAGCACTTCAAAAAGCAACGACGTCATCATGATAAAAAGTGCATCACTCATCATCAACGACGTGACAAGTCAAGCAGTCAAAATCAATCATTTGAATTGACATCTTTCAAGTCATTTCAGATTGATCGTTCTCAACAACAGAAGTTCATGAAGAATGAGTTGAAGAAATCAAAACAGAACTATGAAAGTTCAGTTATTAAAAGAATCTATCTATGATTGAGCATAAAACGACAAGAAAGAGAAATATTTACTAAGAAGTATGCATTAATGATAAAAAATTGTCTGCTCTACATTCAAGCTTGAATTCTGAGTGATCGAGCGAGTAAGAAGATCACGTCATGATCAAATGACATCAAGTCATGACTTAATGATCAGATTCGTAAAATATGAATTAATATGATTGAACGTCTGAAAACATTGATGAACAACTCGCGCTATAGAGTTGACTTCATTCTCATGCTTCACGAAGCGCGTCAGATAAGCAACAGAATCTTTCAACAGATTTAACTCACTGACATCAACAGATGTATGACTGCTTTGAAATATGACGAGATCATATGATGTTCAAGACTCAAAGAATAGTATCAAATGTATATAATTGACAACAGTATTGCAGCGAGAAAACAATTCAACAAGTGACACAGATCTTGTTATTGAATGATGATTACATATGCGCGAAGATGAAATTACATCTTGATTAGAAGATGTTGATTAATCATGACATAGTCATTGAAACAAAGATTTCTTGCTTCAGTCATTGTAATGATGCTTGTCAGAACGACATTTACTTGAAGAAGAGAGTCATTTACAAGTCAAGATTATATCAGAGAATTCTTCAATGTTTTATTGATATTTCTGATCACTTTCGTCTCAGCAATGATAGTTCACTGCATTCGAGAGTAACAGATGAGAACATGCATACTTGCAAAGTTCAAGAGTCTGAAATCTTCATGTAAGTCTTGCAAATTAATTGAAATTTACACATCAGACACAGAAATGACAATATGCTGATCATTATAGCTGATTGACGACGTTTAATGACAATTTGAAATGAGCAAATTATTACTCATCAAGACGCGATATTATTACTTCTTTGTACTTGAATCATGAAACTTGTCGAAAGAAAAGATGTAAAAGAGATTCTCAATATCATTTCTGTTCTCAATGAATACACAACATTCTTGAATGATCTTTTGAAAAATGAGATGAACGATCAGTGAAAGAGTTTGAATAAAATGATTAAGAAGAGCAATAAAGTATTATTGAAAATCGATGATTATGAAAATAACAACGACATAGAAAGCACTTGAAAACAGATGAACATAAGTGAAACATGAGTTGTTCTTCTGATCATCATCACGCTTCGTTCAGTGAATCACTCTCAGTTGAAATGAATTGATAATAGACGTTTAAACTAATAGTTGATTGATAGAATTTCAATGTACAGTTGACTTTAGTGAACACTCAGCTCGCAGCAGAATCTAGAGCGAAAACAGAGAGCACATCAGTCAAGAACAATAAACAAACGAGTACATTTTAAGATCAAATCAATGATCAAAGCTCAAGTTTGAATGATGTAACTTTCAATGAAAAGATGAAGATTTGCTTGTATAAGCTGACAGTGAGAAAGAAGAAGATGAAAATAAAGAAATATCAGACACAGTGAAATTGAACTTGATCACAACTGATGAAGAAGTTGAGACTGAAGTCAGATGAACGTCTGTGATATACTAGAAATTCTAAAGACAACTCGATACTAGCAGATGCAGAGAAGTATAAGACGTTTAAACAGTGAAATGATCATGCAATAAATATTCATGTATTGCGCAAGAAAGATGACATTGAAGAATCATTCAATAGCTAGTAGTATGATCATTGATTCACGTTGACTGATTGCAAGCGTACTTAGAAACAATAATAGCTAAATCTACAAATTCGTTAGTATAATTGATAATGAAAGTGTATGAAAGTTCACTACAGTAAACAGTTGATATGTGTTACGAGCATATCAAGACTGATTAGAACTAGTCAATGATTTAGTCGAGATCTGATCTAGATCTGACTCAGATTTGACTCAGATATGACTCAACACTCTTTTTCTTTCTCAACACTCTTTTTCTTTCATCAACATCTTGTTCATTTACATCATTTTCTTTTCATGTTACAAACATATCTCTTTCAAGTCTAGCGCAGTCTCTGAACATTACATAAATAGAAGCTCTTGTATCAATCTTCTTCTGTATTCTTAATATTCAGTTATAGCTATTTTTAAAGATCAAGCACTATCAACTCTGATCTTCATTGATTGTATCATTTAGACACGATTCTGACATTATATTAAGAATTCATTTATCACATGATACTGATCTCATTACTCATTCAATCAACTTGTACAGATGAATCAAGTCTAAAGAAATTTGTTTATCTGATGATTTAATCTTGAAAGACAAGAACAACATCAGAGAATTTATAGAATCAACGAAAACATAAGATCATTAAATTGCTAGAAGATTTATCGTTCATTCAGTGTGCATTCATTCAAAATTGATTAATAGAATCTGCGATAAAGAATCTTTGTGAATTGCTAGAGAATCAAATCGATCAAGAGAATTACAATAAAGAATCTTCATGAATTGCTTCAAGATCAATCACTCTCAGAAACATCTTCTTTGTTGAACAAACATACATCTTTCTTTTTCAATCATCAAGCATCGTCATTCATTCAACTCTCTTTTCAAACAATTCTCATCTTCTTCACTATGACATTTAAGAACACATATGATAAAGATAAAGCTTTTGTTGACTTCTTACAACAAACACGTTCACAAGCTTTCTCTTCTATCATTGACTCACAACACACTTCTTTCTTCATTGCTTTCAACGAATCAAATGCTGAAATCATCATACATGATGATATAAAAGTATGAAAGAAACGTATCTATGCTCTTAATAAAGAAACAGATTGTCTTGTTGAGATGAAACAACGAGACAAGAATGAAATTCAACAGTTGAAAGCAAAACTACAAGCTTTCACTGCTATTACAGCTAATGTAATCATCACTGCTCTCTTGATTATCATCTACTTTGAACGATTTAAATATCATAAAATACTTGACTCTTTGATGTTCACTGATGAAAAGAATTCTATTTGAGAGAACTGATCTCTTGACATACGAGAGAAGCTAGCAATGAACGTCGACATCTTTTCAAATGAACTTTACAAGCTGAGCTACATTCACTCTTGACTAGCAGATGACATCGTCGAAGTCACTCAAGTCAGACGCAATTTCAACTGTGACAATCTCTATCTGACTGTCAATGAACTTCTAGAGAAACTAGCTCAATCGTTTCATGATTCTGATAAGAAAGACAACTATCGTAGAGAATATATTAATCTGATTCAAGAATCAAAGAAATTCAGCGATTTCTTTAATCAGTTTCAACGACTATACATCTATCTGAAGTATCAGAAGAATGTACTAGTCATCAATCTAAAGAATAAAATAAATTCTCGTCTTTGAATCTTTTGAACAGCTCAGATGAAGTCGCTCATCAAGCTATCAGATATTCAAAACTATCTGATTTGCTTGAACAATGAATATAGAGCAGTTCAAGAGATCAAGAACAAACTACTCAAACGTGATGATTCAAAGATCATTATTTCTAGAGCAATTATTGCTGTTTAATCTTTTGCTTCAAAGTCTGACTGATCAAAGTCACGCAGCGCAGTTTTGACTAGCGTCAAGAATACAAACGTTTTAGTTGAAATCTGTTTCATATGTCACAAATTGAGTCATACTTTCAAAGAATGCTTGAATCAATCTATCAAAGTCAATGCAGTTGACAAGAACTATAATTGTTTTGAACTCAATACTGAATCAGAGTTCAAGTCAAAAAACTAGTCATCTCTTCAACAATCATTGAAGTAAAGATTATATCTTTATGCAATCTAGATGAAATTCTATCGAAAAAGAATTACTTTGATAAGTTGTTTCTAGTTGATGCTCTTCTCATTTTGCAGAATGAATCATTCAGTCTTTATTCTTTGATAGACAGTGATTCAGTCATCTATATGATCATACATATCAATCTAGTCGATAAAGTATGTAAAGAGCTGAAAATTCAATCTATATCACTGACAAAAGAGAAGTTAATAAAAGAATATGATGAAAAGATATTTAAGAAGACTATCACTCATAAAATTCTATTGAATCTCATCATTGAAAGTCATAAGAAATTGACTGTTTCTATGTTAATAGCTGACATCAATCATCACGAAGTCATGTTAGAAAAATCTTGAATGAACAAAAATGAAATATTACTGAATATGCAAATCAACATCATCATTTTTTCGAATCAATTAAATACTTTCATTTCGATTTTTTCAATTTCTCTCAATTCAAAGCACTCAAGTTGATCATAATCAACTTTATTTACTTTTATCTCTCAGTCAAAGATTTCTAGAATGCTCAAACAATCTGTTTCAACTACGATTCAGAAAGAGTCATTCTAAATTCAAAGCATAAACATCACTTCGTTCAAAATACTGTTGAATCGCTCAAAGAAGAATCAGACTGAAGTATTCACTCTATTCATGATGAACATCAATAGAAAAATTACGTACAATACTCAGTGCGATTTGAACGCTTTAAACGTCTCTTCAATTGATGAAACGACTCAGAATTTGAGAGATATTAAAGCGAAACTGTTATTGAAATATCATGAGTTTCTAGATGTTTTTGATCGAGCTCAATCAAATAAGCTATCTTTGAATCGCTTCTACGATCATAAAATTAAGCTCATCAGTGATTTAATGCTCTCTTGCTGTCGAGTTTATTAAATGTTCTCTGTCAAACTTCTGAAAGTAAAGAAGTATCTGAACGAGAATCTGTTAAAGAAATTCATCACTTTCAGTCAGACTCTCTATTTCTTTTCTGTTTTATTCATTCTCAAAGCAAATGAAGATCTTCAATTCTGCGTGAACTATTGAAAGTTAAATGTCATTTTCAAAAGAAATAAATATTCTTTATTGCTGATAAATGAGATCATTGATAAAATAGTGAGTTGCAAGCATCTGACTAGATTGAACATCATATCAGCATTCAACAAACTTTGAATGCACTTTGATAGTGAGAATTACATCATCTTTATCACTGCTTTAGAAGCATATAAATACAAGATGTTATCATTCAAACTGACTAATGAATTGATCTTCTTTCAACAATATATGAATGACATTTTATGAAACTTTCTGAACAACTTCTGTCAAGTCTATCTAGATGACATTCTCATCTATAGCAAAACAAGAAAGAAACATAAAGATCACGTCAAACTAGTATTGAGTCAACTACGTGAAGCTGAACTGCAGATGAATATTTGAAAGTGCAAATTCAATGTAAAAGAGACAGTCTTTCTAGAAGTCATTGTATCAGAACAAGATCTTTGCATGAATTCAAGTAAGATGATCATCATAGTCAACTGAATTACTTCGATCAATTTGAAAGAAATTCAGAGCTTCATGAAATTTGTGAACTTCTATCATCGTTTCGTTAAGAACTTCTTGAAGCTAGTCAAATTGTTCACTCAGCTGACTAGAAAAAACACGTCTTTTGTTTGAAACAAGATCTGTGTTCAAGCTTTTGATAATCTCAAGAAACAAGTCAGCTCAGCTTCAGTACTTCGTCACTTCGATCTCAAACGTCAGACTATTTTGAAAATCGATGCATTAAACTATGTAAAAGATGAAATACTGTCTCAGTACAATGATGAGAATGTACTTCACTTGATGACATTCTACAGCAAAAGCATGATTCTCACTGAAATCAACTATCATATCTATGACAAGAAATTGCTGATCATTATTTGCTGTTTTGAACATTAATGACTTGAGCTGAAATGTACTGAATTACTCATTCAGATATTCATTAATCATCAAGCTCTGAAGATTTTCATGAAAAACAAACAGCTGAGTTGATGTCAAGTCAACTATCTGAACATTCTATTGAAGTTCAATTTTCAGATCATCTTTAGATCAGGCAAAATGAATACTAAAGTCAATGCGTTAATTTAAATGTCTTTAGCGAACGTCTTTAAATCAGCTAAATGATTTAAAGATTGCTTTCAAACTATTCTTATCTCTGATAGAGTCAATATTCTATCTATTGACTTGAAACTGAGCGTAAATTCAAAATCAGAAGTTAATCTCTATCAGAGAATATGATTAGTCAATCAAATGAATGAGTTTTGCAATGAATATAAATAAGCTAAATGTTATGAGTCTGCATAAAGCGAATCATATGAGTGTATTCTAACTAGAAGTTCAAAGCTGAAGAAGAAAGAAGATGCAACACGTCGTGAGTTTTACTCACGAAGACACGCTAGGTCGCTAGCGTGTCAACATCAGCTCTATACTAGTCTATTATAGTCTGACACGATCTATGTTAGACTAACTCGAAGTGCATGATCGCAACATTACTTTCTTTCTTCATCTAGCAATGTTCTCATTGCTGCAGTTCAGTCGATCTTTCTTGAGTCGATTTCTATCTTGACTTGTTCGAATAACGTTCATGAAAGTCATTGATGACTTTCAAGCAATCTTCGAATTCACTTTCATCGACGTTGTATCAATGTAGATCGACGTCGTATTCTTTTCAATTGACATGATATTGTAGTCGTTTGTCTCGTTCGTAGTGTCTGAAGTTCAATATGTTCTTCACTTCTCATTCATCTTCGTCTTCAATCACTATAGAATCAGACGACTCATTTTGTTGTTCTTTTAAAGCGTCTTTCAAATCTAGTTGCAGCAGATTTGATGCAAACTTCGAATGAATCTTCATAGTCGACAACAGTTTCAGTCGATATGCATGTTCGATCTCAATCAGAATCTTGAAGAGTTCTAACATTTTATCGTCTAGCTTCTTTGACGATCGTGAGATCATTATGTTTCTAGAATTCAGAAACATCATGTCATCTATCTTGTAGATCATTTTCTTTCGATGCTTGTCAATCTGTTTCTTCATTGTGACTCTGACTCTTGCTAAGACTTGCTTGATCAATGCTAGTGATCATTTCATGTGTTCGAATATATTCTCTGCTTTGTCTGCTTCAATTCTAGCTCGAGTGATCTCATATTCGATTGAGTTCGAATCGAAGCTCATATGAGGGTGAAAGCTCTTATTCAGAAAGAACGTCGACTGTTCAATTGATGACGAAATAGCATTGTTATCGACGAATTCGATCATAGATAATCAGGCAAATCAATCATCTTGCATATATGAGCAATAGCTTCGTAGATATTGTTTCACATTCTGATTCGCTCTTTCTGTTTGATCATTGATCTGCGAATGATAGTCTGTGAATAGTTTCATCTTGATGTCGAGTCTCAGACATAGAGACTTTCAGACAATCGATATGAATTGTGAATCACGATCGAACACTATTGATCTTGATAGTTCATGAGTTCTGAAGACTCATATCAACAGTAGCTTGACTGTTTGTTCTGCGAAGATTTCTTCGTCATCTGATCAACACGATATATAATGTCGTTTCTTAGACAATCGATCTATGACTGTCAGAATCGCGTTGTTTTCATCACTTTCTGATAGATCAATAATGAAGTCTAATGATATGTTCTGTCATCGCTGTTCAAATATGAGCAATGACTTCAGCAGTTCATTGATTCGATCTCTCGATGCTTTTGATCTACGACAAATGTAACAGTTTCAAATGTAGTGCTTGATCATCATTCTCATCTTCGACCAGCAATATGATCGTCTCAGCAAGTTCAATGTTCGATTCATGTCAGAATGATCACTGATCGAAAGATTATGTGCTTTTCTTATCAATCGAGTGATCATTGACTGAAAAACTCATAGTCTATCATCTTTTCAGAGTACTTCATCAAGTACTTTGCAATTGTCTAGATTAATATCTTGATAAGTTCTTCTGTTCTGTTTCATGATTATTCGAATATTGAAGCACAGTTGATTCGTTCGATTTTCGACTATAATTTGATTCTGAATAGAAATCATCTCTTTGATTGAATTTTCGTTAGCGTTCGATTCTTGTTTTGAATCTGAATCAGATCTGAGCAAGATCTGAGTCAGATCTTGATCAGCTTTCTGATCATCTTCTTGATCAGCTTCTATTGACTGCAGCTCAAATTTGTCTTTCGACAATAGCATCTGATGCTGATACAGCTTTCGATCATCGTTTGCTTCAACTGACTTGACGTCTGACATTCTGATCAGCGTGTCGACTTTCAGATTCTGTTTTCCTGATTGATATATGATCTTGAAGTTATATTCAGATAACTTCTCAGCTCATCTAGCTTGTCGTTGAATTAGTTCTTTGATGATCATGAAGTACTTCAAATTCAGGTGATTGATGAAGATCTTGATCGAAATATTCGTACATTTCAATTCAAGACGTCAATGTTTCAAACAGCGAATAATGATCAGCAGTTCTTTGTCATAGATCTCGTAGTTGCATTCTGCGAAAATCATGTTCTTGCTATAGAAGATCATTGAATGTAGAATGTCTTCATCATCATACTGAGATAATACTTCGTCGTTCACATAGTTCAAGAAGTTCGTTTTCAGAATAGCTTTTCTGATCAAGTCGAAATGCTTCAGAACGAGAACTGTCATCATCTGTTGCTTTAGTTCTTCAAAGATCGTCTGACAGATCTCTGTTCATTCAAAGAGATGATCTTTTCAAGTCAGCTTTATCATGAGTCGAACGATCTTTGAGAAGTTCTTTATGAATCGTCGATAGAAATTGCAGAAGTCAATGAAGATCTGCACATGAGTCAACGATCACGACACTTTTCAGCTTCGAATCACATCTACTTTTCGAGAGTTCATTCGTAGATCATTGATGAATACTAGTAGTTCAAGAAACGAGATTTCCTGAATCTCGAATTCGCACTTGTCAATGTCTATTTGCAAGTCGACTTCATGAAGCTTGTCTAGCACTTCTTTCACATGAGTTTTATGTTTCTTCAAGATCTTACTGTAGATAAGAATATCATTCAAATATGTCTGACAGAATTTATGCAGATATTCGAACAATACATCGTTGATATAGTGCTGAAAGAACGCAGATTCATTGATCAATTCAAAGAGCATTACTCTATACTTGTAGACGTCGAAGAAAGTAACAAAAGTAGTTAAATTCTCACTTTCTGAACTCATTTGCAGTTTATTGAACGCAGCGATAATGTCGAGTCGAGTCAGATACTTACTGCCTTGAATTCAAGCTAGTACTTCGTTTATCAAGAGTATTGAATAACGATTTCTTTTGATCAGAGCATTCAGTTTTCAATAGTCTACACAAAAGCGAAGACTATCGTCTTTCTTTTCGACAAATAGTATTGACGAAGCGAAGAGAGCTTTGCTGAGTGTAATAAACTTCTTCTTCAAGTTCTCTTCTAGATACTTCTTGATCTTCTGCAACTTGTGACTCGACATGAGATACAATCGACTTCTAGAAGACTGACTCTCATCTTCTAATTCAATATTATGATCGTATGATCGATGCAAAGACAACTGCGTTGTCTTTTCTTTATCAAAAACATTCAGAAAGTCATGATAAACTATTGAAAGCTTCTTCTTCAGTTTCTTTAATGACATGACAGAGATCATTTCATTCAGTTTCGCGAAATCTTCGACTGAGCTAAGCGCTTTGTTGATTTCACTAATGATCAAGAAAAAGATCTTGATCTTCTTATTCTTGACTAGAGTTTGATACACAGCAACTTTGATCATGACAATATTAACGAGTTTCTTTTTCTCAGTTGACTGAAAGAGACAAAGTTGATCGAGATCAACTTGAGTGCTTTGCTTTGCTATGAAAGCAGATTCAATGAATCTATTCACTGATTTCTGATTCGAAGATCTCTTCAAGATGATCGTTGATGTAACAATTGAATTCAAGTTCTTTTGTTTTATTTTGCAGATCTCGTTTGACTCAGATCTGTGAAATGCTGATTGACTGCTTGCTTTCGAAACGACAGATTTTGATGTTTGAATCTTCAATGATGATATTAATCGATTGTTTGCAGAATCTATCAAAATTTGATTTCTTTTCAATCAGAGATTTTCAATGATTATCTTGTGCTTATCTAGACGAGTTATCAATAGAGACATCATTTCATTCTTGTGTTCTTGAATCATGATCGATGTATACAGAGCGTGTGTAATCGACTTTCGATCAGAAATTTCATCATACGATCGAATCAACTTTGATTTTGACAGCAATATTAACTGAATATCAAAGTGTTTACATAGCTCTGACATCAAAGATTCATCGATGAAAGTCATGTCAGTGACTTCAGTATCTATCAGAGCGAAAGATCTGAATATCTTTTCTAAACTACTCAAGATGATGTCAACAGTGAACGACTTGAAATCAAATGAATCGTCAGACATGCTGATGAAACAGAATATGAGTATATCGCTTTCAGTCACTACTTTGACGAAGACAGATTGTTTTTTGAATTCGCAGCGATCTCGTGCACTTGAGTCGTCTCAAGACAGTCATATGCTCTATGTTCTGACTTCTTGCATTTGAAGCAGAGTTCTTTCTTAAACAACTCTTTCTGAATAGAATCGAGATTCGATCTTCTGAGTTTCTTTCACGCAGAGATTGATGACGTAGATCGAACAGACGAAGTGCTAGCGACAGAACGAGCAGCTGAGATCGCTGAGACTTTGACGATTGATCGAACATTCAATTCAGTCAATCTAACATCGACTTGCATGCAGATGTCGATAAACTCGTTCAAATTCGTGATTCGTTCATTGAGCGTTGCTCGTTGAAGATCTGAGCTGATCTTATGCTGAAGATCATCTAGTAAAGTCTCGTTATTGTATTCTAGTTCTGCGCTGAATATTTGAAATTTCATTCAAAATTCATGAAAGAAGATCTTGTTCTGATACAACTTCGAGTATTGTCGTTGAGTCGTGTGACGACGATTGAGATCGTCGTACATCTTATCAATGATCGATAGTACTTCTTCGACTTCTAGAAACGAGTTCAAGAAGATATTTTGCATGCGAGAAGCTATGTGCTTGATCGCAACTTCACTGACTCGACTTTCGATGTAGACAATCTTCAACTCTTCGATAGAAAAGTGATTCTTGTTTGTCTTCAGCTTATTTCACATTCGCGATAGTCAATTGTTTACATTCTGCGACGAATCTTCAAACAGTGAAGAATTCGATAATTTGATCGATTTCGAGAAACGATCTTCAGAAAGCGAAGTGCTTTGTCGACTTGATGCAATTTCTAGATGATGTATAATCATGTTCTTGTCTCTCATCTCTTTCTGCAGACGCGTCTGTGCAGCTTTCAACATGATGTTTGTCTCGTTGACATCTTCTAACATCTGAATCATGTCATTGTGAATCTTGATTTCGATGTTGTGCTGTTGACATATGTACTTGATAAAGACAACGATGTCGTCTGCTTCATGAGTGCTTATTCAAGCATTCAGTTCAGTGCTGATGCTGATCTTGATCATTTCGTGATCAAAGAACAACACGTTTGTGTTCTCTTCTTCTGTATCTGATGATGCATTCGTGTCTTCTTCTTCTGATGCTGTTCGATTCTGTGATAGAAGTGATTCTCTTCTAACATTTCAAAAGTCATAGCGAGCAATGCTCACTGATTCTGATTCTGTGCTTCTAGTCATGATATGAATAGAAAATTGCTGATCGAGATTTCGATATTACTCTATTGAACTTTCTGAGTTCGAGCAACGACTAGTACTCTATCGAACTTTCTGAGTTCAAGTACTGCTGAAATTTCTGATTTCTGATGACGAGCTCAATAAAAAGTTAGTCAAGAGCAACGCGTTCGTGTTCTTTGATTCTGATTCTATCGAAATTTCTGATTTCAAATCAAGATTCTTCTTTAGAAATTTCTGATTTCTATCGAGCTTTCTGATTTGAGTTGTGTAGCTTGTTTTTATATCGTCTACACGTTGATAGCAAGATTAATGAGCTTTGAACTAATGTTATGAGTCTGCATAAAGCGAATCATATGAGTGTATTCTAACTAGAAGTTCAAAGCTGAAGAAGAAAGAAGATGCAACACGTCGTGAGTTTTACTCACGAAGGCACGCTAGATTGCTAGCGTGTCAACATCAGCTCTATACTAGTCTATGATAGTCTGACACGATCTATGTTAGACTAACTCGAAGTGCACGATCGCAACACTAAAAACGATAACAAGCTTAAGCTTCATAGCATTAAGATGAAGAACTGCAAAATCATTGACAACATTCTATTTAGAAAAGATTTACTGTGAGTCTCTGAGAACATGCATACAAAATTACTATAAGAAGTGCATGATCAATCTTCAATCTTTCACTTCAACAATAAATGAATCATTGATTTAGTTCAGCGTTTCTACTATTGATCAGATCATCAAGCTACTATTCAATGATACATTTGAAACTATCATGCTTGTCAGCGAAGCAAAGTCTCTAGAAATAGCATCAATGAACTTCATCATTCTCTTTTGATTTCACAAAAACGTTGAAAAGATATAGCTATGAACTTCATCATTGAACTATCTGTGTCAGAAGACTATAACGTCATTTGCATAATCATATGTCATTTCATCAAAGAACATCACTATGTTCTCTGTCATTGAAAAATCGATGACATCTCAGTTGAAGAAATGATTTGAATCATGCTATGAAACATTTATCAACTGCATGATCTACTCAGTTCTATTGTTTCAAACAGAGACTTTCAATTCATATTAACTATGTGAAAGAGTCTTTGCAAATGACTGAGAATCACAGCTAGTTTATTCACAGTCTATCATTCTGAGATTGATGATCAATCAAAATGAGTCAATCAAGACATTGAATGCGAACTTAGAATCTACTGCAATTACATGCAGAACGACTGAGTTAAATAAATATCTATGATGAAGTTCAACAACAATTTTAATATCTTCTTGATCACTTCAATGATTTTCTTTTACTTCAATAAAGAATTTCACTCTTGAATGAGTTTTGATTCAGATATGACTGATTATAAAACAACTTGTGAACAACTTGAAGCTAGAAAGACAGATGATATTGTCATTCAAATGAAAAAGTTACTGAGTTTTGATCATCAATAATTGAAAAAAACGAAGCTGATCATCAAAGTTCAGATCAATAAACATAGATAAAACGTCACATATGAAGTAAATGATTGAGTTTAACTATCTTTCAGAAATGTGAAGACAATGAGACTCTGCAAAAATTTGAAAGACAAACAGTTAAATCTCTATCAAATCACTGTTAAAGTGAGTGTTATGAACATGTCTGAATCAATCAGAATTCAGATCTAACTCTAATCAATTTGATTAAAGCAAGTCTTGACACTATGTCTAGTTTGAATTTAGCACATCTCTTCGAGTCATTCTCAGCACTTCTTCTCGTTGTTCAGCACTTTCTTCATTCATCTCTTTCATCATTCTTTTAGACAAACACATCTGACATATTACATCACATCTGTATCGAGTCTAGCGCAGTCTCAAGTTATTATTTATAGAAGAGCTTGCACTCTTTCTCTTCTGTATTCTTAATGTCTTGTTATAGTTATCTCTAAAGAGCAATACATACATATCAGCTTCGAGTCTCTTTGATTAAATGATCTAGACATGATCTCAACATTACATTAAGAATTTCGTTTATCATACGATACAGATATTCATTACTCGTTCAATATACTCGTTCAGACAGATCGAGTCTAAAGAAATTCGTTTATCTGATGATCAACGCAATTGAAAGACAGAACAACACTAGAGAGTCTATAAAATCAACAGCGAGACTGATTGAATTGCTAGACGACTTACAGCTCATTAAGTACACATCGTTCATCTCGATTAATAGAATCAGCGATAAAGAATCTTCATTGATTGCTAGAGAATCAAATCGATCAAGAAAATCAATCAATTCTCAAATCAAACAACAAAAACAACTTTATCTTCTATTGCTAAGCATCGCTCTTCGCTCGATTTCTTTCTTTTAAAACACTCGTTCAATTCAATCTCTTCTTTCTTTCTCATCATGTCTCGTCTCTTCAAAGAGCGTTTCGAAGCTTCATTCTTCATTGTCGAAGATAACAACTCATTCGCTGAAATCATGACATCTTCTATGACTATGAAAGCTTTGAAGAAACGATGCGAAGAGCTGAAAGCTAGATTACAAGCTAAAGAGATTACTCTGTCATTGTCAATCTACTTTGAGCGTTCTAGATTTCAGAAAATACTTGATTCTTCATTGTTCATTGATGAAAAGAATTCTATCTGAAAGAACTGATATGAAAAAGTTCAGAACAAGCTGAAAATCAACGTTGATCTCTTTTCAAGTGAACGAGTCAAGCTGAGCTATGTACATTTCAGATTATTCGATGATGCAGCTGAGATCACTCAGTCAAGAC
>JAABUS010004828.1_pt1 | contig 18785 bp, 17 predicted proteins | sample 5560161 | NCBI WGS metagenome assembly JAABUS01 (sample SAMN10711885, study PRJNA513376) | rock metagenome | isolation source: Antarctica rocks | place: Antarctica: Victoria Land, Trio Nunatak nord | collected 2016-01-04 | reverse complement strand
TTTCCACTGAACGAGGAGCCGGGGCCCGACCCTTGGAGTGATTTGCATCGACACGGCCGGAGGCCGTATCGACACGATCATTCCTCGAGACATGGACCCGGCCCCCGCTTCATCCGCAGGCCTCAGAGCGAAGAGACCGCTCAGGAACCGGTCGAGGCCATCTCGGTCACGCTCGCTGCCGTGGTCGAGGCGGTCGTACCCGCATCTCCCTCCGGCAGGTTCGCACGCTTGCTGGTCGGGTCGATGACCCAGAGGCCGTCCTGACGCTGGAAGCCGAATCCATAGAGGCTCTGCTTCTGCAGCCAGACCCAGCGCTTCGTCGGGACATTCTCCTGAGCCACCGCCGGCGCCGCCGGAACTTCAGGAGCCGGCGGAGCCGCGGCGTTCAGAAGCGGCGAGGCCGGCGTGGGCTTGACGGAGGCGCCCGCCTGAGGGCTGCCCTGCTGGGAAGATCCCGTGGGGACATGCGGGCACTGCGAGGTGCCGGGGGGGCAGTCGCACAGGTAATGGATCTCCCTCCACTTCACGAGAATGTCCACGGGCTGGACATCCGTCGGGATGTGGTTCACCTTGATGGGGACGTAGTGGTTGCGAATGACCGTGATCTGGGTCGTCGGCTTCCACGGTGCGAGGTCCGACTCCAGGACGTAAGCATTCTGGCACGACGGCTGCTCCCTGGGGGGGAGCGGGATATTTACGTTGTGGCAGGGCTGGGGGCAGACCTGGACGTTGCACCCCACCTTGTCGACCTGGCAACCATGCCCGCCGTACTGGTCCTGCCCCGAAGGCATCGGGCCTTGCCCGCTCGCATAACCATAGAATTGACCCGAGGCCTGCTGGGCGGAGGCCTGCTGTCCGCCGAAGACGATCGCGATTGCCGCAATCGCTCCGACCACCGCGAATCGGAATGAGCTCATCTGTCGCTGCTCCTCGAGAAGTGATCTCACGTCGGACGAATCGAAATGCGTTTCAGTCTGCCCCGTCAATCTCAAGGGACCGCCGTCAACGGAAAACTTCACGTCCGTTCTCTCCCGGTCTCCCCGTCTTCACCAAACTGCCCACATCGGCCCGACACCCTAGACTTTACATCTTGCCCAGAGAGAGTCAAAAAATACGTTGCCGGTGTTTCACCAAGCACTGAGGGTCGTGTATTCGAATGCGCGCGATTTCGAGGGTCGATTCTCTATCGGATCGACCTCACCGGGGGCGGATGGCGGGGAGTTCTTAAGCCATCGAGTGCCGTCCGGGGGCGGATGTCCGACCCGGTCCGAGTCGGACATGGCCGTGCCGGATCAGGGTGTGTCTGTCGGCGACGTCGCCGTCGAAGAGACGACGGCGCTAAGATCGGGGCGGCCGGGTCGGCGGGCAACTCGGGCTGGGCCGAACTAGGCAGTTGTCGGTGCCGGTGCGGTTGGATATGTTGGGACGACCTGCTTTGCACCGAACTTCGATCCGACCGGGTCACCGGGGAGAGTCCGCCGCATGAATGGCCTGGCCGTCCGAATGGTCCCTTACGTCCTGTCATTCTTCAGCAGCTTCTGCATCATGATCCTGGAACTCGTCGCGAGCCGCCTGGTGGTGCCCCACGTGGGCGCGTCGCTCGTGGTCTGGACGAGCGTCATCGGGATCATGCTGGGGGGCATCTGCCTGGGCAACGTGCTGGGAGGACGGCTGGCCGACCGGGTCGAGCCGCGCAGGGCGCTGGGTCCCCTGTACGCGCTGGGGGCGGCCTTGACGCTGGGGAGCCTCTGGATGAACGCGGTGGTGGGCCTGACGCCCGGGCTCGACAGCCTGTCGTGGAACCTGAGGACGGTGCTGGTGGTCTCGCTCGACTTCCTGGTCCCCGCCACGGTGCTGGGGATGATCGGGCCGGTCGTCGCCAAGATGGCCGTGGAACAGGCCCGAAACTCGGGGAGCGCCATCGGCGACGTCTACTTCTGGGGGGCGGCCGGCTCGATCGCCGGGACGTTCCTGGCGGGCTTCGTGCTGATGTACGTGGCGCCGACCTCGACGATCGTCGCGGTGGTGGCGGCGGCCCTGGCCCTGATGGCGGCGGCCCTGATCGGCAGCCTGCCCGGGGCGGTGGTCGGTGTCCTGGCGGCGGCGTGCCTCGGGCTCGGCGCCTTCACCCCGCTGGTCCGGTCGATCCCGGTCCGCGGGGTGACGCTCGGCTCGATCCAGGTCAATCCTCTGTCGCTGGTCGGGCACGCCCTGACACTCCTCCTGGCGATGCTCGGCGTGCTCCGCCTGTCCCGGGCGGGCCGCGAGGGGTTCTCCCCCGTCGAGGACGCGGCCGTCGGCGGAGGGAAGGACAAGGACCCGTCCAGGCCGCGCCTGGGCGACCTGGCGGCGCTCTCGTTCGTGGCCAGCCTGACGTTCATGGCGCTGGAGATGGTGGCCGGGCGGATGGTGACGCGGCACCTGGGGTCGAGCCTCTACGGCTGGACGAGCATCATCGGCGTCTTGCTCGGCGGGCTCAGCCTGGGCAATCTCCTCGGCGGTAAGATCGCCGACCGCGTGCATCGCGAGAAGCAGGCGAGCTGGCTCTTCCTGGCCGCCTCGGTCCTGACCCTGTCGGTCCTCCTCCTGGAGAGCCCGCCAAAGTGGTTCTCCAAGAACCTGCTCGACGACGACACGTCGGTCCTGAGCCACGCCATCTCCATGAGCTCGATCACCCTCCCCGGCGCGTATGTGGTCCCCTTGCCCTGGCCGGCGCGAGTCCTGGCCGTCGTCATGATGGTCTTCTTCCTCCCCGCCCTGTCGATGGGGACCGTCAGCCCGGTGGTCGCCAAGCTCGCCGTCGAGCGGGTCCGGGCGAGCAAGAGGACCGGGTCGGCGATCGGGCAGGTCTACGCCTGGGGGATGGTCGGCTCGATCGCCGGGACGTTCCTGGCGGGCTTCGTGCTGATCGACGTGCTGGGGACCAAGGGGCTGGTCCTCGTCCTGGGCGCGGCGCTGGCCTTCGCGGCCACGTTGCTGGGCTCCGTCTGGCACGCCGCGTGGGCGGGAATCCCGCTGGGACTCTGCGTCATCGCCTTCTTCCCGAACCCCTGGTTCCGGGAGCAGGGCCTCCGCTGGGGCCTCCGCGAAGAGCCGGGCAACCCGGCGACCACCGAGGACGCAGAGGCCTGGATCGACGAGAGCAACTATTATTACATCAAGGTCAGCAACGAGCCCGACCCCGAAGGCCAGAAGCGGACCCTCGTCCTCGACAACCTGATCCACGGCTATTTCATCCTGGGCCACCCCGAGCGGCTCGACTACCAGTACGAGCACCTGTACGCGCTGGTGGCGAACCGGGTCGCGGCGGCCAAGGCCAAGGAGCAGGGCAAGGCGAGTGCGAATCAGGTCCCGCTGAAGACCATGTTCCTCGGCGGCGGCGCCTACGCCTTCCCCCGCTACCTCCAGCACACCTACCCGGGGACCGAGGCCGACGTCGCCGAGATCGACCCGGCCGTCACCCGGGCCAATTACAAGGCGCTGGGGCTCCCCCGCGACACCACGATCAAGACGACTTTCGGCGACGCGCGTCAGTTCGTCGAGCGCAACCAGGATCGCAAGCAGTACGACCTGATCTTCGGCGACGCCTTCAATGACTTCTCCGTCCCCTGGCACCTGACGACCAGGGAGTTCAACGACAAGCTCGCCAAGATGCTCAGCCCCGAGGGCGTCTACATGATCAACATCATCGACGTCTATGAGTCGGACGCCGTCGCCGAGGCCAAGGCCGAGTCCCAGGCCAAGGACGACGACGTGACCCTTCCCGCGACCGTCGAGGCCCTCAAGCGTCGGGAGCTGGCCCGGGCCAGGAACTTCGGCGGGTTCCTGGGGGCCTGGGTCAAGACGGCGAAATTGACCTTCCCCCACATCTACGTCTACGGGACCGACTCGGACGCCGGCGCCGGCCTCCGCGAGACGTTCGTCGTCGTCGCCTCCAAGAAGCTGCTCGACCTGGAAAAGCTCGGCCTCCGCGACGACGACCCCAAATTCTCGCATTCGGGCAAGGCGAGCCTGCCGCAAGGTTACGAGTCGTATGGCACCAAGAACCTCGAGGCGATCGACCTCCGCTCGCGCGGGATCATCCTGACCGACGACTACGCGCCCGTGGAAAACCTGCTGGCGCCCGTCGCCTCGACCCGGGGCGACGAATGATCCTGTTCCCGATGAATTTCTCCATGACGACCCTCACTCCTTCCCTCCCTCCCTGGAGAGGGTGCCCGGAGGGCGGGTGAGTGGCTTCGGCTTCGAACAGGAAACCGCCCTGCCGTCGCCTAGTCTTTCGCGCAACAATATCGACGGAAGCGTATGATAACCGCCCATGCGTCTTCTATTTCCCCGCCGCGGACTCGGGTTCCTCCCATGACCGAATCGAAGACGGGCGCCGTCCGGACCTGGTGGATCATCGGCCTAGGCTTCGCGGTGGCCTGGTGCCTCATCCTGATTTTCGTCGTGCCTCGCCAGGGGCTCGGGACACCTCGACTGGACAACCCGGGGGCCGGCCGGCCGGCGCAATTCGACTGGAAACTCTCCGACCTGAACGACGCGCCCGTCGACTTCGCGCGGTACAAGGGCCGGACCGTGTTCCTGAACATCTGGGCCACCCGGTGCCCCCCGTGCGTGGCCGAACTGCCGGCGATCGCCACCCTGGCGGCGAACCCCCGCCTGAAGGAGGTCGCATTCGTCTGCGTCTCGACCGACGAGTCGCCGGAGGTCCTCCGACGCTTCGTACGTGACAAGAAGTGGCCCATGACCGTCTTGAGGGCGACCGAGCTCCCCGACGTCTTCCTCACCGAGGGGATTCCGGCCACCTTCCTGATCGCGCCCGACGGGCGGATCGCCGCCTCGGAGGTCGGGGCGGCGCGGTGGGACGACCCTTCGGTCGTCAAGTTCCTCGAGCGGCTCGCCTCGCCCGCGGTCGTCAAACGGTGATCGACACGGAAGGCATCGCGCGGTCGAGGTGGACGCTCCCGTCGACCGACTCGATCATCACGGCGTCGACCTTGCCGAAGAGGTCCGCGGGCTCCTGATGGATCGTGACCCCATGTTTCTCCATCTGCGCCGTGTACTTGGGGATCAGCTCGCGGGCGAAGTCAACATTGCCGAGGCGGATCAGGGGACGGGCTCCGCGAGCGGGTCAGGGGCGAGATTCAGAAGGTGTCCGAGACCGGCCCGTCCGGCCCGAGCATCCCCGCTTCGGAGGCGGGCTTCCCGGGCGCCAGCGGGTCGGCGATCGCCTGGCCGGTCAAGGCGAGATACATGACGGGTAACAGGAGGGTGGTGAAGGGGAACGTGAAGATCAACCCGACCCCACAAGCCAGAAGCCCGGCGAGATTGACCAGGAATGTCGAGGCCATGATGGCGAAGATATTCCCCATGTTGTCGCGTGTGATCTCGAGCGAGAGACGCAACGACTCCATGATCCCCGCGCCCCGATCGATGATCAGGTAGTAGTACTGCGAAAGGCGGAGCGAAAGGAAGGTCACCCCGACCATGGCGACGACGAATCCAAGTCCGATGATGCCCATCCCGACCATCGGATTGCCACTGGCCACGGCCATCGCCACCCCCCCCGGGATCAGGCCCAGCGCAACGACCCCGCCGAGGATCAGGAAGAACGCGAGGGTCGCGAGGACGACCGTCAGGATGTACGGTCCCCCCCGGAAGACGTCGCCGAACGAGGCGTCCTGCCCCCGGGCGACCCTGAGCAGGAAGAGCGCCTGCCCGGTGCCGATCCAGATCTGCAGGAGCATGATCGCGACCATCACGATCAGGACGATCGCGTTGTAAATTTGCGGGTCCACGTTGGGCTTCACGGAACTGTCCATGATTCCCATCGCGAGCTGCCCCGCCAGGTTGAGCAAGGAACAGAAGACGACCACCCCGATGCAGATCCACATCTGTGCCTTGTAGATTTGCCAGGTCCGGGACATGACGTCGCCGACCGTGAACGGCGTGGGCGAGATTCCGAGGCCCGCGTATTGCCCCGGGCCGATCTCCGCCTCGGGGGCGGTGTAGGGGTTGGTCCGATCGTCGGGGAACCGGGGCGGGAGGGGGGACAACATGGTCTCGATTCTCCACGTTTCGGGGCTCAATATCTTCGAGCGGCGACGGCGAGGAGCGTGCCGCACCCCGACGCCGGGGCCAGTTTACCAGGCGTATCCGCCGATCGCCCGCAAACGTCTTTCGCCGCCCCCGGAAGTCGCGACTCGAACCGATCGGGTCAGAGCAGGTGGCGGGCCTTGATCTGGAGGTACTGGTTGACGAGCGGGGCGGTCAGGTCGTCGGGAAAGACGTCGAGCGTGAGGATCCCGCGCATCCGCAAGCCGACGAGGACGCGCTCGCGCCAGTTGAGCAGCGAGGCGGCGGCGGCGCCTCGGTAGAGGTCGAGTCCCTGCTCGGGGGCCGAGTCGGCGAGGGCGAAGATGTCGTGGTCGCGCAGGAAGACGCCCAGCGGGAGGTGCCGGCCGACGACGTTGCCCAGGTGATCGCCGATGATCTGCGCGTTCACGTCGTCGAAGACGTTGGTCATCAGGACCACGAGCGAACGTTTGCGGCACCTCTTCTCGAGCTCGACGAACGCCCGGTCGTAGCGAGATTCGACCAGCTCGGGGAAGACGTCGTGGACGCCGTGGACCAGCCGGTTGATCCGGCGCGGGCCCCCGGAGGGGGGGACATAGGCGCGGACGCGGTCGGAGAAGGCGAGCATGCCGACCTGGTCGCCGCGAAGCAAAGCCACGTGCGCCAGCAGGAGCATGGCGTTGAAGGCGTGGTCCAGCGGCGAGAGCCCCGCGCCGGTGTCGCCGGCCATCATCCGGCCGCAGTCGATCAGGAAGATGATCCGCTGGCTCTGGTTGGCCTGGTGGGCGCGCACGGTCAACTTTCGGCGCCGGGCGGTGGCCCGCCAGTCCATGTGCCGGGGCTCGTCCCCCTCGGCGTAGTCGCGGAGCCTCTCGAACTCGTTGTCGGTCCCCAGCCTCCGCGAGCGCCTGACGCCCAGGGCGCTCAGCTTGTCGCGGCGGGCCAGCAAGGTGTAGCGGGCGATCTGGCGGATGTCGGGATAGACGCGGAGCTGGGTCTCCACCGGCCAGGAGACCGAGCGCTGCCAGAAGCCGAGCCGGCTCGCGATCAAGGCGTCGACGCGCCGCATCGCGTACGTCCCGCGCCTCCGGGGGACGATCGAGGCGATCAGCGTGGCACGGCTATGGGCGGGTACGCTCACCAGGAATGCGGGGGGTTCGGCCGCGAACGTCTCGGGGATGTCGTCGCGGACCCGCATCCTTCGGCCGGCGCGGCCGAGGTTCTCGATCGTCAGCTCGACTTCCTGCGGCTCGCCGAGCGAGCCGACCGACCCGCACCTCCGCTCGACGCGAAACCGTCGGGCGCCGATGAGCGTGGCGAGGTCCGCCAGGGCGATGGCGCCGACCATGACGTCCAGCGCGATCACCGCGGGCCGGATCGCCTCGGAGACCAGCAACGCCAGCGACAGCAGCGTGGGGACGAGCAGGGCCGTCCCCAGCGATCGGCCGGGCCAGATCATCGCAGGGGGACCTCCACCGAGCGGATCAGTTCGGCGAGCAGTTCGTCGGCGCCTCGCCCCTCGACCTCCGCCTCGGGGGTCAGCATCACGCGATGCCGGAGCGCGAGCAGGGCCACTTCCTGCACGTCGTCGGGCAGCGCGAAGTCGCGTCCTTCGAGCGCGGCCATCGCGCGGGCGCTCCTCAGGACGGCCACGCCTGCCCGGGGCGACGCCCCCAGCGAGAACGTGGGCCAATCTCGCGTCTTGCGCACGAGCGCCGCGATGTAGCCAAGGACGTGGTCCTCGACGATCACCCCGGCGCATCGGCGCTGCATGTCGATGACCTCCGCAGGGCCGGTCACCGTCCGGAGCGGGCCGGCCAGCAGGGCGTCGGGCCCCAGGCCCCGCGTGTGCAGGCGGAGGATGTCGGTCTCCTCGGCGAGTCCGGGGTAGTCGACCACCAGCTTGAACAGGAACCGGTCGAGCTGGGCCTCCGGGAGGTTGTACGTCCCCTCCGACTCGATCGGGTTCTGCGTGGCCATGACCAGGAACGGGCGTTCGATCGGGTGGCCGACGCCGTCGATCGTGACGCGCGTCTCCTGCATGATCTCCAGGAGTGCGGAGTGCGTCTTGGCCGGGGCCCGGTTGATCTCGTCGGCGAGCAGCAGCTGGGTGAAGACCGGGCCGGGGCGGAACCGGAAGTCGTGGATGCGCTCGTCATAGACGGGCGAGCCGGTCACGTCGGAGGGCATCAGGTCGGGCGTGAACTGGATCCGGTTGAAGGCACAGCCGAGGACGCGCCCCAGGGCGCGCACCAGGAGCGTCTTCCCGAGTCCCGGGACGCTCTCGATCAGGACGTGGCCGTCGGCGAGGAGCGCGGCGATCACGCCCCGGACGAGTGCGTCTTGCCCGATGAAGACCTGATTCACCTCGGCCATCACGCGGCCCGCCCACGCGGCCACGGGGCCGGAGCCGGCGTCGGGCGAGGCTTCGGCCTGGCGGTCATCCGGCGGGGTCGCGACGGTCTGATCGTGCGCCTCGGGGGTGATGGAGCCGTCGAAGTCGTTCATGCGGGGGGGCTCAATTCCAGAGGGAGCGTTTCGGGGTCTCTTCCGCCTGGCTTCTGTCAGAAAACCGGTCGATCCCGGTTCGGATCGCGGGGGCGGGCTTCCGACGAGCCCGGCACCATTCTATTCGCAAGCCGGGTGGATTACCCGGACTGGTCCCCGTGAGGTGGTTACTCCGGGGGCCGCTCGCTGCAAGGCGGTGGGATTACCCGGATTGGTCCCCGTGAGGCGGTTACTCCGGGGGCCGCTCGCCACGCCTCGAGGGGTGGCGCCAGAGTCGATAGGTCCGCAAGGCGGAGCGTGCGTCTTCGGCCGCGCCGGTACGTTGCCACAAGGCGCCCAGGGCCTCGGGATGCGAGACGGGGCGATCTTCGCCCGAGGGGGGATCGGGACGGGGGCGGCCCAGACTCGGCGCCCTGGCCAGGCAGACCGCCAGCCCCAGGACTAGCAGTTGCGCCGCCAGCCAGCCGAATGGGGGGACATCCAGCAGCCCGAAGACCGTCGGTTGCGCCGGCGGACCGCCCAGCACGAACATCCCCTCGACGAACGCCACTTGCATCGGCTCGTCGCCCGCCCAGCGTGCCACTTGCAGCGCCAGGGGGCGACGCGCCCGGTTCACGAGGGCCGCGTTCAACAGGAACGAGCCGTTGGCCACGACGAGCACCCTCGCATCGTGCGCTCGATGCCATTCCATGGCCAGGGCCTTCCCGTCCCCCTCCAGGAGGATGCCCTCCGCGTCGACTTTGAGCGTCTCGTGCCGCGCCACGGACGCCCGAGCCGGGTCGATCCCGTCGGCCCATGGGCCGACGAGCGTCTTGCAGGTCGTCGGCGATTCCGGCGCTTGGTTCACCGTGAACCAAGCATCGGCATCGGCGGGTTCCTTGGCCTTTTTCGGCAAATCGACCGACCAGGGCTTGGCGGTTTCGAGACGCTTTTCGACCCGCTTGCGGAGGGACGCATCGGCCGTCTTGGGCATCGCCTCGAGCACGCCCCGCCAGTATTCCGCCTGGGCGTCGTAGTCGCGCGGGACGTAGATCATGCCCGAGCCTCGCCCCTCGTCGAGCCATCTTTCGTACCACTCGGCCTCGTCGCGGCCGGGCGGCCCAGGATTCGGGGCGAACCGCACGATCACGTCGGCCCATTCGCCCAGGTCGTCGGTCAACCGGACCGCCGCGCGGACGGTGTGCCCCTCCTGTCGAAACAACTCGGCCAGGGCGCCGGTGCCGTTGACGCTCGCCCCGCGCATCCGCCCGTACGTGGCGTCGATCTCTCCCGAGCAGCCCAGGGAGCCCAGCCCGACAACGGCCAGCACCACCGTCATCGTCCGTCGCCGGATCATGAGGCCGTCCCCGCCGAGACCCGACGCTCGAACGCCTCGGCCGACGTCCAGACCGCCTGGAACGCCTCGCGAGTCGGCGTGTGGCGGCCGTAGTAGACCGATTCAAACAGACGGAGCGTCGGTACGACGCACCCTCTCCATTGCGGGTCGACGATCGTCCGGACGAGCTGACGGCCCGTCCGGCCGGGGACGAGCCGGATCAGGCGGAGCCGGTCGAGCGTCAGCAACTGGTGGGCGAATAGGAGGATGACGGCACCGGCATAGTCGCCCCGTTCCCGACGGCGTTGAGCCTCGTCCCAGGGGTCGTCCGCCCCGGTCGAGACGCCCGTCGGCAGCCCTTCGAGCCGCGCCGGCGAGCCCAAGCGCGAGACGATTTTCACCCCCGACGGGGCCTCGACCGGACGATATCGCCGCCAGAGTTCCACCAGGACCACCAGGAGCACTGCCAACGCAAGCATCGCCAGGCCGATCGTGATCAACTCGCCGACCGAGCCGAGGTTGCCGAGATTCGGCAGGCGGTTCAGCCATTCGAGATCGGGCTCGCGTTGCGGCCAGACCGGCTTGAAGGCGTCGCCCTTGGCGTCGTACCAGGGATATTTCCCCTTGGCAAGCGCGGAGGGGACCGAACGGGCCGACTCGGGACTCTTCTCCGGGTCGGATGCCGCCAGGCTCGTCATCGCCAGAACGGCCCATGCCGTCGCCGTCACCATCGCCGAGGGTCCTCCAAGGAACGTCCGACCTCGCGAAGGCGGAGCTCGACCTCCCAGCCTTCCTGGCGGATCCGCTGGTCGATATAGCTCAGGAACCGAGCGACCCCGAAGAACGCGATCGCGAGCCAGATGCCCAGCTGCGCCCGGATCCCGCGCAGGTCGGACCACTCGGGCTCGTCCCAGGTCAACTCGGTGCTGGTCATGGCCCGGCCCAACTGGCCGGTCCCCAGCCAGAAGCAGAGCACGAACCATCCGCCGAACACGAGCTGGGCCATCCACTGGCCGAACAGCTCACCCCCGCGGTGCCCGCAGAGCGCCGCGCTCCGTCGGGCCGCCGACCACCACTTCCCCCGCTCCAGCAAGATGACCTCGTCCAGGAACGCCAGGCGCGTGGGGACCAGGAAGTAGAGGAAGAAGGTGACCATGAAGAACGCTCGGGCGAGGAATTGGAACACGAACATCGAGGGGAACGAGCGCGCCAGCGTGCGCACGACCCGGCCCGACGTGGGCCGATCGCCGAACATCAGGCCGCCGAGGACCACGGCCAGGGGGGCAGTCGCCCACGGGGCTTCCAGCACGAGGAGGTAGACGAGCAGCCCGACGGGCAACTCCGGGTCGCTCAGCACCCACACATTGAACGCCGCAAAGGGCGCGATCCCCGCCAGCGCCGCCATCCCCAGCGTCAAGGGCCATTGCCGGACGACCACGAGCGCCAGGTCCAGCACCTCGAGATACGATCGCTCGCGGATCTGGACCAGGGTCCGGTCGGTCGATCGGGACGCGCCGGGCTGGGAAGGCCGCACGCCGATGGTCGATTGCTGGGCCATGCGCTCCTCAATCTCAGCTCGAAGCCCCGGTCTCGCGTCCGCAGAACAGCAGATACCCGACGAGCAGGCCGGCACTACCCAGGGCGATGCCCGCCTTCGCGGCGTAGGGCAAGGAGGAGGCGGAGACGAACCCTTCCAGGAAGGCCGCCAGGATGAAGAGCACGACGGCCGCCCCGACCGTCGGCAGGGCGTTGGTCGCCTCGCGGCGCAGCGAGGCCAGGCGCGTCTGGCCTTTCGTGTCGATGAGTCCGTAGCCGAGCCGGAGCCCGGCCGCCCCGGAGAACACGATCGCCGTCAGCTCGAAAGGCGCATGCGCCGTCACGAAGGTATAGAAATTCGACGCGGAAGGGCTGGTGGCCATGTGGCCGAAGACTGTCCCGAGGATCATCGAGTTGGAGAGGAGCCCATAGAGGCTCCCCAGCCCGAAGAAGATCCCCCAGGCGAAGCACTGGAGGCCGATCGTCGTGTTGTGCTGGATATAGAAGCCGGTCATCATCGTATCATTCCGCACGGGTCCGTCGTCCTTCTCGGACCGCGACGCGAACGGCTCGGCGTACATCGTGTCCATCTGCTCGAGGAAGGCGTCGCCGATGACCCGGTTGGCGAACTCCGGACGTCCGGCGCCCAGGAGGGCGCAAATCAGGAAGCTGCCATAGAAGACGAGCGCGGCGAGCCGCAGCGCCGGGTCGGACCGGAGCCGGCGGGGGACCGTGCCAAAAAGCGCATCCGCCCAATCGGAGACGCGGAAGCCCTGGGCGCGATAGACGGCATTATGCGCGCGGCCGACCAGGGCGTGCAGGTAAGCCACGGTCTCTCGGGGCAAGTCGTGCGACTCGGCCAGCATCAGGTCGGTGCAGGCGGCGCGGTAGAGCTCGCCGAGCCGGACCACCTCGGTCGCGCCGACGCGGTCACGCCGCCGCTCGGCCAGCCGGTCCAGCAGCTCGTCGAGCTCGCGCCACGACGCCTCTCGCTTCGACAGCCGATCGACGACCCGCATGGTATGGTCATTCTCCCAGGAAGACGCGGTGATACAAGGCACACAGGACCGCGTCGGCCGAGGAGTCGGCGGGGAGCCCGTAGCGATCGCGGAGCGGCCTCGCCAGGTGCCCGGCCATCTCCTCGCGGCGAGCCGCCCCGAACCGGCCTCGACGCTGGACGTAGTCCGAGAGCGCCCGGGCGAGCTCCGGGCCGGCCGCCACCCGCACCGGCAGCCAGGGCAGGAGCGCCTCGACCGACGAGAGCTCGACCTGGATCACCCCCGCCCGCCCTCGACGCGCCTCGACGACCACCATCGTCCCTGCCGCCAGGTCGCCCAGCCGCTGGAACTTGCGCGTCAAGAGCATGCTCGCCAGCCCGAGCAGGTAGCAGAACGGCAGAGGCCCGTCGATCGTCCCCACCAGGCTCCGGAGCACCGCCTGCGCCCCGGTGATGGGAATCCCTCGGTCCGAGACGACGCGGATCCCGACCAGCCGCTTCCCCAGCGTCTGGCCGTTGAAGACTGCCTCGCAGAACGCTGAATAGCCCCAGACGATCGCGAAGTAAGCCACCAGGGCCAGACCGATCCCCCCCCCGATCGAGCCCAGCGAGAGCAGCAGCGAGGTGAGCACCGCCGCGCCCACCAGGACGATCAGCAACGCCACGTCGATCGCATAGGAGAAGGCGCGACGGAAGGGCCCGGCCAGCGGGTACTGGAACACGATCCGCTCCGGCGTCGTCATCCGGACGGTCGTATCGAGCGGCTCCGGAAATGGTGACTGAGATGCCGTGGCCATTCGCGGTCGCCGTCGATACTGGAGCCGGGCCCGATCTCGATCACGCCGCCCGAGCCCCGACGCGTCAATATCAATGGTAGCATGCTAACCGGGCGCCGACCACGCCGCAATGATCGGTGGGCTGGCCGTCCGGAATCGTCGCGGGTGACAAAAGGGCGGGAGACTCGCCGGTCTGTGGGGCAGGGAAAGGGCCGAAGCCCATGGAATGCGTCGCCGTGATCGCCTGTTCGTCGGCGTTGATCTCTGCCCGACTGGCGGACATGCAGGACCTGAACCCGTTCCAGTGGGGCTTCCTCGCGATGGTCGTCTACGCCGGGGTGCCGAGCGATCTCATCTGGCGAGGGGCGAGCGTGATGGACGCGCCGATCGTCTGGATCAGTTTGTTCGGGGGGGGCGCTTCGTCCCGCGGATTGCCCGGTCGATCGTCGTCGCGATGCGGCGTCGGGGAAACCGATAGGTGGGGGGGAATGGAGGGGAGAGGACGGACGGTGCGGGGGTTAGCGGGCGTCGGCGACGGGGCGGGCCAGTTTCGGGGCGCTTTCCGTGTTTTCGAAGAGGGGGCAAGTGATCAGAGTTTTCTTGCGAAGCTTGGCGAGGTAGGCGGTCGCCTCGCGGCCGTGCGTCTGCTCGCGGAGCTTCCTCCGGATGACGTCCTGGACCTCGGCGAACGTCGCCGGCCCCGTCGGACGGCGCGACTCGACGCGGACGATGTGGAAGCTGGTTGGGGCCTCGAGGATTGGGCTGATCTGCTTCGGCGGCAGGTTGGCGAGTGCGTCGTTGACGGAGGGGATCGCGTAGCTGCCCGGCGTCGTCTCCCAGAGGCCCCCGCGAGCCTTGTTCGGGCCGTCGCTCTCGCGTCCCGCAACCTTGGCGAAGTCCTCGCCCAGGCGGAGCCGATCCAGCACCGCCTCGGCCTTGCGCCTGGCCTCGGCCCGGCTCGGATGCTTGCCTACCTCGACGACCACCTCGCGCCAGGTCCACAGGGCGGGTCGCTCGAAGTCCTTCAGGTGCTCATTGTAGTAGGTGCGCATCTCGGGGGCGGGCAACTCCACGGTCATCCTCGTGCGCAGCTCTTGCTGGAGGAACTCGCGGGCGAGGCTATCGAGCCGGTACGACTCGCGCATCTCGTCGAGCGACTCCCCCCGTTGCGCCAGCTTCCGCTTCAGGTCCAGCTCGTCGGCCGCGCCGTTCCGCCGCAGTAAGGGGGGCAGCTCGTCCTCTCGGAATGACTTGTCCGCCATCTCCATGAACATGTCGATCTGCTTGGGATTTTTGAGCTTGATGCGGGCCTCGTGGACGATCAGGCTGCGCTCGATCAGCATGTCGAGGACCGAGCGGCCGATCATATTCAACTCGTCGCGGGTGGGGGACTGGTCGGCGGGGACCCCCTTATCCTGCAGGTATTTCCGGACGGCCACGTCGAGTTCGTGGAGCGTGATGACGTCGTCGCCCACGCGGGCGGCATCCTGGCCGGCCTTCTTGAGCGTGAGCGAAGTCCTCTCGGAACGGACCGTGGCCAGCGCCGGGCTGCCGGGCGCGTTGACGGTCCGCATCTCGGGGTCGCGCGGGGCGTCAGACGGCCTCGCCGCCGACCGCGGCTGGTCGACGGCCGCGGCTTTCACCTCGGGCTGTGAGATGAGAGGCAGCTCCGGCGGCAACTCGGGGGCCGGTGCGGGCGCCGGGGGTGGAGCCGGGTCCGATGCCGGGGGTGGAGCCGGGTCCGATGCCGGAGCCGGGGCCGGGGCCGGTGTGTCGATCGGCTCGACCGCAGGGGGAGCCGGAAGCTCGACCGGCGGCTTGTCGTCGGGATCGGGGCCGGGGAGCGGGTCCGGAGGGGCCACTGCCGGCGCAGCATCGGACGCCGACGGGGGGGGTGCCGGCACGTCGGGGGCTGGCGTCATGATCGGTGCGGGCGACGACGGCTCGACCGGTGGGGGCAGCTCCGCGGCCGGCTCCGCGCCGGCGGACTCGGCGACGAAAGGATCGGCGTCGGGGGGTTCTTGCGCGATCGGAGGCCGGGGCGGCTGGGCCTTGGGCTCGGGATACATCCGCGGTCTAGCACCGAAAGGAGCCTGGGCGACGAACGGGGCGGGCCGACCTTCCGAAAACCCACCCGGCCGCGGTGGCTTTCCCGATGCGGCCTTATCCTCGGACAGATAGCCAAGACGGCCGGAGCGGGAGTCCCCCGCCAGCTCGCTCTTGTTGATCACTTCGTGGATCGGTGGCACCGGCGCGAGGCCCACGGGGGCCGAGGTCCGGGCGACCTTGGGCATGGCCGAGCGGCTCTGGGCGCAGCCCGCCAGGGCCAGGCCGAGCACTCCGGCGACGACGGAGGGTTTCATCCGCATTCTCCATCCTTGGAGACAAGACGTGCCGAGACGAGGTCGCATCACTTCCTTGTCAGACGCGACCGGCAACCACGCCCATCCCGTCCGACGGGCTCGCTCGATTCAGGGACGTGGGGGTTGACGAGTCGGACCGATGGGACGGAGATGGGCAACGCCGCGACAGGCTACCCGCCCCCCCCTTTGCCTGCAAGAGCGCTTCAGGATCGCCGCAGGGCTGTTCCCTTCGCGGGCTCGAAGCACCACGCCCGCCCTTCGGGCACCCTCTCCGGAGGGAGAGAGTCGGGGTGTCGGGGTGTCGGGGTGAAAGACTTTTCGGCAGAGACGGCCGAGGATCGCCGCTTCCAGGGTCCGCTGTTCGCGGACGGGCAAGGTCCGTATCTGGGCCTCGGCCTCCCGCGTCATCGTGATCTGAAAGGCCGTCGCCGAGCCCTCAGCCCCGAATGCCGCGACCATAGCTCAGCATTGCCGACCCCGGGGACCGACGCGGCGGGCCAGGTCCGCTGCGGCGTGCGGTTAGGCGTCGGGCGGGCTCGGGAAGGGCCTCCGAGGGCTCGCCTTCGACTTCCCGATCAACTCCCGGAATGATGGACTCGACTCCAGCAAGCGATCAATGAGGTCGTCGTCGTCGCCCGGCTCCAACCCCTGGATCGAGACGAGGCGATGATCGGGCAGCTCGATGACCAGGGCCCGGCCGGTGTCGAGGCACTCATTCAGCATCCCCCGCGGGTCCGCCTCCAGTTGGCTCAGGGGGATCACCTTGATGCTCATGGAACTCCTCACCCCCAACGACCAGAGTGTTGCCGACCTTTCGCCCGGCGACCAGGAGGACCACCTCCTCGCCCTCGACATTATACAGGACCCGGAGGTCGCCCGCCCGCAGCTCGAACTCGGCCAGCGGGTTGGGCCTGAGCCGCGGTCGCGCGATGGTTCACAGGTCGGTGCAACGCCCTTCGCGGGCGTCTCGCAGAGCCTCTTCGGCCAAGGCATCCAGGCGGCCCGCGGCGACGTCGCGATCGAACTGCCGGTCCCATGCGTCGGCGTCGAACTCGGCGAACCAGGCCCGGAGCGCGGCCAGTTCCTCGTCGGGGAGACTGCGGATCGCCTCCTCGATCTCATGGATGGTTCCCATGTCGGAAGCATACCGTCCCCGATGAGTCGAAGCAAGGACTCCCGCCGCCTAACGATCAGGTTCAGCGGGTCCGCTGCAACCGTTGGTTAGGCCAGTAATATGAACTGACACCGGTGTTTCCGCCCTTGGCCCCGAATGCCGCGACCGTCACTCAGCCTCGCCGACTCCGGGGCCCGACGCAAGTGGGCCCTTCATCTTCTCTCACCTAAGAACAAAGCTTAGCGGACCCGGACACGAACCAGCGAGCATGAACGAAGCAGAAAGCGCGGCCCGTGGCCGTGGTCCGCTGCAGCGCAAGGTTAGGGGGCGGCCTTGAGCTTGGCCAGTACCTCCTTGGCAATGTCCGAGCAGTCGTAGAAGGACTTGCCGACACCATCGAGATCCCAGACGATATGCAAAGCCGATTCCAATGAAGACGCATCGGCCGCGCCGACGAACCAGTCCGCCGACTGACCCTCCGTTGACCAGATGAGAACGCCGTGCCGACTCCCGGCGAACCGATACTGCACGCTGCCCGGCCAACCGAACGTCCTCGGCCGGTCGTCGAATGAGCCCGCTAGGGCCTTGAGGGCATGAGAGCTAATCGGACCATTCTGCGCTTGCACCAGCCCAGGTCGGCCGAGGACGACAGCATAGTCCCAGACGCAGGTATAGACGTAGGTCGAGAACTTACGAGCGAGCAGCTGCCATTCGGTGCCATCTGAGTCCACATCGACGAACACCGGGGGGTCATCCGAACCATCGAGGAAGATCGCCCAGGTGCAGACACCCTGATTCTCCCATCGGATGGGGATCAATCGTCCGACCGTCGATTCTGTTAGGGCGAATTCCAGGACCGGGATTGGCGGATCGCCGTTGCTGTGCTCCGCAAGGACGGACAGAGCGCTTTCGTACGAGTACCATTCGCGTACGGAAGGCGGCAGTCGCATCCCGAGGCGTCGCTCAGTATTATCTAGCCCGCCGAGCGCCGCCGTCGTGGTTCGCGGCCGGGTGCCAAGTAGTTCAAACGTGGCGCTGTGGAATGACGCCATTGTACCCGCCGTCTAACCAGCAGTAGACGACCGAACTGTCGTGAAAGATCACGACGAAGCTGTCGTTTATTCCTGCGACGATCACACTATCTTAAATAAATTGCGTGGTCGCAACAAAAATTGGCGTGATATGCGACGATTTCCGCCAGGCGAATCACGGCGAAACGACCCGATTAAATGAAGGCCGGGATCCGAACGTTGCATGGCACCCGAAACACTGGGGCCGCCGGAATGGGTTGGCGCGCACGACTCTGCCTGGCCTTCGCCCTCCCTTGACCGTTCGGCGGAAATATGCCACAACTCCGCGCCGCCAACGGCCGAATGAGTGAGTAGTTTGCGCATCCCGACGGACATCCGGCGACGGAAGTCACCTCTAATGGATTGGAGGCCCGGATGGGCACCGAATCGTCGCGCATGGAGAAACTCCGCGTCGCCCTGCCCCCGCACCGCTGGACGAAGGTCGACGACCCTGGGGCGATCGCGGTCGTCGCGTCGTATGCCACGGTGATTGCCGGCGCGGGTCCGGCCGGGCTGACCGCCGCCTATGAGCTGACCGGGCACGGCCACTCGTGCGTGGCGCTCGAGGCCGACCCGAACCTGGTCGGCGGGATCAGCCGGACCGACCAGTACAAGGGCTATCGGTTCGACATCGGCGGCCACCGTTTCTTCTCCAAGAGCGACGAGGTCAACCGCATCTGGCGCGAGATCCTCGGCGATCAGTTCATCACGCGGACGCGGCTCAGCCGCATCTACTACGACCGCAAATTCTTCCACTACCCCCTGAAGCCGGCCGATGCGCTCCGTAAGCTCGGCCTGGTGCGCTCGACCCGCATCCTGGCGAGCTACATCAAGGCGAGGCTCCGGCCGATCAAGCCGGAGCGGAGCTTCGAGGATTGGGTCGTCAATCGCTTCGGACGCACCCTCTTCGAAATCTTCTTCAAGACGTACACCGAGAAGCTCTGGGGGATGCCCACCCACACCATCTCGGCCGACTGGGCCGCGCAGCGAATCAAGGGGCTGAGCCTGGTCAAGGCGGTCACCAGCGG
>JAABUS010004827.1_pt1 | contig 18787 bp, 12 predicted proteins | sample 5560161 | NCBI WGS metagenome assembly JAABUS01 (sample SAMN10711885, study PRJNA513376) | rock metagenome | isolation source: Antarctica rocks | place: Antarctica: Victoria Land, Trio Nunatak nord | collected 2016-01-04 | reverse complement strand
TTCTGCTGCGCCAGTTCACGGCGGCCGGCTACCAGGTGCCCGGCTACAAAAAAGTATGGCAACGGGTGAAGCAAAGCGGCGGGGCCTACGCGGACTACATCCACCACAACGACAACCAGGACCTTTACCTTCTCCGGGTGGTCAAGCTCAGCCTATTGAGCACCCCCGAACCGTGACAAGAAAAGGCCAGTGGGGGGTACCACTGGCCTTCTAACCGCCCGGTTTCGTGTTGACGCACTGGCCGGGCTTTACACAAAATGCAGTGAAAAGTACGCAAAAACGTGCAGAGGTGGCCGTATGCCCTTTCTGCACCGCCGCCTCGGGGGAACCAAATGGCCTTCAAAACACTCAAAGCGAAGATGATACGCGCTTTTGTCCCTTCTGCATCCATGCCGCTGCCCCCTGCTGCTACTGGTGCGGCCACCCGCCCCAAGGCCAGCCGATTTGTCCCGGCTGCGGGCTGCTTGCGGCCGGCTGGACGGATTGATTCGACTTCTTTTTTTCCCTTTTGTTCTTTTTATATGAAAACTACCTTACTTCTGGGCCTGGCCTTGCTGGGCCTGGGCACCTTGCGGGCCTCGGCTCAGCTCGTCGTAACGGCCCCGGTGCTGGAAGGGCAAGGGTTCGTGCAGACGGGCCTACAGAGCACCATGAAGGCCCTTTCGGCGGCGGCAAACAAGCTGGTTGCGTCGGGCGTGAGTGAACAGCAACTGACCAAAATGTTCTCGGAAAAGAACATGATGATGGCCAAAAACTGGTACGATGGCTTGCAGCAAGTGAGCGGGGTTGTCCGCGACTACCGCAAAGTGCGGCTGATTTTTGCCAAGCAGAACGCTATCATCACCCAGTACTCGCAAGCTGTCGAGGTGTTGCGCAAATCGGCGTTCGTTCGCCCTGAGCAGCTCACGGCCATGACCGCCACATACTCCAAGCTGCTGGGCGAAAGCGCCAACACCATTGGCCTTGGTTAAAAGTTTGGTACGGATATTACATGGCCGGCCCACTCACCCGAATGAGAGTACCGGAAAGCCACCAGAAGCGCTTATCGGGTATTTTGATTGCTGCTATGCGTTTCGGATACCGCATTTCGTCGTGCTAGCAGTCACCCGGAGGCAACGAGTAGCTGGTACCTGAAAACGCCCGTTTGATTACCTCCCACGCGCATTACCGCCTCTACTTAATTAGGGTGATGTAACATTTGGACCAAACTTTTAACCAAGGCCCTCGTGGTAGCAGCTTGCCTTTACCCAAATCCTGTTGAAAAGCGCCGGCCTACTGGCCGGCGCTTTTTGGGACCATAGCGGGCGATACTTTGGGTTATAGGATTGATGGGCTGCTCATTTCAGGTATCAGGAGTCCTAACTGGTGAACAGGACGGCTACCGACCTAAGCCCCTGTGGGGTCTGGTTACCTAAATAAGGCCCTTTAACTGGCAGTCTACGCTGCCTTGCTAAAAGGTCAAAAGTGCTTCCAGAGCATTAGAAGCCCCTTTAAAGGCTTCTTTTGGTGCGCATTCATTTCATCAAAAAACGTCTTTACCAGTTGAAAACGGAGCTGGAAAGCGCAGGCGTAAGTGGTTACCATAAAAAGGTAGCCTAGACTAGGTCTGCCCGTTGTTTACTCCTATTTGCCTACTAGCCTATGCGCCACGCTTTACTCTTTTTACTAAGTTACGCTCTGGTCCTAAGCGGGGGTACCCCGTCTTATGCCCAGTCTACGTCGGGGACGTTGCCCCCCAATCTGCTTAACCGGAACCCACTGCCCCCTTCTCCCGAGGCCGCGGCTCTTGGACGCTTTGGAGAAGTACCCGTTAGTCTATATACGGGGGTGCCAATGATTGATATTCCCCTAGTCACTTTACTGGGCCGCAGTATTTCCATTCCCGTGGCCCTACAATATCATGGGGGTGGCGTTCGACCGGACCAAGTCGCGCCTTGGACTGGTATGAACTGGACTTTACAAGCCGGGGGGGCCATCACGCGCACTTGTCGTGGACAGCCGGACTTCGGGGGCTACTTCACGCCGGATACCGGCATGCCTCCTCCCTCCATTCCCCTGGGCATCACAAGCTGGTGCAAGAGCCTTTCGGATAACTCGGATAATACGGATTACTATGAATACATAAAAGACGTACTATCTGGAAAGAAAGACAGTCAGCCCGACCTGTTTAGCTTTAATTTCATGGGCTATTCGGGACAAATTGTCTTCGACCAGCAGGGTACCGCCTACACCATCCCCACTCAGCCCTTGCGCATTTTGGCCCCCGGTGCCTCAGGTGGCAATTACTGGCTTATTCAGACACCTGACGGGGCCAGCTATCAATTTGCCAGTACAGAGTATAGTAGTAGCACCACGCAAAATCCCGGCCCCACCACCTGGTACCTGACTCGCATTACCTCCCTCGAGCGGGAGGAAGTCACATTTCAATACCAGCCCTATCAAACGGAGCTTACGTATCCGAACGCTCATACTACTTCTGCTATTAGTACGCAAACTGTGCTCGCGACTAATTTTTACTGTGAGGCATGCCCACGGGGGCTGGACATTGGGGACCGGCCGACCACGCATATTGAAGGCCAATACCTGCGCCGGATACTCACTGCTACTCATCGCCTGGACTGCTACAGCACGGGGGGGCGGCTGGACCAACCCGGTACCCGGCAGTTGACGGCAGTACGGCTGACCTGCCTGACTGATAGTAGTCGGGTACTAGAGTACCGGCTGGATTATAATTATTACGGCCAATCCCTAAACCCCAAGCTAACTGACCGGCTGATGCTACGGCAGGTACAAAAAGTGGGCCTGTTGGCCGATGGAACGGAGCAGAAAGAACCGCCTTATCAATTTACCTACGTCACTCCTGCTAGCATTCCTGAACGGGGCACGTACGCAGTCGACCGTTGGGGCTACTATAATAATGCAATTAACAGCAATCCGTTTTTGCGTTATAATGCTCAGAATTGGCAGGTACTATCAGGGGCCGATAGACAAACTAAACCCAGGTACCTCACCTTCGGCTTACTGCAACGCCTTCAGTATCCGACTGGTGGTTACTCTGACTTTGAGTTTGAATCTAATGATTTTTCCAATGTCACGCCTCGTTATACTACGGCTGACTCCAGTCAAACGGTTTTTGCGCAAGAAGATGCGGCGGGCAATCTAACCGGTATTCGCACGCGCACCTTTACCCTGACGCACGCCCAGATAGTCACGTTTCACTATACAGCCGACCCCGTCGATTCCAGTACCGACCCTGTCACGCAGGTAGACACCCAGGCCATGCTGTATGCCAATAGTCCGGGTAATCCCACCACTTTTACGGCCGTCAGCGCCTTGGATTATCCGGGAACGTTGTTTTCTGGTCAACTGACCCGCTCCCTCCAACCGGGGACCTATCGGCTGGAGGTAAGCTTAACTAGGACGGCGGCGAGGGCAGCCGTGGAAATCGCTTATCAGCAGCGCTGGCCAGCCGCTACCTGCAAAGAATTGGGGGGCGGGACTCGCATCCGGCGTATTATAGCCTACGACGGTTATAGCCATGAAAACGACCAAATAAAAGAATACTATTACGATAACGACCGGCATACCCGCTCTACTGGCAAGCTCATTCATCAGCCTATTTTTCATGGCAACATGAGCTATATTATAGTTAACAAAGGCATCAGTGACCCCGACAATAACTCCTGCTTCACTTCGCATGACGCGGAATGGAAATGCGATTATTTAATTCACTACGCGGATGATATTGCGGCGGCCAGCGGGTCAGCCCAGGGTAACGCCGTTGGCTACGATACCGTTACCGTCGTGCAGCGCGGACCTACTACGAGTCTGCGAACAACTTCTGTTTTTCATAACGTAGCCGGTGGCCCTTACGAGCTTGACAATCAAGAAATCGAATATCCAGGATATATTCCGCTAAATTTCGACAGGCAGAACGGCCTCCTGATGCAGACCCTGGACTATCGGGTAGCTCCCAACGGAGATGCCTTCAACCCGGCCGACTACCAGTTGGTCCGACGGGTGGAGCGACAATACGGTAGCCCGGTCGTACCGGACAAAGACATTATCGGCCTCTCAATCGGGGGGGCATTCGGCGATTTGGTAATAGGACGTCCGGAGCCGTGCCGCACTATCGTAGTGCAGTCGTACCGTACGCGGGTGGGCTGGTGGCCGCTGACGAGCACAATCGAGACTCGTTACGACAAGGCGGGGAAGTCGTTTGCCACCACCACGCGACAGGTGTACGAGAGTGCCACGCACCTCCAGCCCACGTACCAGGAAGTAACCGAGTCGGATGGCAGCGTGCACACGACGCGCTTTAAATACCCGCTGGATTACGTTCCCGGAGCAGATGCCGGGATTGCCTTACTCCAACAGCAGCATGTGGTCCAGACCCCCGTGGAGGTGCAACAGTGGGTGCACCCCCCTGGCCAGGCCGCTCGCTGGACGGGAGGAACGGTAACGCGTTTTGAGGCTACGTCGGGCAACGTGCTAGTGCCGACGCAACAATACCAAGCGGCGCTGGCCGCCCCCCAGGCTATCTTAAGTGAGCCGCGGTCCCCGGACCAGCGCTACACGACGCTGCTGCCTAGCCCGACCTATGAATTACGCGCCCAACTGCGCTATACAGCCAGCGGCACCGTCGCGCAGCAGGCACCAACCCACGGGGTTACAAGTGCCTTTCTCTGGGATTATCCCGGTTTGCGCCTGCTGGCGCAGGTGCAGAATGCTACTTCGACCCAGGTCGCTTACACCAGCTTTGAGCCAGCCGCCACGGGACGCTGGCGCTACGATTCAACGGGCACCCACCGGCAACCAGGGGGCCGCACGGGCCGCTGGGCCTATCGACTGGACGAGAGCGGGAGCCTGCTGCGGCCGGGCTTACCAGCCGGCGAGTATGAGTTGCTCTACTGGCAGCAGAGCACTAACCAGGTGAGTCTACGGCTAGGTACTACTGTCGTAACGGCGCCGCGCCAGGCGCTGGCTACTGCGCCTGGCGGCTGGCAGCAGTACCGTACCCGATTTCGAGTAGCAGCCCCCGCCACGCTGGGTATAGGCGTGGCGCTGGGCAGCAGTCTGGTGCTGGATGAGGTGCGACTCCACCCGGTGGGCGCTCAGATGCGCAGCTTCACGTACGAGCCGTTGGTGGGCGAGTCCTCGCTGACCACGCCCGATGGCCGCACCCTCACCTATGAGTATGATGCGCTCGGCCGCTTAGTGCGCACGCGCGACGAGCAGGGGCGCATCCTCTCCCAGCAGCAGTACCATTTCGTCGGCACTAAGTAAGGCCGCCCGCTTTCCTCCCTCTTTCCGTCTTGCTTAACCCTGCTGCGTATGCGCTGGACTTCTACTGCTTCCTACTTCTCCCGGCTCGTCGGGTGCCTGCTGCTGGGCTTGCTGCTCAACGCCCGTCCGGGCCAGGCCCAAACCAGTCAGGGGCTGGTGGCCGACTCGACTGAGCTGCGCGTGCTGCACCAGTTCTATACAGCTACTAAGGGCGCTACCTGGAGCAAGCGTACAAACTGGCCGACAAGCACTACTTGGCCAGCAACATTGACTAGCGCTGACTTTGCCACGTGGTATGGGGTAACGGTAACGAATGGCGACGTAACCAACCTGTCTCTAGCCTCTAATAACTTAACTGGCTCCTTACCTGGCAGTTTAAGTCAACTTGCTCAAATCCAGAGTATTTATCTCGGTCAGAATTCTTTGAGTGGCCCTATCCCCGCCAGCTTCGGGCAGCTTTCTAACTTGCTTTCGTTATCCTTAGGCATTAACCGCCTCAGCGGACCGATTCCCCCCGAACTTGGCCAGCTTACGCGATTACAAAACCTGGCCTTAAATAGCAATCCGCTAACGGGACCTATTCCTGACCCTTTGAGTCAGTTGACCCAGTTGCGCGGGTTAGTCCTCTACCACACGACGCTTAGCGGTACTCTCCCCGCCAGCCTAGGGAAGCTCATCCAACTGCAATCGTTGCAATTGAGTGGCTGCTCCTTCACCGGACCCATTCCCCGCGAACTGGGTCAACTCAGCCAGTTACAGACTTTATTACTAGGGCAAAATCAACTCCGCGACTCCATCCCTTCCAGCCTAGGCAACCTGCGTCAACTGACGTATCTAAGCCTAGTGGAAAACCAGTTGAGCGGTCCTATTCCCGCGAGCTTAGGTCAACTCACCCACTTAAACTACCTTAATCTAGACTTTAATCAACTCAGTGGAAGCATTCCGGCTAGTCTGGGCCAACTAGTTAATCTAACTGATTTAAACTTATATTATAACCAACTAAGCGGCCCTATTCCCGCCGAACTAAGCCAAATAACTTATTTACAAAACTTAAATCTTTATAATAATCAGCTTAGCGGCCCTATTCCCGCTAGCTTAGGTCAGCTTGCCTGGTTACAATCGCTTTATCTGTACAATAACCAGCTTAGCGGTCCTATTCCCAGTGAATTAGGTCAGCTCGCTAGCTTACAAGGCTTAGACTTATACAACAACCAGCTCAGTGGTCCTATTCCCATTAGCCTTGGTCAGCTAAGCGCGTTATCCTCCCTGGTGCTTTTCAATAATCGATTAGTAGGTTCCATTCCCGGATCGTTTGGTCAACTTAAAAAGTTAAGATATCTAGACATAAGTTATAATCAACTTAGTGGGTCAGTTCCCACCGAGTTAAGTAGCCTGCCTGGACTGGGAACCGTCTATCTAAACAGCAACAAGCTTAGTGGCAGCTTGCCGCGGGCTTTGTGCACCCTGCCAGGACTCTACCTGGTCCTGGACAACAATAAGTTAACGGATACGCCAGACCTTGGTACCACTACGGGCCTAACGGCTACGCTATCCTTAACAGGAAATCTTTTAGACTTTCCGGCCCTTGAGCGGCTTTACCAAAATCCAAACAGTGCCCGGTTTCGCACGCTGAGATTGACCAACCAGCAATCCCCTCAGCAAATTGATACAATTAGCTTTACGCTGGGCAGTTCGCTGGTATTGCAACCCCGCCGGCAGGGGCTATATACCTACCAATACCAGTGGCAGCGGCTGGTAGGCGGGCAGTGGGCTGACATGCCCGGCGATACGCTGGCCACCAAAACCTGGGCCCGGGCAACGGCAGCCGAGCAGGGCACTTACCGCCGCCGCGAGCACGACCGCTGGTTCACCAACCCGAGCCTGGGACCAACTGAGCTCTACTCCGCCCCCCTCTACGCGGATATGCTGCCCTACGCGCCCTTGGCGCGCAACCTGCCCGACGATGCCAACCCGCCCCCGCGCGCCCTGCAAGCCGCGCCCGCGCAGGGGGACGCCACGGCCCCGGCCGTGGCCCCGGAGATGAACTACGTGCGGGTCTGGACCCCGCGCCAGGCCCTGACCCAGGCTGCCAGCGGCCCCACCCGCCCCGCGGGCGTGCGCCGCGAGCAGTGGCTCAACGTCACGGGCGGCGTGGCCGCCATTCCTGTGACGACGCCGCCCCAGGCCGTGCAGCAGCTGCCGAGCCTGGAGGCCACCACCACCAGCGTCTTCCAGTACGGGGCCCGGCTGCGGGCCTGGCTCACCCCGCCCCAGACGGGCAGCTACACCTTCTGGCTGAGCGCCACCAACGCCGGCGCGCTCTGGCTCAGTACGGACCAGGACCCCGCCCACGCCGTGCCCCTGGCTACGTGCACCCAGTTCACGAGCGGTCCGCAGAACTACACCCGCTACCCCGCACAGCAGTCCGCCCCCGTGACCCTAACGGCCGGCCAGCCCTACTACCTGGAGGTGCGCCACCAGCACGACTACGGCCCCGGCTACGTCTCCGTCACCTGGCAGCTGCCCGACGGCAGCCAGTTCGGCCAGCCCCTCGCCGGGCAGTACCTGCGCCCCTACGAGGACGGGGCTCCCGGCCCCGATGCCCCCACCTGGACGGTGGAGCAGGCGGCCATGAGCACCCAGTACCTGGACGGGTTGGGCCGGCCCGTGCAGACGGTGCAGTGGCAGGCCTCCCCCAGCAAGCACGACCTGGTGCAGCCCCAGGCCTACGACGGGCTGGGCCGCGAGCCGCGCCAGTTCCTGCCCTACGCGGCCGACTCCACCGACGGGGGCTACCGCCCACGCGGCCTCACCGAGCAGGGCCACTACTACGCCGCCCTGCCCCCCGGCCCGCCCAGCCCCCAGGACCTCACGCGGGGCGTGGCCCGCACGGGGGTAGCCTTCAGCGAGACGATGTTCGAGGCCTCGCCCCTGAACCGGGTCGCGGCCCAGGCCGCCCCCGGCGAGGCCTGGCAGCTCACCGGCGGCCACCACCAGGAGCGGGCCGAGCGGCCCAACGTGTTCGCCGACTCGCTGCTGCGCTTTGCCCCCAGCTATGCTCCCACCGACCCGGACCCGCACTGCCAAGGCAGCTACGCCCCGGGCGAGCTCTGGGGCGTGCTCACCCGCGACGAGCACGGCTACTGGGCTGCCGAGTGGAAAGACAAGCTGGGTCAGCTCGTGGCCAAGCAGGTCCAGACCCAGGCTCCCGGCCAGGGGGCGGGGGCGGCCCGGCGCTGGCTGCGCACCTATTATGCCTACGACGACTTCCAGCACCTGCGCGTCGTGCTGCCCCCCGAGGCCAGCCGGCGGCAGCTGGCAGCCGTGCGGGCCCTGGCCCCCACCCCACCCCCGGCCGGGGTGCGCTGGGAGCAGTGGGCCAACGTGCCCGGTACCCAGGTCGCGGATATCCCCGTCAGCCAGGCGCCGACCAGCGTGCAGACCCTACCCCAGCTGGAGCTGGTGAGCAGCGACTTCCACTACGGGGCCCGGCTGCGGGCCTGGCTGCTGCCGCCCCAGGACGGGGCCTACTCCTTCTACCTGACGGGCAACGACGCGGCCGAGCTCTGGCTCAGCACCGATGCCGACCCCACCCATAAGGCGCGCCTGGCCACCAGTAGCCAGTTCCTGATGGGCCCGCATGACTATAAGCGCTGGCCTGAGCAGCAGTCGGCCCCCGTCCAGCTACGGGCCAACCAGGTCTACTACCTGGAAGTGCTCCACAAGCAGGAGTGGGGGGACGGCTTCGCTTCGGTGAGCTGGCAGCTACCCGACGGCTCGCAGCTGGGCGCCCCGATTGCCGGGGCCTACCTGAGCCCCTACGACCCGGCCGGGACCCCGCCGCCCGCCCCGGGCAGCGTGCCGCTGCCAGCGGCCGCGCTGCCGGCGACCGCGCAACCGTTCGTGTTTCACTACCGCTACGACGGGCGGGGGCGGCAAATCGCCAAGCAGGTGCCGGGCCAGGACGGCGAGACGCTGGTCGTGTATGACCAGCTCGACCGGCCGGTACTCAGCCAGGACGCCCAGCAGCGCACCCGCCAGGAGTGGAGCTGGACCAAGTACGACGCGCTGGGTCGCATCATCCTCAGTGGCCTCACGACCCGGCAGGACACGCTGGGCCAGGTCAGCCTGCAGAATATCGCCACGGCCGACACGGCGACCAGTCACCAGTACGAGCAGCGCACTTCGGACGGGGCTACGTTTGCCCAGTTCTACACCACTACCCAGAGCTTCCCCCAACTGGGTCAGGGCGGTCAGTTCAGCGCCCAGGGCTTCAGTGCGGGGCCGGCGCTGAGCGCCAGCTACTACGACGACTACGACTTCAATCACGACGGGCAGCCCGACGCGGATGCCCACTACGATACCAGCACCGACGCGCAGTTCCCGGCGGGGGCCGCGCCCGTGGCCGACGCGCTACGCACGACCGGTATGCCCACGCGCACGCTGACTCGGGTACTGGGCGTGGCGGAGGGCGACCTCACCCAGGCGGCGTGGCTGACGACGACCACCTTCTACGACGAGCGCGCCCGCCCCGTGCAGGTGCAAACGACGAATGCCCGCAAGGACCCCACTACCCACCAGCCCTACCTGGACGTGCTCACCACCCAGCTCGACTTTACGGGCAAGGTGGTGCAGCGCGTGGCCGTGCACCAGGGCCCGAGTCATACCCCCGTGGCGGTGCGCGAGTTCTTCACCTACGACCACAGTAACCGGCTCGTGAGCACGCGCCAGCAGCTGCCGGGCGAAGCGCGCCCGGCCCTGCTGGACTCGGTGCAGTACAACGAACTCGGGCAGGTCACTCGTAAGAGCCTGGCCACAGGCCGGTTGCGCCAGGACGTGGACTACGCCTACAACATCCGCGGCTGGCTCACGAGTCTGAACGACCCGTATTCGCCCAACCCCACCAAGCACGACCTGTTTCATCTGAGCCTGCACTACGAGCGGGGCTTCACGACGGGCTACGAGCAGTACAACGGCAACCTGACGGGCCAGACCTGGCGGGGACGGGACGGGGTGCAGCGGGCCACCGGTTACGTCTACGACCCGCTCAACCGGATTCTGCAAGGGGACTTCGTGGCCCGCACCCTGGCCGCCACGCCCAGCGCCGGAGCCTGGACCCAGGAGCTGGATAACTACCGCCTCTCCTTCGTCAGCTACGACGACAACGGCAACCTGGCCACGCTACGCCGCCGGGGCCTGCTGCAAGCCGGAACCAGCCACCGGCCGAAGCAGTACGGGGCGGTGGACAACCTCAGCTATGCCTACCAGGGCAACCGCTTGCAAGCGGTGGACGACGCGGTGAGCGGCAACGAAACGCCCCGCCTGAAAGGCTATAATGGCGCGCCGACCAGCCTGGCGGGCGATTTCCAGGAAGCGGGCGTTCAACTTGGCCAGGAGTACCTGTACGATGCCAACGGCAACCTGACGGCCGACAAGAACAAGGGCATCACGGGCATTCTCTACAACCACCTGAACCTGCCCCGCCAAATCCACTTCGGGCAAGTGGGCGACAGCGTGGTGTTCCGCTACGCGGCCAGCGGGCAGAAGGTAGCCAGGCTCGTCTACCAGACCGGTAAGCCGCTCGCCCGCACCGACTACCTGGGCCCTTACCAGTACGAAGGCGACAGTCTCAAATTCTTCCCCCACGCCGAAGGCCGGGTGCTGCGCTTCGTGCAGTACGACGACGCCCACCAGCCCACGGTGAGCTACCAGCGCGAGTTCACGGTGAAGGACCACCTGGGCAACCTGCGCCTGGCCTACCGCGCCGGCCAGGTGCGCACGCTGCTGGCGGGCCTCGAACTTAATCAACCCCCCGTGCATCAGCGTGAAGCGCAGCAGTTCGACTCCTTGAGCGTGAGCGCGCCCGTGGCCCAGAACGTGGGCGGCCTGGCCTACTCGGGGACCTACGTGGCCAAACTGAATGCGGGGGGCAGTTCGCCCCAGCCGCTGGGCCCGCTCACGCAGCTCGGGGTGCAGAAAGGCGACACGGTGACGGTCACGGCCTTTGGCTATTATGCCCAGCCCGTGGCGCACGGCTTCTTCTTCTCGCTGGGCTCCTTTCTGGCCTCGCTCTTCCACCCCGCCCAGGCCCCGCCCCCCGGCTTGGAAGCCAGCAAACGCAAGAATCTGCCCCTGTTGCAGGTAGGCGTGGCCGCCGGCCTCTCCGCCATTCCGCAGTTGAGCGGGGGCGTGCCCAAGGGCTACCTGCGGGTGCTGGTCTTCGACAAGGACTCGGCCCTGGTGGCGCAACCCGTGCGGCCGCTGAGCCCGGCCGCCAACGGGGGCTACGAGCGGCTGCGCCTGCAAGTGCTCGTGCCCCAGGACGGGTACGTGAGTGCCTACGTGGGCAACGAGAGCGACGTGGACGTGCTCTTTGATGACGTGCAGCTCGAACACCGGCCCGGCCTGCAAGTGCAGGAAACGCAGTACGACCCGGCCGGGCTGGAGCTGGCCGGGCTGGCGGCGCCCTCGCCCGGCATCCGGGGCCTGAACAACTACCGCTTCAACGGTAAGGAGTTTCAAGCCGACTTGGGCCTGGCCTGGAACCACCAGGATTGGCGCTTCTTCGACCCGCAGCTGCTCAGGTGGCATTCCGGGGACCCCGAGGTGGAGAACGGGCAGGAAAGCTGGACACCCTACTCTTTCGGGTACGATAATGCCGTAAGATATAATGATGCGAATGGGCGTGCTCCTGGAGGACCAGGAGACTTGCTATTGCCAGGCACGGGCTTTTTAGGGACATTGGCCGCCGCATTAGAGGCGGCAGGTAGTGTAGTGGCAGCTCCAGAGGTAATAGGGGCTGGCTTAATAGGGGGGCTCATTTACGTAGGGATGCAAGCAGGGGGAACAGCTCGCCCGAACTACGTGCTTAGCGATGAGCCTATCTACACTAGCCAAGCTCAGTATGATAAGGCGCATCCCACTACCTCCGCTAAAAATGAGAATGGTCGTGTTGATGCGAGTTCCGGTACAAGACCTGCTAGAAGAGTTGGAGATGGCCCTGCAAAAGGCAGATTGGGTAACAAAGCAACTAAAGACCAAGTAAAGGAGGTTGCTAATGAGATGGAAAATAGAGGTTATGAAGTTACGGGTGGAGGTGGGAAACGTCCAGAAGAACATCTGCCGGGTCCTGAAGGCAAAGCTAAAGGAGGTTCTTATCCAGATATTACGGCGACCAAAGATGGACGAACAGTCAGGATTAATACTGTTGATACCAAAGCAGATGGTACGCCAACTAACCGAGAAGCTGCCAATGCAGCACGTATCAGGCAACAAACCCCAAGCGACCACTTACTTTTAATTCCCAAAAAATAATGAGAGCAGGAGGCAAACAACTTCTTTTTTTTCTCACCCCTCTTGACCTTTCTATAGTGATAGAATCCATTGAGGATAGTGCTGAGATTGTTTATTATAAAATGGGGCTATTCCCCTTGCCCACTACTTCAGCGATTTCTTCCTTGGTAAGAAATTCTGAATTGGGTTACCTCACTAAAGGTGATTGGAATCATTCACCCAGTTACTTGATAACTACACCGGATGCGGAGATTGTTACCCGAGAAATTATCCTCAAAAAAGGAGGCTATTCGTATGCGGTTGACCAAGAAGAAAACCCTGATACAGTAATTTTCAAGCCAAGCGGAGTTTTTACCGAAGGAATTTTAATTGCGGGGGCACTAGGAACACTATCTAACACAGCTTATTCCCTAAAATCCTTCAAGGCATTTTCTAAAATTATTAAGCAATACACGAGCAAAATTGGTCTCTTTTATGTTGGCGCGGATGCAAGAGAGAAGCTAAAACTTAACTGGCGACTGATTGTTAATTCTTCTTCTCCCAAAGAATATGATTTAACTTTGAACGAAGCATGATTGCTGATAAGTACTCGACAACAAATAGTTTATGATAAAAAACGATTTTCTTTACAAGCTACATCATTGATTTACAGTAGATACAGCCTGCCAAGAAGCTGGTTTCGCTGATTTTACCATAAGCTAATTTTTGTCGAGTACTTAGGTCTACTAGGGGTCCTCTCAGGAAACGGAAAATATAGCACGTTAAGGAAAATGGCTGAGCGGGCGAGCTATTATGGCCCGAAAACTTCGAGCAGTGGGCTACCAATGAAGTACAGTTTTCTCATCCAGCAGACTTGTTTTCCTGAACTTTGATTGGTGAACAGGTTTTCTGAACGGTCTTACCACACTTTTCCGCTCCTATCGACTCGCGGAAGCATACTGGTTAAGTTGTACAGTATAACGGCCGTTTTACTTTGCAGCAACTAGCTCGTAATGAGCGAACTGCTATAGCTTAACGTGCTATATTTTCCGTTTTCTGAGAGGACCCCCTTTCGCGCAGCAGTTTCTACTATCAGCCCTGCGGGGAGAGCGCGTATAACCTGGAGTTGATGCGCCTGCTCGACGAGGAGTTCACGCAGCACAATTTCAAGGGCGTACTCGGCCTGCGCGACCACCTACGCCTGGCCGGCCATGTCGTCAACGAGAAGCGCGTGCGGCGGCTCGTGCGCCTGATTGGCCACGAGCCGGTCTATCCTAAACCGCGTTTATCCGTACCTGGTCAGGGGGTTACGCCCTATCCCTACCTACTGCACGAGCGGCCAGTCACGGCCCCCAATGAAGTCTGGAGCACGGACATTACCTACGTGCCGATGGCCCAAGGATTCCTCTACCTGGCCGCCGTGCTCGACTGGCACTCCCGTTACGTGCTCAGCTGGCAGCTTTCCAATACGCTCGATGTGGGCTTTTGTCTGCTGGCGCTCGACCAGGCGCTACGGGTCGCCCCGGCCCCGCACATCTTCAATTCCGACCAAGGCAGTCAGTTTGAGGTGGTCGGGTAAAACTGGACAGAATAGGGTGGTATCTTCCCTTCGTCATGAAAGACGCACCAAAACCCGACAAACGCCGCAAGTACGATGCGGCCTTCCGTGCCGAAGCCTTGCGCCTAGCTGAGCAAAGCCGCTCGACCCAAGCCGCCGCCCGGGCGCTCAACATCGACCCGAAGCGCATCTACCAGTGGCAAAAAGCCGCCCAGACGCCGGTGGCAGCCGCCTTAGGGCCTGACCTGGACCCGGCCACGGCTGCCGAACTGCGCCAGCTGCGGGCCCTGGCCCGGCGGCAGGCGCAGGAGCTGGAAATTTTAATAGGACTTACGCAAAATCGGTTGTCCTTGCGAGCAACGCGAAGCAATCGCCCCAGAACGATACCCGAACGACTCGTTCTGGGGCGATTGCCGCGCTGCGCTCGCAAGGACAACCGTCTTTTGCGTAAGTCCTATTTAAAAAAAGCCATTGCCATCTTCTCGCAGACCGAGACGCCATGAGCCGCTACCGCTTTATCGCCGCCGAGCGCGGTCACTACCCCGTGCGCCGGCTTTGCCAGGTGCTGGGCGTGCCAGCCAGCGGCTTTTATGCCTGGCAACAAGGCCAGCAGCGGGCGGTAGAACCGCAGACGCCGGCCTGGGAAACTGCCTTAGTCAAGGTATTCGGGGTACATAAACGCCGCTACGGCACCCGCCGACTACAGGTGGCCCTGCGCCAAAAAGGGCACCGGGTGGGCCGCCAGCGCCTGCGCACGGCCAGGCGGCGGCGGGGACTGCACGCGCTCCAGCCCAAGGCCTACACCCCGCGCACCACCGACTCGACGCATGGCCTGCGTTGCGCACCCAACCGGCTGCTCGACCAGCCCAAACCTACCCAGGCTAACCGCGTCTGGGTGTCGGACATCACCTATTTGCCCCTGGCTGACGGTACCTGGGCCTATTTGTGTGCGTTTCAGGACGTGGCTAGCAAGCAGGTGCTGGGCTGGCATGTGGCGGCCACCATGCCCGAAGACTTGGTCACCACGGCTTTGCAGCGGGCCTTTTTTGCCCAACCGCCCACCCCGGAGCTCATCATCCACTCCGACCGCGGCGGCCAGTACTGCGGCAATGCCTACCGCGCCCTGCTCCACCGCCACCAGGCCGTGCGCTCGCAGAGCCGGCGCGGCGACTGCTACGATAATGCCCAGGCGGAAAGCCTGTGGTCGCGCTTCAAAACCGAAGAGCTGGAACGCCGGGAATGGCCGGTTTTTGCCGACTTAGCCGACGCGCAAGCCAGCGCAGCTACCTATTTTGATTACTATAATCACCAGCGTTTGCACTCTGGTATCGGCTACCAAATCCCATATACCGCTCATCAACAATCACTTCAATCTACTGCCCTAAACTGTCCAGCCTAATTAGACCACCTCAGTTTGAGGTGGTCGGGTAAAGATGGACACGGAGAAAGTAACTTTCCCTTGTCATGGAAGCAGAAAAACCAGCCGGTAAACGGCCTAGAACCAAGTATGAGGCGGCCTTTCGAGCCGAGGCGGTCCGCCACGTAACGCAGGACGGACAGGCGGCAACGCGCTTCGCGCAGGCGCTAGGCCTGCGCGAAGCGCTACTGGGGCGCTGGGTGCGTGCCGCGCGGGCGCAAGCGGCCCGTCCCGCTGGCAGCGAGGCCCTGGAACAAGAAAACAAGCAGTTGCGGGCGCAGTTGGCTCGCGCCGAGATGGAGCGCGATATGTAAAAAAAAGCACTGACCATCGCCCAAATGCTTGAAGCGCATTTTCGCAACCGACGGGCCGATGAAACGCTTCGCTTTTATTGCTTTTCATACCGACCGCTGGCCGGTGCGCGAGCAGTGCCGATTGCTGGGCGTCAGCCCCAGCGGCTACTACGCGTGGCGGAAGCGCGCGCCGGCTACGGCCGAACAATCGCTTCCCGCCTGGCAAGTGGCGGCCCAGCGCGTCTTCTCCACCCATGCCGGCCGCTATGGCCAACGCCGGCTGCGCGCTCAACTGCGGCGCGAAGGCCACGCGGTGGGCCGGCAGCGTTTACGAGGCTGGCTCAGCGCCAGTGGTTTACGCGCCCTCTGCACCCGCGCCAGTTCCCGGCCGCCGCGCACCACCCAGGCCGACCCGCAGGCCGTGGCCGCCGCCAACAAGCTCGCCAACTGGCCCGCGGCCACGGCCCCCAACCGCATCTGGGTCGGCGATATTACCTACCTGGCCCTGGCCACGGGGCAGTGGGCCTACCTGGCCTGCTGGCGCGATGCCTTTTCCCGGCGCGTGGTGGGCTGGCACGTGAGCGAGTCGTTGCACACGGACCTGATTCTAACTGCCTTTAACCGGGCGGTGGCCGTCTGCCAGCCCCCGCCCGGTCTGCTCGTGCATGCCGACCGCGGCAGCCAGTACACGAGCGAGGCGTTTACCCAGCTACTCGACCGCACCCAGGCGATTGCCAGCCTGAGCCGGCCGGGCAACCCCTACGACAACGCCCTGGCCGAGAGCGGCTGGAGCACGCTCAAAACCGAGCTGCTACCCCGCGGAGCCTGCTTTGCCGACCTGGAAGAGGCCCGGCTAGAACTGGCCGAGTACCTGGACCACTACTACAATACGCAACGCCTTCACTCTGCGCTGGGCTACTGCACCCCCCTCGAAATCGAATTGCACTACCTCTTTAACCTACCTTAGCTCGGTGTCCACTGGCACCCGACCACCTCATTTGGAGGTGAAAGGATGGACTCCGATAAATCCCACCTCTCGGCGCGCAGCCTTGCCATCCCAAGTTCTCCTTATTATATAGGTTTCACTACCGGGCCTTACAGACCTAGTTTCTGAGCCGCGTTGTGCTGGCGCACATTGTCTAGGCGAGTGTAGCGGCGAATCATGCTCGTCGTCTTATGCTTGGTCTGGTTCATCACTTCCGCATCGTCGGCCCCGTTGAGCTTGGCAATAGTGACAAACGAAGCGCGCAACGAGTGGGCCGTGTAGGGTGCCCCCAAGCGCAGCTGCACAATCTCATTCAGACTAAAGGTGCTCAGCCGGCGGCGACTCAGCCGCTGGCCCTTGTGAAACGAGCGAAACAAGGCCCCACTCGTCTGCCCGTGCTGGCCGAGAACTTCCAACCAGTCCTTCACCGCGCGCACCGGGCAGCTGCGCCGGTCGGGGGAAAAGAAGATGGCTTTCTCCTCGGCCTCGCCCTTCTGGTTGGTTTTGCTCTTGGGCAGTTCTACCACCAGGCCATCCTCGTCGAAACGCAGGTGGGCGATGTCGAGGCTGGCCAGCTCATCGCGCCGGAACGCCCCCGCTAATCCCAGCAGCAGCAAGGCCCGGTCGCGCACCCCGTCCGGCCGGTCAACATCGATGCCGTGCACCACGCGCTTGAAGTAGGCCAGCGTAAAGGCGGGGGCCTGCTTTTGGCGCACGCCTTTTTCGCGGCTGATGCCTTCGAGCAGGACTTTGAACTGGCGGTCGTCGGTGGGCGTGGGCAGCCCGGCCAACTGATGAGCCTTACTCAGCGAGGCGCAGTGGCGCTGAATGGTGGCCACCTTTTTGCCCGCTTCGGCCAGGGCCGTGACAAAGGTGGCCGCCGTCGGTACGTCGGCCGGCAAGGCCGGCCGCCCGTGCTCGTGGCACCAGGCGGTGAAGCGGCGCCAGTCGCCGGCGTAGGCGCGCTGAGTGTTGGCTGCCCCTTGCTGCCCGGTGTGAACGTACCGGGCCGCCGATTCGGCGTAGTCGTCAATCGACCGGGCGGGGCCGATGGCCGTGATGTCAACTGCAAGCGGGAGCTTTTCCATAACGGAGGCGTTTACCTATCTCGCGGGTATTACCAAAAGCACGAGGCGGCGAGGCCCAAAGATACGCTCAAATTACCCTCGATAAGTAAAAATTATCGAGGGTAATCACCCGAAAAAGCAATTATGCATCGCCAAGTACAATTATCTTTATTAAGTGCTACTAATTTAATAAAAGTGCTATTTGGTCTGCTTTGCTATCCATACCCGCCAACTAGGGTCCGTACCGGAGCAAATTAATTCCAATCGCGGGCCTGCCATTTGACTAAGCTAAGGGCACTATCCAACGTCCCTACCTTTTTTTACTACCCCTAAGCTCGCGGCCGATTTGTTCGCTCGTGGGTGACGAACATCACCGTGACTTTTAGCGCAGCAGGTAAGCCCCTCCAGCGGCGGCCACGCCGAGTAGCATCGCCAGGAGGACTCGACGACGGCGCCGCCGCTGTTGGGACCGTCGCGAGCGCGGCTGGAGCATTAAATGACTGATGTTACGCACCACCTGCGTCAGCTTCTTGGAAACAGGATTTTACAGTTGATGCAAACGCCCTTTCCAGCAAATGGGCCCAGGTGCTGCGTAACATCAGTTAAATGACTAAACGACTATGGACTGTAAGTCCATAGGTTTGATGGCGAATGGAATTCGGCGGTTTCGGCTAAAGCCGACTGAAAGACGGCTACTGAAAGTAGGCTATTCGAGAATGAAATTCTCCTCCCCGTTGGGCTGGTCTTTGTGGTGATTCAAAGACGCCTGCAATAGCTCGTCGGTGATGTTGCCTACACTCCACGCCCCGTAGCCGATGCCCCAGAAATGCCCGCCCCAATACCGACGCTTGAGTTCGGGAAATTCCTGCAACAGCCGCTGGGCGCTACGCCCTTTAAGGCGGCGCATCA
>JAABUS010004825.1_pt1 | contig 18789 bp, 8 predicted proteins | sample 5560161 | NCBI WGS metagenome assembly JAABUS01 (sample SAMN10711885, study PRJNA513376) | rock metagenome | isolation source: Antarctica rocks | place: Antarctica: Victoria Land, Trio Nunatak nord | collected 2016-01-04 | reverse complement strand
GGGTGCGATCGCGCCAGTGCCAAGGATTTCGGCGGAAATCGCACGATCTTCGGCCCGAGAGGGCGTTCAGTCCCGATGACGACCGTGCCTGAGGCTTGAAGATGAGGCGACTCCTCGGTGAATTGGGGGTGATCAAACCGTCCCTCTTCATCAAAAGAGTCGCCTCAATGGATCATGCTACCGTCGCCGCTGCTCTGCTGGCTACGTCCTTCGCCGCACTGTTGCCGCTGACACTCCGACTCCTTCCCGTGATCTCACGGGTCGGACAGTTGGTCGTCAACTTCCGCGCCGCCGAACCCACGCCCTCGGCCTGCTACCAGTTCGAGACCCAACTCCACGACATGCTCCGCGAACTGGGGCGGATCATCGTCGAGTGGACCTACAACCACCTCGAACCCGACGACCGTCATCTCATGCAAGACCACCTTCGTTTCGACGGCGACTGGTATCGGCGTCGCGACAAGACCCCCAACCGCTCCGTCGCCACCCTGTTCGGGACCATCACCTTGTGGCGCTGCCTCTACCAGCCGATCCACGGCGTCGAACGGTCGATCTTCCCCCTGGAGATCCGCCTGGGGCTGGCGGCCGGTCGCGCCACCCCCGCCTTGGCCGAGCGCGTGGCCCGCGCGGCGTCCGACTCCACCCAGGGCACCGTGCTGGCGGACCTGAAACGCGACCGGGGCGTGGCCTGGTCGATCGCGACGCTCCGCGCCGTGATCGCGGCGACGTGGGAGGGGATGGCCCCGCACCTCCATGCCGCGCAGGTGGCGCAGGTGCTCGCCTGGCTGAAGCAGGCCGCCGCGTCGCGGGGGTCGCGCAAGCCGGTGCTGGCCGCGGGGCGGGACGGGGTGTTCGTGCCGATCCGCGGCGACGACTCGTACCGCGAGGCGGCCACGGCCACGCTCTCGATCTACGACCGCGGCGGGCGGCGGCTGGGCACGGTCTACCTGGGGCGGATGCCCGAACCGGGTCAGGGGGCGCTGTCGGGGCAGTTGACCCGGCTGATCACCGACGTGCTGGCGGGGTGGTCGGGGCCGCGGCCGCGGCTGGCCTATGTCACCGACGCGGGGCATCACCCGACCGGGTATTACGAGCGGGTGCTGAAGCCGATGCGGCACCCGAGCCGTCCCGGTGAGCCGCTGGAGTGGGCGTGGGTCATCGACTACTACCATGCCAGTGAGTACATCCACAAGCTCTCCCGGGCGTTGTTCCGCGACCCGCGCCGGGCGTGGGCGTGGGCAGGGAAGATGTGCCGGTGGCTGAAGACGAAGCCGCAGGCGATCTACCGGATCTTGCACTCGGCGGCAGCGATCCGGAGCCGTCGGTTGGTGGTGGGTCAGTCGAAGGCGTACCGGGACGCGTACGGCTACCTGCGAGACCACATCGAGAACCTGGACTACGTGCGCTACCGGCGGGACCATCTGCCGATCGGCAGTGGGGTGACGGAGGCGGCGTGCAAGACGGTGTTCAGCCAACGTCTGAAGCGATCGGGGATGGCGTGGAGTGTGGAGGGGGGTCAGCGGATCGTTGACCTTCGGGTCATCCATTTGAGCGGCGTGTGGTCGGTAGTGCATCGATCGTACTTGCAATCAAAGAAGCTTCCCGAAGAGCGAACTCAGGAGGGTTCCGGGAAGAGAGGCCCCAGAAAAGCCGCATAATCCCTGGCATGGATGCGATTGCACCCGATCGACATGACCCTCCCCGACCTCCGCCCCGTCGTGCTCGGCAAGGCACGATCGGAGGGGGACGGCCGGTTCCGCGTCGAACGGCGGGACGTCAAGGACGCGGGGTCCCGGAAGGGCGCCCTGGTCCTCTGGGCCCACCGGCCGGGCGCGGGGGCATCGTGGGTCGTGTTGAAGCGCGACTCGTCCTCGCCGGAACCGTCGGAACCCGTCCGACTGACGCTCGCCCCGACTTCCGAGGTCGCCGTCCGCGTTCTCGACCCTCAAGGAGTCCCCGTCGCCGGCGCGGCGGTGGCCGTCATCCTCCTCCAAGGAGGCCAATCCCTCCTGCCCGACGAACTGGCCGGGCGGCTCGGCTCGACGACCGACGCGGCGGGCCGTGCCGTCTTGAAGGCCGCCCCCCCGGAGGACATTTTCATGCTCCGCGTCACGACGGGGGAGTACGGAGCCCAGTCATTTATTCATCGCCGAGGCCTGAAACCCGGGACGGACCTCCGACTCCGGCCGGTCGCCCGGGTCGAGGGCCACGTCTCGTCCGCCGACCCGGCGTCGGCGCGTGGGCTCCACGTCCACCTCTCGACGTCCCCCCGGGATCCGAGCGAGGTGGACATCTACGGCAAGGCCGAGGTCGTCACCGACGCCCGGGGCCGGTTCGCCGTGCCCGCCCTCGCCGCCGGAGCGTTGAGGGTCGACGTGCCGACTCCCGAGGGTTCCCTCCTCCGTGCCCTCAACCCGGCCGTCACCGCGATCGAGGAGAAGGGGAGGGCCGAGATCGAGATCCCCCTGAAGCGGCTGGTGACCGTCCGCGGCGTCGTCCGCGAGAAGGGGACGACGAAGCCGGTCGCCGACGTCACGGTCGGCTTCACGTCGCGCGACGCGGCCAACGGGAACACAATCCCCTTGACCCGCACCGACGCCGAAGGCCGATTCGAGGCCCTGGCGCTGCCGAGCCCCCGCGCCGGGCTCTACGTGGACCCCCCGCCGGCCTTCCTCCGGACGATGCGGTCGACCGAGGTGAACGTGGGCGAGGCGGACGGCCAGGCCTTCCCGATCGAGGTGGAGCGTGGCGCCACGCTCCGCGGGCGCGTCGTCGACGAGGCCGGCGCGCCCGTGCCCGGGGCGATCGTCGAGGGCAAGTGGCAACAGAGTGGCGGCTCCGGCGGCCCGGGCGGGATGTCGTTGATGATGACGCCGAAGGTGAAGGCCACGACCGAAGCGAGGGGCGATTTCCTCCTGGAGGGCATCCACCCCGGGGCCACGGTCTCCCTGGAGGCCCGGTCGGGAGACGCCCGGACGGAGGGGCCCCGGACGGGCCAGCCGGGCGCGGCCGACCCGGTCACGCTCCGCCTCAGCACGGCGAACACCGTGGCGCTGTCGGGCCGCGTGGTCGACCCCTCGGGCCGGCCGGTCCCCGGCGCCCTGCTCCGGATCCGCTCGCGGTCGGCGGAGAGGGATGGCCTCGCGGACCCGGACTTCGTGCGGTTCGAGGGATCGGCGGAGATCCGGACCGGACCCGACGGTCGGTTCCGGACCCCGCGGCAGCTCCGCCGCGGCTACGGCTACAGCGCCGAGGTCCAGGCCGAGGGGAGGCTCTCCGACACCACCTCCTGGCTCCTGCTGGAGCCCTCGACCGAGCCGACCCTCCCGGACCTGGCCCTCCTCGGCCTGCGGACGGTCCGTGGCCGGGTGCTCGACGACCGGGGGCGGCCCGTCGCCGGTGCCGTCGTGCGGGTGACAGGCGACGCGCCAACTCCCGTCCGAGTCGTGTCGGACGCGCAGGGGCGGTTCACCCTGGCCGGAGTCCTGGAGACCCCGGCCTTCCTGTTCGTCGAGAAGCCCGGATACCGCTTCCAGTGGCGTCGGTTCGGGTCGGAGACGGAGGGCGTGGACATCAACCTCAACCCCGAAGACGGTCCGCCGCCGGAACCCATGGCGACCCTGCCGCCCGCCCTGCCGAGGGCCGAGGAACTCGCCCTCTTGCACCGAATGCTCGACCCGTATGCCGAGAGTGCCCTCAAGCAGGGGGCGAAACAAATCCGGTTCACCGTGTTGCCGATCCTGATCCGGGTCGAGCCGGCCCGCGTGCTGGAGCTGATCGACCGGGAGGGGTTCGCCGACCCGCAAACGCGCGACGGCCTGCGTGCCGAGCTGGCGAAGAGCCTGATCCGGGAGCAACCGGACGACGCGCTGGCCCAGATCGAGGCCATCGAGAATCCCTCCGCCCGGACGTATGCCGCGTACGAGGCCGCGGGCAACCTGCCCGGCGGCGATCGGGCTCGCGTGCACGACCTCCTGGGACGTGCCCTGGTCGCGGCCCGCGCGATCGTCGAGCCGACCGAGCGTGCCGCCTATCTCGCCCTCATCGGCGAGCGTTACTTCGACCTGGGCGAGGCCCGACGGGCCACGGTCCTCTTACGCGAGGCCGAGGCGATCGCCCGGGAACTCCCCGTGACCGGCAGGGGGGCCTTCGCGCGGGGCACCGTCGCCGAGGAACTCTCTCCGATCGATCTGCCCGCCGCGCTGGAACTGCTCAAGGGGACCGAGGAAGGCCGCGAGTACGACCGGCACCTCGGCTGCATCGCCCACGAGCTGGCGGGTCGCGACCCCGCCGCGTCGGAGCGTGTCCTGATGAGGATGCGCGACGTCTGGCCGAACTTCCGCGACAAGTACGCCCAGCGCGTCTGCCACCGGATGGCCTCCGTCGACCCGGGACGGGCGCGACGCCTGGCCGACGCGATGAAGGACCACAAGCTCAAAGCCAGGGCATACGGCGTGATGGCCCTGGCGCTCGCCCCGACGGACCGGCCCGCCGCCACCCGCCTGCTCGCCGAGGCGTTCGGCCTGCTGGCTCGGGCCGTGGAGTACGACCAGGACCACTGGGACGGCCTCGGCACGGCCAGCACGGCCGCCGCCGGGCTCCTGCCGATTGTCGAGCAGGTCGATCCCCGGCTCGTGCGCGAGTACCTCGGGCGGACGCTCGCCCTCCGGCCTCCGCTCCGCGGGACGGACACCCGGGAAGGGATCGCCGACCTGTCGAACGCCCAGGTGGCCGCGATGGTCGCGCGCTACGACCGCGAGTCGGCCCGCGCCGTGCTCGACGCGTACGCCGGCATGGCCGTCGCCCGCCTCAAGGGCATGGCGGACCGGGACCAGTCCTTCGAGGCAGAGTCCGTCTTCACCGCGGCCGCGCTCGTCGACCCGGCCCGTGCCGTCGCCCTGGCCGAGGGCCTGCCGGACGCGTCGGAGGCGTCGGACGCGTCGCCGCGAGCGTCGAAGGCCACCGCTCGGCTCGCGGTGGCCAGGGTCCTGGCGGCCGAGGGGCCGCAACGCTGGCGCGAGGTCGAGTGGTCGCTCCTCCACCTCTGGCGCATCGACTCCGAACTCTATTGACGGAGCCGTTGGAAAAAAGTGTATCAACCGGCCCCGCGAGGCCCTCAATTGGAGGTAGAGGGCACGCGGGTCGTCACGGGTGCCGGTCCGATGGCAAGAGCGCAACACGGGGGCGTCCTGGGCGACCTCCACACGCTGTTCCGCACGGGCACGGTCGGTGGCCTGACGGACGTCCAGCTGGTGGACCGGTTCGCCTCCCGGGGCGACGAGGCCGCCTTCGCCGCGCTGGTCGCCCGCCACGGGCCGATGGTCGTGGGCGTCTGCCGGGGCGTCCTCCGCCGCCCGGACGACGTGGAGGACGCCTTCCAGGCGACCTTCCTGATCCTCGCCCGCAAGGCGGGATCGCTCCGTCGCCGCGAGTCGCTGGGGGGATGGCTGCACCAAGTCGCCCGCCGGGTCGCCGTCCAGGCCGCCACCGAGGCCGCCCGCCGGCGGGCGGGCGAGGCAGGGGCGAGGGCGGGCGCGCCCGAGGCGGAGGAGCCGCCGCCGGAGCGGCCCTGGGACGACGTCGTGCCGCTCTTGCACGAGGAGCTCGCCAGGCTCCCGGAGAAATACCGCGCGCCGATCGTGCTCTGCGAGCTGGAGTCGCTCACGCGGGACCAGGCCGCTCTCCAGCTCGGTTGGCCGCCGGGGACGGTCGCGGGCCGGCTGGCGCGAGGCCGTGCCCTGCTCCGGTCGCGGCTCTCGAGGCGAGGGGTGGGGGCGGCGGCGGTCGCCGCGTCGCTCTCCGCCGCGCAAGAGGTCAGCGCGGCGGTTCCGGCGTTGTGGGTGACTTCTGCGTTCGAGGCCGCGGCGGGAACCACGCCCGCCGGGTCGGTCGAGGTCCTTGTGCAGGAGGTCTTGCGCGCCATGATCCGTTCTGAACTCCGACGCATCGCGATGACCACCCTGACGCTCGGCGTCGCGCTGGCCGCCATGGCCGCCGTCCTGGCATGGGCCCGGGAAGAGAAGGACGCGGAGGCCGGGCCGACCATGCCCGTCACGGGCCTCGTCGTCGACCCCGAGGGCCGGCCCGCCTCGGGGGTGGACGTCTTCGCCACACTCCCGCCCGCAGGCGTATCGGGCCATTGGGGCAAGGTCGTCGCCGAGGCGCGCACCGACGAGCAGGGCCGTTTCGGCTGGCTCTCCCCACCGATCTCGCCCGGCCCGACCCGACGCCCGGGGCGATCTGGGCGTACCAGCCGGGGCGGCTCGTCGCGTCGTACGCGGTGCTCCGGGGCAACGTCCACGCCGACGTCCCCTTGCGGCTGGCGCTCGGCCCCCCCGCGACGACATCGGTCGAGGTCCGGGACCCCGAAGGGAAGCCCGTCGCCGGGGCGACGATCACTCCCCGGGTGCTCAACCGCGGCTGGCTCGCCGTCCCCGACGGCCTGGCCGGGCGGATCGCCGCCGACACCGTGACCGACGCGCACGGCCGCGCCACGATCACCGCCTTCATGCCCGAGGAGGTCCGAACGGTGCTCGTCACCGCCAGGGGTTTCGGCACCCAGCAGTTCGGGTTCGGGTTCGGTGGCGGGCAGGAGGTCGAACTCGGCACGAAGGTCGTCAACCTCATGCCCGTCGGAAAAGTGGAGGGACGCCTCGTCGGCGAACCGGAGGCGATCCGGGGCGTGGCGTTGACCGTCAGCTCGTGGAACACCCGGTCCAACCCTCCCCCGCCCCCGGCTATCGGGTTGTTCTCCGTGACCACCGACGACGAAGGTCGGTTCGTCCTCCCCGAGGTCCCCGTGGGCAACCTCAGCGTCTCGGGCGGCAAGGAGGGGGACCGCCTGTTCGAGAACTCGCAGGCCGGCTTGAAAGTCGAGGCGGGAGAGACGACCCGCGTCGAGCTGAAGTCCACGCCCGGGATCCGCGTCCACGGCGTCGTACGCGAGAAGGGCTCCGGAAAGCCGATGCCGGGGGTCAAGGTCGGCGATCTCTCGGGCGGCGAGGGTGGGATCAGCGACGCCTCGGGCCGGTTCACGTTCGCTACTCAGGCGGGGCGCGTCTACCCGCGAGTCTTGTCGATCCCTGCTGGCTATGCGAGCTTCATGTTCGGCATGCCCGACGTCACGATCCTCAAGGACGCCGCCGAATTCGAGCTTCCGCTCATCGAACTGGCGAGGGCCGGCGCCGTGACGGGCCTTGTCCACGACGGCCGGGGACGGCCGGTTCCCGGTGCGACCGTCGCGGCCTCGTGGCAGGTCGACGAAGGGGCGCAGCGGCGGGGCCGTCGGGTGGTGTCCGTGACGACGGACGGCCGCGGCGCGTTCTCGGTCGGGGACGTCCCCCTCGGCGCCGCCGTGACCCTGGCGGCCACCGCCCAGGACGCCGGACGGACGGCGCGGCCCGTCACCGCCCGCCCGGGCGGCGAGGGCGAGCCGGTGACCTTGACGCTCGACCCCGAGCGACTGGTCGCGATGAAAGGCAGGGTCGTCGACTCGCTGGGCAAGCCGGTGGCCGGGGCCCGTGTCCACCTCCGGCATCAGAATCGACACGATACTGGCCAGGTCAAGGGGGACTTCCCCGTCGACTTCGCCGGGGCTTACGTCCTTCGCACCGACGCCGAGGGCCGCTTCGAGACCCCGCGCGGGCTCGACGTGGAGGGGGAATACGCCGCGATCGCCGAGGCCGACGACTTCGTGCCAGGTCAGACCCCCTGGACCCGCGTCGACAACCGAGCGTTCCCCGACCTGATGATCGATCGCGCGAGCTCCCACCATATCAAGGTCGGGACGCTGGAAGGCCTCGTCCGCGACGGGTCGGGTTCGTCCGGTCGCCGGCGCCACGGCCTGGGCCTCTTTCATGGGCGAGCCCGGGACCCCGGGGAAGGTCACCACCGATGTCCAGGGTCGTTTCCGGCTCATCGGGCTGCCCCAGACCGGGGCGCTGGTGTTCGCCGAGGCCGAGGGGTTCTGGTTCCGTGGGGCCGTGGCCGGGCCCGACAACTCGCCCGTGAAGATCACCCTGAGCCGGATCGGCGAGCCCGACGACGGCATGAGCACACTCCCCCCCCCGCTGCCGAGGGCCGATGAGCTGGCCCTGGCCAGGGGGGTAATCGGCCCGTTCGCCGAGCGGGTCTTGAAGGAGAAGGGGGTCGACAGCTCGACAGCCTTCCGCACCCTCAACGCGCTCGCGGCGGTCGACCCGGCCCGCGTGCTGGAGGCGATCGCCGCCAAGCCGTTCAAGGAGGGGTGGTTCAACGACAGCCTCCGCTCCGACGCCGCGAAGGCGATGCTGGCCGAGGCCCCCGACGAGGCCCTGGCCGTGGTCGAGTCGATCGAGTCGGCCGAGAGGCGGTCATACGCCTTCGCCGATCTGTGTGACCGACTCCCCCGGGACGACCGCGCGGGCAAGCTCCGGCTTCTCGACCGGACGCTGCTCGCCGCGCGGGCGGTCCCCGATCCCGCCCACAAGATCGTCGGGATCGCGACAATCGCCGAGCACTGGATCGACCTGGGCGAAACCGATCGCGCCGCGAAACTCCTGCGCGAGTTCGAGCCGGTCGCCCGCGCGCTATCGACGAAGGGCTGGGACGCCTACGCCCGGGGACACTTCGCCAAAGAGCTGTCTCAGATCGACCCTCCCGCGGCACTGAAGCTGATCGAAGTGCTCGGCGAGGGCGAGGACTTCGAGCCCGACCGCTATCGGCTCAACATCGCCCAGGAGCTGGCGGGTCGCGACCCGGCCGCCGCCGAGCGGGTGCTTGACGACCTGAAGAGGCCGGCGTCGATCGTCCGGCACGGGCCTCGGATTGTCCACGCGATGGCCCTGAAGGACCCCGCCCGCGCCCGTCGGATCGCCGACCGGATGGCCACCTTCCCGGACGAGGTGCGGACTTTCCCCTTCCACCATCCCTACGCGCTGGGGATGATGGCCCTGGCCCTCGCCGACACCGACAAGGCCGCGGCCAGGGCCCTGCTCGAGGAATCATATCGCGAGCTGGCGGGGCTGGCGAAGGAGGGGAGGCGGGCCTTCCAGGACATGGAAGACGCCGCCGTGGTGGCCGCGGCGCTGCTCCCGGTCGCCGAGCGGATCGACCCGAGTCTCGTGCCCGGATACTTCTGGCGGGCCGCGTCGTGGAGGGGCACGGCGACGGCCGCGAGCCGGTCCCGGTCGATGCCCGATGCCGTCCTGGCGCTCCTGCTCGCCCGCTACGACCGCGACGTCGCCCGTGCGCTCCTCGAACCGCTGGTCTCCGGGGGGTTGTCGAAGCCGGGGGGCGAGGCCGGCTCCAGTCTCCTGGCGATGGCCGCCATCGACCCGAGGCGCGCCGTCACCCTGCTCGAGACCGTCCCCGACGACCCCGATGCCGGCCTCAATCCGTTCCGGAACCCGAAGAACGAGGCGCGTCTGCAACTCGCAGGCGCGCTGGCCGCCCGGCCGGAGGATCGCTGGGATCGGGCCGTGGAGAAGCTCCTGCACCTCTGGACCGTCGGCCGCGAGGACATCTTCTAGCCGGGCCGTTTCGTCCTCCGAAGCTCCCCTCTCCCGCCGCGAGAGGGTGCCCGAAGGGCGGGTGAGGGGCCCCGGCTCCGAGGAGGAAACAGCCCCGCGCGAGGAGACCATTGACGTGACGTCGCGCCCTGGGGACGATGAGGACAGTTGTCCCAGGTCCGACCAGGCGTCCCCCGACCGACCGCGGAGACTCGATCCCGTGACGACCCTCTCCCCTCTGCTCCTCGCCGCCCTGCTTCCCCTCGCGGCCGACGCGTCGAAACCCCTGATCGTGGCCGGCCGGGTGGTCGGGGCCGACGACCGGCCCGCGGGGCGGGTCGAGGTCCTCGTCTCGGGGCTCGGCGGCGTCGACGGCACGCTCCCCATCCTCGCGCGGACGGAGACCGACGCCGAGGGCCATTTCCGCGTGACGGTCCCGGCCGAGGAGGATCCGAACCGGCCGAGCTTCTCCCTGGCGGTGTGGGCCCACCGGCCGGGAGAGGGGGTCGGTGCGGTCGGGGTCTCGCGGCAGAAGCCCCCCGCGGAGGGTTCGGTGGCCGTCAAGCTCGGCCCCCCGGCGCACCTCGATGTACGCGTACTCGGTCCCGGAGGGGAGCCGATCGAGGGGGCGGTCGTCGTGCCGAGGATGGTGAGGATCGACGGCGGACTCCCCCCCACCTCGTCCTTCCCGCCCCCCGACGAGCTGGCCGCCCGCCTGTCGGCCCGCACCGTCGCGGGGGGCGAGGGGCGGATGGCCGACGTCGACCCGGCCGCGGTCCAGGCCATCCATGTCGATGCCCCGGCGTTCGGCCGCCAGGGGGCGGCCCCCTCCGCGGACGGGAACGGCGTGATGACCGTCAGGCTCGCGCCGGTCGGCCGGGTCACGGGGATTGTCGTGGCCGACGACCCCTCGGGTGTCGGCGGACTGACCGTCCGCGCCATGACCCGGCCCCAAACGCCGGGGTCCGGGGCCGCGATGGGCGAGGCCGGCGCGGTCACCGACGCGGGGGGGCGCTTCGCGATCCCGGCGCTCGCCGCCGGCCGGCTCGCGCTCAACGTCGTGGTGCCCAGGGGCTCGGGCCTGAGTCCCCGCCTCCCCGCCGACCGGACAGTCGAGCCCGGCAAGGCCACCGAGGTGGAAATCCCGCTCAAGGGCTCCGGGCGGCTGCGGACGCTCGCCGGGCGGGTGATCGACCGCCGGGGCGAGCCGGTCGCGGGGGCCGTCGTGTTCCAGTCGGGCGACGCGCCGGCGCGGACGCAGGCCGAGAGCGACGCAGGGGGCCGGTTCCGCCTGCCCTGTGTCTCCGAAGGGCGGACGTTCGTGTTCGTCCGGGCGAGCGGATATCGCTTCCTGGGACGTGTGGTCCTGTCGACGGACGCTGACATTACGCTGGCGGTCACTCCCGAGGACCAGCCACCGGAGACCCCCCTCGCCACCTTGCCGCCTCCGTTGCCGCGCGCCGAGGAGTTGACGCTGGCCCGCCGGGTCCTCGAACCGTACGCCGATCGGGTCCTCCGGGGCGGAGCCGAGTCGGAGAAGGTCCAGCTCCTGGAGGTGATGGCGCGGACGGAGCCGGCGCGGGTGCTCGAACTGGTCGAGAAGGGGGCGTTCGCCGAGCCCTATCTCGGCCGGATGATGCGGATGCGGGTCGCGACCGGCCTCCGCGACGACGCCCCGGACGAGGCCCTCGCGGTGATCGAGTCGATCGACGACCCCGGCTTCCGGGCGATGGCCCTGGTCGAGGCGAGCGACGCCCTGCCCGCGGCCGAGCGGGCGAAGAAGCGGGAACTCGTGGCCCGCGCGGCGGTGGAAGCCAAGGGGGCAAAGGACCCCGTCTACCGCCTCATCATGACGTCTCTGGTCGCCGAGCGCTGGCTCGACCTCGGGGACCCGGCGCGGGGCGAGGCGCTCCTGCGCGCGAACCAGGCCGACGCCGAGAAGATGCCCAACGCCGCCTTCGCCGGCTACGCCCGCGCCGTGTTCGCGGAGGAGCTGGCGCAGGTCGACCTGAAGTCCGCCCTGGCGCTGATCGCGACCCTGACCGACCCCCGCGAGTTCGACCGCCACCACGGTAATATCGCCCACGAGTTGGCGGCGCGCGACTCCGAGGAGGCCGAGCGGGTCCTGGGCCTGGTCCGCGACCCGTTCCAGCGCGACCAGTACGCCGTCCGGGCGGTCTACCGGATGGCCCGCGTCGACCTCGCCCGGGCGCGACGACTCGCCGGGGCGATCAAGGACAGCTCGTTGCGGGGTTACGGCCTGGGGATGGCCGCCCTCGGCCTGGCCGAGGCCGACAAGCGGGCCGAGGCCGCCGTGCTGCTGGACGAGGCGTTCGCCGTCCTGGAACGGGCGTCCGAGGCGACCGAAGGGCAGACGCCCGGCTGGTCCAGCCCCGCCTCGGTCGCGGCCGCGCTGGTCCCGGTCGCCGAGGGGATCGACCCGCGGCTCGTCCCCGGCTCGTTCTGGCGGGCCCTGTCGTTCCGGAGGCCGAAGCCCTCGGGGCCGACGGGGTTCGACCCCGGCGCGATCACCGACGTCCAGCTCGCCGTCATGCTCGCCCGCTATGACCGCGCGGTCGCCCGGTCCCTGCTCGACCCGCTCGTGGGACCCGACGCCCCGGTTTCGGTCTGGGTCGGGACCCGCGGCCTGTCCTACGCCGCCGCGGCCATCATCGACCCGCGCTGGGCGGTCGAGCTGATCGAAGCCCTGCCCGACAACCCCGACCTCAAGGCCGAGCCCAAGAATGAGGCCCGCCTGGCGGTCGCCAAGGTGCTCTCCCGCCAGGCCGTGAATCGCTGGCGGTATCTGACGTCTCGGCACCTGCACCTCTGGGTGCCCGACATCGAGGACAACGATCCGAACCTCTGACCCCGAAGTGGCGGACGGGAGACCGAGCCGCACGACCCGCGGAGGATTTGATATGACCTTCTGGCTTGCGGTGGCCCTCGGCCTGACGGCGGCGGGCCCGGGACCCGAACCCGACACCTGGCGCTACGTGCTCCCGGCACCCGGCGACCCGTTCGAGCACCCGCCGTTGCGGGCGCACGGGCTGGGCCGCGAGAGGCCGGAGGGCGTCGTCGAGAAGGTGCCCTACCGAGGGATGCGGCGCCGCTACGGACAGCTCCGCTTCGGCAGCCCCGGTTCGGTCCGCGTCACGCTCGTCCTCGACGAGGTCGCGCCGGGCGAGGCCGACCTGTACGTCGACGCTGACCGCAACCGCCGGGTCGAGCCGAAGGACCTCGTCCCGCCGGGCGAGGCGCGCACCTGGCGCGTGCCGCTCGACGTGGCGATCGTCGACGGCGAGACGACCCGGCTCGAGCGCCGTGCCTTCGCGTTCCGCCTCGGGTCCACCGGCTTGACCTTCAGCGCCGCCGCCGCCGGCTACCTCGAAGGGACCGTGCGGGTCGCCGGCCTGGGCCACGCCGCCCGCCGCGCCGACGGCGACGGGAATGGACGGCTGACCGACCCCCAGGACCGCCTCTGGGTCGACCTGAATGACGACGGCCACTGGGATCCGGTCGACGAGCAGTTCCTGTACGCGACCGTCTTCCCGCTGGCCGGGGCGCGTTACGCGTCCCGGTCCGACGAGTACGGCCGCCACCTCACCCTGGTGCCGCTGGAGGGGACCGGCACGATCCGCCTGGCGTTCGCGAGGTCCGGGACGTCGGTCGCCGAGTTGTCGGCTACCCTGATCGGACGCGACGGGTCGGCCGTCGGATTGACCGGCGTGGGGGCGTTGGCGGTGGTCCCCGTCGGCGAATACCGGCTGGGGACCGTCACGCTCTCGCTGGAGGACCGGGCGGGAGGGCCGCGGTGGGGCTACGTCTTCTCCGACAACGGCCGGAGGGGCGAGCCGGTCTGGTATCGGGTCGAGAGGGGGGGCGAGGTGGACATCGACCCGCTCGGCGCGGTCGAGCTGGCGACCGGGTTGGAGGGCGTTGACCCGCATCGGGCGGGGGAAGACCTCTCCCTCCGTCCCGGGCTCTACACGGGCGACGGCCTCCGGATCGTGACCTGTTACCGGGGAACTCCGACGACGCCCGGGGGCGATGACGGCCCGGGAGCCGAGGTCGCGCTGGGCGACCGCGAGGGCCATCCGCTGGCGACGGCGCGGTCGGGGTTCGCCTGAGGGACGTTCTGCCCGGCCTCGGTCCGAGTGCCGCTCGCCCCGCCCCCCGGCCCGCTGCAACTGTCGGTCGCGTTCGACTCCGGCCCGCTCGCCGGCCGGCTCCGGGCGACCACCCGCGTGGAACTGAAGAGCGCTCCTTGATGAGGCCGGGGTCGAGGCGACCGAGAAGACGGGCTCCGACGCATCACCGCAGATCACATGGAGGGCCTCACGATGTTCATCGCGCCGCTGGCCTGGGTCGTGCTCGCGCAGGTCCCGACGATGCCGCTCACGGGCACGGTCGTCGGGCCCGGAGGCGAGCCGGTCGTCGGGGCCGAGCTGATCCTGGTGGGACTGCCGAGCGATGACCCGCCGATCGTGGCGAGGGGGAAGTCGGGCGAGGGCGGGCGGTTCTCGCTCGACCGGCCGGCGGCGCTGGCGGGCGACCATCACCCGCAGAGGGCGCCGATCCTCTGGACGGTGAGGCCGGGGTTCCGGGCGTCGGCGACCCGGTTCCCGGAGTCGCTGCCGAGGCCGGATGAGCCGGTCCGGATCGTCCTCGAGCCTCCCGGCAAGGCGGAAGTCCGCGTCGAAGGGCCGGACGGCCGACCCTTGGGCGGGGTCAAGGTCCTTCCCGAGCGCCTCAAGGCCCATCATACCAACATGCCCGACGTCGTCGCCGTTCTCGCCTCGGCGACGACCGGTCCCGACGGCCTGGCCATCATCGACGCCGTCTCGCCCGACGAACTCGCCTACGTCGACGTCCATTCCCGCGAGTTCGGCATCCAGGGGAGGCCGATCGTCCCGAACCCCGGCAAGCCGGCGGTGATTGCGATGAGGCCGACCTCGACCTGGAGAGGGCGGCTCTCGGCCGAAGACCCCAAGCACGCCCGAGGATGGCATGTCCGGGCCTGGACCCGGGTCGGAGGAGAACCGGACGCCGCGCCCGAGACGACCGGCTACGTGGAGACGACGACCGACGCCGAAGGCCGATTCGCCCTCGCCCCGATCGCCGTCGGCGGCCTTCAGATCGTCCTGAAGCCGCCCGGCGACCTCCCCCTCATCGTCGACATCCCACCCTCGCTTGCCGTCCGCGAAGGGGGCGAGGGATCGGCGGACATCCCGCTCCGGAAGGCCGTCATCGTCACGGGCCTGATCCTCGAACGAGGCACGGGTAAGCCGGTCCCGGGCATCCAGGTGACGATGAGTGACATCGGGACGACGCGGAACCGGAACGAGCAGGTCAAGACCGACGAAAATGGTCGGTACATGCTCAAGAGCCTCCCCGGTCAAGTCCGGGTCAGCTTCTTATGGCCCCCGCCGTCGCACGTCCTGGCGCCCGCCCAGCATTGGCTGGACTTCACCGTGCCCGAAGATTCCAAGCCCATCGAGCTGGCCACGAGGGAAGCTCTCCCCGCCGCGCCGACGCTCCTGGGGCAGGTCGTCGACGAGGCCGGCCAGGCCGTCCCCGGCGCATTGATCCAGGCCTCGTGGATGCTCACCGGAGGGGGCGGCTCCAGTGGCGGAAGCATCTATACGAAAGCCGACGACAAGGGCGGCTTCGCCCTGCAAGGGCTCGGCCCCGACTCGACCGTCTCGATCACCGGGCGGCTCCGGGACCGGCGGAGCAAGGACCCGCTCCAGGTCCGGGCGGGCGAAGCGGGCCCGGTGACGGTCGCGATCGCCCCGACGCCCCTCCTCGCCGTGGCCGGTCGCTTGCTCGGGCCGGGCGGGACGCCACTGGGCGGGATTCCCGTCAGGGTGCAATTCCGCGTCCCCAGGGACAACATGCAGGGCTTCCCCGAACAGGCCCGGTTCGAGGACAACCCCGAGATCAAGACGGCCCCCGACGGCTCCTTCCGGACCCCGAAGGAGCTGGAGCGGAAGCCCAGCGAGTTCCGGATCGAGGTGGCCGCCGCGGGATTCCTCCCCGCCCGGACGGAATGGGTCCCCGCGCCCGAGGGGGACGTCCTCACGCTCCCCGACCTCGCCCTCAAGCGGTCGAGGGGCGTCCGGGTCGTCTCGGGCCGGGTCGTCGACCGCGACGGGAAGGCCGTGCCAGGGGCCTCGGTCTCGCAGGCGGGCGACGGGCCGAGGTGGACGTCCGCCCAGGCCGACGCCGACGGTCGGTTCCGCCTGCCCGGGGTCGCGGGCGGCGCGGCCCTGGTCTTCGCCGAGGCGCCGGGGTTCCGGTTCGGGGGGACCATCCACGGGGACGGGGACGGGGCCGGGCCGGTGGATATCCGCCTGGCCCGGGCGGGCGAGCCGCCGATCGCGACCTTGAAGACGCTCCCGTCCCCCCTCCCCAGGGCCGAGGAGCGGGCCCTGGCCAGGGAGATCCTCGAGCCCCTGCTGCCGATGGCCCGGTCGGGCTCGCTCGGCATCGTCGGCCCTGCGGTGATCCCGGCCCTGGCGAGGCTCGACCCCGCCCGGGTCCTCGAGATGATCGAGAACCGGGCGATCGCCGACCCGTCCAGTACATCGATCCAGGTCGCGCTCGGCCAGTTCGAGGATGACCCGGCCTCGGCGATCGCCACCATCGGGGACGACCTCGACCCCGGCTCTCGGGCCGCCGGCTGGCTCGCCCTGGAGGCCTACCGCCCGGCCCGCGATCGAGCCCGCCGCGAGGACTTCCTCGAGCGTGCCCTCGCGGACGCCCGCCGGGCTGTAAGCGCTGAGGTGAAGCTCAGGCTCCTCGGCCAGGTCGCCGACCGCTGGCTCGAGCTCGGCTCGATCGAGCGGGCCCGGCCGATCCTGCTCGAAGGACGGGGGATCGTGGCCGCCTGGACGAAGAACAACTGGTTCTTCGGGGTCGAGGAGTTCGCCGACGCCCTGGCCGTCATCGACCTCCCGGCCGCCACCGCGATCTTCGAGCGTCGAGGATGGACGAACGTCTCGCCGACCGACGCCTCGACGCTCGACCGCCACAAGGGGCAGGCCGCCGTCCGGCTCGCGGGCATCGACCCCGCCGAGGCCGAGCGGCTGATCCCCCCGCCTTCCGCGCAATTCTACGAACGGCCGGGGGTCGTCCTGAAGGCTGCCCGCAAGATGGCGAAGGCCGACCTGGCCCGGGCCCGGCGCCTGCTCGGGACCATCGACGACAGGTCGAGCCCCGGCTTGGCGGGCAATTCCGCGCTCGTCCCGTTCGGGCTCGGCGCGATCGCCGACGCGCTGGCCGAGACGGACCCGATCCAGGCCCGAGGGCTGCTGGACGAGGCTTTCGCCGGCCTCCGCAAGGTCGCGGTCGACGGCCGCCCGGGGCAGGGGCAGGACTCCGTCGCCAACCTGATGGCGGAACTGCTGCCGATCGTCGAGCGGCTCGACCCGGGACGGCTCGCCGAACGGACCTGGCTGGTCGCGGCCTCGCGCCCCCCCTCGGTCCAGGAGCCGAAGGCCCAGGAGCTCGTGGGGACGTTCGCCCTGGCGATGCGGGTCGCCCGCTACGACCGGGCGATCGCCGACGCGATCGCCGCGGCGGGACTCGAGCGACTGCCCGACCTGCTCCTCGAGTCGGTCGGGGACTACAGCAACATCATCCCGACGGTCTTCAAGAACCTGACCGCCTACGACCCCCGGGCGATCGCCCCCTTGCTCCGGGCCTTGCCCGAGGCGGCCCGGAAGCCGCCGCCTCGGCGCGACACCTGGACGGCCGCCAGCATCGAGTCTCAGCTCCGCCTGGCCGCCGCCCAGATCCTCGGCGTCCCCGTCGAGGCCAGGCCGAGAGAAGCCGGTCGAGTCGGATCGTTCACCTCGCCTTACCATCTGGGCGACTGATCGTGGGCGGACACCATCACATGAAGGTCGGTCGGACCGAGCACGGAGGAGCTTCGATGAGCATCGGATCGTCGGCGAATGTGGGAGGCCCCGCCCGGAGGTGGCTCCTTCGTTGCACGGGGCTGGCGCTGCTGGCCTCGATCGTGGTCGGCCTGCTCGGGGCCCAGCAGTACCGCCCGGCCCCCAGGTTCGAGGGGAAGACCATCCCCGAGCCCCCGAGCCAGGGCCGTCCCTGGATCGCGCCGGCGACGAAGCTGCCGAAGTTCCTCGTCACCGCGACGGGCCTCCTCTTCGAAGGAGGTGTGGCCGACCCCCGGGGGTGCGAGTACCGCCTGGTCGAGATCAGCAACGGTTCCATCGTGAAGGCCCGCGGCTTCGTCCTGCCCGAACGGGCCGACACGCCCGGCCGATTCGTCGTCTGCTGGGATGGCCTGGTCTATCCCGCCCTGACCGTCGGCGACCCGGCCGACCTCGACGGCGACATCAAGGACCTGGCCGCCAACCTGAAGCGAATGCGAGAGCCCGGGGGCCCGAATCGGTCTCACCAGGGCGTTTCCTGGGGCTTCCCCAGGGGGGGGCAGGACTACTACGGCGCCGCGGGGGTCTCGGACCACTCGCCGATCAAGCTCTGCCTGCTGCTCCGACTCGGTCGCGCCGACCTGGCCGAGTCCCTCTTCGCCGCCGGGACGACCTGGACGCCCGAGCCCCGGGCCCGCGACCTGACGGATTACAGGATCAGCTACCTGACCCTGGCCGTCGGCTGGGCGGGCTCCGCCTTCGAGCGGCTGGTCGGGGCCCACATGAGGGGCGACGACGTGATCGCCCTCGACTCCGCCCGGAGGCTGGCGAGGTTCCGCGACCTGACCACCGCCAGGGCCGACGCGATGGGCTTCCCGCGGGGGGAGCAACAGGACCGGAGCGCCACCGGGCCCGCCCCCCGGTTCTACTTCCTCGGCCAGCTCGACGACTTGCTCCGCGACCAGGAGCGGAGGGCGGAGGTGCCCCCTCGCGGGCCGATCCCCAAGAAGGGCGGCGACCCCACCGCCCGGATCGCGGCCCTGATCCGCGACCTCGACCAGATCGACGAGCAGCAGATGTCGGTGCCAGGCTCGGCACACCCCGGCAGCTCGCCGCTGGTGAAGGACCTGATCGCCGAGGGGGACCCGGCGGTCGCGCCGCTCCTGGTGGTCCTGGAGTCCGACGACCGGCTCACGCGCTCGGTCAGCAACAGTCGGGGCGACTCAATCGGTCACTTCGTCCACCCGGTCCACGAGGCCGCCTTCGACGCCTTGATCGGCATCCTCAAGACCGGAGAGTTCCAGAACGAGCGCCCTTACGGGTGGAGGACGGTCGACCCCGCCGCGCGCAAGGCCCTCGCGGGAAAGATTCGCCAGTTCTGGGAAAAGACGCGCTCGATC
>JAABUS010004824.1_pt1 | contig 18793 bp, 20 predicted proteins | sample 5560161 | NCBI WGS metagenome assembly JAABUS01 (sample SAMN10711885, study PRJNA513376) | rock metagenome | isolation source: Antarctica rocks | place: Antarctica: Victoria Land, Trio Nunatak nord | collected 2016-01-04 | reverse complement strand
CAGAAAGCCGTACAGCGTTTGCCGATTTATAAAATGCTGGAAAATAAGTTTAAGAACAATCCCGATTCAGTAGATGCTTATTTTAGCCGGAAAAAAAGGATGAAGGTTTTTACGTGGAAAGGCGAACAGGACACGACTTTTTCTACCTTTGATTCTATTAAATATTACGCCCGCTTATTGAATACCGGGATGATGACAATTGAACCAGCCAGCGGAAAAATCAAAGTTTGGGTAGGCGGCATCAACCATCAGTATTTTAAATATGACCATGTAAACCAGGCCAAACGCCAGGCCGGTTCTACCTTTAAGCCTTTTGCTTATGTGGCTGCGATTGACAATGGTTTTACACCTTGCGATAAATTTACCGATAAGCCGGTTTCGATTAAATACACCGTAAAAGGTTCGGGCAAACAAGAAGTTTGGGAACCCAACAATGCTGATTTTCACTTTTCCTACAATGAAATGAGTTTGCGCTGGGCGATGGGGAAATCCGTCAACTCCATTACCGCGCAGGTGACCGAAAAAGTAGGTTGGGACAAAGTGGTGGAATATGCCCACAAATGCGGTATTGAAAGTGAACTGGAGTCTGTCCCTTCGGTTTCTTTAGGTTCCAACGATGTTTCCGTGTATGAAATGGTGCGCGCTTACAGTACATTTTTGAATAAAGGCCAGCGGCTTGATCCGATATTGGTTTCCAAAATAACGGATGATAAAGGCAATGTTTTAGCTGAATTTACGGCAAAAAAAACACCTGTCTTGAGTGAGGAAACTGCCTGGCTGATGCTGTATATGTTCCGCGGCGGCATGGAAGAACCGGGTGGTACTTCGCAGGCTTTATGGGAATACAACGATTTATGGAAGAATGGCAACAACCAGATCGGCGGCAAAACCGGCACTTCGTCTGGCTATGCAGATGGCTGGTATATGGGCATCACCAAAGATTTGGTTACCGGTATCTGGGTGGGTGCCGATGAACGAAGCGTGCATTTCAAAACTTCCCAAACCGGCGAAGGCTCGCGCACTGCTTTGCCTATTTTTGGTTTGTTTATGGAAAAAGTTTATGATGACCCTAAATCCGGCTATCGGCCCGGCCCTTTTCCAAAACCTTGGAGCAAGATCACCAAGCAATATGATTGCCCGACACCAAGGATCAAAGTGGATACCACGCGGACGGACAGCATTATAGCCCCGATAGACACTACATCGATAACATTGCCCGAAATAGTAGAACCACAATAATTTTTATCCGTTGAACCAATGGTTCAATAAATTGTCTTGTGGTGCGTTATGTTCAAATAAAAATAGTATAAACAAAGCATTTACCACTAATTACTAAGAGTAGATATGGAAAAAAACAACTCAACCAGTTACTCCTTAAAAAAAATATTTATATTCCTGTCCTGTGTTTTTGGCATACTGTTTTTAGCACATGAAAACTCGCACGCACAGTATTTCGGACAAAATAAAGTACGCTATAAAAACCTCAAGTTCAAGGTTTATCAAACACCGCATTTCCAGATCTATTATTACCTGAAAAACGACAGCGTAATCAAACGTTTTGCACAGGAAACCGAACTTTGGTACACCATCCATCAGCAGGTTTTCCAGGATACTTTCCGGAAAGCAAACCCCATTATTTTATATGCCGATCATCCTGATTTTGAGCAAACTACAGCTATTCAAGGCGAAATAGGCGTTGGGACCGGAGGTGTTACGGAAGGTTTAAAAAACCGTGTGGTAATGCCGCTAATGGAAACTAACCAGACTACGCGCCACGTGATCGGGCACGAATTGGTCCACGCGTTTCAATACCATCTTTTGCTCGATAAAGAAAGCAATGGCAATATCGGGAACCTGGGCAACCTGCCTTTGTGGATGATCGAAGGGATGGCCGAATACCTTTCGCTGGGTAAAAAAGATGCTTATACTGCGATGTGGATGCGGGACGCTTATCTCAACAAAGACATTCCAAGTATCAAAGCTTTGACAACCAGCAACAAATATTTCCCTTACCGTTATGGCGAGGCTTTCTGGTCTTTCATGGGTTCTACTTATGGCGATTCGGTAATTGTACCTTTTTTCAAAAATACGGCGCGTTTCGGATTGGATTACGGCATCCGCAGAACGTTTGGTTATGATGAAAAAACATTGTCCAACCTATGGAAAAACTCGATTGAAGCCACTTATAAACCTTATTTAAAAGACACTTTACAAATTCCGGTAGGTTTGCGTGTGCTGGACGACAAAAACAGCGGTAAAATTAACGTAGCCCCGGCCATCAGTCCGGATGGCAAGTACATCGCTTTCCTATCCGAAAAAAATCTGTTTACCATTGATCTTTTCCTGGCAGATGCCAAGACCGGACGCGTTTTGCGGAAGCTGACGAGCAAGGTTTCCAACACACATATTGATGAGTTTAACTTTATAGAATCTGCCGGGGCCTGGTCGCCGGATGGAAAACGTTTTGCTTTCAGTGTTTTTAACGAGGGACGGAATAAACTTCTGATTATAGATGTAGCCAGCGGAAAGGTTTTGCGGGAAGCTTCTATGGGAAAAGCCAAGCAATTCAGTAATTTAAGTTGGTCGCCAAACGGAAACGACATTGTTTTTAATGCACTGGCAGAAGGGCAAAGCGATTTGTATCTGTATAATATCCCCTCCAAAACAGTTACACAATTAACCAACGATAAATACACTGATTATCAGCCCAGTTTTTCCCACGATGGCAAAAAGATCGTTTTCAGTAGTGACCGTACCACTTACGACCAGTCGTTGGCACAAACCATTCCGTTTAACCTGGCTGTTTATGATTTAGCCACTAAAACAACTACCGATATTAAGGTTTTTAACGGAGCCAATAACCTCAATCCGGCTTTTTCTGCGGATGACAAATACGTATATTTTTTAAGCAACCGCGATGGTTTCCGGAATATGTACCGCTATGATTTGGGCAGCACAACTACCGAACAAATGACTAATTTATTCACTGGCATTTCCGGTATCACCGAATTCTCTCCCGCCCTGAGTCTGTCGGCCAACAACGATGTGGTTTACTCTTATTATCGCGCCCAAAAATATGCCATTTACAATGCCAGGGTTTCTGATTTTCAACCTAAAGCAGTCGAAAACCAAGCACTAAATTTTGATGCTGCCTTGCTTCCGCCGCCAAAATCTGTAGGTGTCGATTTGATCAATACCAACCTGAACAACTTCCTGGCTTACCAAAAAATCCCGGTAGATTCTATCCACAACATTCCTTTCCGGCCGCAGTTTAAGCTGGATTATCTGGGCAGCAGCGGTGTTGGTGCCGGTGTGAGCCGTTATGGTGCCGGTCTGGCCAGCGGTATCCAAGGTTTGTTTAGCGATATTACCGGCCGTAACCAAATCTATGCCGGTGCTGCTGTAAATGGGCAGATCTATGATTTTGGGGCACAATTAGCATATATCAACCAGCAGGGCCGGTGGAATTTTGGTGTCAGCGCTTCGCACGTTCCCTATCAATATGCCACTTACCGCGAAGGTTTAAGCACGGTCCCGATCAACAATAAACCAACCAGTGTTTACGAATCCCGGTATGACCTTACCCGTACTTTCCAGGATGCTTTGCAGGTTTTTACCTCCTATCCTTTTTCTAAAGTAACGCGTATTGAGTTCGGCACCGGTGCTTCCCAGTATTATTACCGCGTTGACCGTTACAGCACTTATTACAATTATGCCACTACCAATAATGTTATTACGCCTACTAACGGGCTATATTCGGAACATGGAAAAATTTCGCGCCAGCAATACCTTGCCGAAACCGGATACGACCTGATGCCTTTTACACTTTATCAGGCAAACACAGCTTTAGTAGGCGATAATTCCTATTTTGGGGTTGCTTCTCCGTTGGCAGGTTATCGCTATCGCATTGGTATTGAAGGAGATGTAGGTACTTACAAATTTTTTGCACCAACAATTGACCTTCGCAAATACGTCCGCACCAAGCCTGTTACTTTTGCGGGCCGCATTTATGGTTACGGCCGTTTTGGCAACAGCAGCGAGGCTTTGTTTCCCTTGTTTATCGGTTATCCCTACCTCATCCGCGGATACGAAGCCACCAGTTTTTACAACAACAATTCCAGGAACACGGGCAACTTTACGATCAACCAGTTGCAGGGAAGCCGCACTGCAGTCGCTAATTTTGAAGTCAGGCTTCCTTTTACCGGCCCGGAAAAGCTTTCCCAGATCAAATCCAAATTTTTATTTTCAGAGTTGAACTTCTTTTTTGATGCCGGTTTAGCCTGGAACGCAGGTGATAAAATAGCCTTCAAAAAAGAACCGGATGCCAATACTTATTCTGTGGATGCCAGCGGAAACCCGGTTTATGACCGCTTCGGGCAATTGGTTTATCCGGCTGGGTACAACCGTGTTCCGGCCATGTCAACCGGTATTTCTTTGCGCATCAATATCTTCGGTGCCTTTGTTTTGGAACCTTATGTAGCCATTCCTTTTCAGCGCACCGACGTACAAAAACCGGTGTTTGGTTTAACTTTTGCGCCGGGTTGGTAATGCTTCTTTTAAGGCATAAAAAAAGCGGTTGAAAATAACTCAACCGCTTTTTTTATTAATAAGGGAACCATTAAAAACGCTGTATCCCTGGTGAAGGCGTTCCCGGAAACTCCGGCTGAATAGTTGGCACAGGGTTTTCTTCCGGAAACCTGTTTGGCTCGGGCATTTCCGGTGACCGCAATGGCATTGGGTTTTCGTTCGGGATTTCCGGCCTTGGGTTTTCTTCGGGAGCTTGTTCCGGTGTAATCTCCGGGTCTGGCTCTGCAGTATAATGAATGGATGCTGTGTTCATGGTGATGCTTCTTTTATCAACATAAAACTGGTATGGCAGCGAAATGTTTTATGTTGGGATTTACCCATCTTTACAAACCTTATCAATTTTATTTTTGTGGAGACCAAACAACAGCTTTATAAACTTTGTGCCGAACAGATTCAACAACGGATAACAGATGCGGAAACTGCCATCGCCGAAGCACGGAAAGCATCAGAAAACGATACCAAAAGCAGTGCCGGCGATAAATACGAAACCGGCCGTGCCATGATGCAGCAGGAAATAGACCTCAACTCCCGGCAACTATTGGAAGCGCGAAAATTGCAATCGCAATTGCAGCAAATCAATCCGAATACTATACATTCAATTGCACAAGCAGGAAGTTTGATAGAAACAGATCAGGAAAACTTTTATCTGGCTGTTAGTACCGGTGCTTTGTTTATCGGCACAAAACGTTATTATGCTATTTCTGTGGCTTCGCCGATTGGTTTTCAATTAAAAGGGAAACAAGTAGGAGATGTTTTTGAATTGAATGGCAAAGAGTTCCGGGTTTTAAGGGTTTTGTAGGATGTTGAATTTTAGGTGATAAAAGAAGTATTGTTGAAATTACTATACTTATTTAAATATCCAAACCTCAAAAAATAAAGAGACATTTTAATCATGAGAATAAAATCTATATTGACACTTCAGTTATCGGAAGTTATTTTGATGAAGAGTTTGAAGAACCTACAAGAAGATTGTTTGAAAGAATTGTAAACAAAGATTTTAACGTTTATTTTTCAGAAGTCAACGAAACAGAATTAAGCCTTGCACCGCAACATATCAGAGATTTAAAAAAACTTATTCCAACAGAATGTTATAAATATGTTGATCTGAATGATGCAGCCAAAATGCTGGCAGAAACTTATATATTTGAAAAAGCATTAGGTAAAGCAAGCACCAATGACGCTTATCATATTGCTATCGCTTCTGTAAACGGGCTTGATTGTTTAGTTAGTTGGAATTTTAAACACATTGTGAACTTTGACAAAATCAAATTATTTAATTCAATCAATTTAAAGTTAGGCTATCAATTAATAGATATAAGAACACCTTTGGAATTTTTAAATTATGAAGACTAAAACAGAAAAATCTTTTGATACCGTTACTTTTTTTAGGGGGATAAAAGAAAAATTAGCCGCTAAAATGGAAGGCATGACACTGGAGCAACAAAAAGATTTTATGCAGAAAGTACGGGAAGGCAAAATCAAAATTGCATAAAAGTTTGACGGGCAAAATAGTTGAGAATGATGAAGCTTTTTTCTTAAACAAAATGCACTTCCGCTTCGATTTATATCTGCCGTTAACGCCGGTGCTTTGTTTATCGGCACAAAACGTTATTACGCTATTTCTGTGGCTTCGCCGATTGGAATACAACTCAAAGGGAAACATGCTGGAGATGTTTTTAAATTGAATGGCAAGAATTTTAAGATATTAAAAGTTTTGTGAATGTAGTTTTTAGATGGTAAAAGAAGTATGATCACGTACAAAAATTTAAAGAATTTGACAGATACTTAGTACTTTTATACAGTGAAAAAACATAAACAAATAGGGCTTGATTTTGAGATTGATAAGCTTACAAATTCTATTGAAAATGTTTTGACCGGTGATAGTTTTTCTACGCTCATTTCCTTGCTGTCAATAGTTGATCTTAAAACGATTACCAAAAAAGCTGGTTGGCAATTTGATTGGAAACACGAATTAAAACGACCTGAAAGAGAAGTGTATAAGTTAACAATCCATAACAACGTTTTAGTAATTCAAGGATTAATTAGTTTAGAAATTAAGCCTGATCATGTTTACATACACTTGGTTGAAAGTGCACCTTTCAATAAAGGCAAGACCAAAGTTTATTCTGGCGTGCCAGGAAATTTGGTAGCTTTTGCATGCAGACTTTCATTTCAGCGGGGATTTGACGGAAACGTTTCATTCATTTCAAAAACACAACTTGTAAATCATTATATTGAAACTTTAGGGGCATTTCATTTTGGTGGACGTGTTATGATTATTGAAACAAAAGCGGCATTAAAATTAATTAACAAATATTTCAAAAACCAACCCTTATGAAAACGATCAAAAACGAATTGGATGTTGATTTTATTGGTGGATCTGAAGCATTGACAAAAGAAGAACAAGAAGCAATCAGTAATTTTATCAAAACATCTAAAGAGCGCAGGACGATACAGCAAAAAACAAAAAAAACAATTGTGCCGCAAGAGAAAAAACCTGTTGCTTAATTACCGAAAAAGTATTGGAAAAACAATTTAACAAAACCTTGTAAAAATGAAGCATACAAAAATGAAAGATAAAAAAAACTGAGAGAGGAAATTTTGCAATCAGCCTTAGCGTCTTTTGGAATTGAGGGAATAAATATTTCTGAAGAAAAAGCTTTTTACTGCGCTTAAAAAGTAGAAGTTAGCTTAAAAAATCCACAAGTTTAATACTTCCCAAGTGTACTGCTAATTTTTTTACTATAAAAGTATTAAATTTGATAAACGATAAAATTATGATTTCATCAACACCAAAGCTAAGCCTTGCTGACTATTACTTTGAATTTTTAAAGAATCTCAATGCAGATAGTAAACTTAACCAGATCTCAAAACTTTCACAATCATTGAAAGAAAAAGAAATAACTACTGAAGTTTCTTTGCAATCCCTTTTTGGTGTATACAAGTCCGAGGAAACTGCAGAAGAAATTATTGCTGAACTAAGAGCATCAAGAGTATTTAACAGAAATAAATGAATTTATAACTTTAAGTATGAAAACAACTAAGCCTAAGGTACAAGACAAAAGGAAATTAAGAGAGCAAATTATGCATTCTGCATTAGCTTCTTTTCAAATTGAAGGAATCAATATCTCTAAAGAAAAAACTTTTGCAGCACTTAAGAATGTAGAAGCTATCTTATGAAACTCACAAACTTAATACTTCCAAAATGTACTGATGATTTTTTTAACTAAAAGTATTAATTTAATAAAATATATTATGATGAATTCACCTATGCAACCTACTAACCATGCAGATTTTTACTTTGATCTTTTAAAAAACCTAAATTCCGATAGTAAGCTTGATTTAATTTTAAAACTTCCACAGTAATTGAAAGAAAAAGAGATAACTCCTAAAATAAGTTCAGAATCTTTGTTTGGTGCTTACAAAGCTGAGGAAACTGCCGAAGATATTATTGCTGAAATTAAGAACAGTAAGACATTTATAAGACAAATTGAAAGCTTTTGAAAAGTATATTGTAAATACAAACATTGCTGTTTATTATATATGAAAGCAAATAAAACTTTACTTAGAGTATTTTTAGGATTTTTTATTTTTATTTTTATTTTTATTTTTATTTTTATTTTTATTGGGATTATTTTTAATTATTTTTCCTGATCCAATAAATAATAATAGAACAATAAGAATTCAAAGATTAGACAAAAGACAAAAAGTAATATTAGTAAAGAATAAAAATCAAGGAAATATTTACGGGCTTTCTCTGGAAGTTGTAGGAAAAATTGACGGTAAAGCCATTATGCAAAAAGGAAAAACCTGCAATATAATTTATCAAAAAGATACAATAGAACAAAAGATAAAACTTAGTTTAGGCGGAGACTGGTATCAAGACACGTGTTATTTAATTTATCAACCGTTAACAAGTAAATCAGGAGTGTTAAATATTAATTACAAATTTTTTGGAACTAATAATTTCTAGAATTTAATTATACTAATTACAATTTCAGTATTTTGCAAAAGTTCAAATTTTTATAAACAACATTTTTCAAAGACTTTATTATTTTACAATACCGCAAACCCTTTTAATTACTTTACTTCCTTTTAGCCTTCTCCCAAGCCGCACTCTGCCCTCCAAATAAATACCTGAAAATTCCGGCAATAACAGCATAGTTCATCACACCAAAATAATAAGGGATAAACAAAGCTTTGATTTTGATTTGCTGTTTTTCCATCAGCCAACCCAATAATCCAAGTATGTAAAAAACCACTTGTGCAAATAGGATTAACATGTAAACAAGTACGTGCGTTTGAAAAACAATTAGAATATTTAAAATCAAAGCTGCGACCATCAGGAACGGAACAACCGTCCAACGTAAAACTCTATGACTGATATATTGAAAGGACAACAACGGTTGTTTGAAAGGTAAAAGCAGACTTTTCATCCACAAAATGGATTGCAAACCACCGGCCGCAATCCTGATCTTGCGTTTTAGTTCTTCTTTGATGTTTGCAGACGAAGTTTCCGTGGCATAAGCTTCGGGCTCGTAAACAATGCGGTAACCTTTTTTGGCGATCAGCATGGAGATCATAAAATCATCAATGATGCTGTCGGGATGCACGGATTCGTACAATGCTGTTTTTACACTATATAATTCCCCGGCGGCACCAACAACCGAGTTCAGTTCAGAATCCCAAATTTTCAACTTGGATTCATACTTCCAGTAAAAGCCCTCTCCTGCCGTTGCGTCTGATTTTCCATCAACATGAACCCGCTTTTCTCCTGCCACGGCACCAACTTTCGGATCGGCATAATGGCGGCAAAGTTTGATCACTGCATTTGCATTTAAAAAAGTATTGGCATCGGTAAAAACTATTGTTTCGGTTGTTACCGTTCCCACAGCACGTTGCACGGCTGCAATTTTACCATGCCGGCCAGCAGAATCCATCAGTTTGATAGCTGGATAACGGCTGATGATTTCCGCAGTTTTATCTGTAGAACCATCGGTAACAAACAGGAAACTGATCTTTTCTTTCGGGTAATTTAAAGCCAGTGTATTTTTGATTTTTGCTTCAATAAAATCTTCTTCGTTATAAGCAGCAACAATTAGTGTGCAGCTTGGCAAAGTATCTTTTACATCAAACCTGATACTTCTTTTACCCTTAAAAAACCGGCGTAACCTCACCAGGAAAAATAAAACAATGCCGTAACCAATAAAAGCGTAAAAAATAAGGAACAGGCTGAACCAGAAAAACAAGATCATTTTATCTCCGTAGGATAACCTAAATTATGGCTGTTGGTAGGGTTAGTGAAATTCCACCAAACGGAACGGAACATGATGCCCACATAAGCCAGGTTATTTTCCCGCAGGTAAGACAGCACATTTCTCGGCATCACCAAAAACAAAAAATGCAGGTAAAATACTTTCCGTTTAAAAAAAGGCGCGTTCCTGCGGATATACAACATGCGGTTGCGGTTCATGAAATAGGTTTTCAGCATACTGTTTTTACCTACCGAAATTGATTCTTTATGATAAATAATAGCTTGCATATCTACCCAAACCTCGTAACCTATGCGTTTAAAACGGTCGCACCAGTCCAGCTCTTCATAATACAAAAAAAACTGTTCCGGCATCAACCCGGCTTTTTTTAGGGCACATTTGCGTACCATCATCGCGGCACCATGTGCAAAACCTGTTTTTCCGGTCAAATGGTCGTACTGGCCGGCGTCTTTCTCAAACTGGCCGATGCAATGGTTCCTTGCACTGTAATAATTCATGCTGGTAAAACCGGCGTACTGCAAAGTGTCGGGCGCATCGAAGTATTTTATTTTTGGGGAAATGATGCCTACCTGTGGATTTTTTTCTAACTGGTCAGCCAGGCTGCCGATCAGGCCGGGTGTAACTTCCGTATCGTTGTTGATTAGGAACAGGTAATCGCCGGTAGCTTCGCGGATGCCCAGGTTATTGCCGCCTGCAAAGCCTAAGTTATTTTCTGACCGTACGAAATGAACCCAGGGATACTTATTTTTCCAACCGGGAACAGGGTCGTTTTGGCTTCCGTTGTCCACCACAATCATCTGGATTTCCGGGTAATCATTTTTGCTGATGACCGATTGCAACAGTGCTTCAGTAGTTTCGGGCTGGTTATAATTGACGGTAATGATGGAAACAAGGTGCATATTAAAAGTATAAAGCTTTGTTTAAACATTTAAACAAAGCTTTATACGCACCAAAAAAAAATCTGATTGTTAAAAAATCAGCTTTAATACTGTTTTTATCACCCTAAACTTTAAGCTCACCTTCCACCGAATCATCATAGGTTTTGCCAATGGCGGCGGACGCAGCTTGTTTGATAAAAGCAACGGCATTACCGTGTTTATTGTCCCAATAATAAGCTTCGGACGGTACAACTTTGATCACGCTGATCCTGGAGTCGTCCTCACCTTCTGTAAACCAGGCTTTCAGGATCGGTGTCCACAATTCTTTTATTTTTGCCTTGTCCGCACTGATAAAAGCATCACCATAAACATTCAAAAAACCGGAATGATGGCTTTCCTGAAACAACAAATGCACGTGGTCATCTTGTTTGATTTCCGAATTTTTGTTACTGTCGTTACTGCTCAAAAACCACAGGCAGCCAGCATCATCTACCTTTTGTACTTGCATTGGCCGGACCGCTAACGGCGAACCGGTTTTGATATTGGTACAAAAAAAGCAAGTTTGCGTTTCTTCCGCAATTTCCTTCATTTTTTTTAAAGCTTCGGTCCCGGCAAGGTTTTTTAAATTATCTTCTTCCTGATTTTGATTAATGCTGTCCATAAATTTGTTTTTTTAGTTTTTACAGACAACATCTTTTTGCAATTTCTTGTTTTGCAAGAAGGAGCTTTCTTTGTAATACTTCTTTTACCTATAAAAAAATATACTTGTGTTTTTACAAACAGGAGAAGTAAGTTAAGGAAGTGATGCTGTTTTTACCAGGTAAAAATCAGGAGAGATAAACTAAAGACAACAGGATGAACAACAGCCCGGCAACCACGGCAAGCCAATAATAGTGATTGGCTTTGATGCTGGTATCTAACTGCTGCTTTAACAAACTCATCGTATTACAAATCTAAGTTTGCTGTTGAACGAAATTGTTAAGAAAAGGTTAAAGTTATTGTGGTAAAATCAGGATAAGGTTTGTTTTTGGATTTGCGGCTGATGCTTCTTTTACCGGCATAAATCTTTGCTCTAAGCAATTAAATTTTATGCTGATTGTTGTCCTCAATTTTACAATGTGTTTTTAATTCAATAAAAACACATTGTAAAAGAAGTATTGGTGCCCACGGAGAGACTCGAACTCTCAAGAGACAATTCTCAACGGCTTCTGAGACCGCAACGTTTACCAATTTCGCCACATGGGCTTTTAAGGAGAAGTTGCAAATATAACAGATTATAGAACAAGCCTTAAAATAATTTTGCGAGTACGGATTTATATCGATTTATCACCCACTTTTGGCATAGGCTGCTTGGAGTGTGAAGGCGAATTTCCATCAATATACGGCCAGCCTTCTTCATCATAAAAAACCCGGTCCATACAGGTTTTGCGTTTAAAAATAGTTGTGCCGGCGATAAAACGATCTGCCGGGTCCACTGCATGATAAATTATCCAATCGTTTCCTTCAGCATCCTGCAGGATACAATTTTGCCCGCAAGTATCCCAATGCTCGTTTGGTTTTAAAATCAAATGGTTTCCGGGAACAGGCTGAAACTCTTTCAAAGGATCATCAGACCAAAAAATAGTTATGGCATAGCCATTTTCGGCCCAGGTACTGTCGCCCGAAACCCACAAAAAATACCGGTCATACTTTTGGTAATAAGTAACAAAAGCACCTTCACGCAGCTTTTCAAATTTTACGTCAGGTTTTGGCAGCAATACATTTGTTGGTTGGCTGATAAAAGAATAGCCGTCATCTGCCACTTCCACCGCACTGATCGGCTCATGCGCCGAGCCGTAATACAACAAGTTTTTGCCGGTTTTTGTATCATAAAAGAAGCATGGATCAATCATTTTGTAGGTAGAACCCGGGATTTGCGCCAGCGGTTTGCCGATATCAACGAAGCTGTACGGTGTACCGGAAACAGCCATTGCTAAGCACATACCATCTTTGGTATCCGGCTCGACAGCATAATATAAGCGGTACTGGCTGCCAACTTTTACCACTTGCGGAGCCCAAAATTTTTGGCAGGTTTTGGCCCAAACCGGTGGTTCGGCCAATGCGCCTTCGGGTTCTGTCCAATTGATTAGATCAGCAGATTTACAGACTTGGATATTATTGATCGTTGGCGAAAACTCATCATGCGTACCGTAAGCATAATAACCATCACCGGGAACAAAAATTACAGAAGGGTCAGGGAAATCGGCATTGATAATCGGATTGGAATAAGTAGTTGGCGGTGATTGGCCCATGTTTAGTATTTTTGATTGAACAACACTTACGGCCAAATGCTTTTTTTAAGGTGATAAAAACAGTATGCTCTGTTAATCAGTAATTTCGTTCGGCCGGTCAGCAAAAACCTCATCCAAACTTAAAGCAAAACCAGGCAAAATCAAGCTGGTGATATGATCGCCTAAAGTCAACAAATTGGTAGGCTGAAACTGTCCGTTTTTATCCAAGACATATTTGAAAAAAGTTTTTTCGGAAGGATGGATGATCCAATATTCCTTTACGCCGGCTTCTTCGTAAACTTCGTACTTGTTTTTCAGTTCTTTTTTGTTGTTTCCGGGGGAAAGGATTTCCACCACAATGTCCGGCGCGCCCAGACAACCTTTTTTGTCAATTTTTTGTGGATCGCAGATGACGCAAATATCGGGTTGGACAACGGTTGTGATTTCTCTGTCCTGCTTAGATTTTCGAACCAATCGGACATCAAACGGCGCGAAGTAAACCCGACAGGGTTTTCCTTTCAGGTTATTGTATATCTCATTACCAACATTTGTCAATATCCGCTGATGAAGTTCTGCCGGGGCCGGGCTCATTTTAAATATATAACCTTTAATCAGTTCCAGCCGGTCCTCAAAAGTCCATTGCAAATAATCGGCGTAAGTATAGGTTTTGCTGAGGTCGAGATCAGAAAATTGTATCATGATAAAACTTTGATCCCAAAAATACAAAATAAAATACTTAACCTTTTTACTCCGGCTAATAGTGTTTGTGATAACCCAAACCAAAAACAATCCCAAAAGCTAAATAGCTGTAATTGGATAAATTACCGGAAAGTTTAAGGCCAAAGCTATTTCCAAATGCAGTAGGTTTGCCTACAGGAATTAAGTAATATATATGGTAACGCTCTTTGTCTTTTTTAAACCATTTGATGTTAAATTCAAAGGGCAAACCTATGTAAGAGTTGTTGGTCCGGTACAACTCCTGGTAATTTTCATTATTATATTTAATAACGTGTGTATTTTGTGATAGGCCTAAGGAGAAGCTTAATGATTGTCCTTCTTTTACTGATCTTAAGCCATATAAAACAGCAAATTCATCTAAATGCCCTTGATCTATTGGAATTGGAATAATCGGAGCCAAGACAGCTATTTTTATATCAGCAACTCCTGTGTATCTTAGTGTTATCAATTGATGCTTGATTTGATAATTAAAGCTAAATCCAGCTTGTGGGCCCGAAACACCAGCCAAAGCAAAGCCAATACCTATTTCACCAAAAATAATAGGGTTGGTTTTTTTAATCGTATCATGCCCTAAAGTTCTAATTGTGTCCTGTCCAAAAACTTTACATGCAACAGTCAGGCATAGGAAAGTTAAAAGGTATCTCATGATGATTTTTAGGTTGAGGAGAACTAAAGATACAAGTATAATTTACCAAATGAAAATTGTAGTATCACTCAAAACTTTCCTCCAAACACCATACTTTTTTATGCCGGTAAAAACAGCATTACAATCTTCATTTGCACAAACCCGCCCTTCTGTTTAACTTCGCCTGAATGGATAATTTTGTAGTTTCTGCCCGTAAATATCGTCCGGTAACCTTCGAAAGTGTTGTGGGTCAGCGGCATGTTACCGGAACACTCAAAAATGCGATCAAGAATAATCAGTTGGCGCAGGCCTTTTTATTCTGCGGGCCGCGCGGCGTTGGAAAAACCACATGTGCGCGTATCCTGGCCAAAACAATCAATTGTCAGAATTTACAACCTGATACCGAAGCTTGCGGCGTTTGCGATTCTTGCCGCGCTTTTCAAAATGGCAATTCTTTTAATGTGCACGAACTGGATGCGGCTTCGAATAATTCGGTGGACGATATCCGGAACCTGATTGAGCAGGTACGCATCCCGCCACAAGCCGGCCGTTATAAAATTTACATTATTGATGAGGTGCACATGCTTTCGCAAGCGGCCTTCAATGCGTTTTTGAAAACGCTGGAAGAACCGCCGCCGTATGCCATTTTCATCCTGGCGACCACTGAAAAGCACAAGATTCTGCCTACGATCCTTTCCCGCTGCCAGATCTTTGATTTTAACCGGATCCAAGTGGACGACATGACGCGGCACTTAGAATTTATCGCCCAAAAAGAGCATATCAGTTACGAGGAAGACGGTTTGCATATTATTGCCCAAAAAGCAGACGGCGGATTGCGCGATGCTTTGTCCATGTTCGATCAGATCGTCAGTTTTTCAGGCGGAAAAGAAATTACTTACAAGTTGGTGATTGACAACCTCAACATCCTGGATTATGATTATTATTTCAGGCTGACAGATTGTATCCTGAACGAAAATACGCCTCAAAGTTTATTGATTTTGAATGAGATTTTATCCAGCGGTTTTGATGGTTATCATTTCATTTCAGGCCTGGCCAATCATTTCCGCAATCTGTTGGTCGGGAAAGATGTTTCCACCTTAAAACTGCTGGAAGTAAGCGAAGGAATCCGCAAAAAGTATGAACAACAGGCACAGCAAATCACAGTTTCGTTCTTGGTTTCTGCTTTAAACCTGGCCAATCAATGCGACCTGAATTACAAGCTGAGCAAAAACCAGCGTTTGCAAGTAGAACTGGCTTTGATAAAAATGTGCCACATCCCTGCTGCTTTTAACCTGGTAAAAGAAGCATCGACTGTACCGTTGCCAGAAGGCCCAGAAAAAAAAAAGGCTGATTCCATAGTTATTGTTTCCCCAAGTCCGGCAGAAAATGAAACCCCTAAAATAATTGATGTTGTAACATCACCAACGATCCCGAAAACGGAAAATGAATTTCAACCGGAAATGGATCCGCAGAAAATCACTGAAGAACCGGAGGAAAAAAGCATCCCGAAAACAATAGAAAAGCCTGTTGAAAAGTCAACTGTTTTTATTCCGAATTTAAGCATGGCTTCCGCTTCGGTAAAAATCCCTTCTTTAAAAGATTTGGGCAAGAATGCTTTGCAGCAAACGGCGGAAGAAGACCCGTATTTAAAAGGAACTGATTTTGAAGATTTTGATAACGAACTATTTTTGAAAACCTGGAACGATTATGCTGTTAAAGCAAAAGCAGCAGGTAAAAGCATGACGTTGATTACTGTTTTTAACAACCAAAAACCAGTAATGCTGCGGCCATATATTTTTGAATTGATTTTGGAAAACAAGAGCCAGGAAAATATTTTCAGGGAAGATAAACCGAATATCATCAACTTTTTGCGTTCGGCTTTAAAGAACTTTCAAATTGAGATTCAAACCCGGATTGAAGAACGATCCGGGTTGAGAAAACCCTATTCGCCGGTAGAAAAGTTTCAGTTTATGGCTGCTAAAAACCCGGAACTGGCCGAGTTAAAAAAGCGGTTTAACCTGGAAATTGATTAGCTGTTTAAAGCCCTCTCCTTCGGCGGGGGTTTGGGTGAGGTTTGGAGAGGGCTTTAAAAAAAATGCTTATTTAAAAAACTGGTCATCGTTATCACCAGCATCTTTTGTAGGATAACCTTCTGTGTCAATACCTCGGTCGTTTTTCGGGTAACCTTCTTCGTCCAGGTCATTGCGGTCATCTTCCGGCGTGCGCGAAAGCACTTCGTCAATCGGGTCTAATTCCACGCTTTCTCCGCTGTCTATATGCATGCCCAAATTATCCAAACTGTCAACATCTGTTTCCAGGGTCTCGTTCGGAATGTATTCATCCACAGCTTCCGGATTGGCTTCATCGTAAGTAGAGTTAAAATCCTCGCCGTTTGTCGCTGCCGTATTGTAGGGATAATCATGTTGATAATCAGGGTTATCACTCTTTACATCAATCTCATAGCTGTTTTTCTCGGCATTATATACCAAATTTCCCGGGTCGGTCCCATCGCCCAGATCATCTTTCAGTTTTTTGTCGCGGTCCGGGTTTTCATTGTTCAAACCGGGATTATTTGTATTTGGATCACTCATGATTGATTTATTTTAAAGACATAAAGAAAAAAACAGAACAGAAGTTTTTATAAACCTGCAATAAGTATGATTTTTCTATTTATAAATCACGGCAGCCGTAATATCAATTTTATATATTTGGGACGCTAAAAACAGTATTCCATTTAAAAACCTTTTATGCCACAGAAAATTAAAGTAGCCAACCCGGTTGTAGAACTGGACGGTGATGAGATGACCCGTATCATCTGGAAATTTATTAAAGATAAACTGATCCTGTCTTACCTGGATTTGGACATTCAATATTATGACTTGGGCATTGAATACCGCGATGAAACCAACGACCAAGTTACCATTGATGCAGCAAATGCGATTAAAGCTTGCGGTGTAGGTATAAAATGCGCCACCATTACTCCGGATGAAGCGCGTGTAAAAGAATTTGGATTGAAACAAATGTGGAAATCGCCAAATGGGACGATCCGGAATATCCTGGATGGAACGGTTTTTCGCGAGCCGATTGTGATGAGCAATGTGCCGCGTTTGGTGCCGAATTGGACTGCACCCATTTGCATAGGCCGCCATGCTTTTGGCGATCAATACCGCGCTACGGATTTTGTTACAAAAGGAAAAGGTAAACTGACCATCAAATTTACACCGGAAGGCGGCGGCGAAGAGCAATCTTTTGAAGTTTATAATTTTAAAGGCGATGGCGTTGCTTTGGCGATGTACAACACGGATGAATCTATCAAAGGATTTGCACACGCATGTTTTAACCAGGCTTTGATGAAAGGCTGGCCGCTTTATTTATCTACAAAAAACACCATCCTGAAAAAATACGACGGCCGTTTTAAAGATATTTTTGAAGAGATCTATCAGCAGGAATACAAAACCAAATTTAAGGAAGCGGGCATTACTTACGAGCACCGTTTGATTGATGACATGGTTGCTTCTGCCTTAAAATGGAACGGAAATTTTGTTTGGGCTTGTAAGAATTACGATGGCGACGTGCAATCCGATACGGTTGCGCAAGGTTTCGGTTCTTTGGGTTTGATGACTTCCACGTTGGTTACACCAGATGGAAAAACGATGGAAGCAGAAGCCGCACACGGAACGGTAACACGCCATTATCGTGATCACCAAGCTGGAAAACCAACTTCTACCAACCCAATCGCTTCTATTTTTGCCTGGACACGCGGTTTGGAGTTCCGCGGGATTTTAGATAACAACCAGGAATTGATCAACTTTTGTAAAACGTTGGAAGAAGTTTGTATAGAAACCGTAGAAAGCGGCAAAATGACCAAGGATTTAGCGGTTTGTATCCACGGAAATAAAGTGGAACACGGCCGTGATTATTTATACACAGAAGAGTTTTTGGCTGCCATTGATGAAAATTTGAAAGCAAAATTGGGTTATTAAATACCGATTTTTTGTTGATAAAAGAAGCACGCTACTGATTTTAGGGCGTGCTTCTTTGTTAAAATACATTGCTATATTTGGTCATGAAGTTTACGGCAATCATTGAAAAAGGTGAAAACGGTTGGTTTGTTGGTCAGGTAAAAGAAATACCGGCAGCTTTAGCACAAGGAAAAACTATTCGGGAAGTTAAAGATAATTTGCTGGATGCTTTAAAATTAATTTTAGAAGTGAATAACTGTTAATTCTTTTAAAATGCAAAATCTAAAATATTACAAGGATATATTGGAACAATTAAAACCGGAACTGATCTCTAAATATGGCGTTAGTTCGTTAGGGCTTTTTGGCTCTATTGTCCGTGATGATTTTACGGAGCAAAGCGATATTGATATTGTGGTAACATTTAGCAAGCCAATTAGTTCCGACTTCATAACTTTAGCAT
>JAABUS010004823.1_pt1 | contig 18795 bp, 17 predicted proteins | sample 5560161 | NCBI WGS metagenome assembly JAABUS01 (sample SAMN10711885, study PRJNA513376) | rock metagenome | isolation source: Antarctica rocks | place: Antarctica: Victoria Land, Trio Nunatak nord | collected 2016-01-04 | reverse complement strand
AAGACCGTCAACCAGAAGCGCTACACGGACGCCATCAAGCGCTCCACGGTGACGTTCGGCATCGGCCCGGCCGGCACGGGCAAGACGTTCCTGGCCGTCGCTATGGCCGCCGCCGCGCTGTCGCGCAAGGAGGTCAGCCGTATCATCCTGACCCGTCCGGCGGTGGAGGCGGGCGAGCGCCTGGGCTTCCTGCCCGGCGACCTGATGGCCAAGATCGACCCGTACCTGCGGCCGCTGTTCGACGCGCTGCAGTCGATGTTCGAGGCCGAGAAGGTCGCGACGATGATGGAGAAGGGGATCATCGAGGTCGCCCCGCTGGCATTCATGCGCGGCCGCACCCTTGATGACTCCTTCGTCCTCCTCGACGAGGCGCAGAACACGACGCCCGAGCAGATGAAGATGTTCCTGACCCGCCTCGGGTTCAACTCGCGGATGGTGGTCACGGGCGACATCACCCAGGTCGACCTCCCCCGCGAGCAGCAGTCTGGGCTCGTCGTCGTCGGGGACATCCTCCAGGACGTCGAAGGGATCGAGTTCGTGCGCTTCTCGGGTGACGACGTCGTCCGCCATCGCCTCGTGCAGCGCATCGTCGAGGCCTACGGCGAGCACGCGGAGCGCTCGGCCACGGAGCTGCGCCCCGCGGCCGGCCGCCGAGCGTAGGCGCGCTCGCGCTTCCGGCGGGGTGCTGAGGCGGTCGTGGTGGACGTCGAGGTCATCGGGACCGCCGCCGGAGCGCCGTCCGCGGCCGAGATCGAGCGCTTGGTCGCGATCGCGCTGGCCAGCGCGGACATCGAGGACGGGCACGTCGCGATCGCCTTCGTCGACGCGGCGCGCATCGCCGCGCTCAACGCCGAGCACCGCGGCACGGAGGGGCCCACCGACGTGCTCTCGTTTCCCATCGACGGGGACGGCGATCCCGTCGGCCCGCGCGAGCTCGGGGACATCGTCGTCTGTCCCGAGTACACCGTCGACCTCCGCGAGGCGGTCGTGCACGGCGTGCTCCATCTGGCGGGCATGGACCACGAGACCGACGACGGCGAGATGCTCGCGCTTCAGACAGAGATCCTGTCGTGGTGAGCGAGCCCGCGGGCGAGGGGGAGCCTGTCACGGCGAGCGCGTGCTCTCAGGCGGGCGGGGCGGAGTCCCGCTCGGCGATCGCGGGCGGGGGGGAGCCCGTCACGCTGGGCGCGGCCTCCCGTGCCGGCTTCGTCGCGCTCGCGGGCCGGCCGAACGTCGGCAAGTCGACGCTCGTCAACGCGATGGTCGGGCGCAAGGTCGCGATCGTCTCGGACAAGCCGCAGACGACCCGCCGCGCGATCCGTGGCGTGGCGACCGGCCACGAGGTGCAGCTCGTGCTCGTCGACCTGCCGGGCGTGCAGCGTCCGCGTGACGCGCTGACCGAGCGCATGCAGCGCCGGGTCGAGCGCGAGCTCAAGGACGCCGACGCGGCGCTCATGGTCGTAAACGGGGAGGAGGGGGTCGGGCCCGGCGACCGCTGGATCGCGTCGCTGCTGGCCACGGCGCCTGTGCCCGTCGTCATCGCGGTCAACAAGATCGACCGCCTCGACCGCCCGCGCCTGATCACGGTGCTGAGCGCCGCGGCCGAGCTCGGCATCGCCGACGACATCTTCCCCGTGAGCGCCCGCAAGGGGGAGGGAGTCCTCGAGCTGCGCGCCCACCTCGGGACGCTCATCCCGGAGAGCCCGTTCTTCTTCCCGCCCGAGGACGGCTCGGATCAGACCGACGAGCAGCTCCTGGCCGAGCTCATCCGCGAGCAGGTGCTGCGGCGCACCTTCCAGGAGGTGCCGCACTCCGTGGAGGTCGTCGTCGACGAGATCACCGTCGTCCGCGACGACCTCACGCGCGTGAGCGGGATGGTCTGGGTCGAGGCCGAGTCGCAGAAGGGGATCCTCATCGGAGCCCACGGCAAGATGATCAAGCAGATCGGCACCGCCGCCCGGAAGGAGCTGCAGCGCGAGCTCGAAACGCAGGTCCACCTCGACCTCTCCGTGCGCGTGCGCAAGGGCTGGCGCGCCGACGAGCGCGCCCTCGACCGTCTCGGGATCGAGTAGATGTGCGGCATCGCGGGAGTCGTTCGCGCGGACCGTGCCGCCACCGTCGATGAGCAGACGCTGAGACGGATGGCGCGCGCCATCCGCCACCGCGGGCCCGACGGGTACGGGCTCGCTCAGCTCGCCGGCGCCGGCTTCGTCAGCACCCGCCTCGCGATCGTCGACCTCGAGCACGGTTGGCAGCCGTTCGTCGGTGCGCCCGACCGCCCGCTGCTCGTCTTCAACGGCGAGATCTACAATCACGCCAAGCTGCGCGCGGAGCTCGGCAGCCGGGGGTCGAGCTTCACGACGCTGTGCGACACCGAGGTCGTCGCGCGAGCGCTCGAGCAGGACGGCGTCGGCGCGTGCAACCGCTTCAACGGCCAGTTCGCGATCGGCTGGTGGGAGCCGGGACCGCGACGGCTGACCCTCATCCGCGACCGCTTCGGCGTCCGCCCGCTGCACTGGACGATGCGGTCGGACGGCAGCATCGCGTTCGCCTCCGAGGCCAAGGCGCTGTTCGCCTCCGGCGAGGTCACGGCCGAGCCCGATCTGGCCGGCATCGACGACATCTTCACGTTCTGGGGCCCGCAGGCGCCGGCGACGGCGTTCCGCGGCGTGCACCAGCTTCGGCCGGGGCATGTGCTCGTCTGGGAGGACGGCCGGATCGTCGAGCAGCGCGCGTGGTGGGCGCCCGACTACGGACCGCGAGGCACCGCCGCGCCGCCGCTCGAAGCGCTGTTGCGCGACAGCGTGCGCCTGCGCCTCGGCGCCGACGTGCCCGTCGGCGCCTACCTGTCGGGTGGGCTGGACTCGAGCCTCCTGACCGCCCTCGCGCAGGACGTGAGCGAGCACCCCCTGCGCTCGTTCTCGGTCGCCTTCCGCGATCACCGCTACGACGAGCGTTCCCACCAGGAGCTCGTCGCCAGGACCCTCGGGACGCTGCATCACGTCGTCGAGGTCGGCGCCGCCGAGATCGCCGCCGCGTTCCCCGGCGTCGTCTGGCACGCCGAGACGCCGCTCGTCCGCACCGCACCGGCGCCGCTGGCGCTGCTCGCTCGGGCGACCCGCGAGCACGGCATCACCGTCGTGGCCAGCGGCGAGGGCGCCGACGAGCTGTACTGGGGCTACGACCTGTTCAAGGAGGTCCGCGCCCGCCTGCTGCTCGCGCGCGACCCGTCCTCGCCCGAGCTCGCTGGGCTGCTCGACGATCTGTACCCGCATCTCCAGGCCGCCGCGCGCCGCGGGCCGGCGTGGCGACGCTTCTTCGAGGACGCGGGCAGCGCGGAGGACCCACTCTTCTCCCATCAGACGCGCTTCGCCGCGACGGCGCTCGTCAAGGCGTTCTACAGCGCGGACATGCGCTCGGGACTGGTCGACGACGACCCGCTCGAGCGTCTGCGAGCGATGCTGCCCGCCGACTTCGGGGCCTGGGATCCCCTCGAGCGCGCCGCGCACCTCGAGGTCACGACGCTGCTGCACTCCTACCTGCTCGCCGCGCAGGGAGACCGCGCCGCGATGGCCCACGGCGTCGAATGCCGCTATCCGTTCCTCGACGATCGGGTGTTCGAGCATTCGGTGCGCACGCCGGCCGCCGGCAAGCTGGACGGCCGGCGTGACAAGGTCGTCGTGCGCGAGCTGGCGCAGCGCCTGCTGCCCGAGTCGATCGCCAACCGCGTCAAGCTCCCCTACCGTGCGCCCGAGGTGGCGCCGTTCTTCGAGGGGTCCCCTCCGTCGTGGGTGGCCGACCGGCTCGCGCCGTCGGCGCTCCGCGATGTCGGGATCTTCGACGCCGGTCGCGTGGAGGGACTGCTGCGCCGCTGCCGTGACGGTCGTGCGACCGGGGTGCGCGAAGGGATGGCGCTCGTCGGTATTCTCTCGACGCAGATCTGGCATGAGCTCTACTGCGGCAGGAACGCCCGCCGCTACGACGCGGAGATCACCGAGCCGAAGGTGTCGATGATGCATGAGACCGAACGCCCATGACCGATGAGCGAGAGCAGCTGCTCGTCGAGCTGCGCGTGTTCGTGGAGGACAATTACCTCTACCTGCGCCCAGAGCTCCAGCTGCAGGACACCGACCATCTGCTCGAGCTGGGGATCATCGACTCGCTCGGGTTCGTCGAGATCGTCGACGAGGTGCAGACGCGCTACGGCGTCCCGGTCGCCGATGTCGACATCACCGAGCAGAACTTCGGCTCGATCGCGGCCATCGCCGAGTACGTGGGCCGCAAGCGAGCGCAGTGACCCCGCGCGCGCTCGACGCGGTCCTGCGGGGCACCGCCGAGCGTTCCCCGGACGTGATCGCGCTGTGCAGCGGCGAGCACTCGGTGTCCTTCGGCGAGCTCGCGCGCGCGGCGGACATCGTCGCGGCCGGCCTGCGAGACCTCGGCGTGCGCCGCGGTGATCGCGTGGCGATGGCGCTGCCGAACGGTCCCGAGGCGGTGTTCGTGCTCTACGGCGCGTTGCGGGCGGGCGCGGTCGTCGTGCCGATCACCCCGAGCATCAGAGCCGACAAGCTCGAGTTCATCCTCGGCCACAGCGACGCCGCCGTCTTGGTGACGACACCGGAGCACGCCGCCGGGGTGCGCGACGATCTCCAGGCCGTCGTCGTCGGCGACGAGGGCGCCCCGCCGGGCGTGATGGGCCTCGCCGAGCTGATGGCGACGGACCCGCTCGACGACGCCGGTCCGATCGAGCTCGACCTCGCGGCGATCATCTACACCTCGGGCTCGACGGGGCGGCCGAAGGGCGTGACGCTCACCCACGCCAACCTGGCGTTCGTCACCGGTTCGATTGTGGAGTACCTCGAGCTGGGCCCCGAGGATCGGGTGCTGAGCGTCCTGCCCCTGTCGTTCGGCTACGGGCTCACTCAGCTGCTGACGTGCGTCCACGCCGGTGCGCGCCTGGTTCTGGAGCCCGGTCTGGGCTACCCCGGGCGGATCGTCGAGCTGCTGGTCGGCGAGCAGATCACCGGGATGCCCGGTGTTCCGACGATCTTCCGCGTGCTGACCTCGCTTCCCGGCCTCGGCGACCGCCGCTTCGAGCATCTGCGCTTCCTCACGAACGCGGGCGCGGCGCTGCCGTCGACGACGGCAGCGGGGCTGCGACGGTGCTTTCCGCAGGCGCGGTTGTACGCGATGTACGGTCAGACCGAGTGCACGCGGGTGTGCTACCTGCCGCCGGAGGACTTCGATCGGTGCCCGGGTTCGGTGGGTGTCGCGATCCCCGGGACGGAGGTCTGGGTCGCCGACGAGGACGGGGTGGAGGTCGTAGACGGCGAGGTCGGCGAGCTTGTCGTGCGCGGCGCGCACGTGATGCAGGGCTACTGGAAGGACCCGGTCGGCACCGGTCTGCGGCTCCGCGAGGGGCGCTGGCCGTGGGAGCGTGCCATGCACACCGGCGATCTCTTCCGTCGTGACGCCGGTGGCTACCTGCACTTCGTCAGCCGCACCGACGACATCATCAAGTCGCGCGGCGAGAAGGTCGCTCCGCGTGAGATCGAGGAGGTTCTGCACGGCGCCCCCGGCGTCGCGGAGGTCGCGGTCGTCGGCGTGCCTGACGACCTGCTCGGCGAAGCCATCGAGGCGCACGTCGCCGCGGTGGCCGGCGCGATGCTCGACGCCCGTCAGCTGCGGCGTCACTGCGCGGAGCGTCTCGAGGGCCATCTTGTCCCGCGGCGGGTCGTTCTTCACGACGAGCTGCCGAAGAGCGCGAACGGCAAGATCGACCGGCTCGCGCTGGTGGGCGGCCGCTGGGAGTCGCGGCCAGCGGCTCGGTGAGGAGGCTCGCTCTGCTAGAACGCGCGGAATGGGGCGCCTGCGCGCATGACGGCGATCCGCGCCCTGGAACGGGCAGATCTCGAGAGCGCTGTCGCCGTCTTCGACTTGATGCTCGGGTCCGGGCGGGGGCGGGCCGAGCCCGCGCTCGTGGACTTCTTCGCGAGAACGCTGTTCGAGAGTCCGTGGGCGGACCCCGAGCTGCCGTCGCTCGTCGCGGAAGACGACAACGGGACGATCGTCGGGTTCATGACGATCAGCCCGCGCCGGATGCGGCTCGGGACGCGGCCCGTCCGGATGGCCGTGTGCGCGGACTTGTGCGTGACGCCGGAGGCGCAGCGCGGCGCGGTCGGGGTACGCCTCCTGAAGCGCGCGCTGGAGGGCCCGCAAGACGCCGCGATCTCCGACACCGCGTCGGAGCCTGTCCGGCGCATGTGGACGCGCCTGGGCGGCAGCACCGTCCCCGTGAGCGCGATCGACTGGGTTCGGGTGTTCGCGCCATGGCGCATCCGCGCGCGTCGCGCCGAAGCGCACCTGCACCGCCCGCGGGCACGGCGAACGCTCGAGCTCGCCGCTGCGGGCCTGGACCAGGCGACGCTCGCCGCTGCGCGCGGGTACCTGGCCGCGCGGCCCCCGGCGACAGGCGCCGACGAGCCGCTGACGGCGCGGACGCTCATCGAGGCGCTGCCGGCCGTCTCCAATCGCATGGCGCTGCGACCTGACTACGACGAGGCGTACATCGCGTGGCTCTTCGGCGAGCTGGCACGCGTGCCGGCGCGAGGCGAGCTCGTCGCCCACCTTGTCTCGCGTGGCGGGGCGCCCTCCGGCGGCGGACGGCGCGTCGCCGGCTGGTACGTCTACCACCTGCGGCCGGGGAAGCTCTGCGAGGTGCTCGCGGTCGCGGCGCCGAACGACGCCGACGTCGAGCTCGTTCTCGACCACCTCATCGCCCACGCACACCGGCATCACGCGGCGGCGTTGCGCGGGCGGCTCGAACCTCGGCTCGTGGGCGCCGTGGCGCGGCGCCGTTGTCAGCTGTGGTACGGGGGATCGGCGCTCTTGCACACTCGCAACGACGAGCTCGGCCATGCGGTCCTTGCCGGTGACGCGCTGCTCACGCGGCTTGAGGGAGAGTGGGCAGGCGAGTGGCTTGCCTGACCGACAGGGAGTAGGGTCACCGCGCGTGTCGGGAGCATCGAAATGACCGACCTGGACGACGTCGGGCCCCCTGGCCGCGCGCCGGCGGACCCGCCTGCCGCCGGTGGGCTCGACCCGCTCGCCCTCGACGCGCCCGCGACGATCACGCGGCTGGCCGACGCGATCATCGAGGCGACGAAGGGGCTGGGGCGCCGCGGCGCCGTCGTGGCGGTGTCCGGCGGTATCGACTCGAGCGTCGTGGCGGGCCTGTGCGTGCGCGCGCTCGGCCCCGAGCGGGTGATCTGCCTGAGCCTTCCCGAGCGCGAAGGCGAGAGCGAGAGCGCCAGCCTGGGGCGCGATCTCGCCCAAGGCATCGGCGCGCGCTGGATGCAGGAGCCGATCAGCGCGGCGCTCGACGCGCTCGGCTGCTACGAACGGCGCGACGAGGCGATCCGGACGGTCTTCCCCGACTACGAGCCGGGCTGGCCGCACAAGCTCGTGCGCTCCGCGCCGACCGGAGCGATCATCGTCTTCTCGCTCGTCCTCCGGCGTCCCGACGGACACGAGGAGGAGCGTCGGATGCCGCCCGATGCCTACCGCGCGCTGATCGCGGCGACGAACATGAAGCAGCGCGTGCGCAAGCTGCTCGAGTACACTTGGGCAGATCGTCTCGGCTACGCCGTCATGGGGACGCCGAATCTGCTCGAGTACGATCAGGGGTTCTTCGTCAAGGGCGGCGACGGCCTCGCCGACGTCAAGCCGATCGCCGGGCTCTACAAGAGCCAGGTCTACGATGTCGCACGTGAGCTCGGGCTGCCGGCCGCGATCCTCGCGCGGACGCCCACGACGGACACCTTCAGCCTGAGCCAGACGCAGGAGGAGTTCTACTTCGGGCATCCGCACGAGCGGATGGACCTGCTGCTCTGGGGCAGCGACGAGGGCGTGCCGGCCGCCGAGCTGGCCCCGTTCGTCGATCTGCCCGTCGACGCCGTCGAGTCTGCGTACTGGGAGGTTGAGCGACGCCGTGAGGCGACGCGCTACCTCCACGCGACCGCGATGACCTTCGCTCGCGGGCGCGGTGGCGTCTGAGGGAGCTCTTCGTCGGACCATCGCTCACCACGCTGGCGACGTTCTCGCCCGTCTCCCGTCGAGCTGGCCGGCAAGCTCGGCGCCGAGCGCGGTGACCTCCTCACGTGCGAGCGTGGCGGCGGGAAGGAACGGCAGCGTCACGACCGGCGCGCCGGCCTCCCGGCGCAGTCGCCCGAGCTGCGTCTGCTGCGCCTTCGTGCGCGCGGCCTCGCTGCGCGCCGCCCGACGCGCGGGCGCCGGCACCGCGCCGCCCGCAGCCGCGAGCGCCTCGAGGTCCGCCGCGCTCCAGCGCCGCGCGAGCAGCGCGTTGACCACGATCGCGTCCACGGGCCGGCGCAGATCGCGCGCGACGAGCGCCTCGAGCTCGAGCGCCTCGTTCACGGGCAGCTCACCGGGCAGCGTGACGGCGAGGAGCGCCGAACGCGATCGGTCCTCGATCGCGTCGCGGACGCGCCCGGCCTGCGTCGCGATCGGCCCGACGCGGGCGACATCGGCGAACGTCCGCGCGGTGCGCAGCAGCCCGACTCCGTGGCCCGAGGAGGGCAGGTCGACGACCACGGCGTCGTAGGCCCGGTCTCTCCTCCTCCAGCGCTCGGCCTGCGCGAGCTCTGCGATCTTCGTCACCGTCGCGAGCTCCCGGACGCCGGGTGCGGCCGCGGCGAAGTACGCAAAGAGGTTCGAGCGCGTCAGCAGGTCCGCGAGGGACCTCGACGGCAGCTGGGCCGCGAGCCACTCGCGCAGCGCCCGGTTCGGGTCCACCGAGGTCGCCCACAGCCGCTCGTCGAGCCTGATCTCGTCGCTGGCGGAGGTCGCGGCCTCGGAGGTGGAGCGCAGATCGCCCGCGCCCCGGCCGAAGAGCGCGGGCAGCCGCCTCTGGGCGCCGACCTCGCAGACGATCGTCCGCCGGCCTGCGGCGGCCAGGGACAGGCCCAGCCCGGCGGCGACCGTCGTCTTGCCTGCGCCGCCCTTTCCGGTGACGAAGATGAGCTCGCGCGAGAGGAGCGCGTCGGCGGTGGGGCTCACTCCTGACACGCTCGTCGAAGGAAGTATCGCGGACTCATAAGCTGTCGGACGATGCAGATCGCCTACGACGAGCAGGGGCTCGTCCCCGTGGTGGTGCAGGACTGGTCCTCGGGCGAGGTCCTCACGCTGGCCTACGCCAACGCCGAGGCTGTCGCCAGGACCCGGGAGACCGGCGAGCTGCACCTCTGGTCGCGCTCGCGCGACGCGCTGTGGCACAAGGGCGCCACGTCCGGGAACACGCAGGCGGTGAAGGCGCTGCGCGTCGACTGCGACGGCGACGCGCTGCTCGCTCTGGTCGAGCCCGCCGGCCCGGCCTGCCACACCGGCGAGCGCACCTGCTTCTTCACGGGCGAGCTGGCGCAGGCGCCTCACGAGGCGCTGCCGGCGCTCGAGCGCACCGTCGAGCAGCGCGCGGCCGAGCGGCCCGCGGGCTCCTACGTCGTGCAGCTCCTCGGGGACCCGGCCCTCGCCGGCGCGAAGGTCCGGGAGGAGGCCGAGGAGGTCGTGCGCGCTGTGCGCGAGGAGAGCGACGCGCGCGTCGACGAGGAGGCCGCCGACGTCCTCTTCCACCTCACGGTGCTGCTGCACGGCCGCGGCCACTCCCTCGCCGGCCCTGAGAGCGTGCTCCGTGACCGCCGGCGGTAGCCCCACCTTCGCGGTCGAGCCTTCGCTCGAGGCTGTCCGCGGGCTGGCCGCGGACCACAACCTCGTCCCGCTGCGCCACTCGTTCATCGACGACTGCGAGACCCCGGTCGCCGCGTTTCTCAAGCTCCGCGGCCCCCGGCCGGAGTCCCCGGCGTTCCTCCTGGAGAGCGCGGAGAAGGGCCAGCGCGTCGGGCGCTGGTCGTTCATCGGCGTGCGCCCGCGCGAGGTGATCCGCTGGAGCCTCGGCGACCCGGGCGACCCGTACGCGATCGCCGCCGACGCCGTCGCGCGCGTCTCCCAGGCCCAGCTGCCCGAGCTCCCGCCGTTCGCTGGCGGCGCGGTCGGCTTCTTCGGCTACGACCTCGTGCGGACCGTCGAGACGACGCTCGGGGAGCCGAACCCGGACGTGCTCGGGCTGCCGGACATGGCGCTCATGCTCTCTGACGTCCTCGTGGTCTTCGACCATCTCAAGCACACGCTCTCGGTGATCGCCCACGTCGACACCGACGGCGACCTCGATGTCTCCTACGCCGACGCGGTCGCGACGATCGCGAAGGTCCGCGGCCTGCTCGCGGGCCCCGTGCCGACCGTCGATCACGAGCGGTCGCCCAGGCCGGTGCCGACGTTCGCGCCGAACATGGAGCGTGCGCAGTTCGAGGCGATGGTCGCGCGGATCGTGGAGTACTGCCATGCGGGCGACACGTTCCAGGTCGTCCCCTCCCAGCGCTGGTCGGGCGCGATCGAAGGGATCGACCCCTTCTCGGTCTATCGCGGCCTGCGGGTCGTCAACCCGTCGCCGTACATGTATTTCCTGGACTTCCTGGACTTCCAGGTCGCGGGGGCGAGCCCCGAGCCGCTGCTGACCGTAACGGGCCGGGACATCTCCACCCGGGCCCTCGCAGGTACCCGCCGGCGCGGCGCGACGCCCACCGAGGACGAGGCGCTGGCCGCGGAGCTGCTCGAGGACGAGAAGGAGCGGGCCGAGCACATCATGCTCGTCGACCTCGGCCGCAACGACCTCGGCCGCGTCTCGGAGTTCGGCACCGTCCGCGTCGACTCGTTCATGGCCGTGGAGCAGTACTCGACGGTCATGCACATCGTGTCGAACGTCTCGGGGCGGCTCCGCGAGGAGATCGGGCCGATGGACGCGCTGCGCGTCGTGCTGCCGGCGGGCACGCTCTCCGGCGCGCCGAAGGTCCGCGCGATGGAGATCATCGACGAGCTCGAGCCCGTCAAGCGCGGGGGCTACGGGGGCGCGATCGGCTACCTCTCCTACACGGGCGACCTCGACACCTGCATCCACATCCGCACCGTGGTCATCTCGGACGGCGTCGCCCACATCCAGGCGGGCGGCGGGACGGTCGCCGACGCGCAGCCCGCCTACGAGTTCGAGGAGTCCGAGAACAAGGCGCGCGCGGTGAAGGGCGCGATCGAGCTGGCTGCGCGGCAGCCCGAGTGGCCATGACAGCGCCTCTCCGCGTTCTCGTCGTCGACAACTACGACTCCTTCACCTACAACCTCGTCCAGTACCTCGGCGAGCTCGGTGCCCAGCTGGAGGTCGTGCGCAACGACCAGGCCACCGTGGAGGCGATCATCGCCGGCCGCCCGGACCGCGTGGTGGTCTCGCCCGGACCGTGCACTCCCGACGAGGCCGGGATCTCCGTCGAGACGATGCGCCGGGTCCCCGAGGCGGGGATCCCGACCCTCGGCGTGTGCCTCGGACACCAGTCGCTCGCCCAGGCCTACGGCGGCCACGTCGTGCGCCACGAGCCGGTGCACGGCAAGACCACGGAGATCGAGCACGACGGCTCCAGGCTCTACGCCGGGCTGCCGAGCCCCCTGACCGTCGGGCGCTACCACTCCCTCGTTGTCGCGGAGGACGACCTGCCCGACTGCCTCGTGGTCACGAGCCGCGGCGGCGGTGTCCTGATGGGCATCCGGCACGGGGAGCTCCCCGTCGAAGGGGTGCAGTTCCACCCCGAGTCGGTCCTCACGGACGGCGGGAAGCGGCTCCTCGCCAACTTTCTGGGCTGATTTCGAGTGTCGACAGAGTAGAAAGGTCGCGACGTGTCCCCCCGTTCTCTCGCAGCTCTTGCCGTCGCCTGCTCTGCGGTTGGTCTCGCCGCCTGCGCTCGCGATGCCAGAACCACTGCGTCGACCGGTTCCGGCACCCCGGCTGGCGGCGGTGCCAGACCGGGAGCGGACGAGGTCGCCGTCTACTCGAGCCTCCCGCTCGACGGCGCCTCGAAGAAGCCGGCCAGGGCGATCGTCGACGGCATCAAGCTCGCGCTCAAGCAGTCGGGCAACAAGGCCGGAGCGGTCACGGTCACCTACGAGTCGCTCGACGACTCGACCGTCCGTGAGGGCAGGTGGGACGCAAATCAGGTTGCCTCCAATGCGCGGAAGGTCGCCCAGGACAGGAAGTCCGTCGCGATCATCGGTGAGTTCGACTCGGAGGCGACGAAGGTCTCGCTGCCGATCCTCAATCAGGTCGGCGTCGCCCAGATCTCGCCGGCCAACACTGCCGTCGGCCTCACGGTCGACGGCCCGGGCTCGGCCCCCGGCGAGCCCGAGCGATTCCAGCAGACGGGAACCAGGACGTATGCTCGCCTCGTCCCCCGCGACACAGTCCAGGCCGCCGCCCTCGCCACGCAGATGAAGAACGACGGCTGCACGAAGGTCGCGGTGGCCAACGACACGGAGATCTACGGTGCCGGTCTGGCGAAGGACGCCGAGGTCGAGCTGAAGGCGCAGGGCGTCTCCGTCGTGGCCGACGAGGGCATCCAGAACGACGCCGCGTACCTCCACGGCGTGGCCGACGAGTTCAAGCGGCTGGGCGCCGACTGCTTCTTGTTCGCGGGAGTCACCGTCAACGGTGCGGTCCGGATCTACCGGCAGGTGGCCGCAGCGCTGCCCGACGCCAAGCTGTACGGCGGCAGTGGCGTATGCGAGTCCTCCCTGACGAACCGTGCGAAGGGAGGTGTCCCCGCCAAGGTGGGTGAGAACTTCTCCTGCACCCTCCCGACCCTCGATCTGAGCTCCTACCCCGGCGGCCGGACGTTCGTCAAGGCGTTCGCGGCCGAGTACGGCAACGACAGACCCGATCCCTACGCCATCTACGGCTATGAGGCCATGAAGCTCACGCTCGACACGATCAAGGCGGCCGGCGAGGCGGGTACCACCCGTGAGGGCTTCGTCGCCCAGCTCTTCAAGACGAAGGATCGCGCCTCCGTCCTCGGCCGGTACTCGATCGACGCCAAGGGCGACACGTCGCTGACGAACTACGGCCTCTACAAGGTCGGCCCCGACGGCGATCCGATGTACGACTCGACCATCGCGGTCGCAGGCTAGCGCGATACGCGAGTGCCGGGCCAACCACGGTAGGATCGGCGACCGCCAGATGCCGCTCGAGGTCCTGACCCAGGCGATCGACTCGCTCGCCTCCCGCGCGGACCTCTCCCAGGAGCAGGCGGGGGCCGTGCTGGCCGAGATCATGGCCGGCAACGCGTCGGAGGCGCAGATCGCCGCCTTCCTCATCGCGCTGCGCACGAAGGGCGAGACGGCGGCCGAGCTCGCGGGCCTCGCCGGCACGATGCGTGCGCTCGCGACGCGGGTGCCCTGTGCCCGCGACGACCTCGTCGACACCGCGGGAACCGGCGGCGGGCGCTCGACGTTCAACGTCTCGACGACCGCGGCGCTGATCGCCGTGGGCGCGGGCTGCGCGGTGGCCAAGCACGGCAACCGCTCCGCGACGAGCGCCTCCGGCTCGGCCGACGTCCTCGAGGCGCTCGGCGCCCGCATCGACCTCGGACCGGAGGCGGTGGCGCGCTGCGTCGACGCCACGGGCTTCGGCTTCATGTTCGCCCCGGCTCACCACGCCGCGATGCGCTGGGTGATGCCGGTGCGCCGCGAGCTCGCGGTCCGCACGATCTTCAACTTCCTCGGGCCGCTGACCAACCCGGCGGGGGCGCGGCGCCAGCTCATCGGCGTCTCCGATCCGCGGATGCTCGACGTCATGGCCCAGGCGCTGGCCCGACTGGGCTGCGACCGCGCGCTGGTAGTGTCGAGCGAGGATGGTCTGGACGAGATGAGCACGTCCGCCGCGACCCAGGTCGTCGAGGTCAACGGCACCGACGTCCGCCGCTACGTGGTGACCGCCGCCGACGCGGGCCTGCCCGCGGCCGACGCGGCGTCGCTCACGGGCGGCAGCCCGGCCGAGAACGCGCGCGTCACGCGCCGGATCCTCGAGGGCGAGCCCGGTCCTCACCGCGACATCGCCGTGCTCAACGCAGGCGCGGCGATCTACGCCGCGGGCCGCGCCGTGGACCTGCCGGCCGGGGTCACCGCGGCCCAGGAGGCCATCGACTCCGGGCTGTCCGCCGGCGCCCTGGAGCGCTACGTCGCCCTCTCCGAGGAGCTCGCTCCCGCGTGAACGTGCTCGAGCGCATCGTCGAGTCGACCCACAAGGAGGTCCGGCGCCGCCGCAGGGAGGTGCCGCTGGCCGAGCTGGAGTCCCATCTGGCCGCCCGCGGCGACGACCGGCCGTTCTCCGAGGCGCTGACCCGCCCCGGCATCTCGGTGATCGCCGAGCACAAGCGGCGCTCGCCCTCGGCCGGGGAGATCCGGCAGGGCGCGACGGTCGAGGAGATCGTGACCGCCTACGAGCGCGGGGGCGCGGCGGCGCTGTCGATCCTCACCGAGGGCCCGCACTTCGCGGGCTCGCTCGAGGATCTGCGCGCCGCCCAGGACTCCTGCCGCCTGCCCATCCTGCGCAAGGACTTCATCGTCGACGCATACCAGGTCTACGAGTCGGCGGCGTGGGGCGCCGACGCGATCCTGCTGATCGTCGCCGCCCTGGACGACGACGAGTTGGCTCTGCTGCACCGTGAGGCGCTCGCCCTGGATCTCGACGTGCTCGTGGAGGTCCACGACGAGGAGGAGCTCACCCGCGCGCTCGAGGGGCTCGACGCCGACGTCATCGCGATCAACAACCGCGACCTGACCGACTTCTCCGTCGACGTGGAGCGCACCTACGAGCTGCTCGCCGACGTCCCGGCGGGCAAGACCGTCGTGTCCGAGTCGGGGCTGCACGACCGATCGCAGCTCGAGGACCTCGAGCGCGTCGGCGTCGACGCGGTGCTCATCGGCGAGAGCCTCATGCGTGCGCCGGAGCCCGAGGACGCCCTCCGGGAGCTCACCGGGGAGCACGAGGGCGAAGCGCTTTAGCCGCCCTTCAGGCGCCGAAAACCTCCGCTTCACATGGTCCCCGCACCCTCAGTGACGGATGCGGAACCGGACCCTGATCCCCGTGGCGGTCGCTTCGGCTGCCTTCGGCGGCTGTCTCGTCGCCGCCGCGGTCGCCCTCCTCGACCTCGGTGCCACCTCGAAGGCGACCACCGTCGTGCAGCAGGCGCCGATGGCGATGGGCCGCAGCACCGTGCGCTCCGACGAGGACGTGCTCACCGCGCGTGACCTGTACAAGCGCGACTCACCGGGGGTCGTCTTCATCAAGGCGGACGTCGTCCAGGGTGCCCAGGACTCCTCGCCGTTCGACCTCGGCGCCCCGGACGGCCAGCGCGGCACCGCGACGGGCTCGGGCTTCGTCATCGACCGCGGCGGCGACATCCTCACCAACGCGCACGTCATCGACGGCGCCGTCAAGGTCACGGTGCAGCTGGCGGACAAGAAGACCGTCGACGCGCGCGTCGTCGGCCGCGACACCTCCTCCGACCTCGCGCTGCTGAAGATCGACCCGGACGGCCTGGCCCTCCAGCCGCTCGCGCTCGGCTCGGCCAAGGACACCCAGGTCGGTGATCCCGTCATCGCGATCGGCAACCCCTTCGGGCTGGACCGGACGCTCACCACCGGGGTCGTCTCGGCGCTGCAGCGCCAGATCACCGCGCCCAGCGGCTTCAAGATCACCGACGTGATCCAGACCGACGCGGCGATCAACCCGGGCAACTCGGGCGGGCCGCTCATCGACGCGGCCGGCCGCGTCATCGGAATCAACTCGCAGATCGAGACGGGCACGGGCAGCGGCGGCAACGTGGGCATCGGCTTCGCGGTCCCGATCGACACCGCCAAGCAGATCCTTCCCGCGCTCAAGCAGGACGGGTCCGTGCGGCGCGCCTATCTCGGCATCACGTCCCTGACCATCGACGGCTCGGTCGCGGCCACGAGCCTTCCCGCCGAGCACGGCGTGCTCGTGCAGAGCGTGCAGCAGGGCAGCCCGGCCGAGAAGGCGGGGATCCGCGCCGGGTCGCTCTCCACCCAGCTCGAGGACGGCACCGCGATCGAGCTTGGCGGGGACATCATCCAGCGGGTCGCCGGCAAGCGGATCCGGAGCTCCGACGAGCTCGCCACGATCGTCGCGGCTCGCAAGCCCGGGAGCACCGTGGGCGTCGAGCTCCTGCGCGGCAAGGAGCGCCGGACCGTCAAGGTCGAGCTCGCCTCGCGGCCGAACGTTCCCGCGGGCGGCTGAGCCCCGCGCTCTACGATGCGGGTCGTGTCCCGCGCGCCCCGCATCAAGATCTGCGGCATCACGAGCCCGGAGGAGGGGGAGCACGCCGTCGAGTCCGGGGCCTGGGCGATCGGGATGGTCTTCTGGCCCAGCTCGCCGCGGGCCGTCGCACTCGCCACCGCGGCGCAGATCGCCGCGCCGCTGCGCCGCCGCGCAGAGCTCGTGGGCGTCTTCGTCAACCAGACCCTCGACGAGGTCGTCGGCACGGCCGAGGCCGTGGGACTGACCTGGGTGCAGCTGCACGGCGACGAGGGCCCATCGTTCTCCGAGGCCGTCGCGCGCCGCGCCGGGGTGAAGGTCGTAAAGGCCGCGCGCGTGCGTGCCAAGGCGGACGTCCAGGCCATCGACGCGTTCCGCAACCTCGACGCGCACCTGCTCGACGCGTTCCGCCTGGGCGAGCCCGGCGGCACGGGCCAGAGATTCGATTGGGGCCTGGCCCGCGAGCGCATCTCGAACGTGCCGCTCGTGCTCGCGGGCGGGCTCACCGCGGAGAACGTCGCGGCCGGCATCGCGCAGACGCGGCCGTGGGCCGTCGACGTCTCCTCGGGGGTGGAGATCGCGCCCGGGGTCAAGGACCCCGAGAGGGTCGAGGCGTTCGTCGCGGCCGTGCGCGCCACCGCCGACGAGGGCGTCGAGGCGGCCGGATGACGAGTGTCGAGCATCGCTTCGGCCCCTACGGCGGTCAGTACGTCCCGGAGACCCTGATGCCGGCGCTGGCCGAGCTCGAGGTCGCCTGGGCCGGCGCGCTCGCCGACGAGGCGTGGACCGCGGAGCTCGCGGAGCTCCTGCGCGACTTCGCGGGGCGCCCGTCGCCGCTCTACCGCGCGCGCCGGCTCTCCGAGCACGCGGGGCGGCCGATCTACTTAAAGCGCGAGGATCTCAACCACACCGGCTCGCACAAGATCAACAACGCGCTGGGGCAGGCGCTGCTCGCCAAGCGCATGGGCAAGACGCGCATCATCGCCGAGACCGGCGCGGGCCAGCACGGCGTCGCGACGGCCACCGCGTGCGCGCTGCTGGGCCTTGAGTGCATCGTCTACATGGGCCTTGAGGACACGCGCCGCCAGATGCCCAACGTGCAGCGCATGGAGCTGCTCGGCGCGCGCGTGTCGCCCGTCGAGGCCGGCTCGGGCACGCTGAAGGACGCGACGTCGGAGGCGATCCGCGACTGGGTCACCAACGTGGGGGACACCCACTACATCATCGGCTCCGTCGTCGGCCCGGCGCCCTATCCGGCCCTCGTGCGCGACCTGCAGCGCGTGATCGGCGACGAGGCCCGCGCGCAGGTGCTCGAGCGCGAGGGGCGCTTGCCCGAGCGTGTCGTGGCCTGCGTCGGCGGCGGCTCGAACGCGATGGGGATCTTCGCCGCCTTCATCGATGACGCCGAGGTGCAGCTCGTCGGCGTCGAGGCCGCCGGCGAGGGCCTGGCCACCGGGCGTCACGGCGCGCCGCTGACGGCGGGCAACCGCGCTGGGATCCTCCATGGCTCGATGTCGGCGATCATGCAGGACGCCGACGGTCAGATCCTGGAAGCCCATTCGATCTCGGCTGGCCTGGACTACCCCGGCGCCGGGCCGGAGCACGCGTGGCTGCGCGACTCGGGGCGCGCGACGTACGTCGCGGTCTCCGACGCCGACGCGCTCCGGGCGTTCTCCGTGGTCACGCGGCTGGAGGGCCTGATCCCGGCGCTGGAGACCGCGCACGCCTTCCACCACGTGCTCGAGGAGCCCTCGGAGAGCAGGCTCGACCTGCTGTGCCTCTCGGGCCGCGGCGACAAGGACCTCGCCCAGGCGCTCGACAAGCTGGGGGCGGAGGCGCTGTGAGCGCGCCCGACACCCGCCGAGTGCCGTCTGACGTCGACCCGTCCGACGCCAGACGGCACTCGGCGGGGAGGGAGGGCGCGAGGGCGGACGGCGCCGGGGCGCAGCGCATCGCCGCGGCGTTCGGCAGGCCCGGGCGTCGCGCCGCACTGATGCCCTACCTCATGGGGGGCTTCCCCGACCTCGGCCGCTCGCGGGCGATCGGGGAGGCCTACGCGGACGGCGGCGCCGACCTCGTCGAGCTCGGCGTGCCGTACTCCGACCCGCTCGCCGACGGGCCGGTCATCCAGGCCGCAGGGACCCGGGCGCTGCGAGCGGGCGCGACCCTCGACGGCGTGCTCGGCGTCTGCGAGGCGCTCGCGCCGCGGCTGCCGGTGGTGCTCATGGTCTACGCGAACGTCGTCTACGCGCGCGGAGTGGAGGCGTTCTGCGCCGCGCTCCGCGATGCGGGGGCGAGCGGGCTCATCGTCCCGGACCTGCCGCTGGAGGAGGCGCCGCTCGTGCTCCAGGCCTGCGACACCGCGGGCCTGGCGCTCGTGCCGCTCGTGGCCCCGACCTCATCCGACGAGCGCATGGGCCGTATCGGCGCCCGCGCCCGCGGCTTCCTCTACACCGTCTCGGTGACCGGGACGACGGGCGAGCGCGCCGCGCTCGAGGACTCGTTCCCAGCCGTAGTGGCGCGGGCCAAGGCGCACACGGACGTCCCCGTCGCGCTCGGCTTCGGCATCGCCA